>Ga0272448_1001006_pt1 | contig 39761 bp, 29 predicted proteins | sample YNPCB0191_FD_202220 | JGI IMG/M metagenome (GOLD analysis project Ga0272448, IMG submission 202220) | Hot spring sediment microbial communities from Yellowstone National Park, WY, United States - YNP-CB-019-1 | ecosystem: Environmental > Aquatic > Thermal springs > Hot (42-90C) > Sediment...
TGAGCAGTGCGGTCGGGAGTTTTGAGATGGAATGTGCAATACCGAAAAGCATACTCCAGGACATGGGGAACAGAAGCGTCATCCGATTCGCCACAAAGAACTGGCTGAACGCAGGGGACTGGAGTGATACAGCACTTGTCACCAATTTGCTCAAAGAAACGGGCATGAGTGTGAAGAACATATACGGCACGGATGTGGTCATAAATGAGATATACACCTATGGCAACAACGACTGGATTGAGATTGTAAATCCAACTGAGAATGCGATTGACATATCTAACTGGGATATTCAGGTGCAGAACACGGTCATATATACATTCCCGCAGGGCACAGTGCTCGGACCATTTGGCTCTGGCACCGAATACCTCGTTGTCAACTTTACAAACAATCCGTTCCCCTCAAACTCCCGCACTGTACGGATACGGGATACAACAGACACACGCTCAGACCAGACAACATACCCTGCAAATCTCGTTGCCAGCCAAACATGGGCACGATATTACAGCCCGTACAACGGAAAGCCCGTTGACACGGACAGCGATGCACATGACTTCTATGTGTCCAGTTCACCAACGCAAGGCGGAAGAAACGACAGAGCTCTGCCCATCGACAACCACATTGTGATAAACGAAATAAGCGTTAGCCCTGGAAATGGCTGGATTGAAATAGCAAATCCCACAAACAATGCGGTGAACATTGCTAACTGGTACCTCCAGGCATATATCGGTGGTAGATGGAGAACTGTGTATACATTTCCCGCAGGCACGAGCATCGGAGCATTTGGCTCTGGCACTGAGTATCGCACATGCACGCCCACATTGAGTTTAAGCACTGCAACCGGGGTGCGGCTTTACAACGCTGCAGGCGCACTTATTGATGCTACCACATTCTCACCCATACCCTCTGGCAGTACATGGGCAAGGTACAAAAATGCATACGATGGAAAACCAGAAGATACGGATGTAGATGCATGGGACTTCTATCTCTCTGCAACGGCAACGCAGGGCACATGGAACGACAGACGGGCTCCGGCGATAATTCCTGCGAAGATTGCGGATAAGGACAGAATTACGATGCCAGGTGAGTACATAAACTACACAATTTACTATAACAACACGGGAGATGGGAGGGCGATGAATGTGTGGCTCAACGACACATTCTCTCCCTACCTTAACTTCATTTCCTCAACAATTGCACCGTCTGGATACTCTGGCAACACCTACTACTGGAATTTCACAAATCTCGGAACTGGCAACTTCAACTTCACAGTCACGGTGCGTGTGAATGAGAGCATACAGCCAGGAACAACTGTTTACAATAATGTGTCTGTCAATTACACGGACATCCTCGGAAGAAAGATGCCAGAGGGCTTTGTTTCCCACACAGTCACCTACGCAACTGCATCAATCGTTGCTGGAAAGACCGTGGACATTGCTTATGCATCGCCTGGCGATTACCTGAACTACACCGTTTACTACAACAACACGGGTACTGCAAATGCAAAATATGTCTGGATAAACGACACACTGCCTGATTATGTGACATTCGTATCCTCATCGATTCCACCAGATTCTAATGATGGGAAAACATACAGGTGGATGCTTGAGAACATCACTCCTGGAAATCACGAACTCACGCTCTGCGTGAGAATAAACACCACAGCACCAGCAGGCATCACGCTCACGAACTTTGTCACATTGAACTATACAGATGAGAACGGAATAAAACTGGGTGCAAGCAACGCAAGTGCATCAACATGGGTTACCGCAGCATACGCAAGGATTGTGATAAACGAAGTCAGTTCATACCCAAGTCCAGAGTGGATTGAGATTGCAAACCCCACAGACAGTTCAGTGAACATTGGTGGATGGTTTCTCTATCGCGGAAATACCCGCATCTACACATTCCCTGCAGGCACAACACTGGGTGCATTTGGGTCTGGCACTGAGTATTATACGGTTTCCTTCACTGGTACACTGCCAGATACAGGTGCAACAATCTCGCTGAGGAGAACTGCAACCGAGGTAATTGATGAAACCACATATCCCAGAATGGACGGCGGTGAGACATGGGCAAGGTTCAAGCATGAGGATACAGGCAGGCCAGTAGATACAAATACAAGCGGTGACTTCTATGTGTCCACATCACCAACACAAACTGCACCGAACGACAGGAAAGCACCGAATATTGTGGTTGCAAAGGTTGCAGATGTTGCAGAAACACAGCCAGGAGGAATTATTACCTACACAATTTATTACAACAACACGGGTGATGGGAATGCGAAGGAGGTGTGGATAAACGACACACTGCCTGATGGAGTTACATTCCAGAGTTCAAGTGTGCCATACACAGCGTATGACGGAAACACATACCGCTGGTACTTTGCCACTGTTCTCCATGACACGCAGAACATTCTCACAATCACCGTGCGTGTGAATGACAGTGCTGGGGATGCCACGCAACTCACAAATGTTGTAAATCTCACCTACAAAGACCAGTTGAGAAGACCGATGCCCGCATCCCAGAGCAGTGTAAGCGTGATGTGCAGGAGAGCGCTCATCACGGTTGAGAAGGTTGTGGATAAGAGCATTGCTGGCTACGGCGAGATACTCACATACACAATCTACTACAATAACACGGGCACGGGAAGTGCAGGTAATGTGTGGATAAATGACACACTCCCAGCAGGTGCTGACTTTGTGTATGCTTCTGATGGTGGTGTGCTTGATGGAAATGTGGTACGCTGGTACTTCACGGATGTATCGCCTGGAGTTCACTATGTCACAATGCAGGTGCTCGTGAACATCACGCAGGGCGTTCTTACAAACTGGGCATACCTGAACTACACATCCACATACAATGTCAAGTTTGCGGAAAGCAGTGCCTCAGCCAGCACCACGGTGGTCGACGAGCTTGGAAATCCCATGATTGTGCTACCCCTCGCTCTGAGTGCAGGGGTGATGATTGCTGGAAGGCGAAAAATGAAAATGAAGGAATGTAATAGGAGGTGTGAAAATGACAAAAAAGTTGAAGGTTGAGCGGGGAAAGAACGGACTTGTGCTGAAACTCGTGGTGAAGCCAGGCCAGTAAGAAAAATTTCAGGAAACGGGGCATATCTTTATATACACCATACTTATTTTTTTTACATGACCAAAATCGGAGATTTGAAGGAAGGGCAGAAGATTGCTGGCAGGTTTGGTGTCACAAAAAAAGACTGGCTCAAGGAATACTCAAGAGGGAAGTTTTTCAGGATTGAGATTACAGACGGAGACACAAAAATCCCGCTAAAATTCTGGGGTTCCCCGTTGAATTCCAGGGCAGCAGAACTCTACGATAATCTAAGACCCGGGAGTGCGGTGGACATCGAAGGAAATATTGTATACGATAACTACGACAATTGCCTCACTGTTTCGGTAAACGAAGACGGGAATAAGTTCAGAATTTGTGCTCCAGGAGAGGTTGAGAAAACTGAATTTGTGAAGAAGACGGAGAAAAATCAGATGCAGTTGTTCGCGTATGTACAGAAAGAGATTGAGGGCATAAAAAACGAGCATCTCGCAGCGCTTCTCAACGCAATATTTGCAGATGAACACATCAAATCGCAATTCATTGAGAGCCCTGCTGCAAAGGAAAAACACCACGCATACCTGGGTGGTCTCCTTGAGCACACATGCAATGTGATGAAAATCTGCAGTACACTATGTGAGATTTATCCAGAGCTGGACAGGGACCTGCTTATCACCGCTGCAATTCTCCATGACATAGGAAAAATCCAGGAATACAGCGTGGATGTGGTGATTGACATCTCAAATGCGGGAAAGTTCCTTACCCACACATATATCTCGATAGAAATAATTGAAAATAAGTTACGCCAGATTCCGGATTTCCCTGAGAACCTCAAATTAAAATTGTACCATGCAATTCTGCGGCACCACGGCAGATGGAGCTCACAGGAAACCATAGAAACAAAGACATCATGGGTTATTCCGGAGGCATGTGCACTCTACTATGCAGATGATGCGGACGCACGCATAAAGAATTTTCTACAGCACATTGAGGAAGGAAAGAAACACGGAGAGAACTGGCACTTCATAAAGGACTTCGGGAGTGAAATTTACATCGAGGATGAGGATGATTAAGGCAGCAATCCTCCTTGAGTTTGAGACCACAGACATTGCAGAAATTGTGGCTGCATCAGTTGAAAGGGAGAACGAGGGCTATGTAAATATGCGTGTGAATGGCACAAGAATTGAAGCCAGTGCAGAGGCAGATAATTTGATGAGCTTGCTTCACACAATTGATGATTTTCTGGCATGCACAGCCCTGGCACATAAAACTGCAACCCTTCGAAAACGATAGTAAAAGAATTGATTGTGATTTTAATTCCCGCCGCGAAATCCAAAGAATGCACAAATCGCTGGAACCATGGATGCATCCATATGCTCTGCGAGAAATGTGGCAAACTGCTCGATTGAACGGAACGGGCGATTACACATAATTGCACCTGCAAGATGTTTTGAGATACCCGGGACGGAAAGAAGGGCGTCAAATGTGCATGTATTAATATCCAGAGGATATTCTATGCATGTGATGCTGCGTGCTCCATGACCCACTACAATTCCATCCACAAATTTATTCAACTCTATTCTGTAAGGAAATCCAACGAGTAGTGGATATGTCCCTATCTGCCTTCCAAATGCGTGCTTTCCCTCATGCATCTCAATATATATTTTTCTCATAACCGTTCTTTCTGGCAAAATTTTTTTCAGGTTGGGCATATCTATGTTTGTACGCACCAGATACTTGAAATGCTGAAATTCCTGTTTAAACTTCATTTTGAACTCCTTTCTCACACCCGCTACCTGTCTTATATTTATCCTGCGGAGCCATAAATCGCGTCGCACAACATCTGCGAGAAACTCATAATTTAACCGGTATGTATGCTTCGTCTCACCATCCAGCCCGCATAAAATGTTTATGCCTGGCAGGAGTGCAGGCATCCCGTTGGCACCCCGTTTTCTACCATACTCATTGAGTATTTCAATTGCCTTAATCACCTGCTCTGGCACAGCGTTCAGGTTGTTCTTCTTTATCACCTCAGGGTCTGCAGATTCCATTCCGAAGGCAACCGCATTACCTGGCGTTGTGTATTCCACGAGTAATTTTGTAATTGCTCGCGCCTCCGCCTCATGCTCCGCAATCACTGCGGGATTTGCATTATCCAGGTGAAGAACTTCAATGCACGGGCAGGATTGCCATATTCCTTTAAACAGTTTACTGAGTGCGTCCACATTTGGCCTTGGCGTCTCCGTTTCTCCAATGCCCTCTGCCATGTAACTGTAAATACATGTCTGCCCGCCAATTCTGAAATTTCTGAGCCCTGAATTGTACATTTCAGTGATTTCCTGAATAATCGCCTGCGGTTCCCGGAATACTGGCTCTCCAAAGAGCACATCCGTGCAGAACGAACAGCCACCAGAAATCCATCTCACACAGCCCCTGTATGTTTCTATCTCCGCAATAACTCCCTCGGGAAATGCATGTGCATGCTGGACGCACCTGGCTCCCAAGATTGCCCATTGCTCCCATTCTTTTTTTGTTCTTCTTCTCCCGTTCACGGATTTTTGTGTAAGCAAATCGTAGAGCAGAGCATCACCATCCAGGCGTGCAATGTATTCAAAATATTCCTCTAACGGTTGTTTGACACGCCCTGTGTATGCGTATCTTGCCACTGGTCCAGCAATGATTTTTGTACCCTGTAATTCCTGCGTCATCTGAATAATTTCATTCATGGATGCTGGCATTGTCCTCAAATACTTGCCGGGAACGAGGGCACCACCTACAATATAAACTAAATGGCACTTTTTCACACTTTCCCAGACAGAACTCTTATTTCGCCAGTCATCAACCGTTGCATATACTGGCTCATTTCCACTGGCAAGCACTGCACCGTAGGCATACCTGGGATATGGAGAAATATACGGCGGAACACCCAGTATACTCGGTTCATCCACATAGCAGTCCACAATTCCTACTCTCAATTCTTTCGCCCTCGTCTGAGGTCAAGGTAGCGCATGACCACGAATAAAACCATAAGCCCGGCACACAAAAACATGAACATGAACACCGCTGAATTGCCCGCATGCTCATTGATATAGCCAGCACACGGAGGTCCTATGGTCATTCCCGCAGAAATCACGATGCTGTAGAGTGCCATTGTCAAGCCCTTACCTTTTTCTGGACATTCATCCGCAAGCGATGCGAGCGCACTGGGACCAAATGCACCTGCAAGCAGTGCAGACACACCTGCAATGGCAAGTATTGCATAATTTCCAGTTATCACGGAAATAAGCCCCGCCACATTTTTTTCTGGTGATGAGAGAATTGCAAACACAATTGTGCCTATCAGTACAAGAATACCCGTGGTGCCCGTGATAAGCACAGGCATCCTGCCATACCTGTCAGATAGCTTGCCGTAGAATACCTGGGTAAGGAGGAACACCGTACCCCCACCGCCTAACACGAGTGCAAGATGTGTGGCTGGCATTGCAATCTTTGCACTTTCCATGCTGAAGAAAGACAGGATGACTCCGATGATGATATAAAGCATGAGCCAGGGAAGTACAAGTAACAAAATCTGTTTTGAGGAGATAACCGAGATAATATGCCCGGGTGTAATCTCCCTGGCGATGAATTTGTGCAGGTATGGCTCCCTTATGAGAAAGTATGCATACCCGCATGCAATAAGTGCCAGGATTCCCGCAATAAAGAATGGAATGCTCAGATTTTGCTCGTATGCACTTACCAGCACACCACCGATGAGGAATCCGCTGAACCAGCCAAACAGATTGGCGAAATCAAATGCACCCATTTCTCTTCCCCTTGAATTTGCTCCTGCATAATCTGCTACCAGTGCAAGTGAAGACACGAGAATTGAGGCGGCAGCGATTCCATGAAATGCGTTGATGACAATGAGCATGTACGCGTTCCTCGTCAGTCCGTACAAAAACAGAGAGATAGCGCCAGTAATAAGCCCGAGCAGGAGTACTTTTTTTCTCCCGAATTTATCCACTGCAATTCCGATGAGCATCACTGAAAACATTTCTGCAAATGGAGAGGCACTCCAGATTATGCCAAACATGAAGTCAGAAACCGCATGTTTGAGATAATACGGAAGCACGAGCAGAATCACACCAAAGCAAAGGCGAATGATGAATGTGGAAAGGTAAAGTGCAGAAAGCATTTTGATGTACCAGTTATTCTCCATTCAGTGCCTCCACCTATCCTCGCTAACGCTTTCCCTTTTCAAATATGTATACATGCTAATGGCAAGCAGATTAACCGAGATGCCAAGCACGATAGAAAGAACTACAATCGGGTCCCATGTCACATTTGCACCTAGCATTGATTTAATTATTCCAATCGCACCAAAAATTGTGATTGTCACTGCGAAGAGCGATGCGCTCGTTACCCAGAATGTTTTGGAAAACTCTCCTTTTTTCACCACGACGCTCAATACCTTTCCTATCTCAAATATCCATATTCCAATGAAAAACCACCATATTGCCACACTGAAAAAATCCAGCACTTTAAGCCACATATCACTTCCTGCAGTACTGAATGAGTTATAACCCTGAATTATACCCACGAAAATCATCACCACACACAGAATACCGGTTGTAAGCGTTAAGCTCCCTGTCACCATGTCATTTTTGAACGACTCAATGCCTTCGCTGAGCCACTCCAGCACCCTGTACGACCAGAAAATCAGATAAAAACCGAAGAAGATGAGAATAGAGTATATCCCTACCGATGGCAGGTAGTCGATGCCGAGCCAGCCCTCCCTTTTCAGGCGGAACAGAATCGGGAGGAGAAATGCAACGCCAATAACGATGAGCAAGAGCGCAAATGGCAGCACAATCTTTGAGCGTAGCTTCACATCTTTAAGTGCCCTGACAATGAGATAATATGTATTTTCAATGTTGGGATTCTGACGCACATACACCCTTTTTATGCTATCTATTTTTAATCTGGACATGATAAGTGGAAGTATATATTCGTCCTCTGCACCATCCGTGATAAATATCGCAGATTCTGGTTTTAACTTTTTCATCACTTCATCAATCTGGTTAGCAATAATCCTGTCCGAGATTACCCCTACATGCGTATTCCCGGTGATTGTGACTACCTCCACATCCTCTCCCGCCTGTTTAAGCTTATCGTACGCTGAAACTGCACCAAATATTGCATTTGCATCACTATCTTCTGGGTCAGCAATCGCAAGCAATTTTGCTGCCTCAATATTCTTATCTCTCCCGATAACTGGACCTTGAATCCCGGTCTTCTCACCTAAATCGTTGTCTCTGTCAACACAGAGCACAATTCTCTCTACCATACTAATAGGCAAATATAAAATAAGTATATATTATCTTTGTTTGGGTATTGTTTATATATTACCAGATATTTCTCCAATGCACCTTAAAATACTTTCAGGGGGTATCTCTATCACGAAAACAGCAGTTGTGGCAATCGGCGGGAATGCAATTCTCCGTGCGGGGCAAAAGGGCAGTGCAGAGGAGCAGTTTGGAAACCTGCAGAACAGCATGCCATACCTGGTTAAAATGATAAAAGAGGGCTACGATATTGTAATTACACATGGGAATGGCCCGCAGGTGGGGAATATACTGCTACAAAACGAAATTGCAGCACATAAGGTGCCGCCCATGTCACTGGATATCTGCGGAGCTATGTCACAGGGACTGCTCGGATACATGATTCAACAGACACTCACCAATCTACTGTATCGAGAGAAAATAAAGAAGTGTGTTGTTTCTATTGTGACGCAGGTTGTGGTAAATGCTGATGACCCCGCATTTAAAAACCCGACAAAACCCGTCGGGCAGTATTATCCGAAGGAAGAAGCAGAGAAATTAATGAAAGAAAAGGGCTGGGTGATGAAGGAGGACAGGGCAAGAGGCGGTTTTCGACGCGTTGTGCCATCACCAGAGCCAGTAGATATTGTTGAGAAAGATGCGATACGCAGGTTAGTATTTTCTGGTGAAAATCAGGAGTATGTAGTTGTTGCCGCAGGTGGTGGCGGTATCCCGGTCGTCCGGACGGCGAACGGATACACTGGTGTGGAAGCTGTGATAGACAAAGACCTGGCATCCAGTGTTCTTGCAAACGCAATTGACGAGAAGTTTTTCATAATCCTGACTGATGTAGACCGTGTGTGTTTAAACTTTGGAAAACCTGATCAGACCCCGATATCATCAATGACACTCAGCGAAGCAGAACGATATTACGAGCGTGGTGAGTTCCCGAGCGGGAGCATGGGACCAAAGATTCTTGCAGCAATGCGCTTCTTGCAGCGTGGCGGAGAAAAAGTACTGATAACATCCGGGGAGGGTCTTATGGATGCCTTAGAAGGCAGAACTGGCACTGTAATTACCAGGTAAGATGCACCTGGTTGTACACACAGTAACGAGGCACATCACATCAAACCAAAACATTATTAAACCCTTATAGTATAGGGAAAAAAGTAAGGTGTGTCCCATGGATTCCATAATTAAGGAAGTTCTCTCAAGGAGTGGTGCAGAGAGCGCTACCAAGCCGATGCCAACAGACCTCAGGGCAGGTGGTAGTGCAGACGATGAAGAATTAGAACGCATACTTGCAACTCTGAAGACAAATATAAAGGTATTTGGATGCGGCGGTGGTGGGTGTAACACAATCAACAGAATTGTAGAAACTGGAATTGTTGGTGCAGACCTTTACGCACTCAACACCGATGCGCAGCATCTCTATATAATCCACTCTCCAAAGAAAATATTGCTGGGTAAGCGATGCACACGCGGGCTGGGTGCAGGTGCACAACCCCAGGTTGGTGAAGAGGCAGCTAGAGAAGCTGAAGAAGAAATCCGTGCAGCAGTGGCTGGGGCTGACCTTGTGTTTATCACTTGCGGACTGGGTGGAGGTACTGGCACGGGTTCAGCACCCATAGTGGCTAAAATTGCAAAGGAGGCGGGCGCACTTGCAATTGCAGTTTGTACACTTCCATTTAAATCCGAGGGTCTGGTAAGAATGGAGAATGCAGAATATGGTTTAGAGAAACTGCGCCAGTACGCAGATACAGTTATCCTCATACCCAATGATAAACTGCTCGAACTTGTGCCAAGATTGCCAATAAAAAAGGCATTTCTATTTGCAGACATTGTGCTTATGCGGGCTATAAAGGGAATTACAGAAATGATTACCAAGCCAGGCCTTGTAAACCTCGATTTCAACGATTTGAAAACAATTATGAAAGGAGGCGGTGTTGCCCTTATTGGAATGGGTGAAAGTGAAGGAGAGGATAGAGCTGTGGAAGCTACCACAGAAGCGATTAATTCTCCGTTGATAGACGCAGATATTTCAAATGCCACAGGAGCACTAATAAATGTTGTAGGCGGAGAGAGTATGACTGTAGCGGAAGCTGAAAAAGTTGCGGAGATTATTCAGTCAAGAATAAGTCCTACAGCCAGAATCATATGGGGTGCTGCAATAGACCCATCTTTTGAACACAAAATTCAAGTAATGCTTGTTGTTACAGGTGTGAAATCAAAGCAAATCGTTGGACCCGGCATGGTGAAACAGGAGAAGAAAGCGCTGGGCATAGATATGGTTTCATAGGATGAGATCATGGAGATAATAAAAAAAGGTCAGCAAATTCAAGTACAACTGGAGAATAAGATGCGCACCGTGGGCAAGGGTAAATACGGCAGGATACTAAAGATGGCCAGAAAGCCAGACAAAGAACAGTATAAAAAAGTCATTCAGATATGCGGTGCTGGCATAATCATCATTGGTGCTCTTGGTTTTACAATTTTCTATCTTTGGAATTACCTGCCACCGTATATCCAGAGTTTCTTTACTTAAGGGGCGATGCACTTGGGTCTTTTTGGTGATATGGAGGAAAAAATTCCAGAAAAAAAGGAAGAGGTAAAAGAAGTCAAAATAACAGATAAGCCACCAACGCCATCGTTTGGATTACAACTGATATGCCCGGATACCAGAAAAATTGTGATATCTGGTGAAACTGCTAAATATCCTATGAGAATTGTAAATACCAGTGTCCGCGATGATGTGGCACTCCTGAAAATCACATACCTGTATCGATTTGCAGGCAACATCGAAGGCGCAGAATGGAAGATAGTGCTTAAGTATAAGCTGAACGAGGAACAGAAAGAAGATGTCCTGTATAGTAGTGAGAAGGCGCTTGAATTACCTGTAAGTGCAGGTAAGGACTTTGACCTGGCATTGGAACTCACTGCACCAGTGGGTGTAAGATATGGTGATTCTGTAGATGTTGTTGTAAATTTATCATCAAAGAACGACCCGCTCGTAACAGAAAGCAAGACGCTTTCCACAACTGCAAAACAAGTTCTTCTGGTAGTTAAGACACAGATAGGGCACGAACGCGAAGTTGCAGATGCGCTGCTTCTGAAATCCGGAATGAGCAAGTACACCGGCGCAATTTTTGCCATACTTGCTCCACCCCAGCTCCGTGGGTATTTGATTGTTGAAGGAATGAGTATATACACGCTCAAGGAGATGCTAAAGGGCGTGCCAAAGGCAAGAGGAATAATCGAGGAAGGAGAGACCACAATTGAAGAAATTTCCAGATTCCTTACTCCGGCATCACCCGTATCTGGAATAAATGTTGGGGATATTGTAGAAATTGTTTCTGGGCCATTTAAAGGTGAGCGTGCAAGGGTAAAAACGATTGATTCACAGAAGGAAGAGATTACAGTTGAGCTTATAGATGCAGTTGTACCCATCCCTGTAACCGTTCGTGGTGATTCTGTTAAAGTCGTAGAAGGTCAAAATAAAAAAGAGGTGAAATGATATGGCAGACACTGTTGAAGCACTGGTTGAAGGTGGCAAAGCTACGCCAGGTCCCCCGCTGGGTCCTGCACTTGGTCCTTTAGGCGTGAATATTGTGAAGGTAGTGGCTGAAATCAATGCAAAGACAAAGCAGTTTGAAGGAATGCGTGTCCCGGTGAAGATTATTGTTGACTCAAAAACAAAGAATTTCCAGATAGAAGTGGGCACACCGCCTACAAGTGCACTCATACTTAAAGAAGTGAAGGCGGAAAAGGGTTCTGGCACGCCTAAGACAAATAAGGTAGGTAATCTTACTATTAAACAGGTAAAAAAGATTGCAGAGATGAAGGCGGGCTCAATTCTTGGAAAGAACATAAAACAGGCGGTGAAGGAAGTTATTGGTACATGCCAGTCACTGGGAGTTACGGTTGAGGGAAAGGAGCCAAAAGAAATTATCGCAGAAATTAACGCTGGTAAGTGGGATAAGGACTTATAGGCGCACCCTTTTTCAGGAGCCTTCGGCTCCCGAAAAAGCGTGCACGGAAACCCTTTTTCAGGTTCGCTAACGCTCACCCGAAAAAGCGTTTACGGAAAAAATAGGATATCTTAAACAGGATCTGCATGCGGGGTGTGCAAAGCACACCCCTTGGTGGGTACCGTAGGGCGAAAGCCCCGAGCGATAGCCCCGATAAATAGCATAGATGTCGACGGTGTTCCGTGCTTCCCGCAGGCTCGCGCACTGGAGTACCACACGGAACGCAAGCGGGCTTAACTTCCGGGTTCGGAAAGAGACCGGGTGTTTCCCCGCTCCTATGACTGTCGACAAAAGACAAAGAAAAGAAGGGTTATATAAAACTTTTCAGAACTCTGTGACACCTGTAAAGTGGAACTTATCCAGATGAAGGTATGGACATACAACCGCTCCGAAATCGCCGGCAATGATGCTTTTTTCCGCTGATATGCCATTCACGCTTGAAAATGCCTCTACGACATTCTGCGTAAACCTTAAATTCTTCACTGGATGGAGGATTTTCCCGTTTTCAATGTAGAATGTGCCATCTCTTGTCATGCCTGTAAATATGGTTTTCACTGGATGGATTATATTCACATAGTGCAGTTTTGTAACGAGCAGTCCACGACTACAGTTTGAAATCATATCTTCCACATGCATGTTTCCCTCTTTCATAAACAGGTTTGTGGGTAACGGCCCAATTTCAAATGCACCCATACCTGGAGGCAGTGCATGACCCGTATTCTTCTTGCCTTCGCGATTTGCTGTGTAGGAATCATAAACATATCCTCTTGCAACACCGTTTTCAATGATGTCCACACGCTGCTTCGGTACCCCCTCAAAGTCAAATGGAATAGGCAAACCGTGTTCGTCGTTTCCATCATCCCAGATGCTTATTTTCTCGTCCATGATCTTGTTTCCGATATTACCACAGAGAAAACTCCTCTGTTCCTGCACAGCCAGTGCACCCATACCAGAATAACTGAGATACCCGAGGAGTTCTGACACAGCTCGTGGTTCCAGAATTACTTCATATTCACCGGGCTCCATCTTCTTCGTGTGGATACTATTCACCGCTTTTTCTGCAGCAATCTTCCCAACATTTTCAACATCTATTTTAGATACATCCATATGTGCGGACTCAGCCCAGCCATAACCTTTTGCATCTCCTTCTTCAGCAATCATACATACTCCAAGGTTTGAAACTGTGTTCTTGCCAGATGCCGAAACCCCGAGTGTGTTCATAACGCACAATTCGTTTGTCGTCGTGGTGAATGCTCCATATACCTTCGGCAATGGTCTGTAATTTTCTGCAATTTCCAGAAGTTTTTTTACAGACATGGCTTTTTCTTCCACACTATGATTTGCAGTTTTCTGCACGAATGTTTTCACTTTCTTTGGTTTTCCCACATTGCTGGGGAGTGTTACAAAATCTGCTCTGTCCTTCTGCAATTTAGCAATCTTAGTTGCCCTTTCCACAAGTTCATTAAGATTCTCTTCTCCGAGCAGATTTATTTTCGCAGTCCCAATCTTCTTACCAATCACCACACGAAGGTCTGCAGTGCAGTTTTCCTCATACATGTTTTGATGAATCTGGGAATTCGCAAATCTGGTGACATGCGAGCGCTCACGCAGCACCCTCACATCCGCCTGGTCTGCCTTCACAAGCTTTAAAATCTTCTCTGCAATTTCCTTAATATCTACCATTTGCCCACCCCCACACGCACATTGTTGAATCGAGCAGGCGCAGTGCCATGTCCAACCCGCATGACCTGCCCTGGCTCACCCTTACCACAGTTTCTAAGTCCCCACAGGTGCCAGAAATCCTTACTGCATATTGCGTCACAACTCCTCCAGAATTCATATGTGATACCAGTGTATACTGGGTTTTTGAGCATTTCCTTCATTTCTCCGTTTTCAATTCTGTACGCAATCTCAGTACCAAACTGAAAATTCAAGCGTCTGTCGTCGATACTCCAGCTCTTGTTCGTTTCCACATATATCCCCTTCTTTGTATCCCGTATCAATTCATCAAATTTCCATGTGCCTGGCAGCAGGTTGATATTTGTCATGCGAATAATGGGCATACGGTTGTACCCATCTGCACGCATTGCACCCGTGCTCCTGAGACCAAGTTTAGCAGCGGTTTCCCGTGATGACAGGTATCCCGCGATAATTCCGTTTTTGATGATATGAAAATTCTGTGCCCGCACACCCTCATCATCATATCCGAATGTGCCAAGACCTCCGGGAACAGTTGCATCACCCACGATGTTAACAATGTCTGAACCATATCTGAATGTGTTAAGCTTTTCAGGCGTCATAAAACTGGTTCCTGCATAACTTGCTTCATATCCAAATACTCTATCCAGTTCTGATGGATGTCCGCAGGACTCATGAACCTGAAGTGCAAGCTGGTCTGAAGCAATTATCAAGGTCGTTATTTCCTGGGGACATTGCAATGCTGAAATTAACTGTTCAGATTCCCTGCCCACTCTTTCAGCGTTTTCGAGCAACTTGAGATTGTCGAAAAATTCATAGCCCGATTGGGCATAATCCCCTCCAAACGATGTGGGGTAACTTCGAGTTTGCATCTCACCACTTTCAATGCTGACTGCGGAGATTCCTCCTCCTGTTTCAATAACCTTTTGATGAATTCTCGAACCTTCCGTGCTCCCGAAAATCTTTTCTTCTTCCCACACCTCGCTATATCCTAAGGTTATTTTTATTCTATCGGAAACACGCATCCGTTTTTCACATTCCAGCAGATAATTTATCTTATCTTCAATGGGTACATCCCAGGGATTCTTTTTTATCACGGTTTCATATTTATCTGTGTGTGGATCCTCTGGACTTAGTACAACCTTCTCCTTTGTTGTAAGCCCGGATGCCTTTGCAGTTCGGACAGCCAGTTCAACAACTTTTTTGATGCCCTTTTTGGATATGTCGTTTGTGGATGCAAAGCCCCAGGCACCATTTACAAGCGTGCGTACGCCAACACCTTTGCTGCTGGAAATGCTGACAACAGGTGCACCATTCTTTGTGGTAATTCTTTCCGCTTTTCTGCTCACAAATCTAACATCGCCATATTCCACCTTTGCTTTCTCCAGAAGCGTCAGAGCATAATCCAGTTCCACATCATGACCTAGCATGTGTATCACCATGCAATCCCTTATATACATGTTAGTATTTCTACCTTTGCATGGGGACGCAAGTGAACACCTATGTGAAGTCATACTGGGTGAAAATACAGTGCAAAAAAGTAACAATAAAACAAAGGTTTATATACTTCTAAAGTATTACATAATATGTAGGTAGAATGTAGACAAAATGTAGAACTTCATAAATCACGATGACTCACTCTCCCTCCTTTTTTTATTTTTTTGTTAAAATCGATAGAAAGCGTTCACGATTTAAGTATTTTTTAGAGGTTATTTTTTACTATACAAAAGAATTAAATTTGCAACAAGTGCCTCAAGCTGGATACGCTCATTACTCCCTTCAGATAGCCGAAAGTCCGCCTCGCCAATGCGTTCCGTAATCTTCACTTTTAGTTCATCATCGATGTTTGAGTCGATAATATATCTATGAAGGTCTTCAAGAAAATCCTGGCCACTCAGTCCCTGATATACGATAAAATCATCTAGAACTTTTTTCGCACCCTGAAAATCTCTGCGAGATATATGCTCCATAAACTCCTTTAGCTGGTCACCTTTCAGGTGGCCTGTAACCTGGAACACTACATCCATTGTGATCTTCCCTTCTGCAGCACTGCATGTCTGAAGGATGTTTATTGCACGCCTCACATCTCCGTTAGCAAGGTATGCAATGGAATCGAGTGCATCCTCATCAATACTCAGATTTTCTTTCTGGGCAATTGTTTTTAGCCGTGCCACAAGAGCCGTTTTATCCACAGGTGTAAATCTGAAAATCGCGCATCTCGATTGTATTGGCTCGATAATTTTTGAGGAGTAGTTGCATGAGAGAATGAACCTGCACACTCTGGAGTACATCTCCATCGTTCTTCTGAGTGCGGATTGTGCATCCGGTGTAAGTGCATCAGATTCATCGAGAAAGATTACTTTAAAGCCAGGTTCGCCCATCGGATTAATTCTCGCAAACTCCTTTATTTTCCCACGCACAACTGGAATTCCCCGTTCATCAGAGGCATTTAGTTCTATGAAATTACTTTGCCAGTTTTCGCCAAAAAGTTCACGAACAAATGCAAGTGCACATGTGGTTTTGCCGGTACCTGGTGGACCTGCAAACAAGAGATGTGGCATAGATTTTGCTTCCACATATGATTTAAGTCGTTTCACGATTCTCTCTTGCCCGATTACCTCGTCAAGTTTACCCGGTCTGTATTTTTCAACCCAAATTTCAATCATCGCCGATGGTATTGTGTGCATAATAAAATACTTTTCGGAGAATATTCTGTGCTTGCAGTATCAAAGCACTGTGTCAACCCGTTCTAGAATGAAGAGCCCATGGGATTTAATCTAAATGAAATATAGTATTTTTTTACGAACATTTCTGATGGAATGTGCAAAAATGCGCCTAAATTTTTCTGTGTTCTTTCGGGACTTCTCCTATGACGCGTGCAGGCACACCAGCAACCACCGCATACTGAGGTACATCCTTTGTAACTACAGCGCCAGCAGCAACCACTGCATCTTCACCGATTGTCACACCCGGCAATATTGTGGCATTACCTCCAATTCTTGCAAACTGTTTGATGTGCGGACCGATCAGATTTATGTTACCTCGCCCCATGTACTTATCGTTTGTAAGACATACTCTGGGACCCACAAACACATTGTCTTCAATCGTAGTATTTGTGGGAATATACACCATGCTCTGGATTGACACATGTGAGCCGATTTTGCATCGGTCATCGATGATTGTGCCAGAGCCTACGAGCGTGTGTTCCCCAATCGTAGTGTACTCACGTACAAGGATATGATGCCCAGTTTGCACATGGTCGCCGAGCTTTGCATTTGAGTAAATGACTGCATAATCACGGATTATACAATTGTTCCCGATATGCGCACCCGCAACCTCATCAAACCTTCTTGCAAGCAACAACTCCTTCTCGTCTTTGCCTGGATGTCCTATCACTGCATTCTCTGCAATGTATGTGTTTTTTCCAATCACAGATTTACCATATATGAGCATGACGCAACCATACGGAGATGAGTATTTATTTCTTGCTCACATTTCAAAAATCTGCACAGAATGCAGAGTAGAAAGAATGGATATGAGAGGAAGAGCGAGTGTTAGTGCACCCTTCTCCTGCTGTACGCGATGCCTCCCGCACCCAGTGCAATTGCACTGACCACAGCAATCACCTCGAAACCAGGTGTTGTTGCCTTTTCCCTCACTGTGAGGTTCACCGCACTACCAGGATATGCCTTTCCCGCCACCACTGGTGTTACCTTAATGACCGTGTCAGTTGTGAAATTCTCTATCACCGTGATTGCGACCACTGCAGTGCCGTTTGCGTCGGTTGTGGCGTTGGTTGCACGCAGCCCACTCCTGTCAAATGTTACTGTCACACTCAGATTTGGCACTGGTGTATCTCCAGACCTCACAATAATCGTGGCTTTTACGGTGTTGCCCTTTACGCCATCTATCTGGGTTGACTCGAGCGTCATTGTTACATTGTATGCCAGTGGAATTCCCATTATGCTCAGCGTGGTTGCTACACTCGTGTACTCCACGCCATCTATTGTTGTCTCAGCCACAATGCTCAGTGTGGTGTTTGCAGTGAAGTCCGTTGTGAGTTTAATTGTAAACACCGCAGTGCCGTTTGCATCCGTGGTTGCATTTCCAGGCGCTATCTCAATGCCTGTGTCAGGCGTTGCATGGAGTGAGACATTCGCACCATACATGGGCGTTGTGTCGTTCATCACACTGACCGTTGCATTCACAACAGTATCCTTGTATCCATCCACGGATGTTCTGTCAAGCGCAACAGTAATTGCATATGGCACATGCTTGATTGCCAGCGTCTGGACACTACTCTGGTATGTCCTTCCGCCAATCGTTGCCACCGTCTTAACACTCACCACTGCATCTGCACTGAAGTTCTGGGTAACTGTGATATTTATCGTTGCTTTCCCATCACTGCCTGTCTTCTTGCCCGTCTCTACATGCAAGCCAGTGCTCTGATTGAGTGCAAGAGACACATTTACATCTGCAATTGGTGTCGTGCCGTTTAGTACGGTGATGGTTGCAACGATACTTGCACCTGTTATACCCAGGACTTCACAAGTTGAGAGTTGCATATCCACATGTATGTTATCAGCAGGAGTTACCTCTAACACAGCGGTTCCGGTTGCTGAAAGTGACCCGTATGATGCATAGGCAGTAATCGTGAATTTTGTGCCTGTGGTTACCGTAGATACAATTGTTACCATAAACTCTGCAACACCACGCGCATCGGTATACACACTATCTGGCCATATTTCAACTGCGTTTGTTGCTGGTGAGATACCCAGAGATACTGCTGCATCTTTAATCGGTGTTGTTCCGGATGTAACTGTAACCTTTACTGTGCTCCACTGCCCTACATTTCCTGGTATTATCACCGGGTCAGCCTCAACGCTCGCATTCAATGCATTAACTGCAGACACATTCACAGGCGTTGTTGCATAGCCAGCAAACATGCCAGAGGCGACAACTGCAATAAACTTGAAGGTAGTATCGAAGGTAACCAGCTTCACAACGCTCAGTGTGAATGTTGCCTTCCCATCCGCCCCCGTGCTGACTGCATCCGTCTCCACCACACTCAGTTCCCTGTCTGCAGGCCATACATAGCCATACACCTGTGCACCTGCAAGTGGCTCGCCATCGCTTGACACGGTTACGGTAACAGCTTTTGTTTTACCAGGCAGTCCCTCAATTGAACCTATCTGCTCAACTGCGATATCCACTGCCTGGCCTCCATTTGCAAGCACCACGAAGTTATGCTTGTATAGCGTTTTTACACCGCCTGCAGGCCATACCGTGAACTTCAACTCCACGGGCGTTGAAAGAGTGAAGTTTGCCAGAACTTTGAACGAAATACTTGCTGTGCCATTTGCATCCGTAAGTTCTCTCGCAACCATGTTTTTCAGGTTGTCGCCAGGGCTGAGCGACTGGAACTCCACCTGTGTACCGGAGAGCGGTGTATTGAACTGCTTCACAGTAACATTGAGGTAGAACACGGTATTGTTCAAACCCTCCACGATTGTTGGGCTTGTGACTTCAACACTTAACCCTACCATTGTAATAGAGAAGTATGTAAAGCCTGTTACATTGTAAGTGCCACCCGTGGCATTCACAACCGCTTTAAATATGATATCCTCCGAGAAATTCTCCTTGCATGTCAATGTGAACACCGCCTTGCCGTTTTCATCCGTGACCTTCTGCGTTGCATCCAGGTCAACAAGGGGAAGATACTGTGCAGGTTGAAGGGCAAGTGTCAGATTCACACCGGGATACACGGAACCATTAATAGAATGTGTCACATCAACAATTATCTGGAGCGTTGCATTCTTTATGCCAGGCATCGTGGAGGGGAATGCCTTTACATCTACGATGGGAAAGTCTGGTGGACCTGAGTGGTGAATCTGCAGCAGCGTCCATTCATTCCCGATACCTCCTGCCTGTTCATGGTACCCAGTCCACTCGCATATATCCGCTACCTCAAGCACCTGACGGTAATACAGCACATTTACAGGCAAATCCCTTGCAATCATTCCCTGGCATTCCTTAACAAGTTCCCGCCTTACCTCCCGGTCCATCTCAGTGTTCACACGGGCAGAAATCTCGTCGTAGTGCTGGTTCCTGTAGGCGACACAGTTATTGCCACCATCACCGATATTCAGGTTGTACCAGTCAAATTATGAATTGAAAAAGTCATAAACCCAGGTTGGCTCTATGCCCAGTCTCCAGCCGAGTACATACATTTCGAAGGTTCTGTTTACAAACACATCGTCAACAATCTCACCAAAATTTGTGGGCACTGTCTCTGCCTTAATCCCTACCTGCTTCACTGCACTAGCAATCCTCCTGCCTGCTTCTACTCTGATTGGGTCATAGTCCGCTGGTGGTGTCAGAATATCGAGCTGTCCATTCTCTGTTGGCCCGTCCATCACCCTGCCCTTATAGTCCTCTCTCCAGCCATCCCCATTCACATCGCTGTAATGCGCCTCATCGAGAAGTTGTGCGGCAAGGGTTAAATTGTAGGGGTACTGCGGGAGCGAATCGTTGTACCAGTATGCAAGTCCTGGCGGGACAATGGAATCCCCCTTTGTGCCATATCCCTGGAGTAACTGCGAAACAATGTAGTCCTTATCAATGCAGTGCGAAACCGCCTTCCTGAATGGCATACCAGCATCGTTGCCTGCCTCAGGGCTGGGGTATGTGATTGGCGCGTTTTCATCATCTCGTGGCTGATAGCCAGTTCCATTATCATAGCCCTCGAACGGCAGCATGAGATTGAATCCAAGGTAGTAGTAGCCGAGGTCCTGGTTTGAAAATATCTTCGTGCATGGTATCTGGGATACAATAGGTATCCAGCCAGGGTCAAGGTATGTCCAGATATAGTCAATTGTGCCTTGTTTTAGGGCAGTTATCAGTGCATCCAGGTTCTTGTATACGATGAACTGCACCGCATCCACAAACGGTGCCCTGTAACTGTTCCCGTCCTCCAGCGTCACATACATGAAATAATATTGGTTGCGTTCAATTCTTGCCTCAACACCCTGCTTCCAGTACTTGAATTTATATGGCCCGCAACCAATCACATTTGCCTCGCCTGTTGTGGGGTTGTAGTTCATATCCCATACTGTTGCATCATGCCAGTGATCTCGCCATATGTGCTTTGGCAGTAATGGAACGCACAGTGTGTCGAGTGTGAATGTGGCGCAGGGGTGCACGAGGTTGAATTTAACGGTGTATGTGTCCACCTTCTGCACACCCACATAGTATGTCTCGTTCCTATCTGTAGCACCCTGAATTGGTGTCCAGTTAAGGCATTCGAGTGCACCAACATACCTTCCCACATCCTTCAGGAAGTTGTATGTGAATACAACATCATCCGCAGTGAGCGGTTCTCCGTCATGCCACACCACATTCTGCCTTATCTTTACTGTCCAGTTCAGGTGGTCTGGTGTATCCTCGCTCCAGTTCTCCGCAACCCAAGGAATTGGCTCCATTGTTGTCCTGGATGTTGTAGAGAGCGTGTCATATACCATGTTAAGTACCTTCCAGGAGGTTACATCCATCGCTCTACATGGATTCAGTGTTTGCAAATCTGAGTTCAATCCGATTTTGAACACACCGCCATACGGCGGCATTCTCACCGCAACATTCTCGCTCCCTACTGCCACCCTCATTTCACTCACAAAAATACTGGTAAACAGGAGTGCTGAAAGGAGTACTGCCAGCACCGCACTGCCAGCCAGACATCCATCCTTTTTCCACATATTTTTCCCTCCCTTACTCTCAATTTTCTACCGCATTTTCCTCCGCATGTACGCAGCAATTGTACTACATGCAATTGCACTGACCACAGCAATCACCTCGAAACCAGGTGTTGTTGCCTTTTCCCTCACTGTGAGGTTCACCGCACTACCAGGATATGCCTTTCCCGCCACCACTGGTGTTACCTTAATGACCGTGTCAGTTGTGAAATTCTCTATCACCGTGATTGCGACCACTGCAGTGCCGTTTGCGTCGGTTGTGGCGTTGGTTGCACGCAGCCCACTCCTGTCAAATGTTACTGTCACACTCAGATTTGGCACTGGTGTATCTCCAGACCTCACAATAATCGTGGCTTTTACGGTGTTGCCCTTTACGCCATCTATCTGGGTTGACTCGAGCGTCATTGTTACATTGTATGCCAGTGGAATTCCCATTATGCTCAGCGTGGTTGCTACACTCGTGTACTCCACGCCATCTATTGTTGTCTCAGCCACAATGCTCAGTGTGGTGTTTGCAGTGAAGTCCGTTGTGAGTTTAATTGTAAACACCGCAGTGCCGTTTGCATCCGTGGTTGCATTTCCAGGCGCTATCTCAATGCCTGTGTCAGGCGTTGCATGGAGTGAGACATTCGCACCATACATGGGCGTTGTGTCGTTCATCACACTGACCGTTGCATTCACAACAGTATCCTTGTATCCATCCACGGATGTTCTGTCAAGCGCAACAGTAATTGCATATGGCACATGCTTGATTGCCAGCGTCTGGACACTACTCTGGTATGTCCTTCCGCCAATCGTTGCCACCGTCTTAACACTCACCACTGCATCTGCACTGAAGTTCTGGGTAACTGTGATATTTATCGTTGCTTTCCCATCACTGCCTGTCTTCTTGCCCGTCTCTACATGCAGGCCAGTGCTCTGATTGAGTGCAAGAGACACATTTACATCTGCAATTGGTGTCGTGCCGTTCTGCACCGTTACTGTAGCAACAATTCTGGCACCAGTAATTCCTGCAACTTCCGTCTTTGATAGTTCCAGTTCAACAGAGGGAATGGAATTCACCTGCAGACAGGCGGTGCCTGTTGTGAACAGTGTTCCGTATGACACACGGGCTGTGATTGTAAAGGTCGTAGCGTTTGTGATTGTGGCGTTCACACTGATTCTGAACTGTGCAACACCGCTCGCATCCGTTGTTGCGTTAGCAGGAGATACCGCAAGTGCACCTGTTGCTGGCAATATATCCAGCCACACACTCGCACCCTCAACTGGCATTCCCTCTGATATTACCGTTACCTTAACTGTTGTGTTCCGTCCCACCTCTCCTGGAATTGTTGCAGGATTCACCTCAACGCTCGCATTCAATGCATTAACTGCAGACACATTCACAGGCGTTGTTGCATAGCCAGCAAGCAGGCCAGAGGCAACAACCGCAATGAACTTGAAGGTAGTATCCTGCATGATCAGATTCCCAACTTTCAGTGTGAATATTGCCCTGCCGTCCAGGTCCGTGTCTATCGCACCGGTTTGCACAACAACAAGTCCCTTATCTGCAGGCGAGACATATCCGTACACACTTGCACCCGCAATCTGCTGGGTTCCGTTGCTCACATGCACCGTAACATTTGTTGTTTTGCCTGGCACGCCCTTAATTGTGTCGATCGGGTCTATCGCAACATCAACTACACTGCCTCCCCTGGCAAGCACCACGAAGTTATGCTTGTATAGCGTCTTTGCACCGCCTGCAGGCCATACCGTGAACTTCAACTCCACGGGCGTTGAAAGAGTGAAGTTTGCCAGAACTTTGAACGAAATACTTGCTGTGCCATTTGCATCCGTAAGTTCTCTCGCAACCATGTTTTTCAGGTTGTCGCCAGGGCTGAGCGACTGGAACTCCACCTGGGCACCGGAGAGCGGTGCATCGAACTGCTTCACGGTAACATTGAGGTAGAACACCGTCCCGCTGAGGCCCTCCACAATGGTCGGGCTTGTCACCTCAACATTCAACCCTGCCCTGGAGATTGCGATGTATGTGTCTCCATTTGCAAAGTATGTGCCATCTGTGGCATTTACCACAGCCTTGAACACGGTATCCAGTGGATAGTTGTCCTTGCAGATTACCGTGAACACCGCCTTACCCTCTGCATCTGTGGTCTTCTGTGTGGCATCCAGCCCGATGAATGTTGAGTCTGGTGTTGGCTCAAGCGTGAGTTTCACGGAGATACCAGGATATGCTGAACCATCAACCCTGTAGGCACTCACGGTGAGCTGGAGTGTGTTATTCTTTGTACCTGGCATCGTGGACGGGAAAGCCTTCACATCCACACTCAGTGGTGGTCTAACCAGCGGGTGGTGTATCTGCAGGAATGTCCAGCCATTTCCAATACCTCTTATCTGTTCATTGTAACCAGTCCACTCACAAACATCCGCTACCTCAAGCACTTGAGGATAATACAGTACATTTACGGGCATGTGGTGTGCAATCATGCCCTGGCATTCCTTCACCAGCGCCGCTTTCGTCTCTATGTCCATTTCACTCACCACCCGTGAAGAAATCTCGTCATAGTGTCTATTCCTGTAACCAGCCAGGTTGGGACCACCGCCCCCATACTCTGGATTGTAGTAGTCAAATCTCGAGTGGAAGGCGTAGCAGAGACCCGCTGGGTCCAGTCCTACTTGCGTAGAAAATATAAACATCTCAAACTCGTGTGGCCAGAACAGCAGCATCTCTACAAGTTGTTCGAAGCTTACAGGCCTGGGTTCTGCTCTAATTCCCGCCTGCTTCATTGCACTTGCAATTTGTTTGGCAGCACCTGAGATAACTGGGTTATAATCTGAAGGTGGTGTGATAATGTCAACCCGCCCGTCGTTGTCCGAGCCGTCAATTGGCCTGCCTGCATAGTCCTCTCTCCAGCCATCTCCATTCACATCCTTATAATTTGCAGAATCGAGTATCTCACTTGGTGGTATCCATGGAGGCCACAGTATACTATCGTTGTACCAGAATGTAAGTGCAGGCGGAACAATCGAATCGCCCTTTGTACCAAACCCCTGGAGCAGGCGAGTAACGATGTACTCCTTGTCAATGCAGTATGATACCGCCTTCCTGAATGGAAGACCTGCATCATAGCCGCCCTCCGGATCTGGATATGTGATTGGGTCCTCTTCACTTGTTCTTGGCTGATAACCAGTTCCATTATCATAGCCCTCAAACGGATATCTCATGTTGAACATCAGATAGGCATAACCAAGGTCTGCATTTGCAAATACCTTTGCCCCTGGTATCTGGGATACAATAGGTAGCCAGCATGGGTCTAAATTCCGCCAGATATAGTCGATCGTACCCTGCTGCAACGCAGTTATCAGTGCATCCATGTTCCTGTATACGATGAAGTCAATTGCATCCACAAATGGTGCCCTGTATGTGTTACCATCCTCCAGTGTCGTCTCCCAGAAGTAATCAGGGTTGCGTTCAATTCTTGCCTCAATGCCCTGCTTCCAGTACCTGAATTTATATGGCCCGCAACCAATCACATTTGCCTCGCCTGTCACTGGATTGTAGTCCATGTTCCATGTGGTTTTATCATTCCAGTGGTTTCTCCAAATGTGCTTTGGCAGCAGTATTATCCCGAGCGTGTCAAGTGTGAAGGTGGGGTTTGTGCGCCAGAGTTTGAACTTTACCGTGTAGGTATCAACCATCTGTACACCATAGAAGTATGTCTCGTTCATATCTGTTGCGCCTGGAATCGGGGTCCAGTTAAGGCATTCGAGTGCACCAACATACCTTCCCACATCCTTCAGGAAGTTGTATGTGAATACAACATCATCCGCAGTGAGCGGTTCTCCGTCATGCCACACCACATTCTGCCTTATCTTTACTGTCCAGTTCAGATGGTCTGGTGTATCCTCGCTCCAGTTCTCCGCAACCCAAGGAATTGGCTCCATGGTATCCTTCGATGTTCCTGCGAGGCTGTCATACACAAGCCCAAGCACATTCCAGGACCACACATCGCTTGCCACGCATGGATTCAAGGACTTCAGGTCGCTCTGGAATCCAATCTTGAACACACCGCCATATGGCCATGCCTTCGGTGCAGGTGTGCTGCGCTCTGCATCCCATGTCCTTTCCGCACTAACAAAAGAACTGGAAATAATCACGAGCACCAGGAGAACAGCTAATGCTGTCCCTTTCACCAAACTTTCCTGCTTTTCCCTCATTTTTTTCCTCCTTTTTGCATGAATAATTTATATTAATCAAATTGTGCTATATATTCCTTCCTGTTATTCACGGATTGAAGTTAGAATTTGTATCCAGCACCACGCACATAGCGTATTCTCCACTTCCCAGCTTTATTCATTTGCATAGCCAGTTCTCACAAGCCGCACATAACACATCATTGCTCACGCTCATACCACATAACCGCAATTCCAAGACCGCACAGTGCACTCAGGGCGAGCGGGATGTACGCAATGCAACCCGCAAGTGCATACAGATATCCACCCATAACCGCGCCCATAGCACTGCCCGTGGCAAGTGAGATGTGGTAGATGCTCATAGCACTACCCATGCGGTACTCATCCGCAAATTTCACAACCATTCTCACACTTCCAGCAGAGATCCCAGCCCATGCAACGCCCATGAGGGCATTCAACACCATTACCATTCCAAACACGAGCGAGGGAATCCCTGCGAGTGGAACCAGTATGAAAATCATGATGAGAATTGAACGCATCTCCACTGCACTTTTAACTGCATTTTCAGCACGCACTTTACGGGAAAGCAGGTACGCAACGGTGCATGCACACGCACTGCTCAGATGCACGAGAAATATCTGGTATGGAAGAACACCGTAGGTAAGGAGGTAGTATGGCAGTGTTGTGTAAAATGCACTGAATGCAAAGAGCATAAAACCAAAACCCAGACACATTCCGTATATCCTTCTATCGATGCTCGCACCGCTCAGGCCATGCCTGATTTTCGATGGGAGATAGTGCACCCGCTCAATCACACCCGTGTTTATCCTTATCAACTCAATTTTCGAGAGCTTTGGCATATGCACTGCATTCTCAGGGATAAACATCAGGCACAACTGGAGCCCCAAGAGCATGGCAGTAAATGGTAAAAGGAACACGATGCGGAGATTTGCATTTTCCTGGCACATGTAGAGGCACAGCACACCACCAGCAAGACCCAGAACCGTACCTCCAGAGACCAGTGCATTGTATATTCTCAACCGCTGGAAGTATGTACCAGATTTGTCCTGGGCAACTAAAGTGCTTCCGAGCACACCGAAGATGCTGAAAAAGAACCCGATGAGCACACATGCAATGCTTAACGCTGTGAAATCGGTTGAGAAGATTGTAATCAGCACTGCAATCGCAGTTCCAGCAAAGCCAATCACACCAAAAATACGCCTCCGTGTTGTGTGGTCTATCTTTCTTCCCCAGATGAGAAATCCAAGCATCGAGAAAACTGAGACGAGCATGTTCAGAATCCCGATGTGGAAGGCACTGAGACCGAATAGAAGTACTGCCATGATGGGCAGCATGTTAGCAAACACACCGTAGCCGAACTGTCCGAACAAAAAGGAAGAATATTTTTTCCACATGATAATGGCAGATTCCCTACTTCATTCTGTGTACCATGAAATCTGCAAACATGTTGAGAATTTCCCTTTCTCGATTTGCTGGCAGAACCTTCAGTTTCTCCTTTGCCCTGAGGGAATACTCAACCGCAACCTTCTCAGCGTACTTTATCGAGCCAGTGTCCTTGAGTATCTGGATGCACTGCTCTATCTGCTCTGGTGTGGCAAATCGGTTGCCCAGCACATCCACAATCTTCTTTCTCTGGCTCTCACCTGCATTTTCGAGGGCGTGCACGATAATCAGTGTGCGCTTTCCTTCCTTGATGTCGCCACCGCGTGGCTTGCCCGTCTCATCCGGGTTACTCAGCAAATCAATGAGGTCATCTGCAATCTGAAAACCGATACCAACCAGCCTGCCGAACTCAGTGCATGCTTCAATCTGCTTCTCTGTGCCACCTGCGATGATTGCACCACCCATGCATGCAGTGCGGAACATCAGTGCGGTCTTTTTCTCAATCATCACCATGTACTCATCCTGCGTGATATTGTACCGCTGTGCAAAATCCATATCCATCTGCTGGCCCTCTGCAATGCCAAGCACCATCTTTGCTGTCTCTCTCAGCAACCTGCGCACAACCTCATCGCTCGCATCCGTGCTCTCAAGCACCTCAAATCCCTTTGCAAACAGTGCATCGCCCACATCAATTGCATATGCAAGGCGGTAATGCTCATCAGGATGAATCGTTTTATCTGCATGCAGACACTTGATTTTCCGCCTTGTCTCAGCCATATCCATTATATCATCATGCACGAGCGTGAAGTTGTGAATTAACTCAAGAGCAATACCAAAGGGAATGGTACGGTCGCCCTCTCCTGCAATACAGTCAGCGGTGAGCATCGCAAAAATCGGTCGCAGGCGTTTACCGCCAGCAAACGGATAACGCTGCATGCCCTTGAGCAATGGCTCATACTCACCCTTAGCCAGAACATCTCTCAGTTTTTTCTCAACCTTTTCCCTTCTTTCCCTGATCTCTGGTAATTCTGAAATATCCTCCATTTTCTATTCCTCCAGATACTCCTTTGTTCTTCCCACGATAATGCAGGGAATCTTCTTCAACTCCTCGATATTTTTCACGCCAAGCAAGAACATCACCGCTTTCAACTCCTCACGAATCACCTCGAGCTTTGCCTCCAATTTCTGCTGGCTTGTGAACGCTGGCTTCAGTACTGTCTTTGCAATACCAGCCACATCTGCACCGAGTGCAATTGCCCTGGCAATATCCAGCCCATTCCTTATACCTCCGCTTGCAATCATGGGCATGCCCTTGACCCTGCTCTTCAAAACGCACACTGGCGATGGAATACCCCATTCGCCAAGCGTTGTGCCAAGCATCGCATGGATATAGTCCTTCTGCTTTACTGCACGGTACTGCTCCACCTTCGCAAAACTTGTACCGCTCAATCCAGATATATCAATTGCCCGTACGCCAGCACCCTTCAGTTTCTGGGCAACCTTTGGTGAGATGCCAGCACCCGTTTCCTTGGCAATGACTGGCAGTTGCAGTGAGAATTCTTTTATTCTGGCAAGACAGCCCTTCGCATTCTTATCCCCTTCACGCTGGACAACTTCCTGAAGAAAATTGAGGTGAATTGCGAGAAAGTCAGCATTAATCATATCCATTGCATGCCTTGCATCCTCAATGCTCAACGCTTTTCCCTTTTTCTGCTGTACCAGTTGCGGGGCACCGATGTTTGCAATCTTTACTGGTATTTTGTGCTGTTTCACCACTTCATACGATGCGGTATCACCGCCATCAAAACATGGACGCTGGCTTCCCACGCCGAAACCAATTCCGAATTTCTCAGCAGCAATTGCAAGCCGTTCGTTTATTTTCTGCGCCTCGCTGATCCCGCCTGTAATCGCAGTAATGATTAACGGCATCTCCAGTTTCTTGCCCAGAAATGTGGTTTCAAGCGAGATTTCATCATAATCCACTTCTGGTAGTGCATTGTGCTCAAACAGTATGTCATCCCAGTAGTTATGCTGTGCATCCACATTTTCCTGGAGACATATCTCCAGATGCTCAATCTTTCTTTTTTGTGCAGTCATTTTATCACGACCTTTGTACCAATAAAGGGTTTTCCTATAAGTGCATTTCTCAGGTTCCGCATGTTCTTTCCTGAGAGAATCCATACCTCGGTTGCATTGCCTGCCTCCAAAAATTCGATGCACTTCTGCACCTTGCCGTAAATGCTTCCAGTCACATCTGCATGCCTTGCTGAGCCCAGATGCTGAATTGTTTCTGGCGAAATCTCTGGCAAAAGTTTTGCCCCACTTGCATTGGGCGGGCGGTCATACACGCCATCCACATCGCAGAGGAAAAGCACACGATGTGCATTAAAACTGCGGGCAAGTTCAAGTGTCAGGTCGTCACCCGAGCATATGCTGAATCCAGCTTTCTCGTCAAACACCACATCTCCGAATGTTACTGGCACGAGACCGAGGGCAAGCGCCGTGCGAAAATGCTCCATGTTAATCCGCTTTATTTTTCCATTCTCATTGATTACCGCATTAAACGGTGGTATTGAGACAGCGGGCAGAGCAGATTCCCGCAGGACATTCATTATGCGTAAGTTCAGGTCACGCACATCTGAATGCACGAGGGAGAAGCCAATCTCCTGGTTCTCCACATCACTCCGCTTTCCCATGTGCAGTGCATATTCCCTTGCCTTTATGTGTCCGAAGGAACCAGCGCCGTGCACCAGTATAAATTGCCCGTCAATCCTGGAAATCTCGGCGACAATCTTTTTTGTTGCACTGCGGTTGAACTTTCGGTACTCCCGCTTGTCCGTGATTACTGAACCGCCCAATTTTATGACCTGCATGAAGCACGAATATATGCGTGGATTAATTATGTTTTTTGGTTATTTAACTTTCGATAACAAAATAATAATGTTTCTCTCTGTTCAATTATCTGGCGGATATTGCTGGCTATTAAAATGCCAAAGAAACAAGCTAGGAGAAAAATATATATTTAACAATGTTATATGGAAAAATGGTAAAAATGAGGGGATTGACTGAAAAGGAGAAGCTTGCGTTGTACGGATTTGTGTGCTATCCTGGTGCTACTGACCGGGAGATCGCACACACCCTGCATCTCAAGCACAGCACGGTAACTGCTATTCGTCGAAGGTTATGGGAAAGAAAGTATTTCAGATATGTATATATTCCCATGATGAACATGCTGGGACATGAATTGCTGGGCATCTCATATGGTCTTTTTGACGCAGGGACTCCAGACAAGGTGCTCAGTGCCTTTTTTGAAAATGCAAAGCAATACTGTCCCAAACTTTTTATGCAATGCAGGAATCACGAGGGCTGGCTAATGATGTACAATGCTGCAAACTACACCGAGGCAAAGAAATACATTGATTATGTTGAGGAATTCATTGGAAGGCATGCGGTTGGACCACTCTATAAAAACACACACATACTCTTTCCCTACGCTGTGAGCGAACTCATCAAATTCTTTGATTTCTCAGAGGTTGTCAGCACAGGTAAGGTAATCAAAAATCAAAAAAATAGCATGGATATTGATAAAATGTTTCCGCAGTCCGCTCGGGAGGTGCTGAGCAAAAAGGAGCTTGCTGTGCTCTCCGGGCTTGTACGATTTCCTGGAGAGCCGTTAAGTAAAATTGCGGAGCATGTGGATGTATCCAGGCAGTGCGTTTCAAACACAGAAAAAGACCTCAAGAAGCGAAAGATTCTCAAAATCGTGAGCATTCCGAACTTGTATATGCTGAATTACAGGTATATCATGGCACTCCATCTCCAGTTCAAGCCACACACACAAATGAGTGACAGGGAACGGATTGCAAATATTATCCTGAACTCATTGCGGAGCATATTCTTTGTCAGTGGCACTTTTGAGGCAGTGGTGCTTGCGCCAATGGAAAGTTACGAAACATGTCACAACATAAGACGGACACTGGTTTCTCTCTGTGATTCACATGACATGCTTAGAGCAAATCCTGACTTCCTTCTGTTTCCCACAGAAAAACTCGGTTGCCTGGAAAACCTTGATTTTTCCAAATGCATTGGCTCAGGAAAGTGAGCCCAGAACTGAACCACATATCCTGCATTTCTTGTTTGTTGAGGGATTGATTGAACCGCAAACCGGGCATTCTATTTCATTTATCATTTCTCGTCTGTGTTCTGCGTATTCTCGTTCTGCTTCCTTTATTTTCTGGCGTTCTTCCTCAATTTTCTGCAATTCCTTTTCGTGCTCTTCAATTAACTCATCAATCATTCTGAGTTTTTTAACAATGTCAGGGTAAATATCCTTTTCTGGTAATTTCTTACCTATCTCACCCAGCATGCTCACAATTTCCCGCTCCTTTTGTAGCAATCTGTGTTCCTTCTGGTTGAGTTCTCTCTCCTTCTGAATAATCTCTGCATACTTCTTTGCAAGTTCAACTTCCCTTGCATTCAGCATTTCCTCATGTTTGTCAAGTTCATGCTCGCGTTCATAGAGCCGTGATAACCTTGCCTTGTATTCTCTCTCCTTTTCTTCAAGTGCCATCTCCCTCTGGGATAGAACTTCTTCGCGCTCTTCGATATCCTTCATACGGCGCTCAATATCATCCTGGATGTTCTTTAAAATATCCCCAATTGTGATAACAAGTGCTTCCTCAAGATCTGTCCCGCAAACCGGGCAATACTTGCACATGGGGTCAACACGGGTGCCGCAATGCCTGCATTTTACATCCTTAATCAGTATTTTCATTTGGTTTCCTCTTCTTCTACACGATTCCAGACCTCATCCGGTATCTGATAATATATAGCAGATGGGTCCTCCTCTGCATATTCATCCTTCTCATTTTTTGTGTTCAGAAGTTCGAGGACACGCTCCTTTCTGAAAATCCAGTAATGAATACGCCATTCCCTGCCATCGTACAGCGTTGTCTCCTCCCGCTCAGTTGTGAGAATGCCAACATCTTCAAGGGTGTAGAACACATCACGGTCTTCTGGCTCAAGCACATTGTCAATTATGCGTTCGCCGTAGCCAAAGAAATTCAGTATGTGATGCGCAATCCGCTTTGCATCTGCATCCGGTATTGCACGCTCCGGGACAGAGTGCTGGATTGCAACTGCAAGCTGTTCAACATCCACATTGTTTTTCATATAACCGCCACTCAGTGAACCTCTTCTATGCTCAATTATCTTTGGTTTTTCTGTGTATTTCTGTCTAAATGCCATCATATCACGGCTCCTTTCATCGTAAACATAAATGATATTGTATTCGCCATTATATATATGTTTCTGTGCAAACTGCCAGTATCTGCCAGCATGTGGTTCAGGCACGAGTTACACATGTTTTCCTGCCAGCAAAAATTCTGTACAGCACAAACAGAAAAACAGCTGGACCAATGAGACAAAGCGCCAGATAGAAAAACAGCAGTGGTATGACGGTGATGCGCAGGATAAAGCAAAATACAAGGGCACTGCAGAGCGCCATGGCACAGAAAATGCACACATCCAGTCGAGAATAGTGCTGTGTGCTGAGCGAAGTGACCTTCAACTCAGTTCCTGGTGTTATATAGAGCAGGAAGCCCGCAAGTGCATAGAGCAGTATGACTGAAAGGTATGGGCTGAGCACTTTGGGTATTTTATCGGGGCGAATTATGAAAAATGAGAGCACATAGAGAACCAGGAGATACACGAATAGAAGCACAAACCACTTTTTAGCATAATTAAAACTCAACACATCCCGTATTCTGGCAAATCCGCTGAGCATGAGCACAACCACCAGTGTACCTCCGAGCGAGAACATTACATACCCCGGGTTTAATCCATTACCATTGGCAATAAAAACGCCTGTGAGAACGCAGAAGAGTGCCAGAAGCAATGTGCGTTTTCTGGTCTTCACAAGCACCTTTTCATGGCTGGCAAGAGATTTACCAGAGAACACCTCATATACCAGCAATGGCACCATAAATGCGAGAAATGGGTGCCAGAAAAACACGAGAATGAGCGTTTCAGGTACTGCCATTCCAAATACATATCCAAAACCAGGGCCATTCTGGTCAAGGTAACCTGCCCAGAGCACCTTTGTTATCCATGACTCGTATAATCCGAATAAAACACCAAAGAGATACAACTGTTCGACCTTTATTCTCCCAGTATTCAGAGCAATCCAGAGGAAGAACAGTGCATGCCCGAGGTACAATGGAAATGCGAGAATCAATGCACCCACATCTAAAAACCACATTCTCGATGCGCCGGAAAATACCTCCGCAAAGAGCATTGAGAGCGTGCCCAGAAGTAGTGCAGCACCGAGTGCATGCACATACGCATTTCTACACACTGAAATGTTACACGGGAATTTCATATGTCCCGTTCTTATTATTCTCTCATTTTATTTACAGGTTTCTGTGTAAAACCTCACAGCCCGATTGCGTTTTCGTAGTTCACCAGCAGTTCAGAGAGTACCGTCCAGACCGTAAGCATGTGCGGGCTAATTGAAATCACATCATCAGCACCTTTGTACACATCGCTCAAAAAATCGCCATCTGGGAAACCACCAATCACGCAAAGCAGTTCTACCTGCTCATCCACGCCTTTGAAGTACTCTCGCAGTTTCACATTCTTTCCAGTGGGAGAGAACACAACAATTTTTGAATGCGGAATGTATGAAACACACTTCTCGTATGTAAAACCGGACTGAAGCTTTAGCAGTGGCAGTTCCTTGCTGGGCACCACACTGTTGTTGAACAGCGACTCAATAAGTCCAACAAATCTGGGATAGTTGCGGGGCAATCGTGTCTGCGGGTCAATCAGAATGAGTTCGTTGTTTCTCGTGTGCACATACACACGCAGTTTAGCGTTTTGATTCAGCACAGAATCGAGTGCAAGCAGGAGAAAGAAGTGGACGAGGTCTGGCCTGCCCCTGCGTTCACCCATCTCCAGTTTCTCCATTGCTGCGTGATGTAAATTTGAATCCAGAAGAACCCTTGTAGCTTTTTTATTTCGCTTCTTTGCATTTATGCTCACTGAGGGATGTGATGCAATGCTCTCTGGCACAAGCTCTAACTCCGCATCAGCAAGAAGCACATGGAGCATGCGATAACCTCTCGACAACGCCTCTACCTGCGAGGATGCCCGTTGCGGCTGCACCTACAATGCCTCTCGAGAGCCCGACACCATCCCCACACGCAAAGAGATTAGGAATTGAGGTCTCAAGCTGGGCATTCACCTCGAGCATCATCGCATAAAATTTTATTTCAGGTGCATACAGCAGTGTAGAATCAGCGGCGACACCCGGGATAATCATATCAAGTTTTTCAAGTCCCTCAATGATGTCCAGAACAATTCTCGAGGGCATCGCCATTGAGATATCGCCTGGTGTGACATCTGCAAGTGTGCCGTGCACCGGGTTTTTTGACAATCTTGAGAATGTGGAACGCCTGCCCGCATTCAAATCACCCAGACGCTGGACGAGTGGCTTTCCACCACCAATTGTTGTTGCCAGTTCTGCAATCGAACGCCCGTATGCAGTTGTGTTCTCAACTGGTTCTGTGAGTTCAACCCGCACGAGAAATGCAAAGTTTGTATTTTCAGAAGTTCGTGTCTTCATCGAGTGCCCGTTGACCCCGATGAAATCTCCGTAGTTTTCTTTGACCACAAACCCACGGTGATTCGTGCAAAAAGTTCTCACAAAGTCATCATATCGATTCGTGAATATGTGAAACTTCGGGTCACGATTTATGTTTATCACTGGCTCCATCACAATTGCAGGCACCTCCACACGCACACCGATGTCTATTGGCCCGTACTTTGCAGCGATTTTGTGCCTTTCAATCATTTCCTGCACCCATGCCATTCCTGCCCTGCCCGGTGCCATCACAACACATGCTGACTCTATCCTCTCACCGTTCTCGAGGACAACACCAGCACACCTGCCATTCTCTATCAGAACATCACGCACACGGGTCTGCGTACGCATCTTCAATCCTTCTGCCTTCAGCTCATTGCACATTCCTGCAATTACCTCTGGTGCATGGTCACTCCCGATGTGCCTCTGCATTATGGGTATGAACTTTGCCCCGACGGATGCCGCACGCCTTGCGAGTTCACGCCAGTTTTCCTCATCGGGTTTATAAAGTGTGGAGTGCGGTGCATGCTTTGCAAAGAATGCATCAACTTCATTTACCAGCTTCCATGCTTGCTCACTGCTCCTGCATAGCTTCTCAAGGTCTCCGCCAATATCTGGCCTGAGATTGAGTATTCCGTCTGAAAATGTACCTGCACCACCTACGCCAGACATTATGTTGCATGGTACACAGTGCATGCATTCTGAGCCGTTTTCCATCGGACACATCCTGTCCTGAACATCCCTGCCTTCATCAATAATCAGTACCTTTTTTTTAGCACTTAGAATTTCTGTGGCTGCAAATATTCCTGCAGGACCTGCGCCCACAATCACTGCATCAAACTTCATACTCTCACTTGATTATTCCGTATCCGATTAGACGCCAGGTGTTTCCCACCTTCCTGCTTACAGACACACGCTGTCCCGCTTCACAGCATACTGGTGCTTTCAGATTCGCCTCCACAATTTCATCTCGTGTACTGGTTACCAGTGCGGTAGTTCTTGCAGTGCCAATATTCAGCACGAGCGTTTCTGATGCACGCAGTTTTTCAACCTTTAACTCAGTTGTCGTGCCAACAACACGCTCCAGAAGATGCACTTCCATTGTCAATTTATTATGCATGGGTGGCAGTGTACCTGGCTTTCCTGCAACCTTCCCTGCCAGCGAATCTGATTTTGTGAGACGGGGGTCGAGGTATGTGCCTATCGCAATCAATCCGCCTGGCTTTGCTTCTGTAAGCGGCAGGTTACCTGCATACAAACTGGAGATTTTGGATGTGATGCTTTTATAAACCTTTTGATTTTCCACGATTTCAAGATTTCCTGGTGCAATCTCAATTTCATCATCAATTTTCAGTTTACCCTGCGAAATTGTGCCTCCAATCACACCACCTACGAGCTTTTCAGGGAGTGTGCCGGGCATATTCACATCAAATGAGCGTGCAATGTGCATCCTTGCGGGTTTTGAACTATCAAATGCAGGTGACGGGATATACTTCTGAATTGCATATAGCAATGCATCAATGTTGATTTTATGGTGTGCGGAAACAGGAATGATTGGTGCGTTTTCCACAAATGTGCCTTTCAAAAATTCCTTTATTTCTCGATAACTTTCTCTGGCTCTTTCAGGAGATACAAGGTCAATCTTCGTTTGCACCACAATCACATTGCGCACATTCGCAATTTGAAGAGCAAGGAGGTGTTCCTTCGTCTGTGGTTGCGGGCATTTTTCATCAGCGGAGATTATCAGGAGTGCCCCATCCATAATTGCGGCGCCCGAGAGCACCGTGGCCATCAAGCTTTCATGTCCCGGCGCGTCTACAAACGAGACCGCACGAGCCAGTTCTGTCCTGGCACCGCACTTCGGACAGGTTTCTGATGTGGAGTATGCATCCACGCCCGCACAATTTGGACATTTATAAATTTCCATATCTGCATAGCCCAATCGAATCGTGATGCCACGCTTGCGTTCTTCTGATAACCTATCTGTGCGTTCTGTTGTTAGCGCATATGTGAGTGTGGTCTTGCCATGGTCAACATGTCCAACGATGCCAATATTCAATTCGGGTTGTGTATGTACTTTCATCTGTTGTTACCTCACTTTTTGGGCTTTTCTTCTTTTTTCTCCTTCTCAGATTCATACCGCTTCTTTGCCTCTTCTACAAGTGCCTCAATCGGGTGTGGACCCTTTGCGATTATTTTGAGATTTATCTGGGCGATGTCCGTTGATATGGTGTTTCCCCTTATTGATACCTTTTTCCTGAGACCATCTTTATCTGGATGAAAACCTGTGCTTGCACTTAAAAGTACACGCATGCGCTTTGAACCCCGCACATCCTTTCTCATGGGAAATCCGCTACTGTCCGAACCCCCCGTGATTTGAAGCTTGTAGCCCGGGAGCCCCACAAACAGACCGTCTACCTCGTCGCCAATTTTTTTCCCGATCAGGGAATTTGCATAATTCCCCCATACTGGTAGGGAATATGTTTTACCGTCTGAACTGGATATGTTGGCTTTGAATTCTACCATCGTTTCACCTTTTCTTTATTGAAAACGCATTTCTATATAACACTTTTCTTTTACATCTGTATTCTCAGAATCACACATGTTGCATCTGCATGTTAAATCTAACAGAGGAAGATATATATATACTGAGAAAGATTTAGGTATATGAAGTTGTGGTTGAGCCAAATATGGATTGGTTTGTTTATATGCGGTATTGTATTTATGAGTCCACTGGCAAGCATGCTACCCAGTGAGGACAACCGTGGAGTAATATGTCATCATGGCACTGAGAGTATGGTGTACTGTCCACAGCATGCAGCAGTGCAATCTTTCGGGCAATGTGTTAACCTTCCCTGTGACACAAGAACGCAAAGAGACCAGGTTGTTATTCAGCCAGATCCTGCAACTGGGAAGGATACTACAATCGCATGCCCGGATACGGGTTACGATACCTCAAATTTTGGAACATCCCATAAAATACAGGTAAATCAAGTGGCATACCCGAACAAAATACTGATTCAGTTTCCACTCGATGCAATACCCTCAAATGCCACCATACAATCCGCAATATTCCAGATGTATGATTTTGATTACTATGATTCCACTTCACTACCTGTTGCAGCATACAGAATTATGGTTCCATGGGCAGAAGGCACAGGAAATTACACTGCTTCCAACGATGGTGCAACCTGGTACACACGAGATGGAACAAATTCATGGAATGTAGCGGGAATGGGTGCGGGCTCTGATTATGATGCTACAGCTGTGGCAACAACAAGTGTATCCGTGACTGGCTGGTATTCATGGAACATCACAGCACTTGTAAACGCATGGCGTGCTGGCACCTACCCGAATTATGGAATCATGCTGATGGGTGTATCCGGTGGAACTTACTATAAAGTATTTTATTCATCCGACTATCTCACGACACCTGGTTACAGACCAAGGATTGTGGTCACTTACACACTGCCTGCTGACAATATACCGCCAGAGACAACTGCTTCAATCACGGGAACAATGGGTTATAACGACTGGTATGTAAGTGCAGTCACGATGACACTCACCGCTGTGGACCCTGCACCCTCAATCGGTGGTGTGAACGCCACATATTACAGCGTAAACAACGGAACCTATACAAGATACACCGCACCTGTGACATTTTCTACAGATGGAGAGTACTACATATCATACTACTCAGTAGATTCCTCAGGCAACCAGGAAATACCAAAATCAACCTGCTTCAAGATTGACCTCACGCCCCCCACTACTGCATACACACTCACTGGGACCACGGGTGAGAATGGCTGGTATGTTTCAGATGTAATTTGTGAACTCACAGGCGCAGATTCTACATCTGGCATGTATAAAATATATTACACACTCGATGGTGGTGTGGAAACCGAGTACACATCGCAACTCGTTGTTACGGGTGATGGCACACATACAATTACATATTATGGAGTGGACAATGCAGGCAACACAGAAGGAACACACGCACTGCAATTAAAAATTGATACCACAACACCGTTATCCGGGCACACGATAAGCGGAACAAAAGGGGAGAATGACTGGTACATAACCAGTGTGTACATCACAATATCCGCATCTGATGCAACATCTCAGGTGTACAAAACATATTTCAAGCTTGACACAGCCCCATGGATGGAATACACTGGCGGAATTACCATTGATAAGGAAGGCACACACAATTTCAGATATTACTCAAAGGACTTTGCAGGGAACACCGAGGCGGAAAAGTATTTTGATTTTAAAATTGACAAAACGCCACCAATCTTAAGTTATAATCTATCTGGAACAATGGGGAACTCAGGATGGTACACCTCAAATGTTACGCTCACCTTAGAGGCAGCAGATGCAATATCTGGCATTGCGGGAATATACTACGCAGTTAACGGTTCGGACTATACTCTGTACACAAAACCAGTGCTGCTTCCCGACGGAATCTACACCGTCAGATTTTATGCAAAGGATGTCGCAGGGCATAGTGAATCAGAAAAAAGCGTTTTCTTGAAGATAGATACAATGTGTCCAGAGGTAACGCATACGCTCCCGGAGGTAAATGGGAAAAACGGATGGTATACCCGTGATGTGATGTTTGAATTGAATGGCACTGACCAGACATCTGGAATTGCAGTTGTGTATTACAAACTCGGAA
>Ga0272448_1001007_pt1 | contig 39725 bp, 22 predicted proteins | sample YNPCB0191_FD_202220 | JGI IMG/M metagenome (GOLD analysis project Ga0272448, IMG submission 202220) | Hot spring sediment microbial communities from Yellowstone National Park, WY, United States - YNP-CB-019-1 | ecosystem: Environmental > Aquatic > Thermal springs > Hot (42-90C) > Sediment...
CAGGTGGCTCGGCGGGCCGCTTCCCGGGCTGCCTGAATGGCCGGTAGCAGCAACGCAATCAGCAGCCCAATGATGGCAATCACCACCAATAGCTCCACGAGGGTAAACCCTCGGCGTCTCCAAAAAGTACCCATAACCACACCTCCTTAAAAATAAGTTAAGGATGACAAAAATGAGGCAACCGGGAGAGACCACCTCTCCCAAACATATTTCGATTTTAGTAGCTCTTCGAAATCAGGTCAAATCCTTGGTAAGATTTTTTGGGTATTTTTGGAAAAATACTGCCACGTACCCCTGTAGGGGGGGATTCCCCCTGTTTTGAGCTTGCGGCGGAAATCCGCTGCCCGCCAAGCCAAGAGATGCTTTCGGTTTCGGCGCCACCGAACCGATAGGATCTGCCCCCCTGAAAGGGAAGGATACGTTTTAGCTCCCCCTACCAGCCTCACCGGGTTCTCCAAGTCCTTAGCCCCCAGACTCCATAGGGAAAGAGTCGGTTGCGTTGCAATGTCTGGGCCACAATAGGTAGAGGGCCGACACGGATGCAGCGCAAGCAGTGGTGGTTCACAGGCCACAACGCAATCGGCTCATAGGGAAAACTTGCCTCTGGTGTTTGCCCATTCAGACGGATAGAATCCAAAAAGAAGGAGGCTTGTCCTTGACACCACTACGGCGCTTCGTCTCCAGGCCGAGCGGGAAAATAGCCGGGGAGGTCCCCCACCGGATAGGATTTCAAGGGTTTTCTCCCCAACAGGGAGAAGCGGAGTTTTTGTTTTTTGGTAACTTTTTAGCCGAATGGAGGACAATGATGTGTCATTCCTGCGCAAGCAGGAATCCAGGCTGGTTTGTGCCTGCTACGGTGTTCCTCCTGGGCAAGCGGCAACTCGAAGATATTTTCTGGATTCCCGCTTACGCGGGAATGACACGCTGGGTTTAGCCCGCCAGGGGAGAGGCGAGTTGCTTCATTCGGCTAAAGTGTTACGTTTTTTGATGGGAGTTTTTTCGTCATGGCAGAACCCAACCGGCAGATACTGGAAATTTTCGAAAACCCTTATCCCGATCGGGATTATACGATTACGATCGTCTGTCCGGAGTTTACGTCCGTCTGTCCGAAGACAGGCCAGCCAGATTTCGGCGTGCTTACCATCCGGTATGTACCGGATCGGAGATGTGTAGAACTAAAGAGTCTGAAGTTCTACCTCCAGCAATTCCGCAATGTGGGGATTTTCTATGAGCATCTGACCAATCGGATTTTGGACGATCTGGTCGCCGTGTTGGAACCTCGCTGGATGGTGGTCGAGGCGGTTTTCCGGCCCCGGGGGGGCATCAGCACCACCGTAACGGCTGCTTACCGGACTGCCACTGCCTCGGCCCCCTTCCCCGCTTCCTATGGAACGCCCTCCAACACCCTTCCACCAAGCACATTCTGAAATAAGGACCTTCTGACTGATCTGAAATTTGGAATATTTTAGCCGAATGCAGGGGAGACTATGTGTCATTGTCTGCGCAAGCAGCAGTCCAGGCTTGTTCCCGCATAAGTGGGAATACAGGCAATATGGACTTCTCTTACTTTCTGGATTCCCGCTTGCGCGGCAGTGACACCCCTCCCGGCTTCGCCTCCGCCGGCCTCTCGACGGCAAGGGGAGAGGCGAGTTGCTTCATTCGGCTAAAGTGTTACGAATCTATTAGTAGTGCTATCTATTTTAATAGGTACAATATATTGTGGCTCGGAAGGAGGTGTTTATCTATTAAACCACCAACTCCCCAGGCCGAGGTAGCTCCCCATCCCGGAAGGGATCACAACCTGTTGCGTCGGCGTGGGTTGAGCTACAATACATCGATATTGGAGCTTGCCCGAACACCCCGTCGATACAAAGAATTCCCCAAAAAGCGAACCTCCCAAGGCTCCCCGATGGCCTTCCCCTGCCCAAGGCATTTCCAAAGTGGTAAAATAAGTAGCCCGCGTTGGCCGTGGAAAGCCGAAGACGGGGTTGAGGCTTATTCCTGCGGAACCAGGAACGCAGGCCCCCCAGACGTTTCCTTAAGGGGTCCAAGCAGAGGCCGACCACCGGGAGACCTCTGAAAATAGAAGCTTTCCGTTTCGATGGGGATTTCATGCTCCCCACGGAATAAAAGCTTTAAAAACTGGACAAAGGTAGGTTTGCCAGCCTCCGGCTAACAAATTATCGATCCCCAGGATATAATAATATGGTAACACTTTAGCCAAGTGGAGGCGGCCGTTGTGTCATTCCTGCGGAAGCAGGAATCCAGGCTGTTTATGCCACCGAAAACTCCCTCACCCGGCTCACCTGTCGGTTGGCCGGCCTATCCCGCCAGGGGAGATGCGGGTTGTTTTATTCGGCTAACGTGTTACTAATAATGCTAGATTGGAGTAAGATGGTATCGCATCCTGTTGAAGACAGGAGATGTTTTTTTCCGAGAAAAACGGGATAGAACCAGTTTATTTCATTTTCGATGGTTCCGGACGGAAGCGATGCCCGGGGGTGGGAAGGCAAGGTATGGTTTTTTCATCCTTCGGGAGGCGTTTTTCAGAAGGAACTTGGCGCGGGGTGGAGCAGCCCGGTAGCTCGCGAGGCTCATAACCTCGAGGTCACAGGTTCAAATCCTGTCCCCGCCACCTTACAAATGTTCCCTATATGGAACGGAGTCGCATTGTCGGGCATAACATGGAAGCCCATAAGGGGTTGCGTCAAAATCTTCTCTGTCTTTCCTTCCGCTGCTTCCGCTTGCTGCGCTGCATTTTGCGCTCCAAGTGCGCTTGGCTTTGCGCACCAGGTTAAGTTTCGTCTATATCCAATCTTAAAGGCTCCGCTTGCTGCGCTGGTGGTGCGCTTGGTTTTGCGCTGTGGGGGTGTTCTTGAACGAAAGCAGCGCATCGGACGGGCAGGTCCCTCCCCGGGACGAACCCATGCTCGAGTTGCGCCCCCCGTGAACAGTTCGCAGGATTGATAAGGGGAGGTCTTGTTACCCAGCTACCAGACTGGGGGCTAACGGGTCTATTTTTTCCTTCGAGGGCAGCACCCTCTGGAACTGGCAGGAGCGATGGCCGGGATTTATCAGGAACCCATCAAACCCGATGGAAGGCGTTGCTTTCCAAGCGTTTTAAAAGCGGCCGGGTACTGAAACGGGTCTTTTTTTCGACTCGCGTGTTGTTTGGGATGGGATAGCGGGCGGCAATTTTTTTTCGTTTTTGCGGGGGGGCGGTAGCTCGGCAAGGGGGGATTGGGGGATTAGAATCATAGGGAGAGTTTACTGCTTCGGCGGCGGGGCCGTCGGAGCAGGGGATTCGGAAAAATCGGCTAGATAGGAGTCTTTTAGGAAAGCGGCATCCACGGGGAGTTTGGATATGGTTGCTGGGAAGAAGTCTGGGGTCGAGGAGTCGAAGGCCGGCAAAAAGAGTGAATCGAAGCCGACTGTCCAAGGGACGCCGAAGTCGGCAGGAGAAATCCTTCAGGCCCATCCGGAGCTGAAATCGGCGATTAGCCAGATTGAAAAGCAGTATGGGGAAGGGGCGATCATGCCGTTGGGCAGCGGCCATTGGGGCCAGATCGAAGGGATTTCGACCGGTTCGTTGTCGTTGGATTTGGCTTTAGGGGGGCAGGGGATTCCCCGGGGCCGGGTGGTGGAAATCTTCGGGCCTGAATCCAGCGGGAAAACGACGCTTGCTTTGCATGTGGTGGCTCAGGCGCAAAAGGCCGGGGGCATTGCCGCCTTCATCGACGCCGAACACGCTTTGGACCCCACCTGGGCGAAAAAGTTGGGCGTCCAGTTGGAGACCCTGTTGGTCAGTCAACCTTCCAGCGGGGAAGAGGCGATGCATATCACCGAAATGCTCATCCGTTCCAATGCGGTGGACGTGATCGTAGTGGATTCGGTCGCCGCCTTGGTCCCCCAAAAGGAATTAGAGGGGGAAATTGGCGATTCCTATGTGGGGATGCAAGCCCGCTTGATGAGCCAATCGCTCCGAAAATTAACCGGAGCGATTTCCAAAAGTAAGACCGCGGTGATTTTCATCAACCAGATTCGGGAGAAGATTGGGGTGATGTTCGGCAATCCGGAGACGACGCCTGGCGGTCGGGCGCTGAAGTTTTATAGCACCTGCCGGATTGAGGTCCGCAAAATCGCCCAGATCAAAGAGGGGGACCATGTGGTCGGCCAACGGGTCCGGGCCAAAGTGGTGAAAAACAAAGTCGCTCCGCCTTTTCGAGTGGCTGAGTTCGACATGATGCACGCCGACGGCATCAGCTATGAAGGCGATCTGCTGGATTTGGCGATGGCGCAAAAAATCGTCCTGCGAGTTGGCGCGTGGTTCCGTTACGGAGATATTCAACTAGGGCAAGGTCGAGAAAAGGCCCGGGATTTTCTGAAAGCGCATCCGGAAATCACGGAGGAATTGAAGCAGAAGGTGTTGGCTTCGATCCGTCCGGAGTCGTTGCCGACCTTCTCGGCTGCGGAGGCGTCGGATGCTTGAAGGGGCTGGATACGGTCCTATGGGAACGAACCGGGTTCTCCCTTGACCCAAAAGTTGTCTGGTTCTTGCCAGAAGGTAACATGTTAGCCGAATGGAGAGACACAGTTGTCCCGCCCGCCCCAGGGCGATCCAAGGCCGATACCTCCCAGGGTATCGGACCTGACAAGCAGGTCCCTCCAATTGTCTCTTCATTCGGCTAAAATGGTACGTAAGAAGAAAGGCTGTGTCCAACGGGGCGAGGATCGGTGTGCCCAGGGGGGCGGAAGGAAACCATCGAACCGGAACGTTGCCATCGAAACGCCGATGCTTCTGGGGACCTCAGGTATCCTCAGCGCAGGAGACCCCAAGGATGATCCGGGTTTTAGTGGTGGATGATGCGGCGGTGGACCGACGCTGGATCAAGGAACTCTTGAGTCGGGACCCCACCCTCCAGGTCCATTTTGTGCACAATGGGGCCGAGGCTTTAGCCTTCCTGGCCCAGGATGTGCCGGACCTGATCGTTACCGACATGATCATGCCGGAAATGAACGGTCTGGAATTGGTGGAGACGGTTCGGAAACGCTTTCCTCAGACGCCGGTGATTTTAGTCACTTCTCAAGGGAGCGAACAGACGGCTGTGGAAGCCCTCCAACGTGGGGCAGCCAGCTACGTACCCAAAGACCAAATGGATCCCTGCCTACGGGAGACGATCCATACCGTGGCCGCGATGACTTGGCAATCGCGGACGCGTGGGCGGGTTCTGCAATGTATGTGCCGGCATTCATGCCGGTTTGTGTTGGAAAACGATCTGACGTTGACCCGTCCGTTGATTCATTACCTTCAGGAACATCTGGCTTATTTGGGGCTGTGTGATGAGGCGGATCGGACTCGCATCGGCATTGCCCTGGAAGAAGCCCTCAGCAACGCCCTTTATCATGGGAATCTGGAGATCAGTTCTCGGCTCCGGGAATGCAACGAAGGGGAATATTTTCATTTGATTCAGCAGCGGCTTCAGCAGCTTCCCTATGCACAACGGCGGATTTATCTTTCCGCGGACTTATCCCCTCAACAAGCCGTCTTTGCCATCCAAGACGAAGGCCCAGGTTTTGACCCCTCTCAACTGCCTGATCCGACCGACCCGGCCAACTTGGAGAAGCTCAGCGGCCGGGGCATCCTGCTCATGCGGGCCTTTATGGATGAAGTCCGGTTTAACGCCATCGGCAATCAGGTGACCATGATCAAACGCCGGAACGGCCAGTGAGTTTCCGTGTTGGGGCCAGTCCAGGGATCGGCGGCCAGCGACGACATCCACCGACGGACGAAAGCCTCGAAAAACACCCGGCGTTTTCACTCTCCTGAGCGGATTGTGCTTGAGGCAAAGTCAGGCCCAGGGACTTGGCATAGCTTAGGAAGGCGGGCCCACGCACGGGAGGCCCGAAAAGGGGGATTTACGCTCCTGTTGGATTGGATGATCCCTGGGGAAGCTTCCGAAAACCCCCTTCGCTCTGGGCGTAAAAAATGGTACCATAATCTCCAGTTTTCCTTCCGAGGGAGCGGTTTTTTTCCAAAGGGCTTGGGATTCCCCAGGGAATCGTTCCTTGGGGAGGAATGGTTCTGGCTGATTTTCGATCGAGGGAGATGGCCATTTCTTCACAACGAGCCTTTCAGCGGTGTGTTTCGCCCCAGTGCGGGGCGCAGTATGGGATTGAGGAAGTGTTGGTCGCCTGCGGCCGATGCGGCAGCTTGCTCGATGTCCAATACGAGTGGGACCGTTTGCCGTCGCCCAGGTCGCTTCGCGACTTTGAGGCCAAATGGGCCCGGCGGAGCGATCCGTATTGTTTTTCCGGCGTATGGCGGTTTTATGAGTTGTTGCCTTTTGCTCCGCAGGAGTTTTGTGTAACGATCGGCGAGGGGCAGACGCTCCTGCAATCTTCCGATAGGGTGGCCGAGTATGTGGGTCTGAAAACGGGTCGGCTTTTCCTCCAATACGAAGGGATGAATCCATCCGGCAGTTTCAAGGACAACGGCATGGCCGCCGCTTTTACCCATGCACGCTTGGTCGGCGCCACACGAGCCGCCTGCGCATCGACCGGCAATACCTCCGCCTCGTTAGCGTTGTACTGTTCGGCCACCCGGCTGATGAAAGCCATTATCTTTGTCGGCTCTGGGAAAATTGCCTACGGCAAACTCTCCCAAGCCTTGGATTATGGGGCGCTGACGATCCAAATCGCCGGGGATTTCGACGACGCCATGGCCCGGGTCAAGGAGGTCTCTGAACAGTTGGGCATCTATCTGGTCAACAGCGTAAATCCTTTCCGTCTGGAGGGGCAAAAAACGATCATGTATCGGGTCCTGGAAGCTCTCGGTTGGGAACCGCCGGAGTGGATCGTCGTTCCCGGCGGCAACTTGGGCAATTCCAGCGCTTTCGGCAAAGCCTTCGAGGAACTGTATCAATTGGGCCTGATCCGACGAAAACCTCGATTGGCCGTCATCAATGCCGCCGGCGCTAATACGCTCTACTCCCTTTATGAGAAACAAAACGTGCGATGGAATGATGGTCAGACGCCCAAGGAGACGGTGGCCGGCTATTATGCCCAGATGGACGCGGAAGGACGGAGGGCTTCGACGATTGCCAGTGCCATTGAGATCAATCGACCGGTGAATCTAGACAAATGTCTGCGCGCCCTCCAGTGGTGCGATGGCGTGGTCCGGGAGGTTACCGACGAAGAAATCCTGGACGCCAAGGCCCAAGTGGGCGCCGGCGGTTTGGGCTGCGAACCGGCCAGCGCCGCCAGCGTGGCCGGCGCCAAAAAACTCTTGGCCGAAGGCGTGATCAGCCCGGATGAACGGGTCGTGTGCGTGCTGACGGGCCATGTCCTGAAAGACCCCACCGCCACGGTCGCTTACCATACCACGGATCAAAAAATGTTCAACGAGGTGCTCGGCCGGCGAGGAGTGCGACGCTCCGCTTTTGCCAACCGCCCTGTCTCCGTCTCGAACAACCTGGAAGAAATCCTCAAAGCCATCCAACTGTACGGCTAAAAGATCGCTGATCTGACTCCTGCCCCGCCCGGGCGGAGTATCCGATGCGGCATCGGCCAGACGGGGATTCCTCTGGATTGCCTAGAAAGTGGGCAGCATCATCACGTTGATGAGGCAGCCAAGGGATTGGGCAGGGGGAGAAGGCTACGCAAAAATCGTGAGCAGGAACTGTTTCCTATGTCGGCACTTCTCATGGAACAGGAGGACCTTTTCTCAAGCAAGTTCGGGGCAAAAAAGCCAGGGGCTGTCCAACGAGCACCAAATCCCTCTGCTAGGGGGGATGGAAATCCGCGGCATTTTCGAGTCTAATAGGAGAAAATTGAGGCAGTTCGAAAGATACGGATGGGCAGAGCTGAGGTCAGCGAGTCGGAGAAACTACTATATTTTGTGGGCAAGTTTTCAAAAGCTCAATATATAGAGTGAAGATTGTTTTTTGGCGCCGAAATCGGGCAATTCTTCTTGATGAGGCACAATTTTTGCTACTCTATTCGATATGATCTTTTCCCTAGCGGTTAAAACTGCCTTTTTTAAAGTGGACTGTCTTGGTGGGAGGGCCGACGGGCGTAACCGCTGGGACCCATCCAGGATGGCCCCAGATAGATAGCGGCCTTTCAGCCGTCCCGAGATGCTCCCACGCAGAAGAAAGGCAGGAAATGACTTCTGGGGGGGATTCGATGGCCCCCGAAGGTGTTGGAGAGGGACGCGGAAAGGCTTTCGGAGAATAATTTCAGGAAAAATTGTAAAAATAGAGGAGGGAGGGCTTGATTTTTATAATTTTTACTGTAAAAAATGAGATTAAAAGAAGACCCCTTCCCTCCCTCTCTCCAGCAAGGAGGACGATCATGCATCGAACCTATAGAAACCCCGTACTCCGAGAGCTCCGCAACCAATTGGTTCGGTTTACCCCTCGGGAGAAAAAAATCCAACAGGCCGACGCCGTCGAACGTTTACTGGGGGAACTGGATCCGAACCGGGTCTATCCTTACGCCTATCTGTGCTACCGCATCACCCAATTCCGTCCGCAAGAACACGCCCGGTGGCCGATCTCCGGGGAAGAGGCAATCCACGATCTTCGGCTTCTGATTGAGGATTTAACGGATGCCGCCGAGATTCCGGCGGAGCAGGCGGGGCAGCGCGTCTGGACGGCGGAAGAACTCTGCGCCTATTTCCGGGTTTCCCGGAAGACGATTTCTCGATGGCGGCAGGACGGACTGGTGGCCCGTCGGTTTCTCTTCGACGGTCGAAAACGGATTGGATTTTTGCAAAGCTCCGTGGATCGTTTTGTCGAAGAACATGCCGAGCGGGTTCACCGAGGCCGACAATTCAGTCAATTGACGCAGGCGGAACGGGATTGGATTTTGCGTCGGGCTCGGCGGATGGCCGCCGTAGGGGCTTGCCCTCAGGAAGTGATCCAACGATTGGCCCAACGTTTAGGCCGAAGCCCCGAAACGATCCGCTATACGCTTCGCAAGTTCGATCTGCGGTATCCCCACCTGGCGATCTTCCCGGATCATACCGGACCCATCCGCTCGGAAACCCGAAGGAAAATCTACCAGGAGTATCGGCAGGGCCAATCCGCAGCCGCCCTGGCCAAAAAGTACTGCCGGAGCAAAACCAGTATCTATCGGATCGTCGCCGAGGTCCGGGCGGAACAGATTGTTCAATTGCCGTTGGAGTATATTCCCAACGAAGAATTTGCGCGGATCGCCAAGGATCCGGCCAGGGAAGCGGAGGTTTTAGGGCCTCCGCCGCCTTCGGATCAGCCGCCCAAAAAGCCGAAGTTGCCCAGCGGTTTGCCGCCGTATTTAGCCAGTCTGTATGAAACGCCGCTGTTGAGTCCCCAGCAAGAAAGGCACCTATTCCGCAAGCTGAACTACTTGAAGTACAAAGCCAGCCTCCTGCGCCAACGGTTGGACCCCCAATCGCCCCGGAGTCCGCTGATGGATCAGATCGAAAAACTTCACGAACAGATCGTCGCCACCAAAAACGAGATCATCCGGGCCAATTTGCGGTTGGTGGTTTCGATTGCCAAGCGGCACGTGGGACCGAATATGAACTTCTTCGAGTTGGTCAGCGACGGCAATATGTCGCTCATCCGGGCGGTGGAGAAGTTCGATTTTTCCCGGGGGTACAAGTTCAGCACCTATGCCAGTTGGGCGATCATGAAGAACTTCGCCCGCACCATTCCGGAGACCCATCGACTCCAGGAGCGGTTTAAGACGGCGCCGCAAGAAATGTTCACCGATTCGGAGGACTTTCGCCCCGATCCGCAGGAAATGGAATTGGCTCAGGATCAGCGGAAAATCCAAGTCGAACGGATTCTCGAATATCTCGATCCTAGGGAGCAGGAGATTATTGTTCGTCGATTTGGCCTCCTGCAGGGTCAGGAACCTTTGACGCTCAAACAGGTTGGCAAGGAGTTGGGCGTTACCAAAGAACGCATCCGTCAACTGGAAGCCCGGGCTTTGGACAAGCTCCGAAAAGCCGTCGAAGAAGAAAATCTCGAAATCGAATTTGTCGAAATCCCCCAATAAACTCTCAACGTCCCAAAGGTTTTTGACGTCGGCGGGGGCGGCTGGGGGGTTCCGCTTCAAACGGCGGGGAACCATCTGGTGGAAAATCCCCCGGCTCGGTAAACAGACGGATGAGCATCTGCTGGACCTGTTGCTGGATGCCGGCGGCTTGGCTTTCGCGTGGTCCGGCAACGTTGAGCACGGCGGGGCGGATTTCCTCCAGCCATTGTCGAAGGGCCTGCCATTCGATCGTCGCGGCCAAATCCACGACCCAGTAAGGCCGCCCATAGCGAACCGCACACGTCCGCGTCCATTGGGTTCCTCCGCGGATCGGGCCTCGACAGAAAATCAGTGTCGCATCGGAATCCCGCACGTTCCATTCGGTCCGCACCGCATACTCAGGGCTGTCGGTCTCTTGCAGGCGATACCGGCTGGGTATGGTTCCATCCTCGGCCAATCGCCCCCGGGGACACCATCCCCCGTGGGGAATCCCTAAGGCGATGGCCGCCTCCAACGCACCTCGATCCACTCCGGTCTGTCCCCCGGAAATGATCCGGCTTGGCCGAAACAACTTCCGAACACTTCGGTCGGAATTCTTTGGACCCTCCTTCCCTTGATCTACCATGAGTGTTTCCCTAGATGCCCTGATGGTTTTCTGCTGTTGGCCAGACAAGACCAAGAGAAATGGATCTCAGAATTCTTGGCTAGAGGTCATCCTGTTTTTCCTAGCCCCCATGGCCTACGAACGGCCTGGCCGGTTCTTTTTCTTGTTGGTCACGGGAAGGCACTTTTGCTATCCTGTTGGGGCATGTCGGATGCTCCGGACGGTTGCCCTGCGACAGAGGGCGCCTCTTTTTCACCCTGCAAGAGGGCCTCTGGGGGAGGTTGATGGGAGACCCGGGGGAGCAAGATCAGGAGGGCCATGCCGAATAGACCGACGATGCCTCCGTCGGCGATCAACATAGCCCAGATGAGATTCTTCGGATAGGGGGCCAGGCCGAGCAGGATGCACTCGCTCCATCCGACGACCAGCAAAAAGGCGGCCATCCAATAGATCATCGGGCGGTACCGAGGAATGTCCGTGGCCGACAAGCACAACATGCCTCCCAAAAGCACACACAGGGCCGACAAGGCCCGAGCGAGGTACTCGACCAGAAGTTGCATGGGGGTACCCGGCTCGGCCCACTCCACCGCGACGGCTAACCAACTGCGGGGCATCAGCGTCGGCACAATCGCCAAAACTCCGAATCCCCCGAAAAGCTTAAGCAACCCCCGGACCCATGCTTCTGCAGGAGAGGGTGGGGGAGATTTTCCTCGACACATAGCCGGAGGGGACATCATCTTCTCCCAAAGAAGGACTCCTCTTGTCAAACCACACCGATTACGCTATGTTGCTTTCTGGCAACAGAAAGAGGGATGGGAAAGATTGTATCGGTTTTAACGCCGGCAGGAAATTGCGCGACTCGGATTTTCTGACATTCTGGGGTATCTAGGGAAAGTTTATCTGCTTTTCGGCAAGGAGATAAGCTATATTGAATATAGCTCTTCTTGTGTCTTCTCGAACTGCCTCCATCTGGTTCCAGCATCTGGGAGTTTGCACCATGAGGAGTTTTGCGCGGGGGTTGAGGGTTCTTCTTTTTTGGGGGATGGTCTTTCTGGCTGTCAACAATGCGCTGGGGGGGGATCAGGTCGTATGGATTGACCAATTGGCCCCTTCGGATCGATTAGAAATTCACACTGCGGAGCATGTGCTCCGGGTGGAGCTGATTGATCCGGAGACCGGAGAGGCTGGGGCGGCGGTGTCTCGGGATGGGGTGCATTTCGGCCCTGTAGAACGTGTGTATCTTTTGGGCTCTACCGCAGGTCGGCATCCGGAAGGATTGATGGTGGTTCGGATGGGGTGTATTGAGATTGGCAAGCGTCTGGAATTGGCCGTCGGGGACCATGAGCCTGTCCATCGTCGTCTGACCGCACCGGTCGAAGAAATTCGGATTTGCAAATCGGCGCATGCGGTTGTTCCCTAGGGGATGGCCGAGGGCTGGCCATTTCAGGGGCCATCTTTCTGAGTTTCTGATTTCCGGGCTTTGGGCCTTCGCTGCAACGGCCCAGGGCTGGAGTTCTCTTCGGACACGCACGGGCTGAATTCTCTCTATTGTATAAGCCAGTCTCCCAATCCTTCCTCCCTTGGGTGGGGGGTGGGGTTCTTCGGAATTCCCCCATTGGGTGGGAGTTGGCATCTCTGCCTCCCATGTCGGATATTTGACAGTAAGACCATCTTCAATTAAGGTAGAAGAGAGAGTTTTTCCCCAGGGACTCGGTCTGGGGAGAGCCGTTGGGGGTATGGGTTTTCCTACCGGGTTTTCTCAGTTGAGCCCTGGTTTTTGAAGATCGGCTTCTTCCAAGGGGGAAAGTTGCGGGCCGATTCTGTTGGAGGGCTTCCTCCGGGGGATTGGCGTAGTTTTCAGATAAGACCCGATCCTGCGGGGTGTTGCTGTCGGTTTCTATTTCTAAGCGAGGTATCGCATGAAGCCCGATGCTCCTGAGGTGCAGCCCAACCAGAACCCAACCAACCAGTCTTCGGTCGGTCCTGAGGAGCAGACTGCAGCGAGGGTCTCTCCGGTAGGGGAAAACGGAGAGGATTCCTCGGCGGCTGGATCGGCCGTAGGGGAACTGTCTGCCCCTGTGTCCCCACCGACGGGACCGGAAAAGGAAGGGCTGCTGAAGACGGTTTTCAAAGCGGCGGCTGGTCTGGGCCCGAAGCGACTTGCCGAGGAGATCGCTCTGGAGGAGGCGGAAAAACGAGCGGAAGGGTTTGCCAAGGAGGCGTTGCGGGCTTCTCAGGCAGCCATGGCTGCTCGGGAGCGGGCCCGGCAGGCAGCCGACGAGGCAGCGCAGGAAGCTCGCAGGGCGGTGGAAGCCGCCCAGGCGGCTCAGGCGGCATTGAAAGAGGTTCATGAGGCCAAATTGGCTTTGGCGGCCAGGCGGGCGGCGGATCGGGCCGCTGCCCGCGCTGCCGAAGAGGCGGCTCGGGAAGCGGCGGAAGAAGCCGCTCGGGAGGCGGCGGCTCGGGCGGCAGAATTGGCCGCCCAGCAAACCGCCGCTCGCCAAGCCGCCCAACGGGCCGCCGAATTGGCCGCCTTGGAGGCCGCCCAACGGGCCGCACGCGAACAGGCCGAACTGGCCGCCCAAGAGGCAGCGCTTCGAGCGGCTCAAGAGGCCGCCCAACAGGCCAGCCGACAAGCCGCCCTGGAAGCCGCCGAACGAGCCGCCCGCGAAGCCGAGGCCGCTCGCCGCGCTGAGGCCGATCGGATCGCTCGTGCCACGCGGGCCGCCAAAGCGGCGCGAGCGGCCCGGGCGGCTAAAGCGGCCCGCGCGGCCCAACGGGCCGCCCAGCGCGCCGGCGTCGAATACCATCGCCCCAAACGCCTGAATTTCAAGGTGGCCATCGGCGTTCCGGTGGTTGCGGCGGTGCTGACGATCGCTGTGGTGCTCGGACATGCTTTCCAAGTCAGTCGCACCGCGGAAGTCATGCTCCAGAAAGCCCAGCAAGCGGAACAACAAGGCAATAAAGAAGACGCCATCCGATTCTATACGCATTATGTCAATTATGCGCCGAAAGATTATCCGGTCTTTAGCAAGTTGGCCTTGCTGGTAGCGGATCGGATTCGCTCGACCAGTCATCCTCGCCAATTGTTGGAGGCTTTTAATGTATTGGAAAAGGCGGCCCAGCAAGACCCGGACAACCTGGAGGTCTTGCGGCGTCTAGCGGATATTTGCCAGAAAATTGGGCGATGGGAACAGGCGGCCAACCATTTAGCCCGGCTCCGGAAAGACGTTCCGGATGATTCCTCCTTGGGACTTCAACTGGGCGAGTGCCAGATTCAATTGGAAAAATATCGGGAGGCCTTGGCGACCTTTCGCGAGGTTATTGCTCGGGACCCGGCCTATTTGAAAGCCTATGTCGCTTTAGCGAATCTATTGCGGGAGAAGCTGCAAGATCCGGATCAAGCGGATTCCTGGATCAATCAGATGGCGGCCAAAAATCCGAAGTCGATCAAGGCGTTGGTGGAACGGGCCCGATATTTTCATCGGGCCAAGCAACTCAATGCCGCCGCCGAAGACATTCGCCGCGCTTTGGAAATGTCGCCGCAAAATGTCGAGGTGTTGGTGGCCGCCGCTGAGTTTGCCATCGACAACAAGGCTTACGAAGAAGCCAGCGATTATCTGGATCGGGCTCAAGCCTTGTATCCCGATGACGAATCGGTGCAGCGGGCCCGGATGGTGTTGAACCTTTCGTTGGGGAAAACGGCTGAGGTTCTAGAACCGCTGGAAAAACGGATTCGCCAGCAGCAGTCGGCCGACGCGATGGATTTGTTGACCGTGGCCGACCTGCATCTAAAAAACGGCGATCTGAAAAAGGCTCGCGAAACCATCCGAAAAATGCGCGAAGCCGGCTTCCGCGAAGAAGTCCTGGAGTTTTTCGAGGCGCGGGCGGAAGTGGCCGAGGGAAAATGGCGGGAAGCGACCTATCGGCTCGAACGGCTCCGGCCCAAGGTGGTCGGCTGGCCGGAATTCCTGACTCATGTCGATCTGTTTTTGGGTGCCTGTTATGAGCAGTTGCGGTTGCCCGACCGGCAATTGGCGATCTATCGGGGGCTTTTGGACCGCAATCCCACGTTGCAACCCGCCCAAGCGGGTTATGCGACGGCTCTGTTCCGACTGGGCAAATTGGACGAAGCTGCCCGGGAGTTTGCTCTGCTAGAAAAAAACATGGGGGAGGAATTTCTCCAAACCCCGGCTCTCCGGAACGCCCTGTTTCAATTGATCGTCGCACGCACGCTCCAACAGCCCGAAAAGACCCGCGACTGGTCGGAACTGGAAAAGTACGTCGAACGCCTTTCCAAGGTCGAAGGGGTCGATGCAGCGCAGCTAGCCCTCATGCAGGCTGAAGTCCTCTCCAAAAAGGGCGAAAACGCCAAAGCGCAACAACTCATCCAAGCCCAATTGGAGAAGTATCCGAAGGATGTGGGGCTCTGGACTGCGGCGATCAAACTGGCCGCCATGCTCCAGACGCCTCAACAAGCCCTTCAGACGGCGGAGAAGGCGCGGTCGGCTTGCGGGGACGACGTGACAGTGCGATTAACCATAGCGGAACTGGCGCTGCAACTGGCTCCCGAGGAAGCCGCCAAACAACTGGAATCCTTAGCCGCTGGGGCCGACAACTTCTCCGAGTTCGAGAAAGTCCGATTATGGCGGGGACTGGGCGCTTGTTGGTATCGGCTTCGGGACCGAGAGAAGGCGTATCGATATTGGCGTCAAACGGCCCAATCTCCGCTTCGGGACCCGCAGATTTTCTTAGTGCTTTTTGAACTGGCTCGGGAAGGCGAGGACGAAGCCCGGATGAAGGAAGCTCTGGAAATGGTGCAAAAATATTTAGGTAGCCGATCTACCGAGGCCGCCTATTGCGAGGCTTCCTTCATGGTCTGGCGGGCCCAGCGCGGACAATTGGATAAAAAAGCCCTGATCGAAGCGAAGCAAAAACTTCGGGAAGCGGGGCAAGATCGACCGGCTTGGCATGAAATCCCCCGCCTAGAAGCGGAAATCGCCCTGTTGGAAAACAAACCGGACGAGGCCATCACGCTCTTGCGCAGGGCTTCGGATCTGGGTCCGTTAAGTCCGGTTTATGCGGGCCAGTTGGTGCAATTACTTTTTGCCCGGGGTCGATATGAGGAAGCGCGGGAGGTGATCAACCGGCTTGGCCCAGCAGCCCAAAGTTTTCTTTTCTTAAAACGCATCGAAGCGGAGATCAACCTCCGTTTGGGCGATTTCCCCCAGGCGTTGGCCAAAGCCGCCGAAGCCGTCCAAAACTCCTCCCAACCAGGCGATTTCCTCTGGTACGGCGAATTGTTGGCCCGAAGCCGACGCTTCGACGACGCCCTCACTCAATTCCGCAAAGCCGTCCAACTCGATCCGAAAATCCCCCAAGGCTGGATCGCCTTGGTCGCCGTGCTGATGGAAACGGGCCAAAAAGAGGAAGCCCTTCGCACCATCCGCCAAGCCCAGGCCAGTTTGCCGGAAGACGAAGTGCCGCTGGCCCTGGCCCAATGTTACCATCTGGCGGGCGATCTCAACCAAGCCGAACAATACTATCTCACCGCCCTCCAACAGGCACCGGAGAACCTTGGGGTGCTCCGGGCGGTGGCTCGCTTCTACATGCTCACCGGCCAAAGCGAAGAAGCCAAACGCTATCTGGCCCAGGTCTTGGCCTTGGCAGGTCGAGAACCGGAAAAGCACCGCCTTGAACTGGCCGAAGGCCGACGGTGGTTGGCCCGGGTGTTGGCCGCCGAAGGGGATTGGCGCCAAGTCCAGCAGGCCTTAGCCCTGTTGGACCGCAACGGCCAGGGCGGACAACTGCCGGTCGAAGACCTCCGGTTGAAGGCGGCCATTTTGGCCTCCCGGCCGGATCGCCCCAGCCGCTTGAAAGCCATCGAACTGCTCGAACAAATCCGCACGGAGCATTCGCAATCGTTCTCTCCGCAGGAATTCTTCAGCCTGGCCCAACTGTATGAACAAACCAACCAATGGGTTACCGCCCAAGGGATGATGCGGGAACTGGTGCTTAAGAATCCCAAGGAACCCCAGTTCCTGGCCGCCTACGTCCAAATGATGCTCAAACACGATACGCCCGTCAATGCAATCGAGTTCTCGCTGAGCAAACTCGAACAACTGGCGCCGGAAACCCCCGTGACGAAAATCCTCCGGGCTCGAGTGCTACTGAAAAAAGGGCAAACGGCCGAGGGCATCCAGCTCTTGAAATCCCTCGTGCCCGCTCCCTTACCGCCCGAGCAAGTGCGTCATCTGGCCCAATTGGTCTCCGTACTGGAAGAACACGGTCAGATCGACGCCGCCCAACAACTCCTCCAGCAATGCGCCGCTCAGCAGCCGGCCGCGATGTTCCTGTTGGCCAACTTCCTAGGTAAACATGGGACCTGGGAGGAGGCGTTGGCCTGTGTGGAGAAAATCTTACCGCAGACGTCCCCTGCGGCGGTGTTGCCCCTTGTTATAAACATTCTTACAGAACAGCGCAAGAAAGGCCCCCTGCCTCCGGAAGCGTTCCAAAAAGTGCGTCCATGGTTCGTCAAAGCCACCGAGGAAGCCCCCACCGCCAAAACCATCCAACTCCAGTTGGCCTCGTTGGCCGACCTGCAAGACGATTACGCCGAGCAAATCCGCATCTACCGGCAGTTCCTCCAACGGGAGGACGCCCGGGATCGGGAAAAAGCCATCGTCTGGAATAACCTGGCGTTTCTCCTGGCCGCCGAAGGGAAACAGCCCGAAGAAGCCCTTCGGCTGATCGAACAAGCCATCCAGATCATGGGCCCCATTCCCGAACTGTTGGATACTCGGGCTGTGGCCCTGTTGGCGGCTGGTAAACCCAAAGACGCCCTGGCTGACTTAAATCAAGCCCTCCAGGAATCGCCTTCCGGGGTGATGTACTTCCACCGGGCTTTGGTCCACCAAGCCCTCAAGGACATGCGATCTGCCGCCGCTGACCTCCAGCGGGCCCATGAAAACTATCAGCTCACCGATCAGCAGGTCCCTAAAATCGAGCGGAACGCCTACCACAAACTCCTGACCGCCCTCAGAACTCCCTAGTTTGACTGTATCTACCCAGCCAAGCCCCCACAACTTGTAGGGGGTAAGAATCGGCTCAACCCCAACAGATGGTGGTCATTACTTCCGGTAGATACAGTCAAGCTAGAATCTATGGGAAAACCGCTCCTGGGTGGAATAAGCCCCCCAGTTTCGGTCCTATCTTCCAGGTTCTGAAGTCGCTTCTCTCATCTGCTTGGCCGAATCGCCGCGGGGTGTTTCCTCGGGGAATCTCTTTGCATGGCGACCTCCGCCAATGCCTTGCGTAAACGTACCCCGCTGGACAGGGGCTTGTTTGCCCGGGGAATATTTTTTAATGTGTACCTGTTCCGAGACGCCGTGGATAGAAGGCGGAGGCCGCTTTCTTTGCCCCCAGGAAGCGTCCGCCGACCAGCAGCACCTCGGAAAACGGAGGCTTTTCTCGCCCCGGTTTTGGGGAGCCCTCCCAGACCAGGGCAGAGAACGTGCCCGACGCACCTCGTGGGAGAACAGGGCGATGCAAAATCGAGGCGGCGAAGAGCAGGAACCTTTTTCTCCCCAAAGACCTCTCGGACCCCATAGCCACGCCCTCCCGGAGGAACCAGCCACGGACCAATCCTTGTCCGAACGGCTGGACGAAGTGGCTTTGGCGTTGACGCCGGGGGTGGGGCCTCGGACTCGGCGGAAGCTTCTGGAATATTTTGGTGTTGCGGCGGCTGTGTTGGAGGCTTCCGTCGCCGAGTTACAGAAAGTGCCCGATGTGGGGCCGAAGCTGGCCGCCGCCATTCAGGCCGCTGGGGATCGGCGCCATGCCCGACAGGTGTTGGCCCTCTGTCAAGAAGAGGGCGTCCAAGTGCTTTTGCAAAACGATCCCACCTATCCGGAGTTGCTCAAGCAGATTGCCGATCCACCGCCGGTGCTTTTTGTCCGGGGAGAGATTCTGCCGCAGGATCAAGTGGCCATTGCCATAGTGGGCACCCGGCATCCGAGTTTATATGGGCTTCGGCAGGCGGAGCGATTGGCGGGCAGTTTGGCCAGGGCGGGGATAACGATTGTCAGCGGCCTGGCCCGGGGGATCGACGCAGCGGCCCATCGGGGCGCTTTGGCCGCCAGCGGGAGGACTTTGGCCGTCTTGGCCAACGGAGTACTCGACATTTATCCGCCTGAACATAAACAACTTGCCGAACAGATACTCTCCCAAGGGGCTTTGCTGAGCGAAGCGCCGCCAGGTGCGGAGCCGTTGGCCGGGATGTTTCCGCAGCGGAATCGTCTGATCAGCGGCTTGTCGTTAGGCGTGGTGGTCGTGGAAGCCCCGTCGCGATCTGGGGCCTTGATTACGGCCCGCCATGCCACCGAACAAGGCCGGGAGGTCTTCGCCGTGCCCGGACGGGTCGATGAACCCACCTCCCACGGCTGCCATCGATTGATCCGGGACGGGGCCAAACTGGTCGAATCCGCCGACGACATTCTGGAGGAACTCGGCCCCCTGGTGCAACCGACGGTCCGAGAAGACGGCCGAGAGGTTCGCCATCCGGCCGAACTGCTTCTGAATCCCGCCGAAGAGGCCGTCCTGCAGGCCATCGGCGCCGATCCTACAGAAATCGACCACATTGTGCGGACCACGGGCCTGCCGGTTCCCAGGGTCTTGGCCACTCTCAGTGTGCTGGAGATGCGGCGCTTGGTGCGTCGGCTGAGCGGCAGCACCGTGGTCCGCCGATAAAAAGCGATTGGCCAGGGGACGGCGCCCTCTTGATGCACGTCTGCATACTTTAGGAAAGCAGGACCCATCGGCGCCCCAGAAAAACCGTGGTCTCCGCTCCTGCTGTGCGGGGAATATGGTTGGGCATGACGGATCCGTAGGAGGCTTGCCCCAGGAAAGGGAAAATTTCCGCTCCTGCTGCGGGGAAGGATCAGGAGGTTTTGGCTTGGCCGAGTTGGGTTTGCAAGGCGGCGTGGGCGGCTCGGACCTTTTCCACCAACTCCTGCTTAAACCGGCGGAGTTTGTCTTGCAAATCCGGACGGCTCAGGGCCAATATCTGCACCGCCAAAAGACCCGCATTTCTTGGCCCACCGGAATTCGTTCCGACTACGGCCACCGGCACATCCCCAGGCATCTGCACCATCGACAATAGCGAATCCAATCCGCCGGCCAATTCCGTAGGCACCGGGATGCCGATGACCGGCAGGATGGTATGGGCGGCCAACACGCCGGCCAAATGGGCGGCTCCGCCAGCCGCCGCCAGAAGCACTTTCAGTCCCCGGTCCACAGCCCGGCGGGCATACTCGGCTACATCCTCCGGCGTTCGATGGGCGCTCATCACACAGACCTCATAGGGCACACAGAACTGGTCTAGGACTTCGGCCGCACCGCGGACCTTCGGCCAATCGTTGGCACTGCCCAAGACTATCCCTACCCATACGTCCCGTTGTGGAATCATCGTGTTTTTCTCCCTTCCAGAGGACCGTCCCGGAAGTCTCCGCGAAAGTAGGACTCGCCAACCCGGAGAGCTTTTCTGTTCGAGGGGACTAGAACTTTCAGTTGGTTTCAAAGCGAGGATTATACGGCAGGCCGAAGGTTTCGGCTACAGCTCGGTTGGTCAATTCTCCCTCGAAAACGTTGATGGCCGAGGCAATGGGAGGGAATTTTTGGGCGGCTTTTCGTAAACCCAGGTTGGCAATCTGCAACGCCCACGGCAACGTAACATTACACAGGGCGAAGGTGCTGGTTCGCCCCACCGCGCCAGGCATATTGGTTACGCAATAATGGACCACATCTTCGACGATGAAGGTGGGATGGCTATGGGTGGTAGGTCGGCTGGTTTCGACACACCCGCCCTGGTCGATGGCCACATCCACAATCACCGCTCCGGGTTTCATCAGTCGAAGGTCTTCGGCCTGGATGAGCCTTGGGGCTTTGGCCCCAGGCACCAAGACGGCACCGATGACCAGATCGGCCCGTCGGAGCAGAGAACGAACCGTATGCCGATCGCAAAAGACTTCCACCACATTGGGCGGCATGATGTCGTCCAAGTACCGGAGCCGATCCAGGTCGATGTCGAGAATCCAGATGGTCGCTCCGAAGCCGGCCGCCACTTTGGCGGCATTCATCCCTACCACGCCTCCGCCCAAGATCAGCACCTCGGCCGGCGGCACGCCCGGGACTCCCCCCAGCAAGATGCCCCGACCCATTTGGGGCCGTTCCAAGTATTTGGCCCCTTCCTGAATGCTCATTCGGCCGGCCACCTCGCTCATGGGAATCAGCAGCGGAAGCCGACCCCGACTATCCCGAAGCGTCTCATATGCTACGGCCGTTGCTCCGGTGGCTAAAAAGCCTTCGGTCAATTGCCGGTCGGCGGCAAAATGGAAATAGGTAAATAGAATTTGGCCCGCTCGCAGAAGCCGCAGTTCCGAAGGTTGCGGCTCTTTGACTTTGATCACCATGTCGGCCCGGGCGTAAATAGGCTCAGGCGAGGGGACCAGTTCGGCCCCGTGTTGGAGATATTCTTGATCGGAAATGCCGGAACCCAACCCGGCCCCGGATTCGACCAACACCGTATGGCCCGCCTGGGTCAATTCTTCTACGCCCACCGGGAGAATTCCTACCCGATATTCGTCTGGCTTGATTTCCTTCGGTACCCCAATGATCATGGCCAGAGTGCTCCTTGAAAAGGTCGAAAAGATGCAATTTAGAAAAAATGGATAAAATGAGCAAAACAGAGAAGTCGTGTCGGCCCTGGCATTGAACCAACCATCCACATCCGGTATATTAATGGAATCACGGGTGTTGCCCAGGCCCCCCTATTCATTCTCTAGCTGGAAGGCGTTCAATCGTTTCTATATTCCGGTACACGCCTTCCATATACCTCAGAGGGGGGGCGTGGATGGAGGGGATGGCTCCCTAAAAAGGGGGATAGTGGGACCCCTCTTTTCCCGGCAGCCCCCGAGAAGGAGGCTCTTGCCCGCGGTCTGAAGTGTTCCGTTTGACGAAAGGAATCTGTCTTGGCCAACGACGAAGATATTCCTCAGCCCTCGGCTGATTCTGAACCCGATTCTGCCGGCTCGGGCCATGCCGAAGGGACGGCCCCCGAGTCCGCCGCGGCGAGTTCTGGCGGTGGGGGACCCGTGGTGGTGGCAGCACGCCTCATCGAACAGTCCATCGAAGATGAGCTGAAAGAAAGTTATCTGACCTATGCGATGAGTGTGATCGTCAGTCGGGCATTGCCGGATGTCCGCGACGGCCTCAAACCCTCCCAGCGGCGGATTTTGGTGGCCATGCAGGACCTGGGCCTGACGCCGACGGCCTCGACCTCCAAATGCGCCGGCATTGTCGGCGAAACCATGAAACGCTATCACCCCCACGGCGATCAGGCCATCTATCCCACGCTGGTCCGCATGGGGCAGGAGTGGAATACGCGGTATCCTTTGGTCGATAAACAGGGCAATTTTGGTTCGATTGCGGGGTTGCCGGCGGCGGCCATGCGATACACCGAAGCCCGCCTTTCCCCTATCGCCGCCTTGATGCTGGAAGACCTCGACAAAGATACCGTGGATTTTATCCCCACCTACGACGAAAAAGCTCAGGAGCCGGTGGTCCTGCCGTCGAAGTTTCCCAACTTGTTAGCCAACGGTTCCCAGGGAATTGCCGTCGGCATGGCCACCTCCATCCCGCCGCACAATGTGGCGGAAATCTGCGACGCCATTGTCCGGGTCATTGATGAGCCGGAAGTGTCCATCGACGAACTGCTGGAAATCTGCCCTGGCCCGGATTTCCCCACCGGCGGCGTGATTTGCGGTCGGGAGGGCATCCGCCAAGGATATTACACGGGGCGTGGGGCGGTGGTCCTTAGGGCCCGCGCGCGGATTGAAGAGGTCCACGGCGGCCGATTCCGCATCGTCATCTCCGAAATCCCCTACCAACAAGTCCGCGATCGCATCGAAGAAAAAATCCACGAAGTCGCCGCAGAAGGCAAAATCCCCGGTATTGCCGGCCTCCGCAACGAAAGCGACCTGGAAGAGCCGGTCCGCCTGGTCGTCGATCTCAAACGGGACGCCGATCCGGAAATCGTCCTCAATCAGCTTTACCAATACACACCGCTTCAGGATACGTTTTCGTTGATCTTCTTGGCCTTGGTGGACGGAAAACCAAGGATTCTTTCGTTCAAGGGATTGATCGAGGAGTTCATCCGGCATCGGGAAACGGTCATCCGACGCCGGACCCAATACCTGCTGCTGAAGGCCCGGCAACGCAAACACACCGTGGAAGGTCTGCTGATCGCCCTGGCCGATCTGGACGAGGTGATCCGCACCATCCGCACCTCCGCCACCCAGGCAGAGGCCAAACAGCGTCTGATGGGCATTGCTTGTCCGGCGGCTATGCTGCGGCGTGCCTTGGGCGAGGAAGGTTTCCAGATTCTGATTCAGGAGCGTGGCCAAGCCGATGCCTACTCCCTTACCCCAGTCCAGGCCGACGCCATTTTGCGCATGACGCTGGGCCAACTGGTCAATCTGGAACAAGAGCGCCTGGCCGAAGAACATCGCAGCCTCTTGGCCGATATTGCCGAATACTTGCGCATCCTCTCCGATCGAAAGAACATTTTGGAGATCATTCGACAGGATTGCTTGGAACTGAAACGCCGCTTCGGCGATCCACGCCGCACAGAGATTACCGGAGAAGAGATCGGGCAGATCGACATGGAAGACCTGATCGAAGAAGAAACGATGGTCGTGTCGATCAGTTCCAAGGGGTATATCAAGCGGACGCCCATCCACGCCTATCGGGCGCAGCGTCGGGGCGGCAAAGGACTGACCGGCGCACGGACCGATGAGGAAGACCCCATCGCCCATCTGTTTGTCGCCAGCACCCACGACTACTTGATGTTCTTTACCAATCTGGGCCGAGTGTATTGGCGCAAAGTGTATGACCTGCCCCAATTGCCCAGGGATAGCCGAGGACGGGCCATCGTCAACCTGCTCAACCTGGCCGAGGGCGAAAAAGTGGCCGATTGCCGGGCCGTTCGCGATTTCGATCGACCGGACCATTATCTGATCATGGCGACCGCCCGCGGCTTGGTCAAAAAGACCGATCTGGCCGCCTACGGCCGACCGACCCGGGCCGGGATCATCGCCATCAAACTCCGGCCCGGCGATGAACTGGTCGATGTCGTGGTGGCCGGCCCGGGCGACGAAATCCTCCTGGCCACCGCCCAAGGCATGGCCATCCGATTTCCCCATACCGATGTTCGCCCCATGGGCCGAGCCGCCACCGGAGTCAAAGGCATCCGCTTGGCCCCAGACGACCAAGTCGTCGGGATGGTGGTGGCCGATCCCGAAGGCCAACTGCTGACCGTCTGCGCCCATGGCTACGGGAAACGGACACCCTTCGGGCCTAACGCAGCCGATCAACTCGAAGAAGAACCCATCCCCGAAGAAGAGGAACTGGCCGAGGAAGAAACTGCCCGACCGACCGCATACGCCTCCATCGCCTGCCCAGTTCCCGCCGACTCTGCACCCCCAGGGGAGCCGATCGAAGAAGCCGAAGAGGAAGAAGAAGAACCTTCCTCGGCCCGATGCTATCGGACCCAACGCCGCGGCGGACGAGGGCTTCGGGATATTAAGACGGTCCCCCGTAATGGCCCGGTCATCGGCATCGTCCGCGTCCGCAACGAAGACGAAATCATGATGATCACCGCCCGAGGCAAAATCCAACGAATCCACGTCTCCGATATTCCGCTCCGTGGCCGAAATACCATGGGCGTACGCGTCATGACCCTGGAGGAAGACGATACTCTGGTCGCCGTCAAACGCATCCCCGCGGAAGCCAACGGCAATAAAGAAACCTCCAACGCCAGGCAAGAGGAAAAATAGTCCCCTCCATTCGGCTGAAATGTTACTTGTTTTCAGACAAGAATCTCGAAAAGTTTCGTTCCAGGCCAGGATACCAACCAGACCTCCAGAAAAACGGACTCCAGAAAAACCTTTTTCGGAAGGAGTCAGCACACGATGAGCAGCCGAAATCTTCTCTCCGGAGTAGGGAAAACCGCGGCGATGTTGGCCGTGGGGCTAGTGGTGATGGTGGTGGTGATTGCTTGGTTGTCGGGGCTGTTTTATCGGAAGATACCGCCGGGCGAGGCCGTAGCAGCTTCCGCCTCTTCCCAGCCGACCAACCGGCCCTGGGACCAAGTGCATAAGGTGCGCAAAGTGTATTATGAGGAGATTGTGGGCACGTTGAAGGCGGCCAGCCGAACCGAAATCGCCTCGCGTGTGTTGGCGCCGATTGAAAAGATTTATGTCTCGGCTGGGCAGACCGTCCAGGAGGGCCAGAAGCTGATCGAGCTGGACTGCCGGGCGTTGGAGACGCAACTGAGCCAGGCCAAAGCCCGTCTGGTGGCCGCCGAAGCCGACCTGAAAAACGCCGAAGCCGATCTCCGCCGTCTGGAACCCCTGGTCCAGAAACAGGCCATCAGCCAACAGGAATTGGACAAGGCCCGGACGCGTCGGGAGGTGGCGCAGGCCCAACTGCAACACGCCCAACAGGCCGAGGTGGAAGCCCGCGTCATGCTCTCCTACGCCACGATCACCGCACCGAAAGCAGGCATGATCGTCGATACCCTGGCCAAGGAGGGGGATATGGCCCGTCCGGGCGTGCCGCTTTTGGTGTTGTATGACCCAGCTTCGCTGCGTCTGGAGGTGCCGGTGCCGGAACATCTGGCCATCCAGCTCCACAAGGGGCAGAAACTTACCGTCCGGATCGACGCCTTACAGAAAGACGTGGAATCGGTAGTCGATGAGATCGTCCCGCAGGCGGAACTGGCCAGCCGATCGTTTTTGGTCAAAGTCCGCCTCCCGCGGTCGGAGGAACTGTTTGAAGGGATGTCGGGCCGACTGCTCGTGCCGGCAGGCCAACGGGACCATCTCTGTCTGAATATGGACGCCCTGCACCGGATCGGGCAGTTGGAGTTTGTCGAAGTGCTGTGGGACGACGGCACGGTGGAACGCCGGTTTGTCAAGACGGGCCGGATCGGCATGCCCGGCCGGATCGAAGTCCTCAGCGGGCTCCGGGAAGGGGAAAAGGTCCTTTTGAAATCCCATCCCGAGCCCAGCCCCGGCCCATCGCCGACAAAGGCCCAGGAACCGCCGACGCCTGCCAATTCTCAACCGTTAGGAAACGCCGCCGCCAAGTTCCGATCGCTGCAAAACAGTCTTTCGGAAGCGGCCCCTACGCCCTCGGTTTCCTTTTCTTCCACGCCCTCACCCTCTGGACGCGGGGGCTGAGGAGAAAATGGTTCCGATTTCTTTTTCCCTGGCAGCTCAAGCAGGTCCCCGATTTTTTAGGAGGCGACGATGAACCAACAGGAGCACCCCGCTTGCAGCCCGGCAGTTTCAGTCGGCCCAGGGCAGGAAAAAACGCCTTTTCTGACTCGCCTGGTGGATATGTTCTTGCGGGGCGATGTGGCGATTTTATTTACTTTGGTGGCCGCGGCGTTGGGATTGGCCGCCCTGTATATCACACCCCGCGAAGAAGAACCGCAGATTGTGGTCCCCTTGGCCGACGTGCTCATTTCCGCGCCGGGACTGTCGGCGGAAGAAATTGAACAACAGATTACAACCCGACTGGAAAAACTCCTCTATCAGATCGACGGCGTGGAATACGTTTACTCGATGACCCGACCCGGTCAGGCCGTGGTTACCGTCCGTTTCTATGTCGGCGAAGACCGAGAAGACTCCCTGGTGAAACTGTATAACAAAATCCAGTCCAATGTCGATCAGGTTCCGCCGGGCGTGGCCGGTTGGGTCGTCAAACCGATCGAGATCGACGACGTCCCGATTGTCGTCGTTACCCTTTGGACGGACCGCCCCGAACTGTACAGCGATTACGAGCTTCGCCGAATCGCCGAGGAACTGGAAAACCAATTGCAGGCCATTCCGGATACCAACCGGGTGTGGGTGCAAGGAGGCCGGGCCAGGAAAATCCGGGTGGAACTGGACCCACAGGCCTTGGCCAGCCGACGCACCTCCGCCCTGCAGGTCGTCCAGGCCCTCCAGGCCAGCAACGTCCACGTCCAGGCAGGCCGATTCGAGCAGCAAGATCGGCAGGTGATCATCGAAGCCGGCCTGTATGTCCGAGACGCCCTGGAACTGCAAGAGCTGGTGGTTAACGTGCATCAGGACCGGCCGGTGTATTTGAAGGATGTGGCCCGGGTGATCGACGGCCCAGAGGAACCGGAGACCTACAGTTGGATCGGTTTTGGCCCGGCCGCCCAAAACCCGCTGGACCCGTTGGATCGGCCGAGTGAGCCTTCCGCGAAACCCCATCCACCCGCCCATGCCAGAGAGCGGGCCAGCACCGAGGGCGACGCACAGGAACATAGGCCACCCATCGCCGATAGTTCGGCCAATCCGGCAGCAGGTCAGGCAAGCGCCGAAAGTCCCGGCTTTGTTGGGGCGACCTATCCGGCCGTTCATATTGCGGTGGCCAAACGCCGCGGGGCCAACGCCGTCTGGGTCAGCCGGGCTGTGGAAGCCCGCATGGCCCAGTTGGCCTCCACCCATCTGCCCGACGGCGTCTATTACCGTATCAGCCGCGACTACGGCGAAACCTCCAACGAAAAGGTCAACGAGCTGGTGGAATCGCTGATCGTGGCCGTTTTTACCGTCGTGGGGCTGATCGGCATTATTATCGGCTGGCGGGCGGCCGGCGTGGTGGCGCTGGCCATCCCCATCTGCTATGGGATTACTTTGTTCATCAATTATCTGGCCGGTTATACGATCAACCGGGTCACGCTGTTTGCGTTGATCCTGGCGTTGGGTCTTTTGGTGGATGACCCGATTACGGACGTCGAAAACATCGCCCGGTATTTTGCCATGCGGCGATTTCGGCCCCGAGAGGCGGTGCTCCGGGCCGTGCAGGAGGTTCGCCCCGCTTTGGTCATGTCGGTGTTGGCCATTGTGGCCAGCTTCCTGCCGCTTTCGTTCATTACCGGCATGATGGGGCCGTATATGGCGCCGATGGCCTTGAATGTGCCGGTGGCCCTGCTGGTGTCTATGGTGATCTCTTTTATGGTAACGCCGTGGATGGCCATGACCGTCTTGCAACGGAGCGTCCACCACGAAGAGCCGGCCTACGATGTACGGCAGTTACCGATCTATCGGCTGAGCCGGGCGGTGCTGGGGCCGATTTTGGACCGCTCGTGGTTGGCCGGTCTGGTGCTTCTGGCGGTGGTGGGGTTGTTTGCGGGCTCCTTGCTGCTGCCGGCTTTCCGGGTGGTGCCGCTCAAGATGCTCCCCTACGACAACAAAAACGAGTTCCAAATCGTTATCGACATGCCGGAAGGAACCACGCTGGAGCGGACGGCTTCGGTGGCCCATCGGTTAGGTGAATTTTTATCCACTGTTAATGAGGTCAAAGATTTCCAAGCGTATGTAGGCATGGCCTCGCCGATGGATTTCAACGGCATGGTTCGGCACTATTTTTTACGGCGCGCAGCGCACGTGGCCGACATCCGCGTCAACCTGGCCCACAAAAAACGCCGGTCGCAGCAATCGCATACGATCCTTTTGCGCCTCCGGGACCGGCTGACCGAGATCGCCCAGCAGGATGGAGCCAACATCAAGTTGGTGGAAGTGCCGCCGGGGCCGCCGGTGCTTTCGACGATTACGGCCGAGGTCTATGGCCCGCCGGAGGCCGACTATGAGCAGTTGGCGGCAGTCGCCCGGTTGGTAGAAGATCGCCTCCGCCGGGAACCGGGGGTGGTCGATGTGGATAGCACTGCGGAAGACGACGTGGAGAAGTGGATTTTTGTTACCGACAAGGCCAAGGCCGCCCTGTCCGGCATCACCACCGAACAGATCAGCCGCACCTTGCAACTGGCCCTGTCCGGCTTGCCGGCTACGGTGCTGCATCTGCCCAAGGAAGTGCATCCGCTGTGGATCGAACTGCGATTGCCCCGGTCGATCCGCTCGGCCATCGACGATCTGCGAGAACTCTACGTGCAGGGGTCCGGCGGCTATATGGTGCAACTAGGCGCCTTGGGCGAGTTCCGAAATACGGATGCTGCGGGCCGACGGCTTGTGGAAGAAAAAACCATCTACCATAAAAACCTTCGGCGAGTAGCATTTGTCTATGCTGAGATAGCCGGCCGGCCGCCTGCCGACGCCATCGTGGATATCCAGATGGATCAGTTGCCCGCCGGGACGGCGCTTGCGGCGGACGCCCCGGCAGAGCCTCGACCGGTGGAACAGCGCAGCTGGTTTCGCCCCGGCGGCGGGCTGCCCTGGACGGTACCAGCAGGCTTCCAAGTCGTCTGGCACGGCGAAGGCGAATGGAAAATCACCCTGGATGTGTTCCGAGATTTAGGACTGGCCTTCGTAGCCGCTCTGCTTGCCATCTATGTGCTGCTTATGTTCGAGACCGGTTCGCGGATGCTGCCGCTGGTGATCATGCTGGCCATCCCGTTGACGACGATCGGGATTATGCCCGGCTTTTGGCTGCTCAACGTAGTGGCCAATCGGCCAGTGGGCGGCTATCCGGACCCGGTCTTTTTCACGGCCACGGCCATGATCGGCATGATCGCCCTGGCCGGGATTGTGGTCCGCAATTCGGTGGTGCTCATCGACTTTATCCACCACGGCCAGGAGTACGGGCTGGACCTGCGGGAGGCGGTTATCCAGAGCGTGGCGGTCCGGACCCGGCCCATCTTGGCCACCGCTGGCACCACCCTGCTGGGCAACTGGGTCATCACGCTCGATCCGATCTTTTCCGGCCTGGCCTGGTCGATCATCTTCGGGCTTTTCGCTTCCACGCTCTTTACGCTCCTGGTGGTGCCGGTGGTGTATTGGCTTCTGTACCGCCGAAGCAAACCAGGAGGTGCTCCCACCGCCTAAGGGGGTGGAGGGGTTTCTGTTCCGGCGGGCGGACGGATTCGCCTCGGCTACGGACGCTGGAGGTTCCACTCTGCGCCCAGCAGCCGATACCAGTCGGCCAGATCGGCTAACTCCTGTTGGACCCGGTTGCTCGGCTGACGGAAACGGACCGGCCGAGGGGCTGCCAGAGCCGACAACTGCCGGATGTCAAACTCCTCCAATAGCCCAAAGCAAAACATCTCCGGCGTGTGATCCGCGGACCAATTTTTTTCGAGCACTTCTTTGAGGCTTCCCAGGGAGTCGGCCAGTTCCAGGTGGCCGATGGCCTTTTCTTCCACGGCGGCCGCCACAAGGGCAAACAGGCTCGAACGGGGTCCGATAGCCACTAGATGCACCGGTCCGGTCTGGAATGTTTGGCTTGCCCATCGGGCCGCCGCCGCTACTTGCGAGGCCTGTAGGCCGATCGGCCGCTGGCCCACACAGGCCACCAGGAGCGCAAATAAATAATCATGGCTTGGCATTTTGGATTCGCCAAAATAGAACGGATCAATGGCCAGCACACGATAACCGGCTTTGAGCCATCCGGATGCCTCGTCGGCCAGGGCCTTCCGTCCCTTTTCGGAGACGAGGATGGCCGTCTGCTTCGGCTGGCCCTGGACCAATTCCACGGCCGGCACGGTCCAATCGGCCCCCATCTGGAGTTTCCAGTAGGTGATTTTCAGGCCTTCTTTTTCTTCGGCGGCGTCTTGGATGGCCTGGACCGGATAATCGTTCATGCGCACGATCCGGCGGAGCAGGTCCCGACGGCTTTTTTGCCAGGCTTCGGCAGCCGCCTTTTCCTTGGGCCAATCCGGCTGCCGAGGCAGGTCCTTGGCCAAGGCAAGAGCCAACGTGTTAAAATCTTCATTCTTCGGCGGCAGTTCCACCTGGAGTTGCTCCGGCGTTTTCACTTCCTTGTCGGAGGGGATTTCGTCGGGGTCGAAGCCGCTCTGGCCCGCATAGAAGAAATCCCCCAGCATCCGGTAAAACGCCTGGCGGTTGTCCAATTCGTAGTTATGCGTGCCGGGATCGTGGTTGACGTGGCTTCGCAGGCGGTCCGGTTTGCCGAAAAGTTCGTAGATCGGCTTAGCCGCCTCCAACAGCGGCCCCAAGGCATAGCCGGCCTCGAAACAGCAGTTGTCCTTGGCATTGTAGGTCAGTAGCAGCGGTCTGGGGGCCATAAGAGCGCCCAGGTGGGTGTAGTCGGCCACGGTGGCCATGTCGGAGGGCGTCTGCTCCGAATCGCCCAGGTCTTTCAGGTGGTAGATGCGGGTGAGGAAGCTGGAGTAGCCAGCCACCGGGTTGGACAGTTTGACCCGGGTGTCTAGGGAACTTATGTATATTGTCTGCCAACCGCCGCCCGATAGCCCCGTGACCGCTACCCGATCCGGATCCGTATGTTCCAGGCTTAAAAGCACGTCCAGCGCCCGGCTCATGGCCAGATAGAACGGGGCCAGGCCGCTCGTGCCGCACAGGTCCAGTTGGTTCATCCGGGCATGCGCAAACCCAGGCCCGCTCAATTGTCCCATGCCCAGCCATTCCACATTCAGCGCCAACATGCCTCGCTTGGCCTGGTTGATGCAGCGGATTTGTTTGGGCACATAGGCCTTCCCGACCGCACCCACATGGCCGTTGACGTTGAGCACCGCCGGGACTTTGCCTTGTAAGTTTTCCGGCTCATACAACAGGGCCGGTATCCACATGCCCGGCAGGGCCTCGTAGCGGAGCTTTTTGATCCGGTAGCCGGGACCGCCTTCGATCTGGCCGAGCCATTCCACACGCAAAGGCGCCTTTCGCCACTGGGCCGCTTTACCGCGGAAAACCACCTGATCCCATAGCTGGGAACGGATTCGCTCGGCCTCCGCCTGCCACTCCTGCAAGGTTTGATAGGTCTTCATGCGGGGCACTCGGGCCTCGCAGAACCGCTGGACTTCGGCCAGCGGGATGGTCGATCCGATGATCGGTCTGGCCAGCGCCGCCTCCAGGGCCGACGTCGGCCCCGACTCAGCAGCGAAAGCGATTGCTGCCCCAACGGCCATCAATCCCAATGTGCAAACAACCCCGGCCAGTCGCAGTCTCATGGTAACCTTCCTCCCAAATGACCTACAGGGATTTTCCAGGGAACGGAATAAGACAGCCGAACTCTGGAGGGACCTGCCGGTCAGGTCCGCTGGGATGCTTGTCAGTATGATAATACCTTTGCTTGCCGTTCCCACGCAAGCAGCAGTTCCGTATTTTCCCCTCTCCCTAACCCTCTCCTGCAAGGGGAGAGGCGGTCCTTCAGGCGGCTGAAATGTTACTTCCCGACTCGGTTCATTATAAGCCCTATCCTTCAAGCAGCAACGCTTTTCTGCTACGCCGGACGGTTGGCAACCCAAAAGCCGGAAAGAAGGGCCGTTTGGCGGCTGCTCCCCGGCGCCCAACAGAAGGCGCAAAACGATACAAAAATAGCGTAAAACAGCACTTTTTTTCCGTGCGCGGGCAATATGCCGGAAATTATAATGAAAGGCAGATTGAAAACTCCTGATTCGGATGGATTGTGTGGAGTTTCGTTCTTTTAGACTGTGCCGGGGTGAACGTGGAAATGGGCCTGCCTCGTGCATCATCCAACCGAGGATGTGCCCTGCAAGGCAGGTTGGGAAACTCGTGAAGGGCTTTTTTCTAATCTCTGTTTTCCGGAGGGTACGGGCATGAACCGTTGCAGCATGGGTTGGTTGGGTTTCCTAGTGTGCCTGGCAGCAATGGCGGGTTTGGGGGGATTTCCGGCCGACGGCCAGGCCAGCACCCTGATCGCCAACGGCTATTGGAGCAATCCAAACATCTGGTCCCCCACCGGCGTTCCGACCAATGCAAATGACGGCAATTGGTCGAATAATATCTTTCTCGTGAACGAAAAGACGGTTAGTCTGGATGGGAAGTATGTGTATGACTACCGGGTTCTTTATCAGGGTATCAATTGGATGGGCGGTGAGGGAACGTTGAATGTGCCTGTGGGAACAGGGGCGATTTTTTCGTGGGCAGCCATCGGCGACAGCGCCAATGGTATCCTCAATGTTACGGGCGGCACGCTGAGAGTAAACGGAGATATGTTGGGGGCGCGAAACTCGGGAGTGGCCGGGTATGTGGACCTCAACGCGGGGCTGCTCCAGGCCAACCGCATCCGACTGTTCACCGACGCATCGGGAGGGCTCTTCTGGATGCATGTGGGCGGATATGGGACGTTGTCGCTCGGCCCCGACGGCGTGCAAAAACTCAACGACGGAACCCTCCAATGGACCGTGGGGGGACGAGGCCGGGTCGTCACCGACGGAAATAAAACCGCCGATCCTACGCTGGGCGGGTTGCTTAGCGCTAAATCCGGTACGCTTCAGGCCCGGCTGACCGCCTCGGGCCGGACCGTCATCACCGACGCCAACCCAGGCCCCCGCCAATCCCGATTCCTTTACGATTTCGAGAATCTTTCCTCCGGCACCCTGACCTACCAAGATAACTGGGTGAAACTATTCGGCCAGGATGCTCAAGTTACGACCGGCTCCGGAGTCAACACGACCAAGACGGCCACGGCGCCGACGGGCGTCTCGATCATGGCTCGACCCAACAACGGCAACTTTGCCTTTTTACCGTTCAGCGGCACCGAAACCCAGGCAATCCTCCAGTTTGACATGTATTGGGGAGACTCCACCGCCGGGGTGACTATGGCCGTGGGCAACGATACGCTCATGAGCTATGGACCGTTTTTTGGCATTACGGACATCGCCGGGAGTGAACGCAAGTTCTATATCCGTCAAGCAGGTGGGGGTACGGAGTATGGCGCATCGCTTAGTGGGGCGGTCAGTGTGGGCGATTGGGTTCGACTGCAACTTCGGGCCGATTTTACTGCTGGCGGCGGCGCGGGTCTGGGCAGCCTCTATTATCAAAATCTGACCCGAGGGGACACAATCTTCAGCCCGGTGGCCGGTCTGCAAAATATCCCCTTGAATCTGACAGCGGCCCCCCCGGCTACGTGGAATACGATGGGATTCCGCATCGGTAACGGAGCTTCGTCGGGCGCGGTGCAGATCGACAACATGGTTCCCAATGGCCGAGTGTGGCAATTGAGCACCTATTCCCGGGCCGTCCTGGAGGATTATCCGGTGGTCTATTGGCGGCTGGGCGAAAAGACGCAATCCCCCGGCCCCTTGGACCAGGTGTCCAACATAGTCAAAGGCTCCTACGGCGGAGGCGAAACGTTCGGCATTACCCCCGGCGCCCTGCTGAACGAAACCCAGGCCAGTGCGATCCGCTATACCGCCGGCACCGGCAACACCTTTTCCACCGACGCTGCACTGGGCCGGACCCTTTTCGGCGGCCAATCGGAATTGACCTTGGAATTATGGATTCGGCCCCGGGCAAATCAATCGGGCATCCATTACTTCGAATACGGTCCCAACGACAGCACCTTTTCCTTGGAGGGCACAACGCTACAACCCAACTGGTACGTCAATAATACCCGCGTAGGCACCGTCAGCTTGACCCAGGACGTATTCCAACATCTGGCGTTGGTCTATGACGGGGTGGCCGGAGAGGCCAGAATCTATCTGAACGGGCAGTTGGTCAGCGAAGTTACTTCGGGAGTGCCCAGCGCGATTTTGGACGTGGCGTCGGCTTTCTATTTGGGCTCCCGTGCGGGCTCGCAACGGATACCCTCTGCGGATTACCAGGAACTGGCCATTTACCACCGGGTGCTAAGCGACCAGGAGATTTACGCCCACTATTACGCTGCGATCGTGCCGGAACCTGCCACTTGGGTCCTCTTGGGACTTGGCGGAGCGGCGCTGGCGGGGTTGGCCGCCCTCCGTCGGCGAAAGCAGTAAAGGCCGTTTCGGCCAGTTCTGAAACCGCATCTAACCGGCGGTGAATTCGTCGTCATTCACCTGCCGCCGTTGGCGCTTCGGCCGGGTTCGGACTGCATCCAACCGGCGGGCAAGAGCCAGAGAGGGGGCCAGGTGTCATTCCTGCGCAAGCAGGAATCCAGGCTCCTTTGCATCTGCTCTTTTGTATCACTGCCCGCACAAGCAGCAGTTCCGTATTTTCGCCTCTCCTCTGGCGGGAGAGGGTGGCCTGCGCAGCAGGCCGGCTGAGGGGAAACTGGACTGCCACTTTCGTGGGAATGACATACAAGGGGGCCAACTGGAACTGCCCGCGCAAGCAGGAACCCAGGGTTCCTTGTGTCCGTTCCAGGTCTCATTTTTGTCTCGGCGGAAATGACATCCATGGCGATGGGGGCATTCGGCGGAAGTGTTTCCGGAAGCTTTTTCTCCGAGGGATTTTTCCTGGGGGGTAGGTGGATCAGGGGACGCCGGGAACCAGTGGGTTATTTGAGGCTGTCCCGAAATTCCGTTTTAGCCGGGATGCACGTCCACCGGGCGGCCCCCAGACTGCCAAAAACCCTAAGAAAACGGCATTTGGGTTAGTCAGAACGGTTTGCAGAAGGTTCGGGGCCGCCTCTGGGCTGCCCATTTCGGGACAGCCTCGGTTATTTTCCTGTTACTGCCAGCAGGGTGGCCTGCCGGAACAGCAGGGCTGCGGCGGTCAAGCTGACCAGCCCGATCGGCACCATCGGCCAGATCAGCCCCAACACCACATCCCAGCCCGGGTCTTCCAAAAAGGCCATCCGGGCCAGGCTCACCATATACTGAAGCGGATTCACGTAGGCAATCCATCGTAGCCCGAGGGCAATGTTTTCTACAGGGGTGGCAAAGCCCGAAAGCAACGTGGCCGGCACCTGATAGGTAAACGCACCCAACAGCCCTTGTTGTTGCGTGCGGGCTAGCGAGGACACAAAAAGTCCAATGCCCACCACCGCGATCAGAAAGAGCGGCATGGCCGCCAGCAGCACTTGCAGACCATGCCAACTCAGAGGTAAACGGAAGACCAGCACCGCCATCGTAATCATCAGTGTCCCTTCCAGGCCCCCCAGGGCTACGGCCGGCACGGCTTTGCCTACCAAAATCTCGCCCGCCCGAAGGGGGGAAACGAGCAACTGCTCAAATGTTCCCAGCTCCTTTTCCCGGGCTACCGAAAGGGCCGTGATCAAAAGGGCCACCAGGTTGCTCAGCACGGCCACCAGCCCCGGCAGGGTGCTCCAGATGGGGTTGAGGTTCGGGTTGAACCACATGCGGCTGATGGGGTGGAGCGTCTGGCCGAGGGATTTTGCCGCCGCCGGAGCCGAATCGGCCCCGGCCAACAGGTTTTCTGCCTCGTCGCTGGGAGGGGCGGCCACTCGTGCGCCCCCGGCCGCCTGACCGGCAAAATCCTCCAGAATCCGCGCCAAATACCCCTGGAGGATCATGGCCGAATTGGACTGTCGGCCATCGGTCAGCACCTGGACCGGCCCGGCCCCGCCCGAAAGCAATTCCTTGGAGAACGTTTGTCCAATATGCAGGACCGCCAGCACTCGTTGGGCCGACAGCGCCTCCTCGGCCGACCGGAGATCCGCAAAGTATTCGATCCGCGAAAACGTCTCCGGGATCGCATGGAGGCGGTCCAGCAGTTCTCGGCTTGCCAACCCCTGGTCTTCGTTATAGACGCCCAGCACCACGTTGCGCACCTCATGGGTGGCAGCAAAACTGAAAATCAGCAGTTGCACCATCGGCGGCACGACCAGAATGAGCCGGGTACGCGGGTCCCGCAACACCACTAAAAATTCTTTCACTATCAATCGACCAATCCGCTGCCACATCGCTCCGCCGCTCCGCTCGTCTAGGAAATGGATATTTTTTCATTAACCCAAAGGCCGTGTTCATGCCAGGTTGGTCCTTGTGGCCCGCATGGCCCATCCCAAAAGCACTCCCGCAAACAAAAGCAAAATGGCCGTATTCGGCAGCACCACGTCCCAAACATCCCCGGCCAGAAACAGCGTCCTGAGCACCGTGACAAAATATCGGGGCGGGAAAACGCACGTCAACATCCGAATCGCCGCCGGCATACTCTGAATCTCAAACACCAATCCCGAAAGCAAAAACGACGGCAAAAACCCGATGATGAGCGCCGCTTGGGTGGCCAAAAATTGGCTCCGCGTGAGCGACGACACCGTCAGCCCCAAGCCCAACGCATACCCCAGATAAACGGCCGTTACCAGATGCAGCACCCACCACGAACCCCGAAACGGTACACCCAAAAACACCACCCCCACCACGCTGATCAGTTCCATGGCCAACATGCCCAGCAGAAAATAGGGGAAGAATTTCCCCAGAAATAGCTCCGCCCGGCTCAGCCCCATGGAAAGCAGCGATTCCATGGTGCCCCGCTCCCATTCCCGGGCCACCACCAGGGAGGTAAGCATCGTGCCGATCAGCGTCATGACCACCGCAATCGAGCCGGGCAACATGGCCGCCAGATAGTCCGCTTCCGGATTGAACCAGATTCTAGGTTCCCATTGCACTCCGGGCAGCCTGGCGCCGAGTCCCTGCGCCACCCACTGGTTTTGTTGCCATTGCCGAAGCGTACCTTCGGTGTAGTTAAGCACCAGTTCACCGGTATTGGCTTCGGCGGCTCGGACCAAGACCTGGACCGGACTGGGTTGCCCAGAAAGCCGACGGTCGGCAAAATCCGCTGGGATCACCACCACCGCCTGCACCTGGCCGCTTACCAAAAGCGGCTCCAGAAGCCGGCGATCCTCGGCCAACCGGACCCGAAAATACCCGCTGGACCGAAACGCCGCCACCAGACTGTCCGCTTCCGGTGTCATCCGCTCCACCACCACGCCGATCGAAATATGCCGCAAATCCAGCGACACCCCATACGTAAAAAGCCCCAGCAAAATCATCGGCAACACAAAGGCCATCATAATACTGCTGGGGTCCCGCACAATCTGCCGGGATTCCTTCTGGATCAAACTCCAGATGCGTTTAGCTCGGCTAGGGGGAGTCGGCATCGGGAAACCTTTGTCAGGGAAACGGGTGGACTTGCGGCTGGAGAGGGTGATATAAAATAATGAACACTATCCGGTGGGCCTTCCCTATGGGGCGGCTGTTTCCACAAACTCCTTCGCCTCTCGGCGCAGCAGTTCCACAAAGGCATCTTCCAAACTGGGCGTGGGTAGCCCCGGTGTGGCCGCCGACGCCTTGATCTGGTCCGGCGAACCCTCGGCGATGATCCGGCCTTGGTGCATCAGGGCAAGCCGATCGCAGTATTCCGCCTCGTCCATAAAATGGGTGGTAACAATCACGGTGCTGCCCCGCTGGGCCAAAGCGTGAATCCGCATCCAAAATTCCCGCCGGGTGAGCGGATCCACCCCGCTGGTCGGCTCATCCAGGAAGAGCACCGGCGGTTGGTGCAAAAGTGCACAGGCCAACGCCAACCGCTGCTGTATGCCCCGCGGCAACTCCTCCGCATTGGTGTCCATGAAAGGGCCCAGTTGGAACTCTTCGGTCATGTGGCCGACCATCTCCGAAAGCTCCCGACGGCCCAGTCCATAGACCCCGCCGAAAAACTCCAGGTTTTGCCGGACGCTTAAATTTCCGTACAGACTAAACTTTTGTGCCATATATCCCATAGCATTCCGAGCCTTTGCTGCTGCGTGGCGGATGTCCACCCCGGCCACTCGGGCCTTGCCTTCTGTGGGCGGAAGCAGGCCGCAAAGCATCTTGAACGTGGTGCTTTTGCCCGCTCCGTTCGGGCCCAGGAGGCCAAAAATTTCTCCCCGGCCTACATGGAAACTGACTCGATCCACCGCCGTAAACGAGCCGAACTTTTTGGTAAGCCCCGTCGCTTCCACCGCCCAGGACCCCTCGAAATCCGCCTGACCGATTCGCTGCGGGAAAAAGGAAAACGCCCGGGCCAGCCGCTCCTTGGCTACCCCGCCCAAAAGCACCAACAGCGCATCCTCAAACCGGGGCGGGGTGGGCGTCCACTGTTGGCCCGGCCAAGCAGTCCGGTTGCCAGCAGGGCTTTGCCCAGGGGAGTCTCGCCCATCGGGAGCTTGCTCGGGAGGGTTGGACCCGCTGGGGGCAGATGGGCTTGGCCGCTCGGCCGGCGTCTCCCAAAGCACCACCCGGAGGCGGCCCCCCTGGACGCTAGCGTCGGCCACTTCCGGACGCTGGAGCAATTGGGCGGCCGCCGAACGCCGCTGCTCCCCCGGCACCAAAACCAAAAAAATCTTGCCGATCATTCGGCGGGTCAGCTCTCCGGGCGAACCGGAAAAGAGCAAGCGACCTTCCTGCAGCACCAGCACCTCGGCGCATCGTTCCGCTTCGTCCAGGTACGCGGTGGCCCAGACCACGGCCAGCCCCTGGGCTGCCAATTCGTTGACCATCTCCCACAAGTTCCGCCGAGAGATGGGGTCCACCCCGACGGTCGGCTCATCCAGAAGCAGCAGTTTCGGATTTCCCAACAGGGCGCAGGCCAACCCCAGCTTTTGCTTCATCCCGCCGGAAAGCCGACCGGCAAGCCGATCCCCAAACGGCCCCAGACCGGAAAACTCCAAAAGCCGAGCGATCGCCCTCTGCCGATCCCCGCCGCTCAGCCCACGCAGGTCCGCATACAAATGTAAGTTCTCCAACACGGTAAGCTCTTCATACAGGCCGAACCGTTGCGGCATGTAGCCCAGCTCTGCGCGAACCGCCGGATCGGCTACCGAGCGGCCTTCCAGGAGTATCTGTCCTTGGTCCGGGGGCAACAGCCCGGCCATCAGACGCAGGAGCGTGGTTTTGCCCGCTCCGTCCGGCCCGACCAGACCGGTAATCTCCCCATAGCGGATCTCCGCCGACAGCCCGGCAATCGCCGGCGGCCTGTGCGGAGCAAACCGCTTGGTGACTTCGTGGACCGTCATTGCTGTTTGGCCCGCCATCCGGCTTCTCCTGCGTGGTTGGGCCAGAGCACCCCAATCCCCCCCAACAATCTGTTTTCTATTGCCCTTGCGCCGGCGCCAGCACGGTAACGGGCATCCCTTGTCGAAGTTCCCCTTTCGGGTCCGCCACGATCACCCGAAGCCGATAGACCAGATTGGTCCGAATCTCCCGAGTCTGCACGGTTTTAGGTGTAAATTCGGCTACTGGCGAAATGAAGCCGATCCGGCCCGGATACTGTCGGCCAGCGTCGGTCTGCACGGTAACGGCCATGCCGGGCCGAATCCGCTCCAGGTCCAATCCGTTCACATAGGTCCGAATCCAGACGGGATCGGTCAGGCTGAG
>Ga0272448_1001008_pt1 | contig 39672 bp, 37 predicted proteins | sample YNPCB0191_FD_202220 | JGI IMG/M metagenome (GOLD analysis project Ga0272448, IMG submission 202220) | Hot spring sediment microbial communities from Yellowstone National Park, WY, United States - YNP-CB-019-1 | ecosystem: Environmental > Aquatic > Thermal springs > Hot (42-90C) > Sediment...
ATCACCCACCTTGGATCCCAGTTTGTACTGCTGACCCAACACAAGCGCCGCCGCCAGCGACGCCAATCCCAGCAAACGCACAGACTGCATGCTTTTCCTCCCGTACCTGCTTAATGCGGGCCGCATCCCAGCCGGCCCTCTCCAGTTTCACGCCCTGGGGCCATCCGCCCGTGCGGCGCCCCTCAGGGTTTCTCCAGTTTCAAGTTGATCACGGCCTTCCGGCGCGAGTCAAAGACGGTTAAGGTCTTGACGTCGCTGGAACGGCCTTGGTGTTCGGCTTTGAGCTGATAGTCCACGTTGGTGGACAGGCCGTGAAAAGAATAAGCTCCGTCGCGGCGCGTGATGTAGGAGCGGACTTGTAGAGTTTTGGTGTTCTTAAGCTGCACCACCGCGCCTTCCACCAGATTGCCGTCGGCGTCCGTGACGACCCCCTCGACGGATCGCACGGCGGTGTCTTGCTCCTTTTGTTTCTTCTGGGCCGCCGCCGGCCAAGCCCACAACACGGTCCCCGCTATTGCCAGGATCGCCAGCTTTTTCATTCCACAGACCTCTTCGGCGAGCAGCACGCTCACTTGTTATTAGATGCCGGTTGAAGCCGGAAGAACACATCAATTCTTTCTTCGCCGCTGACGCGGACCTGCTTTTCGGCCCGCTGGTAGCCGGGCGCCTGGACCACCAGCCTGTAGTCGGCCGGCTCAGGCGGCACCCGGAAGGCAAACTCTCCACGGGCATCGGAGAGGGCCTGCATTTTTTTCAGCTTGCGATTGCGCGCGGAGTCGCCGGCCGGTTCCAGCACTAGTTGCGCTCCAGCCAGCGACAAGCCGCTATCGCGGAAGACGGTGCCCGCAATCAGAGCGTAGGATTGCGGCCCGGGCGCCGCAGCGGATGCCGTCGCGTGCGATCCCAGCCAGCCGATCAGCAGCAGCGAGGCGATGGCGCTACCGCCAGCCCTCCTCTTCGTCGTCATCGTAGTCGAGGCCTTCATCCTCTTCCTCTTCCTCGACCGGCTCCAGCTCCAGCGGATCCACACCCGCGACGCGCAGCTCCGCTCCGCATTCATCGCAGGACAAGGTGTCGCCTTCGTCCAGCTCGTCCTCTTCGATGTCTATTTCGGCGTCGCAGACAGGACAAGTCACCATGCTTTTCCTCCAAAAGTCACGCAACTCTCTCTTTTTTACGAAACTCGGCCGGCTTTGCCAAGCCCCCGACGGCGCCCGCCCGGCATCCGGGCGAGCGGTGGCCCTGCTTGCCATCATGGGCCGGCTTCGCTGCCCCAGCGGGCGCAGCCCATCGGCTACATTGTACTCCGACGATGAAGTTCCGGCCAGGGTTTAGCTACCATATCGGGACCCACCCGGCTGAGTTCTTTCAGCGGCCGGCGATCTGCATATGCCGAGCCGGCGAGTTTACGTTGAGCTTGACGCTGGCATGCGCCCTAGGTTACCCTCAAGAATTCAATGTAGAACCAGAATACAGATCTTAGCGCCACAATGCCAATAACCCTCCCCAGACGGCTCAAAGCATGGGTCGGGATACCGGCGCTCGCCGGTCTGCTTAGCGGCTGTGGGCCGACGCGGTTTCATCATTTCACCAACTCGTTCCTGGCTCCGACGCCTCCGCCCGATGAACCCCTGGCTGCCCATGCGCCTCCCGATTTGCCGCCCCCGGACCTGCCCACCCAGTTGAGGCTCGCCCCGCGGCTGCCGGCCACGCAGCAGGGTAGCGCCCCATCAGGATGGACGGCGGTCGTGATCCGCGAGGCGGATTGGCACTTCCAGGCCGGCAAAAAGGCTTACCAGGAGGGCGATTTGGAGTTGGCCCGGGAGCAATTCGACCGGGCCATTGACATCCTGCTTGCGCCCCATGAGCAGGAAGACAAGCTGGATCGCGGCCAGATAGAGAGGAGACTCGGGGAGCTGGCGCAGGCCATCTACAAGTACGATCTGGCGGGACTGGGCGCCGCGGCTGCCCCGGGTGAGGGGGACTTCCCTCGTTCGCCCTTGGACGACATCCCGTCGCTCACATTCCCGGTCGACCCGGAGATGAAGAGCCGGATTCTGGAAGAGGTCCGAGCCACCGCGTCGCAGTTGCCCTTGGAAGCGACGGACGCCGTACTGAGCTACATCCGCTACTTCTCCTCCGGACGGGGGCGACGGATTCTGCTGGAGGGGTTGCGTCGCGCGGGCCGCTATTGGCCTCTTATCCAGCGAATCCTCCGGGAAGAGGGACTGCCGCAGGAGCTTATTCACGTGGCGCAGGCCGAGTCGGGCTTCATGCCCCGCGCCTTGTCGCGCAAACGCGCCGCCGGCTTGTGGCAATTCATGAAGGCGCGCGGCAATCAATACGGTTTGATGCAGACCAGCCACACCGACGACCGGTTGGATCCGGAAAAAGCCACTCGCGCCGCCGCGCGCCACCTGAAGGATCTTTACAACCAGTTCGGCGATTGGTATCTGGCGCTGGCGGCCTATAACGCCGGTCCGGGGGTCGTCGAACGGGCCGTGGAGCGCACCGGCTACGCCGATTTCTGGGAGCTGCGGCGGCGCAATGTGCTGCCCAAAGAGACCAGCAACTACGTTCCGGTCATCCTGGCCATGACCATCATGACCAAGAACGCCGGGGCGCATGGGCTGGAGGACATCCCGCAGGAGCCGGCCATGCAGCACGACTCCGTAGAGATCAAGGCGCCCACGGACCTTAGCCTGGTCGCAGACCTGCTGGACTGCCCCGTGTCGGAATTGCGCGAGCTGAATCCGGCCTTGCTTAAAGACCTGGCGCCGGCGGGCTACTCCCTGCGTGTGCCGAAGGGCGCGGGAGGGACCCTGGAGGAGCTGCTGGCCTCCCTGCCGCCCGAACGCCGTGTGGGCTGGCGGGCTCACAGAGCGGCGGACGGTGAAACGCTGGCCGCGATCGCGCGACGTTACCGTGTGCCGGAGGGATCCATTACCGCAGCCAACGGGGATCTGAAGGATGGCCTCCAGGCCGGCGATCTATTGCTGATTCCAGCCAAGGCGGCGAGCACAAGGGCGGCGCCGACGCGCCGGGCGTCTGCCGGGAGCCGTGTCAATCGCAGGCCGCAGCGTGTGTCGCGCTCCGCTGCCCGGCCGTCCAAACAGACCTACCGGACCGCCAGCTTGCGCGCGCCCGGCAAGACGGGCAGCAGTGTGAAACGCTGAAGGGAACCATCGCGGCGGGCTTGCGCCCGTGGCGCCGCATTCTCATCATTTCGTGTGCGACTAGCTCTTGCGTTCCGCGGAAAACGCGGTATTCTATGGTGGTGATCGTGCGCACAGGAGGCACTGGAAATGTTTAATCCCTTCAGGCTCGCTCTGGATGATGAAGAGCGGGACGATTTTGACTACAATGACGAACACGTAGACCTGGAATCGGACCTGGAGGACTGGGGTCCGGAGGAGATTGAGGAAGAGGAGGAAGAGGAGGAAGAGGAAGAAGAACAGGAGGGAGAAGCCGTGGTGGAACCCATTGCACCAGAGAGCACAACACCCGTCGAGGCGCCGGCGGCGCCGGCTCCGGCCGAAGAGGTTCAGCCTGCTCCGGAGGCCCCGAAGAAGCCGGCGGTGAAGGCCGCTCCTAAGAAGGCGGCGAAGAAGGCCGCGAAGAAGGCGGCGGTGAGGAAGGCTGCCGCGAAAGCGCCGGCCAAGAAGGCGGCGAAGAAGGTAGCCAAGAAGGCGGCGAAGAAAACGGCCAAAAAGAAAGCAGTGAAGAAGGCCGGCCGGGCGGCCAAGAAGTCCCGGAAGTAGGCTAGCCGATAGCGGCGGGGCGTACGGCGCCGGCGAGTCAGTCGCCGAGCAGTGCGCGACAACGCTGGTAGAGCTCCAGCAGCGCCTCGGCGTACTCATCCGGGGTGCGCGTGGGCTTGCCCGTGTAGCCGGCGGTCGTAGCCTTGCCGTAGCCGGTGGTGAGGGCGACGAATTTCATAAGATCCAGGGCTATCTCGTCTTTGGAACGTGCGGGAAACACACAGCCAGTAGGCGTTTCGCTCATAGGCGGAAAGTTTCTCCTCGAGTTGGTTTCGCCGCGGGCGGGGCAGGGAAGCGCCAGGCTGTTCACGGTCCCTGCCCGCAGCGGCCAAGCACCAGCTTACCCCACTCTGGCATGCTCACCGGAGCGCGATGCCGCTTGAGGCGCGCCGGCATGTTCGCAAGATGCGCGGCGGCGCTCAATCACATTTGATTGAGGCCGAGGACGGGCGTTTCTATGTCGTCAAGCTCAAGAACAATCCGCAGCACCGGCGGGTCTTGATCAACGAGCTGATCGCAGGCGTCTTCCTGGAATATCTTGGCATCTCGGTCCCGCCGGCGCGCCTGATCTCGATCTCCGAGGATTTCCTGCGCCGTTATCCGGAGGTCAACATCCAGTGGGGCGCCCAGTCGTTTCCGGCTGCTCCGGGCTGGCACTGGGGCTCTCAATATCCGGGCGATCCGGATCAAGTGGCGGTCTACGATTTCCTTCCGGACGCCTTGTTACGGGGGGTGACGAATCTCCGGGAGTTCGCCGGCGTGCTGGCGTTCGATAAGTGGATTGGCAACGCCGACGGGCGGCAGGCAATTTTCTTCCGCCGCCGCGGTGAGGAATTTCTGGCGGGCAGCGGCGCCCGCTTTTTCGCCCTGATGATTGACCAGGGCTACGTCTTGAACGGGCCGCATTGGGACTTTCCCGACAGTCCGTTGCACGGCCTCTATCACAGGCCGGCGGTCTACGAGCCGGTGACCGGCTGGGAGAGCTTCCAGCCCTGGCTGGACCGCATTCTGTACTTCCCCGAGGACGTGATGGATGAGGCTTACAGGCGTGTGCCGCTGGAATGGATCGAGTCGGATGAACAGGCGCTGGAGAACGTGCTGGAGCAACTCTTGGAAAGACGCCGGCGCGTACCGGATCTGCTGGTTGAATGCCGGCGCGCCAAGCCGCAATGGTTCCCGAACTGGCGGGCGTCCGGCTTCGACTAAAATGAGCTCTCAATGCACCGTTACTTGCTTCACAACGATGACGTACGAGAAGCCTCGATGAAGATTCTCAGCCCGGGGCAGGTGGGCTTGCTGTCGGGTTGGGGAGTATTCAGCACGCTGCGCGTCCACCGGGGCGTGCTGTTTGCTTACGAGCGGCATTTCGAGCGCATGCAGCGGGATGCCCGCCTGTTGCGGGTCCCGTTTCCTGAGGATCCGGACTACATTCGGGTCCGGCTGCTGCGGTTGATTCAGGCCAACCGGGCCCAGGAAGCCACGCTGCGAGTGGTTGTGGTCCGCAATCGGGGCGGGAGCTGGCAGGGGCCTTGCGAGCGCGATTTCGACTTGATCGCTCTGACTGCCGACTTGACGGACTGGGGCGAGAGCGTGCGCTTGACGATGCAGCCTCAGGCGCGGCACGCCGCCTGCCCGATGGCCGGGGTGAAGATGCTTTCTTGGGCGCTGAACCTTACCTGGCTGGAACAGGCGCAACAGCGAGGATTTGATGAGGTCATCCTGCTTAACGAGCGCGGCCAGATCAGCGAGTGCACGTCCGCGAATATCTTCATTTCGCAAGGCAACCGCGTGTGGACGCCGCCGCTTGATTCCGGGTGCCTGCCGGGGGTAACGCGCGCTGTCTTGCTTGAGGAAATCAGGGTCCCGGGGATCCAGGTGGCGGAGAAGGCGCTCTATCCGGAAGACTTGCAAGAAGCCGACGAGATCTTCATCACTTCCAGCACGCGGGATTTGCTGCCGGTCAGGGAGGTGGAAGGCCTTACTGTACGTCGAGCGGGTCAGGCGCGCAGCTTGCTGGCGGACGCCTTCCGGCGTTATTTGGACGAGTACGTGGCCTCGCGAGCCGTAGTCTGAAAGTACCAGGACGGCGCTATCCCGATTGGGCAATTGTTCTGCCGCCGATGGATGGCTACAATGCAGATATCACCCGTTGATTGAACATCGTGCTGCACTGTCCGTCCTGTGGAAGCTATAACCTCCGCTACGCCAGGCTGCGCAATGGCCGGGAGCGCCTTTGGAGCTGGTTGGGGATCAGGCCGTTGAGATGCCGCGATTGCCACCTGCGCTTCGTTGCCCGCACGTGGCGGCCCGAAAACGCGCGCTACGCCCGCTGCCCGAGGTGTTGGCGCATGGACTTGGCTCGCTGGTCCCTGGAGGATTACTACGCTTCGGCTTGGACCCGCCTGCTGCTGCGCTTGGGGGCCAACCCCTGGCGGTGCGAGTACTGCCGGCACAACTTCGTCAGCTTTCGACCGCGCAAGCAACGCTATGCGCCGCGCCGCCGCGGGACCAGCGGAGCGGGATCCCGAATAGTCGCCTGAGGGGCAGCGGCATAAAAAATGGTTCCAAGTGACCCACGTTGCAGCTTGCTCCCCGGCCGGCATGCTCGGCCCGAGCGTGGCTTCAGGATCCGCGGCCGACTCTCCCTTTGCTCCCCACCGCGGCTTTTGACTGCGGCGGATCAATGCTCCGGGAGGCGGCACGGCAGACGATCTTGAAGGAGCCGGCTGCTCGAAGCGGCCTTTCGCTCGCCCGAAGCGGCTGCCTGGTTGGTGGCCACCTCTCCGGGGTCTTCGTTCCCGGCCTGCCTCTTCGCTGCCTTGCAGATCCTTGCTGCGAATCCGTTCGGTCGCCTGCTCCCCTCCTCTTTGCCGCGTTGCGGCGTCGGGGAGGATCATCGCGCGCGGCCCGTTATCCGCGCTCGGAATCTGCAATCCCGGCTCCGCCTCGAGCCTTGCTCCCCGTGAGGATCTTTCGATCCCTCCGGCTCGTCGCTTGGCCCGATTTGGCTCCGGGAAGCTCACTTGTCCGCAACCCCGTCCCCGCTTCGCTCCCCGCTGCCGGCTGCTTTGAAGCGACCGGCGGCGGCTCATCGCTCAGCGGTTTCGGCGCTGCGCCAAGCTCGCTGTTCCGTGAACCTCTTGGAACCATCCTTATAATGCGCTCGGGCGCCGCAGGAAGTCAACCGAAAAAAGTTTGTTTCGGGCGCGTTTTCCACAGGCTTTATCTTCTTTGAATACAATAAGTTAGGACCGGCAGGCACCTTCAAACCTGTGAATAAAACGAATCGGCAGGCAAATGTTGCGGCGCACCCGCTCTAGCGCCGGTGGTAATTCGGAAACGGCGGTCGCTGGTGCCGCGGAGGCGGATTCTTCTCGAGCGTCTCCAGCAGCACCTCCACCGCCCTCTCAAGCTGAGGGTCGCGGCCCTCGCGCGCTGCTTTGGGGTCCCATTCAACCTCGATGTCAGGCGCGATGCCGACATTTTCGGCCACCCACTCGCGCTTGTCGGGGTCCCAGAAACCGACGGCGGGAGGCGACACTACGCCGCCGTCCATCAAGCGAGGCCAGCCGCCCAAGCCGCCTACCAACCCGCCCCAAGTGCGCTTGCCGATCAGCGGCCCCAAGCCCGCCTTGCGGAAGTACCAGGGCATGGTGTCCCCGCCCGAGCCGGCCATCTCGTTGATGAGCATAACCTTGGGTCCGAAAATGCCGCCCAGGGGTCCCGTGATGTCCTCGCCTTCACGCATGGTGCGATAGTGCAGCAAGGGGCGGCGGAGATAGTCCAGGATGTAGTCAGGCTGCGACCCGCCGCTATTGAAGCGCTCATCTATGACGGCGCCTTGCTTGCCGACCTGCGCGAAGTAATACCGATTGAAGCTGGTGTAGCCGCCCAAGGCCGTGTCGGGCAAGTACACGTAGGCCAACCGCCCGCCGCTCATCTGATCCACCTTGCGCCGATTGGCTTCGATCCAAGCCAGGTTGCGCAGGCGCATCTCGCTTTCCAGCGGGACGACAACCACCTCACGCGCGCCGGCGCCTCCCGGATCAGGCCCCACCTTGATGCGCACCTGCTTGCCCGCGGTGGCCTCAAAAAAGCTGTAAATATTGTCTGTGGCCCGCAGCTCACGGCCGTTTACCGCCAGCAGGTACTCGCCTTCCCGGACGTTGACGCCCGGCTGGGTGAGCGGCGCCCGCAAGTCCGGATTCCAGCTCTCCCCCGTATAAAGGCGGGCGAAGCGGTAGCGCCCGTTCTCAATCTTGTAATCCGCCCCAAGCAAGCCGACCGGCACACGGCGCACCTCCGGTTGCTGTCCGCCGCCCACGTTGAGATGGCTGGCCGTCAGCTCGCCCATCATTTCTGCAAACAGGTAATCCAGGTCCGAGCGGCTGGACACCGCCTCCAGAAAAGGCTCGTAGCGCTTGATCATCGCCGGCAGATCGAGGCCGTGCAATCCGGGATCGTAAAAAAAGTCGCGCTGAATGCGCCAGGCTTCGCGGTACATCTGCCGCCACTCGAGGGGCGGCTCCACGCGCGCCTCCATGCCTTCCAATCGCAGGACGCCCTCGCCCGGTTTCACGGGCTGGGTGGTGGAGGCGATCATCCAGCGGTCAGCCTGCCGGTAGAGCATTCGCCGGCCGTCGGCCGAGAGCGCGAAGGCGCGAACGTCCTCCAGCAGTCGGTCGGTCTTGCGGGTTTTCAAATCGAACTTATACAGGGTGAGTCCTGCGCCGTCGAACGAACCGGCTCGGAAAGGCGTCTCCAGCAGGAATAGCACGCCGGCGTCACCCGCGTAGAGACCCGAGTAGTTGCGCGCCGGGACGGGCAGCGCCAGAATCCGTTGCTCAATGCCGTCGGGATCAATTTTGACTTCCGGAATCTGCTTTTCGGCGGCTTTGGGTTTCTCGGCCGGCTTAGGGGCCTCAGGTCCTTTTTCCTCGTCGCTCTCCGGCTCCAGCGGCGAGGGCAGGTCCTTGCGCAGCACCAGCACGTAAACGCTGCTGGTCTGCGGGCGGAAGTAGCTGGACATGTCGCGCCAGCCGATGTTCAGGCCGGTGTCGGTGCTGGCCAGAAAGTAGAGGTGCTTGCCGTCGCGGTCGAAGGCCGGCAGCGTTGCGTCGCTCATGCCGTCGGTGATCTGGAGGCGTTGGCGCGCAGGCAGCGAATAGACGAACACCGCACGCAGATGATTGTTCAGTTGCAGCGTGTAAGCCAGCCACTGGCTATCCGGCGACCAGGCGAGGCGCTCTACGCGCCGCGGCCCGTCGTAACGGTCGGTGTCTACGCGCACCGTCCGGCCGCTGTCCAGCTCCAGATACCAGACGTTGAGTTTCTTGTCCGTGTAAGCGATTTTCCGGCTGTCCGGGGACCAAGTAGGCTGGTAGTAAAAGCTGGGGGGATCGCTAAGGCGGAAGCGCCGCGGCTCGCCGGCGCCGGTATGCTCGCGCACGTGAAGCTCGTACTCGCCGGAGGCGTCCGAGAAGTAAGCCACCCAACGCCCGTCCGGCGACCAAGCCGGATCCCGCTCGGCCGCTCCGGGCGTGTTGGTGAGATTCCGGCAGTCGCCCTTTTGCGCCGGAGCAGTGAAAATCTCCCCTCGCGCCTCGAAGACCGCCCGGGCCCCAGTGGGAGAAATGCCCGCCGCCCGAATCTGGCGTGCGACCCTCTCCCACCGCGGCCTAAGCTCCGGCATGTCCCCCTGTAAGCTGAGTTCCACGCGTCGCGACTTCTGAGTTTTCAGATCGAACAGGTAGATGGCGCCGAACTGTTCATAGACGATGCCGTCGGGTCCGGCGGCGGCGTGCTTGAGATCGAAGCCGTTGTTGGGAAGGGCCTGGACGACCTGGCGGCGAACGGTGTCGTAGTAATACAGCGTCACAGGCCCGTTGCGATCCGAGAGGAAGTAGATCCGATCGCCGATCCACATCGGGCAGAAGTCGTTGGAATTTTCGCGCGGCACCCGGTCCAGCACCTCGCAGTCCGCCAGCCGGGCGATCCAGATGGTCGTGGTGCGGCCGCCGCGATAGCGTTTCCAGGTCTGGAAGGCCCGCGGCAGCGGCACATACGCTATGCGGCTGCCGTCCGGGGAGAGGGATCCTTCATCGGCCATGATCAGCGGGATCGGCTCGGGGAAAGCCCCATCCAGCGCTATGGTGAACAGCCGCCGGAAGCGGGAAAAGCTGTAGCGCGGTGAACGGAACAGCACCCGCCCGCCGTCGCGCGTCCAGCCCACGACCTCATCCTGTGCGGGATGCCACGTCAGCCGCTTGGGCACCCCGCCGGCGGCCGGGACCACGAAGACGTCCACGTTGCCGTCGTATTCGCCCGTGAAGGCGATCCAGCGGCCGTCGGGCGAGAAGTATGGATTGGTCTCCTGGCCCGGACCCGTGGTCAGACGTCGCGCCGTGCCGCCCTCGCGCCCCACAATCCAGAGGTCGCCGGCGTAATGAAAGACTATGTGCGTGCGGCTGAGCGCGGGCTCACGAAACAAGGTGGGCTTTTCAGCCGCGCGAAGATCGCCGTGCTGGAGGGCGATCAAAAGGGCAATTAAGGCGAGGTTGTTTCGCATGAGTGACGGCCTTTCTCTCTCAGGCAGGATAATACAGATCGCGGGCTGCGCCGGTCACAACTGGCTGGCTTCCCGGATGCGCGTCCCTTCCAGCAGATAGTCTACAAAGCGGCGGCCATGCTCGAGCGCTTGCTCGTAAATCTGGCGGCGTTCCCGGCGCGTCAGCCGGTAGCCCAACCGGTAGAAGCGCTCCAGTCCTTGTCCCACCGTGTAGGTGCCGGCGTAGGCGATGGCCGCCTTGGGAATCAGTCCCGCGCCGAAGGGTATCTTGCCCGCCAGCTCGCGCGCCAGCGCGCGCCAGCCGAAAGCCCCGGCCACAATCGAGGCGATCTCCATGCGCTGTTCACGGTAACCCACCTGACGGTCGCTGGCGGCGGCGATCAGGAATGCCATGCGCACCTGGTTCATGGTCAGAAATGCGGTGTCGGAGGCGAACTCACCGACGGCCCAGGGGAACTGAACCAGGCTCGGAACGACGTCGGGCACCGCCGTGAGCACCGCGAAGGCGGCGTTCTCGCGCGAGATGGTCTGAATGATCCGGTCCACCACCGGCTTGCGGAACGGCGGAAAGCAGCGCGCCAGCGGCAGGCCGAGCTCCTGGCAGGCATCCAGGATTTCCAGTACGGTCCGCTCGGGCTGCCGGCGGTAAAACGTGAAGCCGGCGGCGGAGCGCGCGATCCCCTCCTCGCAAATCTCCAGATCGAACTGCTTCGGCGCGCCCGGCTCCCCCGCGCGATGCAGGATGCGCATGAGCTCCCAGCGGCGCTCGCGGGAAATGCTGGGTGGCGCCAGGAAATCCTCCATCTCGGCTAAAACCTCGCTGGAGACCGCCACTAAGCCCACGCTGATCGGGCGCTCGGCTGCGGCCCGGACCTGGTTAGGGTTCAAGTGCCTGATGGCGGAACGGATCTGCCGTGCCAGTTGTGGCCCCACTAGCTGCCTCCTGTGCGGCTTGCGCCGGCCGCTCAGCCCTCCGGCCGCGCGGCGCCGCGAGCGCGAAATACTATTCGCAGTTCCCTCCGCCATTCTACTCCCAGGCCGATGCGCTCGACCTGCACTTCGGGCCGGAAGTATCGCAGGATGGTTTCGGTCGTGGGGTGAAAGGCCAGCGCGGGAGCAATCAGCAACAGGCGCGGAGGCTCCTGCCGGAGCGCTATTGCCGGGAAGTATCCCCGTTCGGTGAACTCACCCCGCTCCAGATGCCAGCGCACCCTCATCCAGTAGTCCAGGGCCTGCAACGGCAGATGGATGTCCTCGGTGGTCTTCAGCTCGAGCACCGCCAGGCGACCGCTCGAGTCCACCGCTAACAAGTCAATCACGCCACGCTCGCCGCCGGCCACCGCCGGCACCTGCCCATAGATCGGTTCGGGCAACAATGTGGGGTCTATGCGTTCAAGCTGAGCGCGCACCTGAGATTCCAGCCACCGCTCGGGGTGCAGGCGATAAATGGGGTTGCCCTGGTCCGGCGCGCGAGGATCTCTCAAGCGAGCCAGTTCATGCGCCAGCCGCTGAATTTCTTCGAGATGGCCCGACTCTGCACACCGGCGCTCCTGCAATCCGAACCATAGCCCGGATTGGGAAAGCCGGGCGAACTCCAGTCCGCGCACTCGCAAGCTGAGCTCGCCGCCTCTCTCGTCGACGATCTCGACGGCGGGCTGCCGGCCGAGCTGGCGAACCCACTGCTCAAGCTCCGGCGCAACTTTGCCGAGCGGCATGCGGTGATCTTCAAGCGAGGTGTCCAAGTTCGCGTAGTCGCCCGGATCCACCACGCCCTCATCACTCTGGTCGGAGTAAACGTAAACCAGGAACCGCCCGGCCGCAGGATCCAGCCAACCCAGCCTCCAGCATGTGGGGGCCTCCATACCGTCAGGTAACAGCAGGAGCAGCCCATGCACACTCAGCCGCTTTTCACGACGTCTGACGTAATCCAGCCACAGCAGGCCGAAGCTCATGGCCGCCGAAGCCGCATCTGCGTCCGGCGGCGAGATGATGGCCGCCCAGGCTTCGGCGCCGCGCTTCAGCAATGCGCGCGGGTAGACCGGCGACAGACTGTCCTCGAGATTGGCTTCCGCCGACAGCTCGGCGATCTTCCATCCCGGCCATTGCCGTTCGAGCGCCCTGCGCAGCCGCTCGCGCAGCATCAGCCGCCGGCCGCGCCGCTCAATAGCTCCCGCCTCGCCGCGTTCGCCATCCGCCAGAAACAGACGGCCTTCCCGCTTGCCGAAGCGCTCGATGACCAGTTCCAGGCGGCCAGGTCCCTGGCGGTGGATGCCCCGAATGCGGCGGACCAGGTGGTGCGTTTGGTCCCAAGCCTCCAGCATCAGCCGTCCGCTGCGCATCTCGAGCCTGTAGCTGCCGGGACGCAACTCCAAAGCGGACTCGCCCGCCTCCAGCAACAGCGGGCGCCGGCAGCGGTCGAGAAAGCGCCGCACGATTGTCTCTGCCGCCGCCGAGTCTCTGAGCGTGTCTGTGGTCATAGCCGGCCTTGCCGAGGTCGGGCGCCGGGGCAGACTTCAACCATCCGGCCCGGCCCGCATATTAAACTAGTAGCCTCGCCGGGCTCGGTTGCGTCAGGCAATCTTGTACGGCGCGTCAGAGGGCGCGCCTCAAGGCGGCGGCTCGGCAGGGCTTGAAAGCGGCGAACGGCGGTGTGGGATTTCATTCGTGAGCGAGCAAGCGAAGTTCGACTGCGTATTGAACGTGCGGCCATGCGTGCCGGGCGTGATCCTGAGCAAGTGAAGCTGATCGCGGTGAGCAAGGTGTTTCCGGCGGAGGCGATTCGTGCGGCCTACGAGGCGGGCCTGAGGGACTTTGGTGAGAATTACGTTCAAGAATTTGAGCATAAGTCTATGGAGCTCGGGAACTTGATCGGCGCCACCTTTCACCTGATCGGCCATCTGCAAACCAACAAGGCTCGCCGCGCAGTCCAGTTGTTCGACGTGATCCAGACGGTGGACTCCGAGCGGTTGGCGCAGCGGCTGGAGCAAGCCGCGGCGACACTGAAGCCGGGCGGCAAACTGGAGGTAATGATTGAAGTAAAGCTGTCTGGGGAGCCGAGCAAGAGTGGGGCGCCGCCTGAGGAACTTGATAGATTGGTTGAAGTTTTGCGGACCTGCCCCCACTTGAAACTCACCGGCCTGATGACCATGCCCCCTTTTAGCGATGACCCCGAGGCCGCCCGCCCCTATTTCCGCCGCCTGCGCGCGCTGGCGGAAGCTTATAAGTTGCCTCATCTTTCCATGGGCATGTCGCAGGACTTCGAGGTCGCCGTCGAGGAAGGCGCCACCCACGTGCGCATCGGAACCGCCCTGTTCGGAGCAAGAAGACCGGCGTGGAAGTAGGATTCTGGGCTCCACTGCCGCCCGAACCCACCGGCGTGGCGGAGTACGCCGCGCGCCTGCTGGAGGCGCTCGCTCGCCTCGGCCGCATTTGCCCCAACGCCCGCCGCGCGGATGTGTTGCTGTACCATTTGGGAAACAACCAGCTCCATCGCCAGATTTACCTGGAGGCTTTGCGGCGGCCGGGCGCGGTCGTGCTGCACGACGCGGTGCTCCATCATTTCTTCCTGGGCTGGCTGGACCGGCGGGGCTACATAGAGGAATTCGTTTACAACTACGGCGAATGGGCCCGCGAGCTGGCCGGCGAGTTGTGGGAGAATCGCTCTCGTTCCGCTCAGGATCCGCGCTATTTCCGTTATCCGATGCTGCGCCGAATAGCTGAATCATCACTTGCCGTTTTGGTGCATAACCCCGCGGCGGCGCGCATGGTGCGCGAGCACTGCCCGGCGGCGCGCGTCATCGAGATCCCTTTTCCGGCTTGGAGGCCTATGCCGGCGCCGCAGTGGGAGATAATTCGCTGGCGGCAAGCCGTGGGATTGGGCGAGCGGACAACCCTGTTTGGCGTCTTCGGGCACCTGCGCGAATCCAAGCGGCTGCCGGCGGTCTTAAGAGCGTTCCGCCAACTGCGGCAAGCCGGCGCTCCGGCAGCGCTGCTGGTTGCCGGCCGGTTCGGCTCGGCGGAACTGGAGCGCGCGCTACAGCCGCTAATGGAGGGCGTCATACGCGCGGGCTACCTGCCGGAAAGGGAGTTCTGGAAGCTGGCCATGGCCGCCGACGTTTGCGTCAACCTCCGCTACCCGGCGGCGGGAGAAACCTCCGGGATCAACATGACGTTCATGGGCGCCGGCAAGACGGTGGTGTTGAGCGCGAGCGAGGAGACCTCGCGCCTGCCTGAAGACGTGTGCCTGCGAGTGGAGCCGGGGCTGGGTGAGCAGGCCACGCTGGCCGCGTACATGTTCTGGCTGGCGAGTGATCGCGAAGCCGTGCGGGAAATCGGCCGGCGGGCCGCGGCGTACGTGGACCGGCGCCACCGGCTCGAGCAGGTCGCCAGGCTCTACTGGGAAGTGCTGACTTCGCTGTGAGGTGTCCGCATTCGCTTGGGCAACATGCTCCCCTTGTGCCCGCGAAGCCTTTCACGTATCATGAGCGGGACGGCAGGAGGACCCAATGAAAGTGTCGAATTTGGTCGTCTCCCGAGCGGCGGCTCCCAGAGCAAGCGGCGCAGGCTTGCTGGCCGGCGGGGCAGCGGCGGCGCCGCCAGCTGCCCAGGCGCAAGGCGCCTTTATCACTCCCCAGTCGTTCGTCACCTTCCCGGTGGCGTCCATGTTGGTCTCGCTGGCCTGGACGGTGTTGCGGCAACTGTTCCCCTGGGGCTCGAGCACGGTAGTTGCTGCCGTGATCGCGCTGGCGGTCGGGGCGGTGATCTTCCTGGTGACCGTCTCGGACCAGGACGCCAGGCCCAGGACGACCGCAGGCTGGGTGGTGGCGGTGGTGGTGGGCTTCTTCAATTCCCTGCTGCTGCTGGCGGCCGCTCTGGGAATCTCCCCCAAGTAGGCGAAACCCCTACTGGGCCACCTCCACGGTAAGGGTCACGGAGGCGCGCACCTCGATCGTGCCGGGTTCGACCGGCGTGGGTGCTCCGGCCAGCTCCGCGCGGGCCGGCGCCAACTCCCGGACGGGGCGGATCAGGTGGGCCTCACCCTGCTCCAGCGCCAGCACGCGCACGATCTTCAGACCGGCGGCTGCCGCCATCGCCTCCGCATTGGCCCGCGCCCGGCGCGTGGCTTGTTGTAAGGCTTTCATGCGCACGGCTTCGTCGTCGCGCAGCGTGAATTGCAGGCCGTGTACGGCGTTGGCTCCCGATTGCGTCGCGGCGTCAATCACCGGGCCGACGTCGGCAAGCGCTCGGGTGCGCACCTCTACGATGTTGGAAGCCGTGTACCCGGTGATTTCCGGTCTGCCGCCGTCGCGCGGGTAGCGATAGTTCGGCGACAGCGAGTAGCCCGCGGTCCTGATTTCCGCCTTCTCGCCCAGAAGCTTCCGCAACCGGGCCAGCACCGACTCCAGTTGTCGGGCGCATTGCTCGGCGGCTGCCTGGGCGCTCGGAGCCTGGGCGATCACGCCCAGTTCGATGCGCGCCTGATCAGGCGGCGCGAAAAGCACTGCCTCGCCTGCGGCGCGAATCACGGGAGCAGGCGGCCGGGGCTGCTGGGCCGACAGGCAAGCCCCCAGAACCCACATCAGCGCCACTGTTTTCATGCTCCCATCTTGCCACGGGCCGCCGCTTCGCCGTGCGCTACAATCACAACCATGCTGCGGCACTGTTTTCTGGCGGCGGCAGCGGCGGCGCTGGCAGCCGCCTCGGACGCCGATCTGATATTGCACAACGGCAAGATCGTCACCGTAGACGCTAGCTTCTCGATCCATCAGGCCGTGGCGATCAAGAACGGCCGCATCGCCGCGGTGGGCGCCGATCAGGCGATCCTCAAAGCCGAACGCGGCCCCCGCACTCGCTTGATCAATCTCCGTGGGCGCACCGTGCTGCCCGGCTTGATTGACAGCCACCTGCATCCGCTGGAAGGCGGACTGAGCGAGTTCCGCGAGCCTCTGCCGCCGCTGAACAGCTACGCGGCGATTCAAGACTACATCCGCGCGCAGGCGCGCAAGACACCCAAGGGCCAGTGGATCATCGTGCCCCGGACCTTCCCCACACGGCTGAAAGAGCTGCGCATGCCGACGCGCGAAGTGCTCGACGTGACCGCCGAGCACCCGGTGATGTTCGACGCCAGCTACGTGGTGGTGGTCAACTCTCTGGGCTTGAAGGTTAGCGGGATCACCCGCGACACGCCGAACCCGCCTCACGGTGAAATCGTCAAGGACGCCCGCGGCGAGCCCAATGGCATTCTCAAGAACGCCCAATCGTTGCTGAAGGGGATAAAGCCGACGGCGGGCTTCACTGAGCAGGAGAAGCTGGCGGCGCTTGAGAAGATGCTGCGCATGTACCTGGAGGCGGGCCTGACCTCGATCGGCGAGGGCGGCGCCACCTTGGAGGAGATCCGCCTTTATGAAAAGCTCAAAGCCGAGAACCGGCTTCCGCTGCGGGTGGTGATGACTTGGTGGGTCAATGTGGGACGCCCCGCCGAGGAACTGATCAACGAGATTCGCGCGGCGCCGTGGAAGACCAATCAGGGCGACGAATGGCTCAAGTTCGGGGCCTTCAAGGTGAATTTCGACGGCGGCATGACGATCGGCACCGCTTACCAGCGGCAGCCTTACCCTGAGTTCGGCCGCCAGTTGTACGGCAAGACCGATCCCGGCGATCGCGGCCAGCTCTTCGCCACCCCCGAAAAGTATCTGGCGGTCTTCCGCGCGGCGCGCGAGCGCGGCTGGTCGTTGAGCGCGCACACGCAGGGCGGCGGGGCCGTTGACCTGTTCCTAGACACCATGGAGGCTCTGGACGGTGAGCGTCCCATCGCGCCCACACGCTCTCACCTGATCCACGCCAGCTTCCAGAGCCCGCAGGCCATAGCGCGCATGAAGCGGCTGGGCGTTTTGGCCGACGTGCAGGCCGCCTGGCTGTACTGCGACGGCCCGGGTCTTGAAAAAGTCTTCGGCTACGACGGCCTGCGGTACTTCTTCCCGTTGCGTTCTTACATTGACGCGGGCGTCATCATAGCCGGCGGCAGCGACCACATGATCGGCCATGACAAGAATCGAGCCGTAAATCCCTATAATCCGTTCCACGGCATGTGGGTATCGGTGGCGCGCAAGACCGATCGGGGGCGACTGCTCCATCCCGAGGAGAAGGTCACCCGCCAGGAGGCTCTGAAGACTTACACGATCTGGGCCGCCTGGCGGCAGTTCGCTGAGAACAGCAAGGGCTCGATCGAGCCGGGCAAGCTTGCGGACCTGGTGGTGATTGACCGCGACTATCTCAGTTGTCCGGAAGATGACATTCCGGGCATCGAACCGGTCATGGTGATCCTGGATGGAAAGATCGTGGTGGAGAAAACGTGATCACCGATGAGCGGCTGCAAGGTTTTCAAAGCGTGGTCGCGGGCTTGCTCGGCAAGGCGACCGGCTTGACGAACGCGCCGCTGGGGCCGGCGGCTGCGCTGGGTTTCGCCGGGGAGACGGTCTTCCGGCTGGTGCGCCTGGGATACGCCGTCCGCCGCGCCCAGCAGGAGGCCGGCAAGCAACTGAACGAACGCGTACGCTTACAGGATATTCCGCACGAGGCGGTCCCGCTTGATCTGACCGACGTTGTGCTGGCAGACAAGATTTCCAGCGGCGAGTTCGAGGCTCAGTTCCCGGAGGCCGCCGGGCAGTTCCGCCGGGAAATTGAGGAGTTCCGCGCCGGCCCGCCCTGGTCGGTTCCTTTGAAGACGCGCCGCATTTTGGCCTTCGCTTTGCGACATGTCCCTGCGCTGGTGCGCAACGGCGAATTGGAATCGCCGGAGCTCCAGCGCCTGTTTGGGCAATGGCTGGATCCGGTCCGTCCGGACTATCGCCGCCTGATCGGGGAAATGGAGCAAGTGCTGCCTGCTGCCGAGCTGGACACGGAGTCGCACCTGGGCCGCAGCGGGCGGGCTTTTCAGGGCGCCTTGGAACTGTCGGGCCTTCGGCTGGACCGACTGACCGCCGAAGAGCAAGCGCAACTGGACCGGCAGGTGCGCACTCTGGTGGCGGATGCGGTTCTGGGCCCGTCGGCGCTGGCCGAAAGAACCCTGGGTTTTCTGGTGAACCTCAAGAAGCTTCACTTGGATGACGAGCTAAGTCGGCTTGAATGTGAGCTTTCCTCGATCGGCGCCGAGCAGCCTGGGGCCGCGGCGCGCAAGGCCTCCTTGCGCGATCAAATCGAGAAGCTGAAGGCCTGGAAGGCGAGGCTGGCATGAGACGGCGGCTGGTGTTGGTGCGCGTCGTGACGGTGCTGACCCTGGGGGCCGGCCAGGGCTGCCTGCTCCACCCTAAGGTTCGGAAGGCACCTTATCAGGTTGCACTCGAGGCTTACTCCGCCGCGACCACGCGCGAGGGGCTGGAGGCGGCCTTGCGTGCGGTAAACGACGCGCTGGCGCGGGACCCTGCCGATGCCCAACTGCGTCTGTTGCGGGCCTCGGTGATGCTGAGGAAGGTCCGACAGGAGCGCCTGGCGCGCGCCACCTGGCAAGCGGACGGCCCGGCAAGCCTGCTTATGGAAGATTTGCGACGCGCAACCGCACTGCTTGCCGAAGCAGCTTCCGGGCCGGCCTGGATCGCCGCGCGCGCTTACATCATCACGGCGGACCTGGCGCTGCTGCGCGCGCAGACGGACACCTCGGCAGCGAGTTTGGCGCGCGAGCCGGCCCAAAAGCCTCTGAGCCCGCTGGCCGCGGAGCTACAGGCGCGGGCTCTCAGGCAGTTGGCTCGCGAGCTGTACATATGCGCGTTCCGGATGGCCGAGACCGCGCTTAAGGGCGCGCAACCGCCGCAGGCGGCGCTGTTGAGCGCGCAAAGGAACTACGCGCTGGAGGGATTGCTGGCGGCGGAGGCGCACCTGGCCGTCTCGGAAACGAACTTGGATCTGACGACCGGCCAGCGTGCGGCGTTGGTCAAGGTCAGGGAGGCGGTGCTCGAAGGCCGCCTGCCGGACGGCGCCGCCGGAAGCGTCGCGCCTCTCAGCTTGGAGCCGCTGGTCTACGATCGGGATTGGCGCGTACTGCGCGCGATGCGCCCGGAGACGCAGCGCGAGTGGTTGCGCTGGCGCGAGCTGGCCTTTCGCCAGCAAGTAGCGGCCTCCTTCCTGGAGGACCCCGGCCGCGCAAGACTTTTCAGCGAAGATCTGTTGGAGGACCTGGCGAGCAGTCTGGCGGCCACGCGGCTGCGCTGGCGCTTGATAGCGGCGCCTTCAGCGGAGCAGTTGCGCATCCGCGTCGAGCGGCACGCCTGGTTCAAGGACTACACGGCCCCGATCTTGGACTTCGCCCTCTACGTTGCGGACCGGAAGGCCCTCGAAGTCAGCACGCTTGAACACCGGGCGGCGATCGAAGGGCAAGCGCGCGGTCCGGTGTTCGTAGGGCCGGACGGCGTCACCTTGGTTCTGCATCCGGGCGAGGCGCCGGAGGCGCCGGCCGCCGGCGCGGACGTCCATTTGTATTTGGCGGCCGGGGACCGCTTCGAATTCCTGGATCAGAAAGGCGCGCGCCTGCGTGTGGTTGACGGTTTCGGGCGCACCGTAGCCTCTGTGCTGCTGCCGTGAGGCCGCCGGTTAAGGTCATTCCTCCAGCCGCTCTTCCGCCAGCCCGCGTACCGGCACTTTGTGTCGGGCGGCGTAGTTCTGGATGATTTCGGCCAGAGACTTGCGCCACTCATCCAGGCCGATGCTGCGCTCGGGCGCCATCATGAAACTGAGATCCGGCGTGCGGTCCGCCCAGTGATCCTTGGTGTCGTCGAACACGTGGACGAACTTGCGGCCGGCGACCGCCTGGCCCTTGGGAAAGCGGCCCTTCTCGTAAACTGCGGTCAGCTCGGCAAAGATTCGCTCGCTTTGCCGGCGCAGCCGCCCGATGCGGTTGTAGGCCGCCACCAGGTGGCCGACTGCGCGCGCGGGGTCTTTCTTCTCGGCTGCGGCGGCCGCCTCCAGCAAGTCTCGCTCCGCGGCCGCCATGGCGCCTAACAAGCGCCAGTGCTGCCCGATAAAGCGGCTCAGGGCAAGCAGGACCTCGAGGTTGTAGCGGTTGCGTTCAGCCAAGGCGAAGTTTTCTTGGATGGCGTGCACCAGCCGGTCGTTTTCCAGCGCGCGCGCCGGGGCCTGTTGGAAGCGCTCGGCGTACCTCTCCCTCAGACGCGGCGTAACTTTCAGATCCGGCAGCTCCGGAAGCGGCGGCGGCTCCAGCGTCAGGTCGTAGCGCGTCGTGCCGCGGCCCTTGCCGTACGAGTTGCCGTAGCCCGGGCCGCGGACGCGCGACACGACGCGCTCCCAGCTTCTCTGCCAGGCCCGCGCCTGCCCCTGAAGCGTGCGATAAATCTCGATCATCCCGCGGGCCTGCGGACCGTAGTAGAACCGCATGAACTCCGCGGCGTGCTGCTCAGGACTCGCGGCGTCCGGGTTCCAGCCCCACTGCGCCACCGCCGACCAGCCCAGCCAGAAGGTTTCGTTGTGCAGCCCGGAATCGTCCCAGGCCGCACCGAACACGCCGATGGGGTTGCCGCGCCAATGCCGCCCGCTGCGCAGATACTCGAAGGCGGTCTCCAGCCGGCCGCTCTGTCCTTCCTGGGACAAGTGATCGGGGAACAGCAGCTCACTGCCTTGCATGGAAACGTAGCCCAACTGGCGGATGCCAAGCTTTCTTTCCGCTTCCAGATATTCCTCTTCGCCGATCACGCCGTCAATCACGTCGGCGGGAAGCATGGGGACGTGCTCGGCCAGCAGGGGGTATTCGGCCCAAATCAGAATGCGCCGCCCGCGCGAGTTCAGAAAATCCCGCGCCTTGCGCACGAACTCAACCCAGGTGAGGCTGCGATTGACCGGGTTGTAAGGGCGTGAGCACTCCGGCTCAATGCCCGCGTAATAGACTTCGTCGGTTGAGACGAAGAAGTAATCCACTCCCCGCGTGGCTTTCACCAGGTCGTCGTACATCGAGAAGATCAGCTCATAGGTTTCCGGCTTGCAGAGCGCGCTGTGGTAGTTGTTGCCGTCGGCCCGCAGCGGCGCGAACTGCGGGTGCTTGAGGACGTAGGCCATGTGCGCGGGCGCCTGCACGTCCGGCACGATCTGGATGAAGCGCTCCAGGCCGTAATTCACCAGCTCCTGAAGCTGGCCGGTGGTGAGGGCGCCGGGCGCGCCGATGGCGGGATTGGAAGGGTATTCGAACTTGTCTTCCAGCTCGAAGGCGATCATGTTAACCTTCAGGCGCGCCGCCCAATTCAGATACCGCTTGAGAGTCTCGATGCGGTCCTGGTGATGTTTGCTGTCCCAGTGCAGAAAGCGCAAGGCCAGCCGCGGCCAGTCCCGGATTTCTGCGCGCGGCGCGGTAAGGCGGCCCGCCGCGTCGCGACGCATCAGTTGCAGCAAGGTTTGAACTCCGTAATAGAGGCCCTGCTGGGAGTTGCCGGTGATCTCGATAAGCTCGTCGTTGATTTGCAGGCGATAAGCCTGGCGGTCTATCTCCGCCTCGGCGCCGGTGGCCACGGCGCCCGGGGCGATGCTCAGGCGTACGCGCCTGGGACCTGCGCCCGCCTTAAGATCCAGCCCGTGGAACTCGGCCGCATCCTGGATGAGCGCCCGCACGGCGATGTCATTGGCGGCAAGGCCCGCGGCCTCCACCTTCCAGGATTGATCCAACGCTATCGTTCCGCCTGACAGACGCACCTGGCGTGGCGTGGGAATAACGCTGTAGCCGTGCAGCCAAAGTTCGGTCGCCGCCCAGGCGGCGCCCGAGAGCAGCAGCAAAGTGGCAGCTCGCAGTCGCATACCTCTCCGACGTTAGCAAGGTTTTCGGTGCGGTGGGATTCCGGAGGCCGGCGGCGGATTCAGGCGCTTCTCGACTTCCAGTACCCTGTTTTGGAAAACCGCCAGGCGCGTGTCGGACTCTGCAAGCCGCCTGCTTAAGCCTGCCGTGCGCCTGCGGTTGCCGTCACTGCGCCGGCGGGGCGATCACCGCATCCAGCAACATGAGGTAGGCCGAGACCAGACGGTAGGTTTCATAGTAGTTGTCCATACGGATGGCCTCGACGGTGTCCCGCGCCGTGCCCAGGATGGGGAAGGTCTCCGGAGTGAGGGAGTGCAGAGTCAGGGTCGGAATCTTGGCGTCTCGAAAGGCTGCGGCATCGTCCCGGTCCATTTCTTCCGAGTTGACGCCGGTCAGCGGGATCTTCATGGCCGCCGCCACGCGCGCCAAGTCGGAAACCAGCTTGGGATCCGAGCGGTTCATCCAGACGCGCGCGGCGCTGGTCCCCACCGAGGTCAACTGGATCATGGCGCGCACGCGAGCCTTTTGTTCGCGGTCCAACTGCCGCACGTAGAAACGCGATCCGGCCGGGCCGGACTCCTGATCCGCGAAACCCACGAAGACGAAGGTGTGGCGCCGGCCTGCGGGCAGCGACTGGAACAAAGCAGGCAGCAAGGCGGCCCCGCTCCAGTTGTCCACCATGCCCTGACCGGCGCTTCCCGCGCGGTCAAGGTGCGCGCCGACGACGATGGTGTCTTCCGTCTTGCCGGGTTGAGTGCAAATGATGTTGGGGATTTTGGAGCCTTTTATTTGCTGCTCTTGGAGCCGGTCCGCCGGGCAGCCGGCCTGCTGGAAGATCTCGCGCAGGCGCTGGGCGCGTTCGGCGTTCTTGACGCTGACACGCTCGAGGCGCTCACTCAGAATCGAGCGATCCAGGGAGTTGAACTGGATGCTTACGGGCTGGGCCGCCGCAACGGTTGCCGCCAGCAGGCTCATCAAGGGATAAACAATGCGCATCAGATCACTGTACTCTATTTGGAGGTCCGCCTGCGGGAGGGGTGCGAGGTTTTTCGCACTTCAGGCCGCCGCAAGCGCACTATAATCTGAACGCGGAGGTAAACCGATGGCCGCCTCGCTGATGACGCCGGCCAAGGCCAGCGCGCAGGCGGTTGAGGAGTGCGCGCAAGCGGGCATCCGCAAGGTTTGGCTGTACCGCGCCGTGGGCCGGGGCGCCGTCAGCCCGGCTGCGGCGGCCTTGTGCGAAGCGCGGGGCATGGAGGCCGTAGTCGGCCTGTGTCCGTACATGTTTCTGCCCGGCAGCTCGCCGGTCCACCGGATTCACGGCTGGATTCTTAAGCTCGGCGGAAGTTATCCCGGGCCATGAACGGTTTGCAACTTTCCGGGCGAGTCTGAAGTACCAGATGGCTCGCTGCCGATATGGTGAGGGAGAGAAATAGAAGATGAAACCCTTGGGCGTTTTTCACGTGGCGCCGTCGCTGCCGCCCGCGCTGGAGCCGTTGCGAAGGATAGCGTACAACCTGTGGTGGGCGTGGAATCATGACGCTATTGAACTGTTCCGCCGTCTGGACAGCGCCCTTTGGGAGACCTCGGGTCACAACCCGGTGTTGATGCTGGGCTCGATCAGCCAGGCCCAACTGGATGCGGCCGCCCATGACGAAGCGTTCCTGGCGCACGTAGCGCGAGTAGCCAGGGACCTTGAGAACTACCTGGCCAGCGAAACCTCCTGGTTTCGACGGGTTTACGGTGACGCCGGCAACATGCTGACGGCCTACTTCTCGGCGGAGTTCGGCTTGACTGAGTGCCTGTCGATCTTTGCCGGCGGCCTGGGGGTGCTGGCGGGCGACCATCTGAAATCCGCCAGCGATCTGGGGGTGCCGCTGGTGGGCGTAGGTCTGTTGTATCAGCAGGGATACTTCAAGCAGTACTTGAACCAGGCCGGCTGGCAGCAGGAGTCGTACGAGGATAACGATTTTTCAAACCTCCCCGTGCAAATCCTCCGACAGCCCGACGGGCGGCCCCTGATGATTCAGGTCGCCATGCCGGGCCGCCCGCTGTTTGCGCAGATCTGGCAGGCCCATGTCGGCCGCGTGTCGCTGCTGTTGCTGGATACCAATATCGAAGCCAATGCCCAGCCCGAAGACCGTGACATCACCGACCAGCTTTACGGCGGGGATACCGAGATGCGCATCAAGCAGGAGATCCTGCTGGGCATCGGCGGCTACCGGGCCCTTGAGGCCCTTGGTCTGCAACCCACCGTCTACCACATGAATGAGGGCCACTCGGCTTTCCTGGCTCTGGAGCATGTGCGGCGCTTGATGGAGCGCCACCATCTGTCGTTCGCCGAAGCTCGCGAGCTGGCCTCGCCCAGCCTGGTATTCACTGGGCACACGCCGGTCGAGGCGGGTCATGATTTCTTCCCGCCCCATCTGATGGACCGCTACTTTTCCGATTACTACCCGCAACTGGGCATCTCGCGTGACGAGTTCCTCGGCTTGGGCCGGCGCAACCCGGCCGATTCCGGCGAGAACTTCTGCATGACGATCCTGGCGCTGCGACTGGCGGCCTTCTCCAACGGCGTCAGCAAGCTTCACGGACATGTCGGGCGGAGCATGTGGCAGGGCATTTGGCCGGGCGTGCCGGTGGACGAGGTCCCGATCGGGCACGTCACCAACGGCGTGCATTTCCGTTCCTGGATCTCTTACGAGATGAACCAGCTTTACGACCGCTACCTGGGGCCTAACTGGCGTGAGGAGCCCGCCGACCGGGATCTGTGGCGGCGCGCCGAAACCATCCCTTCCGAGGAGCTGTGGCGCACGCACGAACGCCGTCGCGAGCGCCTGGTGGCCTTCGCGCGCCGCAAGCTGCGCGAACAGCTCCAGCGCCGCGGCGCGCCGCAAGCCGAAATCGAGGCCGCCGAGGAAGTGCTGGACCCGGAGGCTCTGACCATCGGATTCGCGCGCCGCTTCGCCACTTACAAGCGCGCTACCCTGCTGCTGCGCGACCCGGAGCGACTACAACGCCTGCTGAACGATCCGGAACGCCCGGTGCAGGTGATTTACGCCGGCAAGGCTCATCCGCGCGACGGAGCCGGCAAGGATCTCATACGCCAGATCGTGGATCTGGCCAGACGCCCGGAGTTCCGGCGCCGCCTCGTATTCCTCGAGGACCACGATATGACCGTCGCGCGCTACCTGGTGCAGGGTTGCGACGTGTGGCTTAACACCCCGCTGCGCCCGCTGGAGGCCAGCGGCACCAGCGGAATGAAGGCGGCGGCCAACGGGGCCCTGAACGTCAGCACCCTGGACGGCTGGTGGGACGAGGCCTGGGCTCAGTACAACCACCGCATCGGATGGGCGATCGGGCGCGGCGAAATCTACGACAATCGCGACTACCAGGACCAGGTGGAGGCCCAGGCCCTTTATGACGTGCTGGAGCGCGATGTCATCCCCACCTTTTACGAACGCGGGCGGGACCGCCTGCCGCGCCGCTGGATCGAGCGCATGCGCACTTCGATTGCGACGCTGTGCCACTTCTACAACACGCACCGCATGGTGCGTGAGTACACCGAGCGGTTCTACCTGGTGGCGGACGGCCTGTTCCGCCGCCTGTCGCAGAACGATGCGGCGCGCGCTCGCGCGTTGGCCGCCTGGCTGGGGCGCGTCCGGGCCGCCTGGCCGCAGGTGCGCATAGAGGCGGTCGAGGGCCAGGTGCACGATCTGAAGGTAGGCGAGAGGATGACGGTCCGGGTGCGCGTGCATCTGGGCGAACTGTCCCCCGGCGACGTGAACGTGGAGTTGTACGTGGGGCGCCTGAGCGCGGCGCAAGAGATTCTGGACGCGGTCACCACGCGCATGGAGGCGACCGGCGAGCGCTCGGGAAATACCTGGGTGTTCGAGGGCCACGCGTCACCGTGCTCACGCAGCGGGCGGCACGGATACACCATTCGGGTTCTGCCTTGCCACCCCGATCTGACGGCGGCATTCTTGCCCGGCTTGATCACCTGGGCCGAACCGGAAGCCGCCGGCCGCTAGAGCCGAGCTCCGGCGTCGGCGTCGCGTCGCCCGTCAGCCCGAGGCGGCGGTGCGAGCTTGCGCGATAACCTGCCCCATATACTCGGCCGCCAGCCGGGGGCTGAAGTCCACGAACTCAGCGCCCACTGTGCGCCCGTTGAGTACCGGCAACCAGTGGTAGAGCTAGTAACTGATGAAGCCCCGGTAACCGGTCTCCATCAGGGAAGCGGCCAGAAATTCGCGGCGGCCCATTGCCTCCTGCATGCCCCACCTCGCTTGCCGGCATGATAGCGCGCGCCCGCGGTCGGGCGGCACTCTCCGGAGTCTGCGCGGCTAACGCAGTCCCGCCCGCTCCAGTAGGCCGGTGTCCGACAACAGCTCGCGGGCCGGACCGTCGGCTGCCAGACGCCCCTCTTCGAGCACCATGGCCCGCGTGGCGGTCTGCGCCAGAAAGTCTATGTGATGGCCGGCGATCAGCAGCGTGATCTTTAGGCTGTCCAGCGCCGAACGAAGCTGCCGGACGGAGCGCCCGTCCAGCTCTGCCGTCGGCTCATCCATTATCAGTAGTTGCGGGCGCACTACCAGGGCCGCGGCGATGGCCGCTCGCTTGCGCTGTCCGAGGCTGAGCCGCCGGGCAGGCCATTGCGCCTGATCCTCCAGTCCCATCGCCGCCAGCGCCTGCCGCGCCCGTTCCAAGGCCTCCCGTCGCGGCAGGCCGCGATTGACCAGCGGCAGCGCAACGTCCTCGAGGATCGCGGGCATGAATAACTGGTCTTCCGGATTCTGGAAGACCACGCCCAGTTTCTCGCGCGCCGCCGCCGGCGCCAGCCCGAACAGTCGGACCAAGCCGGAGCAGCGATGCAAACCCAGCAGGCACCAAAGCAGAGTGCTCTTGCCCGCGCCGTTGGCTCCCACCAGGGCCACGCGCTCGCCCTCCTCGACGACAAAGGAAATCTTCCGCAGGAGCGGGCGCCGGGCATCGTAGCCGAAGCTGAGCCCTCGGCACTCGATCGCCGGCGTCATTCACCCAGCCCTCGCAGCCATTGCGCAGCGTAGAAGCGTTCGGCCCGGATCAGCGCCCGGAGCAACACGCCCGTCAGCGCTCCGCTGAGCGACGTGAACCAGCCCGCTCTCCAGCGCCGCGGCGCCGCCAGCTTGTGCGCCAGCAGCACGCGATGAGCTTCGTCATTGAGGATCCGGCTGAAATGCGCCACCAACACGGCAAACAACGCCGCCCGCCGGCGCAGTGAGCGCGCAGGGCAGCTCAGCACCCAGCCGGCGCCGGAGATGCCGCGCACGGCCTCGGTAGTGGCCAGAAACACCGCCAGCGTTCGCAGCGGCAGCAATCCGGGAGCGCTTTTGCCCAGCCATTGCAAAGCCGCCAGCAGGGCCGCGAACAGCGCAACCGGAATCATCGGCGCTACCAGGCCGCTCAGACTTCCGCAGCCGGCGATGCGCGCCGCCAGTCCCGCGGCCAGCGCGGCCAGCACCGCCGGCAGCGGTCCCGCCGCCGCGGCTATAGCCGCAGCTCCGAGGGCCAGACGACTCGCCGCTCTCAGCGCGTCTTGCTTGCGCACACCAAATACCACCCGGGCGCTTCTTCGGCGCAATCCACTCGTGCGCCGAGCCCCGCCAGCACCTCAGCCATATCGGCGGCGGGCATCAGGCGATCCTCCGAGACCGCGCCGTCCAGTTGAGCGTGGAGAGCGTTCAGCTCGTCGCTGCTCATCAGGTGCCCGATCACCAGCCTGCCTCCTGGGACCATCGTTTGCAAAAGCGGCGCAAGGGCGTGTCGCGGCGCGCCCAGATGCGGAGCGACGTTGAAACACAGGACCAGCTCGAATGCGCCCGACGCAAACGGCAGCGCCGCGGCGTCTGCACATACCCGCACTACCCGCGAGTCCTTGAACTTCGCCGCATTCTCAGCCAGCATACCCAAGGCGAAATCCAGCTCCACGATCAACGCTTCGGGCGCCGCCAGTTCCAGAAGGCCTTCCAGCAGAATCCCGGTGCCGCATCCTGCGTCCAGAATGCGGCGCGCTTGAGCGGCCCGCGCGCGCTGGAGGAACTCGCGCACCTTGCGGGGTTGGTCGTCCGGTTTGGGCAAACAGTCCCAGTCCCGCGCCAACTGCTCGAAGTACCGCCGCTTAGCTTGGATCGGCATGCGTGAACAAAGGTCCCTTCCGGCGCTCGAGATAACGCACCACCGCGGGCGTCACCGCCAGTTGGACAGCCACCCCCGGCAGTCCGTGCACCAGCAAGCCCCAGGCGGCCAGCGCAACCGGCAACTGCAACTTGGCGGCCATGAACCAGGTAATCAGGAACGCCACGAGCCTGCCCGAAGCGACCGCTGCCAGCAGCGCAGGCCAAATGCGCGGCCGCGTCAGCCGCCACACCAGCGACGCCACGCCGCCCAGCACAGCGCCTTCCAGCGCCACCACCACGGCCAGGGGCGGATAAAGCGGCGGCATTCCGGTCGTCAGCGCCGAAATCAGCGGCGCCGCCAGCCCGGTCAACACCGCCCAGCCGGTGCTGGAGAGAAATCCGTTCACCAACAACGGCAGGAGCATGGGCAGGAACTGGCTTCCCAGGCCCACGGCGTGAAAGGCAACCGGCAGCGTCAGCGCCAGGGCTGTCATCACCGCGCTGACCACCATCGAGCGCATCGGCGTCAGAAGCTCAGCATAAACCCGCCGGCGGCGTTGATGCCGGGCATGGGATAGCCGTCAATCACCTGGTAACGCTTGTTAAACAGGTTATCCACCAAAGCGAACACGCGGTAACGCGCGCTGAAGGGCAACGTCAGCTTGAGAGTCGCCACGTGGTAGCCGCCCATCTGTCGCGTGCGCGCGGCGCTCACCCACATGCGGCCCACCGCCATGCCGCTCAAGTTCACGAACACCTTCTTAAGGTCGGCATCCAGGCCGTAGTTGAATTTGCTGCGCGGCACGTAGGGCGACAGGTTCGTGGACCACATACGCAGTCCTCCCGCCGACACACGCAGAGCCCGCCACGGACGGTAGCGGACGGCGCTCTCCAGGCCGCGGTGAATCGCCGCCCCGGAATTCTCCAGACGCAGGTTCGGATAGCGGCCCGTGGTTACGATCATGTTGCCGGCGTCGGCATAGAAGGCGGCCAGCGTGACCTCCAGCCCCGAGCGCGGCCGCGCGGCATAGCTCAGCTCGTAGTTCCACAGGTCTTCACGTTTGAGCGCCGGGTTGGGCGCCGGGAACAAATACAGCTCGCGGATGGTCGGATTGCGGAAACCGCGCGAGATGGAAGCCGCCAGCGTGTGATCCGCGTGCAGGCTGAAGCTGGCGCCGATCTCCGGCGCCGTGATGTCGCCGAACAGCGAACTGGTTTCGTACCGGGCGCCGCCGTGGAGCCGCAGCCGGCCGGCAGGCATCCAGTTCAGCCGGCTGAAGCCGGCCGCGGTGGTCAGCGCGTGGCGCCCGTAATCCAGAAGCGTGATCACGTTGCGCGCGCGCCCGCCGTAATTGACGACGTCGGCGCCCGCCTCCGCCGTCAGGCCCGGGCGTAAGAGAACCTGCTGATCAACTCGCGCGCCGCTGGTGCGGTCCACCGAGCGGAATCCGTCGGCCATGATGTGATGTCCGTGGTTGGAAAAGACGCTGGCCTGTCCCCAGGTGCGCCCTCCCGAGTTATCCAAGTTGAAGCCGGCGCCCCCGCGGCCCACCCGCGCGTAACTGCCGGCCAGCGGTGCGAAGACCGGCCCCGGGTCCTCTACGTAAAAGTGTCCGTACCGCCCTTGAAGCGAAGCCTTCCAGACCTCCGACAAGTCGTATCCGGCTGAGAAGGATCCCTCCTGGGAACGAAAGGCTGCGCGTTCCCGCTCGCCGCGAGTGTGCGAGACGCCCGCGGCCAGCGTATAGAAGCCGCGGCCGAGGCGTGCGCCGTTGGAGAGCCGGTGCTGCCCCGTCAGATAGGAGCCCAGACTCGAGCTGAAGCGTGTCTCCATGCGCTCGGGCGGCGGCGCTGAACGAATCTCGATCACCCCGCCCATCGCGTTGCTGCCGTAAGCGACCGAGGCCGGTCCCTCGATTACCGTCACCGTGCCGGCGTCCGCCAGTCCGTAAAAGTCCGGCAACGGATGCCCCATCAAGCCCTGGTAATCCGGGCGGCCGTCGACGACTATCAGTACGCCGGTATTCGGCTGCCCGCCTACGCCGCGGATGGTCACCACGCCCGTGCCATTTGTGGCGATGCCGTAACCCATCACGCCGCGGCGGGTGACGAATGCGCCGGGCGCGAGCTTCTCCACGGCGTCCAGCACCGTGCGCGCGCCGCGTTGATCCATTTCCAGCCGGCTGCCGGACGGCGGGCCGCTGCCGGGCGTCTCGCGAACCTCCACCTCCAAAACGGTGCGCAACGGCGCGGGCCTCAGACGGACCTCCAGCACGCCTTCCGGCGCCCGGCTGAGCGTGCGAACTTCGCTCTGAAAGCCGGCTGCGCTCACGCGCAATTCCGCCGGAAGCGGGCATTCAAGGCGTACCAACCCCTCGAGGTCGGCAGCGGCGCCGGTTGCTCCGGGATGACACTCCGCGCGCGCCTGCGCGAGGGCTCCGCCGTGAGAATCAAGGACACGGACCTCAAGGATTTGGGCTGCCAGTGCGGCCGGAAGCAGGATGAATGCGGATATGCGCTTCATGCGGCGAACCACCTGAGCCCGCCATGGTAGCACGAAAATCAGTTAAGTGCTACCAAGGCCGCCGCGTCGCCCCCGCCTTCGCCCGCCCTTGTTACACTGCCTGATGAATATGACCCGATTGTTGCTTCTGCTAACCCTTGTCTTGTTGCAGGCGCCGGCGCAAACCGCCGAGCAGCGGCTGGCCGAAGTCCAGCAGAAGCTGCGGCGCCTGGATCCGGCCACTATCGAAAGCTTGCTGGCTCAAGCGGTCAACGATCCGGACGGCAACATCCGCTACGTCATCCTTGATCGCCTGGGCCGCACGGACCACCCCCAGGTGCGCCAGGCCCTGGAGCGACACGCGGCCACCGATCCGGATCCGCGCGTGGCTCTGGTGGCGCTGGAGCGTTTGCGCGTCATGAACGCCCGCTCGCTTGCAGAGTTGTTCGAGAAACGCCTGGCGCTGGCCGCCGGACGGAAGGATGAAAAAGCCCTCAAGGCGCTGGAGGCCGTACACCAGCGCTGGGTGACGCAGGCGCGGGGCGCGATCTTGCCGGCCTTCTTTCAGGAGCCCCCGCCGGTGTTTCAAGTCTCCGCTTCGGGCTCCCCCGTCCGGGTGGCGGCGATCGCGGATTTCGGCGTGGAAAACGATGATCAGCGCGCCGTGGCCGCTGCGGTGGCCGCCGTGCATCGCCGGCAGCCCTTCAGTTTCGGGATCACTCTGGGCGACAACATCGTCCCCGACGGGGTGACGGATCCCTCGGATCCCCGCTGGAAGGGCGGCTGGGAGCAGATCTACGGCACGCTAGGGTTTCCGTTCTTCGCCATCACCGGCAATCACGACTGGGGATTCGCCGACAGCCCGGCGGGCGAGATCCTGTACTCGCGACAGAGCAAGAGTTGGCGCATGCCGGCGCTCTACTACACGTTCACCGCCGGGCCGGCGCAGTTTTTCGCGCTCGCCACACATGCCATGTCACACACGCAACTGCGGTGGCTGGAGAGGGAACTGCAACGCAGCCAGGCGCGATGGAAAATAGTTTACGGCCACCACCCCATTTACTCTTACGGCATGCACGGCGATACCCCGGAGCTGAAGCGCCTGCTGCTGCCCGTGCTGAAGGGCCGCGCCCAGATCTATCTAGCCGGCCATGACCATCTTCCCCAGTACTTGCAGCCGGAAGGCGGCGTGCACTTCTTCGTAGGCCCGGCTGCCGGGCAGAGTTCGCGGCCCGAGGCCTCCGGACCGCTGACGATCTTCAGCGGCTCCTTCTACGGTTTCCTGACGTTGGAGATAACCGCCGAGCGCGTGGAAGTGGCGTTTTTCGGCAGCGACGGCGGCCTGCTTTACAAGACCGGCATCGGCCGCTGAGCGCGCCGGAGGAGCCGGCAGCCCGCGGCGGTTCAAATTTTCTCCGCCAGCAGGCGGCGCAGCAAGGCTTCCGCGGCTCTTTGACCGGCGCTCTTTTTGGAAGCGCCCTCCCCGCGCGCCGCGTGCTGGCCGACGCGCACTTCGACCGTGAACAAGCGCTCGTGCGGCGGTCCTTGCTCGTCCACGACGAGGTAGCGCGGGGCAGGCAGGTTCAGCGCCCGTGCCGTCTCCTGCAAAGCGCCCTTGTAATTGGCGCCCGGCGGCCCGGCCTCGGCGGCCAGCGGTTCCGCGTCCCGAAAAACGTGTGTTTCAACGAAAGCCTGCGCGGCCTCGACGCCCCCGTCCAGGTAGATGGCGGCGATCAAGGCTTCCAAAGCGTCCGCCAGCACGCCGGCCTTCGAACGCCCGCCGCTCATTTCTTCGCCGCGCCCGAGCAGCAAATGCTCGCCCAGTCCGAGCCCCGCTGCGACCGTATGCAGGTGTGATGCGCTGACCAAATAGTTTTTTATTACGGACAGCCGTCCCTCTCGGAATGTCGGATAGCGCCGCACCAAGTGCCGGCTGGCGAGAAAGCCGAGAATCGCGTCGCCTAGAAACTCCAACTGTTGGTTGTCCTCGCCGGCTTCAGTGCTCATCTCGTAGGCGTGCGAGGCGTGAGTCAAAGCCCGGCGCAACAGTGTGCGGTCGCGAAAGCGGTAGCCGATGGCTGCTTCGAGCTTCTCGAACTGCGGCTCCATGCCGGCTCACAGGAGGCGCGGGCGCCTGTCAGGCAAGCCGGCTGCGCCCGCAAGAAGGTAGCTACGGCTGCTTGGCTTGGCCCTCTGGCGCCGCCGGCTTGGCCGGCTCGGCGGGTTTGGCAGGTTCGGCCGGCTTCACCGCCTGCTTGGCCTGGAATGCACGCGCCCGCTCAGCTTGCGCAAACTGCTTTATGGTGGGATGCACCTGCGCGTCCGCCATGACCTTATCCAGCACCTGAATGGCTTCGTCGTGCTTGCCGGCCATGTTATAAACTGCGCCCAGACGCACCATAGTGGCCGGGTCCGGATTGGCCGCACCCTCGATAGCGAGTTTGAACTCCGCAATCGCCACATCGTACTTCTTGCGCGCGATGGCCGCCAGCCCCAGGGCTTCGTGGGCCTGCGCCGTAAAGTCCTTCTTGGCCGCCTCCCACTGATCGTCCGGAACGTCGGGCCGCGGCTTGGGCAGGGTCTTCAGGATCTCCATCGCCTGGTTGGCGTACTTTTCGACGCGCCCGAGCTTCTCTTCGCGATCCAAGTCGAACTCCCGCGTGCGCTGCGCGATGCCGGTGGCCAGCATCAGCATGGCGTGGTAGCTTTTCGGATCGGTCTCCAGCGTGCGCTCCGCCCAGATGACCATGTTCTCGAAGTCGTTCTTCTGCTGGTAGGAGGCGGCGATCATCTGCATGGCGATGCTCTTGAATTCCGTATCAGCGAACTTGGTGAGCAATTCCTCCGCCGCCTTGATGCGCGCGTCGGCGTCCGGCGCCTGGAAGATGGCCATTACCGCTTCGGCCTCTTTCTGCGATTTCACTTGGGGCTGCTTCTGGGTCTCCTGAGGCGCGGGCCGCGCCGGGGTCAACAATCCGGCGGCCGCCATCAGGCTTGCGATTACTAATGTCCGATAGGCTCGTCTCATTTATAGAATTCCTTCCTGATCGTTTCGATGATTCTACTCTAGCCGGGGCCTTGCCGGCGGTTAGTCTCCGCCGCTAACGCCTTCTCCGCCGCCGCTCGGGCCGCGGGCGAGGCGCCTTCCAGCGCCAGCGCCGCTCGATAGTGCTGGCGAGCTTGTTCCTGATCCCCGGCGGCCTCCGCCAGTCGCGCCAGGTAAACGTGCGACCAGCCGGCGGTCTGCGGGTCGGGCTCGCACTGTAAGGCTCGCTCGAACAACCGCTCGGCCAGCTCCGGATCCTTTTGAAGGGCCGCAATGCGCGCCAGTCCGTAATAGGCGCGGGCGTGCAGCGGCCGGCGGTCGCTCTGGCGCAGCACCGCCAGCAGAATCTCCCGCGCCTTATCCAACTCGCGCTGACGATAGAGCTCCTCGGCCTGCTCCAACTGTTGCTCGGCCTCGCTCAGCGCGGGCGGGCGGGCCGGCGACGCCGCCGGCGCCGGCTTCCGGGTGGCGAATTCCACCCGGTCCAGGCGTTGCGTCTCCCGGGCCAGATCAATCCGCTTGGCGATTTCCGGGAAATAAAAGCGCAGCGCCTGCTCCTGCTTCTCGTAGCCCGGCAGCGCCTCGGCGAAGTAAGGCGTCAAAATGTATCCTTCGCGCAAGGCTTGCTCGACCAGCGCCTGGCGACGCGAGACCGGCGCCAGGCGGCTCTCCACCGCCTTCACCAGACACTTCGAGACCAGCAGCAAGAAATCCGACTTGTAGGCTTCCGGCAGCAGCGGGGCCCCCAGCGCGAAGTCCATCAAAGGTTTGCTCTTGTTCAGCTCCTCGGCATTCCTTATCACTACCGGGTCCAGTAAGTAATGCAGGTAGGCGTGCCGGATATCCTCAACCTGCGGCGCCGGTCCCGGCGTGACCACCACGAAGTAGTCGTTCTGATAGTTGCGCACGTGCACCTGGTTGGGCGCGGCCAGCAATTCAACGTAAATCTGAAACCGCCTTCCCAGCACGCCGCTGGTCGGACTGCGCACATAAGCATTGGCTTCAAGCACCGCGCGCGAAACCGCCTCGTGGTATCGCTCAATCGCCTTGTCGTAGTATGGCTGGGCCTTCTTCCAGAGCTCCTCCAGGCCGGCCTCCCGATAAAAGCGCGCCATCAGTTTCTCGAAGCCTTGAAGCGCGAACACATCGGGCGGAAGCTGATTCAAAAGGTAACGGTACTTGAAGTCCGGCGGCCCTTGTACGCTAAGGGCGAAGGATATGTACTGGCTGAGCTCCGCGGCCGGCTCCCGCTGCCGGTGTTCTTCGACAAACTTGCGGATCGCCGCCAGGCTCGGGATTTGGCGCGCCGCCAGCTCGCGCCGCACCAGCATGCGCAGGGGATCGCTGGAGGGCGAATCCAGACCGGCGTCGTAGCCGGCGGCGTTGATGGCCGCCAACACGGCAAACAGCGAGGGGCTGGCGTCCAGTTGGCCCTGCTCGGCCGCCGGCGCCGCCAGCGCCAGCCACCATGCCATCAAAACCCCGCCGAGCAATGCCACAGAACCTGCCTGTTGCCAGTTTAGCGCAGGCGGGCGCCGCGCTGCCTGTTTCAGGCAGCTTCCGTCATCATCTGCTTGACGACCGATTCGACCTCGGCAGCCACCTGGGCCAGCTCCGGCGCTCCGAACCAACCCAGCATAGCGGTGGGCAGGATGGCGGCCAGCTTGTAGCCGGGGCCCGAGCGGTAGACCGAAATCCGGCAGGGCAGGGCGGTGGAGATGGCGGGATTGGCCTCCAGCACTTTCTTGGCCTGCACCGGATTGCACACCTCATAGATCAGGCACTCGCCGTCGAACTCGACGCCCTTCTTCTGCATCGTCTCGCGGATATTGTGTACCGCCAGGATCCCGAACCGGTGACGGGCCGCGGCCTCTTGCAAGCCCCGATCAATTTCGCCCAACGTCTTGCGACTTTCCACCTCAAACAGCATCTCGCTCCTCCTCGACGGCGCCTCGGGCGCCGGCTATTACCGATTATCCTCGCGCGCCACCACGGTCAATACCGGACAGGGTGCGTGCCGCACAACGCGCACACTGGTCGAGCCCACAACCGTAGTGTCGAAAAAGCGGCGGTGCTGCGCGCCTATCACCAGCAGATCGCATCCGCTGTCGGCGGCCTGGCCGATGATCTCCCGCGAGGCCTCGCCGCTGCGCTCCAGTTCCCGAATGCGACACTGCGCGCGCTGCTCCGGCGGGACCCAGGCGCACAGATCGGCGATCCCGTCGTCGGCCTTGGCTTCGTGCACGTGCAGCACGGTCAGCGTCGCGCCGAAGCATCGCGCCATCTGCGCCGCTTGCGCCAGGGCCTTGCGCGCGATCGCCGTGTCGTTCACCGGGCAGAGGATCTCTCGGATCTGGAGCGGCTCGGCCGGCGCCGGCGTCTCACGCCGCACGGTCAGCACCGGAACGTCCGCTTCCCTCAACACGCGCTCGGTGACTGAGCCCAGCATCAGCCGGTTGAAGCCGCTGCGCCCGTGCGTTCCCATAGCGATCAGATCTGCTCCGGTCCGCGAGGCCGCGCGCAGAATGCCTTCCGCCGGCCGCCCCTCTATGACCAGCAGATCGTGCTCGGGCAATTCAGCCTCCAGCGCAGCCCGCGCGAAGTCGGCCAGATCCTGACGCGCGCGTCCCTGGGAGGCCCGGAGCTGCTCCTGGATCTGCTCCAACTGCCCCTTGGTGAAGTAGGGCGGAACGTCGAAAGAGCTGACGTGCAGCACGGTCAGTTTGGCCCCCGAACAGCGGCTGAAGGCTGCGGCGTAGCGCAGCGCCAACTGCGAGAGTTGGCTGAAGTCCACCGGGGCCAGGATGTGTCTGGGATGGTCAAGCTGCATGGTGCCTCGCCGGGGGGCGCCCCCGGCGCCCGCCACTGTATGGGATGCGTGGGGAAGCGTCCGGGTGACGCGGCTCTCGGGCGGCTATTGACAAGCGTCGGGAGGCGGGGTAGACTCGCTTTGGTTCAGCGATGCGATATCGCGTTCAGCATCGCTGAATCAGACCGTATGCCCCAAACGCCTCGCAGCTATCAGGTCGGCGCGGTTGGCAAGGCCCTGGAGATCCTCTGCCAGTTCGACGCCCAGACTCCCGCCCTGGCGGTGAGCGAGGTCAGCCGCCGCCTGAATATTCCAAAGAGCACCGCGCACAACCTGCTGCGCACCTTGCAGGCTTACGATTTCCTGCACCAGGATCCGGCGGATCGCCGCTATCGCCTTGGCCCGCGCCTGTTCGAGCTGAGCAATTTGTTTGCCCACCACACGCCGTTGCTGGCCGCCGCTCGCCCGCATCTGAAGCGTCTGGCCGAGGCCACACGTGAGACCGTAAAGCTGGGCATACTCAGCGAGGGCGAGGTGCTGATTTTGGCGGCTGTGGAGTCGCCCTACCAGCTTCACACCCGCGGGGACGAAGGCAAGCGCGCCCCGCTGCACTGCACCGGGTTGGGCAAGGCCATACTGGCCGCACTGAGTCCGGATCAGGTGCGCCGGATCGCTGCCGAACGGGGCCTACCTCGGCTGACGTCGCGGACCATCACCCGGCTGGATCGCCTGGAGGAGGAACTGCGCCGGATTCGCGCCCGCGGATGGGCCACCGACCTGGAAGAAAACGAGGCCGGAGTGATATGCGTGGCCGCACCCATCCCTGTCGCGGGCAGCGGGCCGGCGGCTTCCATCAGCGTCTCTGCCCCGGCTTCGCGGCTGGAGCCCCGAGGCATACCGCGGCTGGCGGCGCAAGTGCTTGCCGCCACACGTGCGGTCGCCTCGACAATGGCGCGGGGCGACGGTCATGTCGCTGAAAGGAGAACTTCACATCGAGACAGGTCATGAAACCACTAAGTGAGATTATGGGCCGCGTATCGGTTCCGCTGGTCACCCCGTTTCACGAGGATGAAACGGTGAATCACCAGGCGTTGGCCGAACTGGCGGACTTCGTCATTCGCAGGGACTACTGCGATTCATTGATAGTCACCGGCACGACCGGTGAGTTTTACTCGCTCAGCGATCAGGAGCGGGTGGAGATTTGGAAGACGGCGCTATCGGCTGTCCAGGGGCGCGTGCCGGTTGTGGCGGGCGTCGGTGCGGCCAGCACGCGGGGGGCGGTGGACTTCACCCGCCTGGCCGAGCGGCTGGGATTTGACGTCGTGATGTGCGTGCTGCCCTACTACTCCCGGCCGACTCAGGAAGGCATTTACCGCCACCTGGAGGCTGTCGCGCAGGCCACCAGCCTGCCGGTGCTGATTTATAACATCCCGCTTTTCACCGGGGTGAATCTGGAGCCGGAGACACTGGAGCGCCTGGCGAGTATCCCGAACATCCGCGGCATCAAGGAGGAGGCCGGAATCCAGCCCACGCAAGCCACGGCCTTTGCTTTGCGCACGCCGCCCGAGTTTTCCATCTACTGCGGCGACGACACCATGGTCTTGCAGGTGCTGCCCCAGCGGGGCGTGGGTGTGGTCAGCGGCGGCAGTCAGGCCGTGGGCAACTGGATGAAGGCCATGATCGCAGCCTATTACGCGGGTGACAACGCCCGCGCCTCGCGAATTTACTTCCGGCTGGCGCCGTTTTTCGCTTCGCTCAACCAGAACGGCCGGATCAACCCGATCCCCATTCTGCGCGCAGCCATCGAACTGGTGAGCGGCATCCGGATCGGCCCGCCGCGCCGCCCGCAGATGCCCGCTACTAGGGAGGAAATCGAAGTGACGGGCGCCATCGTGCGCCGTCTGGCTGAGGAGGCGCCGCAATGAGCAGCTTGCGCGCCAAGCTGCGAGACGGCGAACAGAGGTGTCAGATTGCGCCGGGCCCAACTCCGCCTGAGAAGGCCGGCGGTCCGGCAAGGAGGTGTGAGCATGTTTGATGGTCGGTTCCGATTACCTGCAATTGTGTTGTTTACGCTGATGCTGTCGGGCCCCTTGGCGACGCCCGCCTGCGGGCAGGGCGCCGCGCTGGGTTCCATAAGCGGCCGCGTCGTGGATCCATCCCAGGCGCCGGTCCCGGAAGCCACGGTTACCGTCGTGAATAACCGCACCGGGGCGGCCAGTAGCGCCGCCACCACCGCGGACGGTTACTACACCATTCGCTTCCTTCCCCCGGGCACTTACACGGTGACAGTTACAAAGACCGGCTTCCAGAAGGCGGTTCAGCCGAACGTGGTTCTGGAGACGGCTTCCAACCCCACGGTCAATTTTGCTCTCACCCTGGGCGCCGTGGCCGAGACTATCACCGTCACCGAGCGCGTGGGTATGATCGAGACCCAGACCGCGGACAAAGGCGCGGTAATTGACAATGTCCGCATGGCCAATACGCCCTCGCAAGGACGCAACATCATGGGCATCGTCTGGGCGGCGGCCGGAGTTACCGTAACAACCAACGCCAAAAGCTTTACGCCATACGACAACTCCGGCTCGACATCCATGTCCATCAGCGGCGGGCAACCCAAGTCCAACGAGATGGTGATTGACGGGGTGCCCAACCGCGGGGGGAACGAAGGTGGGCTTTATGGGACCATCCCTACCCAGGAAACCGTGGCCGAGATGAAGGTGCTGACCAATGCCTATAGCGCAGAGTACGGCCGCACTACCGGCGGCGTCATCAACGTAACCACCAAGTCCGGAGGCAATAGCTACCACGGCGAAGTTTACTCTTACAACCGCAGCACGGGATTGGCCGCCAATACCTTCGAACGCAACCTGGCGGGACAGCCTAAGCTGCCGGTCCACTTCAATACTTTCGGCGGCCTGGTCAACGGCCCGATTTTCCGCAATAAGTTGTTTTTCAGCAGCGGATATCAGCGCCTGCACTCGGGAAGCAAAAAGAGTTACATCGGCCATGTGCCCACCGAGCAGGAGCGAAACGGCGACTTTTCCG
>Ga0272448_1001011_pt1 | contig 39632 bp, 45 predicted proteins | sample YNPCB0191_FD_202220 | JGI IMG/M metagenome (GOLD analysis project Ga0272448, IMG submission 202220) | Hot spring sediment microbial communities from Yellowstone National Park, WY, United States - YNP-CB-019-1 | ecosystem: Environmental > Aquatic > Thermal springs > Hot (42-90C) > Sediment...
TCAAATCGTCATGAATAGCGGTTCTATAGAAATCCAATTAACGTGGCAAGAACCAGCAACAGGACAGCGGCGAGAACCAAGGTTGAGGACACCAATTGCTTTTGGTAGGGAATTTGCTCGTATGCCTACCAAACACAACGGACACCCTGTTGCCCGAATGGTCCTCAGCCACGACCAAGTCTCTCGCTTCCACGCCTTGCTGGAGTGGGAACAAAATCAGCAGCTAGTGGTTACTGACCAAGGTAGTGTTAATGGCATTTACGTTAACGGTCAGCGCCAAACACGTGCTATTTTGAACAATGGGGATATATTGCAAATTGGACCTTACGCCATTACTGTCAACTTTGCCAATCCTAACATACCCATTAGCAGTAGTTCCCCATCCCCAGCTGCCAGCAGCAATTCTACTATTCAATTTAATCCTCACACCAACTCCCCAGACCCCACCTTATCTCCACATCAGCCTTTTACTCCCCTGGGCAGTAATTTTCCACCATCGGTATTTCAACAGCAGCAAGTTCCTGTACAAGCACTTCATGCTACGGGTTTGTCGGTAGATGAAATTGACTACCTTGCCGTCGGAGCGGGATTAGGTAGTTTTGTTTGGGTGGATTTACTGAGAATTAGTGGTGTTCCTAGTAACAAAATTATTGCTGTGGGAGTGGATAAACAGCCATATGCTCGTTATAAACTTCTTTGCCAAAATTCTCAAATTCCCTCCCACGAAAGACTGCGCTCGAATTCTGATTCTTGTCCGGACAATATTTGGGGATGGCCGAGTTATGCCTGGCGAGAAGCTTGGCATGATCTGATGCAGGGTAAGCTGAGCAATGCGTGTAGATATCTGTGGCAAGTGTTTGCCGAACCGACCTTTGCGGAAACTTATACGCCGCGTTCGGGAAACGTATTTGATTCTATAGACCGGGAAGCAAGACGCATCGGTTGGGATAAGATGTATCGTTTTGGGCGAGTACTGGCAATTCGCAAAACCAATGATGGTAGGTATTGCGTGGCCATTTCTCGCGGTAGCGGCGATCGCGGTTTTTTTGTTTGTCGCTACCTCCATCTGGCAACTGGCTATCCAGCCTTGCAATTTCTGCCCCATTTACAAGCTTACCGGGAAAAATACAAAGACTTTAAGTCAGTGGTAAACGCCTACGAAGAACACAACCACGTGTATGCTCAACTAGAACGCCAAGGTGGAAAGGTCTTGATTCAGGGAAGAGGAATTGTTGCTTCTCGGATCATACAGCGCCTTTACGAAGCACGACAGAAAAACTCCGATATCCTTATTTTACATTTAATGCGATCGCCCAAACCCCAAGGCAACAAATATGGCAGAGCCCAGCGTCCAGTCAAGCATCATGTGGAATTGCAACCATTTAACTGGCCCAAAGCTTGTTGGGGCGGACAGCTGCGGGAAATCCTTGAGAAAGCAAACCCACATGAACGCAAAGAACTAATATCGAATAAAGTCTGGGGAGGAACAACTACCGCCGATCGCCGAGACTGGCAAAATATCATTGAAAACGGTATCGCCCAAGGTTGGTATAAAATTCAATTTGCTGTAGTCACAAGAGTAGAACAAAATGCTAACCAGCACCTGATTACTTATATCCAGGACAAGGACTTTGGCGAAATTCAACTTCCTGCTGTTGACTTTATCATTGATGCCACCGGATTAGATGCCAAAGTGAAGGAAAGTCCCCTACTCGCAGATTTAATAGAACATTACAATCTTCCCCTCAACCCCATACAGCGCTTGAGCGTGGCAAATGACTTTGAAATAGTAGAAATGCGAAACGACAAAGCAAAAATGTATGCTGCTGGAGCTATTACCCTCGGCGGCCCCTATGCGGCAGTCGATAGCTTCTTGGGATTGCAATATGCTGCTTTGTGCTCGGTTGATAGCCTAGCAGCTGTTCGCGCACCCTCACTGCAGCCCTTAAATCCTGCCAGATCCTTCCAACAATGGCTAAAGTGGGTGTGGAATCAATCTCCCTAATAGCTTCCAAATCACTCGCAATGCAGAATCTGTGGCATCAAGGTGGAAAATATACTTGTTTATGGTGTAGAAATGTATAGAATTTTGTAAATAAATAAAATACCTTGATTTTAAGATGCAGACATTTTCAGTACCTTCCTCAATGCAACTGTCTACAAAACCAACTCAAACTCAACCTTTAAAGATTGTCGCACTGGGGGACAGTTTAGTATACGGATTCGGCGATCCAGAAGCAGGCGGTTGGGTAGAACAACTGCGACGACGGTGGATGTCACCCGATCGCGCCGGTCACGTTATATATAATTTGGGCGTGCGCGGCGATCGCGTCCAACAAGTCGCCCAAAGACTAGAAGTCGAATTTCGTCACCGCGGCGAACTCCGCAACCAAGTTCCCGATTTAATTATTCTCTCAGTTGGTGTTAACGACTCAGCCCGTCTAGGTCGGGAGAACGGACGCAACTATACCGACTTTACCGTTTTTGAATCCCAAATCGCCTCCCTGCTAGAACAAGCGCAACAGCTGTGTCCGGTACTGTTCGTAGGAATGGTACCGGTTGATGAACAAAAAATGCCATTTCTCGATTGCTTTTATTACAATCACGCCGATCAGTATCGCTACAAAGAAGTCACCCGCCTTGCTTGTCACAAAAGAGGAATTCCCTATCTCGATATTTTCCAAATATGGATGGAACGCGGTGAAACTTGGCGGCGGGAACGTTTGAGCAAAGACGGTCTTCACCCAAATACCTTGGGCTATCAAGCTTTGTTAGAAGATATTCTCAATTGGAAAGCATTCCTGGAAAAGGTACCAGAGGTATGGACATCTTTACCATACCAATCCTATTCTCTTTAAAACTAATATTCTCAGATAACAACTTCCCTGCTTCCTAAATCGCCAGCTTGCTACTCTCCCTTTGAACTGCTTATGACTCCCTCCTTATTAGGTCGTTGGCAAACTCGATTGCTACTACTTGCAACAGTAGGTACGTTAGTATCTATACCCTTTGCATTAGGTTGGGTAGGTTCGCCTCCCGGTACAGTTTATTTCTGGATTCTTATCTATGTTGCAATTTTTGGCATTGGCTGGGATGTAGTTTACGACCAACTACAAAGATATCGCTGGGATAGAGATTGGCCGGCAATTTATCAATTACTGGCTGGGATCTGGGAATTTATATTTGTTGCTTGTGGTGTAAAAATTTTTGGGTTTTTACCAATACCCATACCAAAAGAACAACTACCTATTGTTTGGGTAATTTGGCACTACAGTACGGTTTGGCTAGCAGTATTTATCGCCTCCCAAAGCCTAATGCGGATTTTATTTCTCCGGTGGCGTTTCCGTGGCGGACAGTGGCTATAAATATGGCAGTAAGCTAGAAATAACAGCTATATATTTTGTTTCCAGCCAAACTAGAAGCTCGAATTTTTGAAAAATTAATAAAAATAGTTTCACGTTTATCAATAACATGATTTAATCAAAAATTAAGAAGCAAGGAAAAGTAAGAAAAAAATACGTAGAAAGCAGTTGAGTGTTAGTGATTACTAAGTAATTAGTATATCTCCATTAACTACAAACATACTGATGGGAAAAAGGCGCTACTATCTAGGTGAAGAAAATGCAAGGGAGTTTATTAGACAAGCGCTACAAAATTATTAAACCACTGGGACGAGGTTTTTTTGGCGCTACCTACCTTGCTCAAGATATGCGCAGAATGGGCCGCCAATGCGTGGTAAAGCATTTGCAGCCAGCAAGCAAAGATCCGTACACTCTGCAAGCAGCAAAAAAACTGTTTGAATCAGAAGCAAGAACTTTAGAAAAATTAGGTCAGCACGATCAAATTCCCGACCTACAAGATTATTTTCAGGAAGATAATGAATTTTATTTAGTACAAGAATTAATTGATGGTAACCCTCTGAATACAGAAATAAAACCGGATGGCAAATTAACAGAAACCGAAATTATCGAGATTCTCAAAGATGTATTGGCGGTACTTAGTTACGTCCATCAGTGCCAAGTAATTCACCGCGACATTAAACCTAACAACTTAATGCGGCGATATAAAGACCGGAAAATAGTCTTAATTGATTTTGGCGCGGTCAAGCAAGTTCGAACTCAACAAGTCAATGCTCAAGGACTGACAAACTTCACCCAGGTGATCGGTACACCGGGTTATATGCCAGATGAACAACTAAGAGGAACACCCCATTTTAATAGCGATATTTACGCCTTGGGAATCACAGCCATTCAAGGACTTACTGGAGTAGCTCCAACGGAATTACAGTCAGACCCGCGTACGGGCGAAGCGATCTGGCATGAATTGGTAAAGATAAATCCTCAATTACAAAAAATTTTAGATAAAATGGTACGCCGCTCGTACACAGAGCGCTACCAGTCTGTGGATGAAGTTATCAGTGACTTACAAAAGTTAACTTCTTTTTCAATTCGACCACATGCATTCAAATTACCAATCGCACTCACCGTCTTACTTTTATTGGGAATGGGTGGATTAATAGCATACATCTGTCCCAAACTAGAAAATTTCTTTCAACAAGGTCTGGAAAAAGTTGAAAAACAAGACTGGAGCGGAGCGATCGCTGCTTTCACTAAAGCGCTTGAAAACAATCCTCGCAACGGCCAAGCCTATCTGTATCGAGGAAACGCTTACTTGCAGCTAAAACAGCCACAAAAAGCAATAGAAGACTACAATCGAGCTTTAGACTTTCTAGAACGAGAAATTGCTGGTATTGGCGTGGAATGGCAAAGCGATCCAGAAAAAGGACTGATAATTATCAGCGTTCTAGAAAACTCTCCAGCTTCACAAGTAGAAATAAAAGCAGGCGATCGCGTTTTAGCTATCGATGGTCAATCCACCAAAAACATGAATGTACAAAAAGCCACTGAGATAATTCGCAGTAGCAAAGCAGGTACTCCAGTGACTTTGCGCATTCAGCGCCAAGATAGTGAATTCACCCTCGTCCTTAAGCGCATCAGTATTGTCAATCGCGAGTACGCTCAAGCCTACAACTACCGAGGAAAGGCCCGCTATCAACTGGGCGACATAAAAGCAGCTATTGCGGATTATAGCCAAGCAATTCAGGTCGATCCCAACTACTCCCTAGCCTACTACAATCGAGCAGAAGTTAGCTATTACGACTTAGGCGATAAACAAGCAGCGCTTGCAGATTACAGCCAAGCCATTCGATTCAACCCTCAAAATGCTGCTGCTTTTCTCACTCGCGGTAATATTCGCTACGACCTGAATGAAAAACAAGCTGCTGTTGAAGATTACACGCAAGTGATTAATATCAATCCCAATTACTCCCTAGCTTACTACCACCGAGCTAAAGCATACCTTTACCTAGGCAAAAAACAAGCAGCAATTGCAGATTTCAACCAAGCTATTCGAGTTAACAGTAACTGGGGCGCCATCAGTTTAGCTGATGCTTACTTCCAGCGTGCCTTTGCCTACGAAGATATAGGAAACAAACAAGCAGCGCTTGCAGATTACAACCAAGCTATTCAACTTAATCCCAACTACACCGAAGCCTATAACAACCGAGGAAACCTACGCTCAGAATTAGGCAACAAACAAGGCGCTATAGAAGATTATAACCAGGCAATACGTATTAGTCCTACCTATTACCTTGCTTACTACAATCGCGGTCTTGTCTACCAAGACCTAGGAAACAAACAAGCAGCCGTAGAAGATTATACACAGACTATATATCTGAATCGTTATTACGAATCTGCCTACTACAACCGCGGTATCGCCTACCAAGACCTAGGAAACAAACAAGCAGCCGTAGAAGATTATACCAGTGCGATAAGTATTAATCCTAATAAAGCCAATGCCTATTACAATCGGGGTCTAGTCCGCTCTCAACTAGGGGACAAACAAGGTGCGATCGCAGATTATGAAAAAGCCGCGCAGCTATACAAGCAACAAGGGGAAATCAGATATTACCAAGATAGTTTAAATCGCATCACCTCACTAAGGCGCTAGCCTCATCGTCTCTGCGTACTTTGATTGTAAAAAATCATCAAAAGTTAAAATTGAACACGGAAAAGCCGAAGAGAAATGGTGAAATCTAAATTTAGCCCTGATCGTTGAGAGTTTAGCTTTGTTACTACCAGTTTTAGCTATTAATGCGGCTTCCAACAGCCCACTACCATTAACCGAGCCAGTTTATATCTTTTGCATTCTACTATTGTCAATTGCCGCAGCACCCCTCATCGCCAAACCACTGCATTTGCCACCTTTAGTTGTACTGATTGTTTTAGGTGGCATCCTAGGTTCCAACGTTACGGGGATATTAGCACGAGACAGTCAATTAATTCTACTAGAAAAAATAGGTCTGCTATACATCATGTTACTAGCAGGCTTACAAATGGACTTAAGTAAATTCAGACTGGTAGGAGCGCGATCGCTAATTTTTGGATTGCTGACATTTAGCGTTCCCCTAACAGCAGGTATAATATCCGGTCATTGGTTGACAACAAACTCTTTGGGTAGCGCCCTTTTAGGAATTTTGTATTCTCCCCACACCTTGGTTTCCTATCCCATCGTCACCGTGTTAGGAATAGTAAAAAAAGAAGCTGTTGCGGTTGCGATCGGCGGCACAATAGTAACATCCATTCTGACACTAAGCGGATTATCAATAGTGCAAGCCATAGCTGGTGGAAGCGTGGGAATTCTCCTGTGGATAAAATTACTAATTTTCTTACCATTACTAGTGTTAATTAGCCTTTGGGGTATACCCAAATTTGGTCGGCGTTTTATTTTCAATTCCTCAATACCATCTTTAAGCAATCAATTTATCTTCATTCTCAGTTGCCTATTTTTACTAGCTAGTGCCGCACTATTATTAGGTGTTGATTGTATAGTTGGAGGTTTTATAGCTGGATTATCTTTAAATCCTCTCGTTAAAAATGAAAAACCGTTAATGGAACGAATTGAATTTGTAGGAAACAGTATATTTATTCCAACTTTTTTAATTTCCGTAGGCGTCCTATCTAACCCTAGAATTTTATTTATCCATCCCGAGAACCTCAAAATAGCCTTGGTAGTCATAGCAGCAGCAGTTGGTGGTAAATTTCTAGCCGCGGGAATTGCTGGAATTATTTTTCGCTACACTTTCGCAGAAACAATGGTGATATTGGGTTTAACAATGTCCCGTGCTGCCTTAGTATTAGTAGTAGCTCTCTACGGCAAACAAGCAGAATTACTTAATGAGGGACTGTTTAATGCCATCATTCTTTACATCTTAATTACCTGCTTGCTCGGACCACTAGTGACAAATGCCTTTGGTAAAAAGATTGCAACCCAGTCCTAATTCCCTGCTTTTCCAATTCTTAATACCCTTAACAAAAATTAACATCACACTGCCAGAAAATAAAGCCAGGGTCAAACTACCAATTGTCTTCTGCACCCACTTTCCGCCCTCTGTTTGCCTTCTTTTGCAAACTCCAAAGGTTGACATATTTCAGCAAATTACAGAATCATTAAGAACACCGGATAGTCACTTGTGAGGAAACCATGCCCACAGTTGTTCTCGTTTTAGTTGAAGTGCTGATAGTTATTGGACTGTCTCGGCTAGTTGGGTTAGCATTCCGGCGGATCAATCAACCACTGGTGATTGGGGAAATTGTGGCTGGGATCATGCTCGGACCCTCTTTATTTGGTTGGGTTGCTCCAGAACTATCAGCCACCTTATTTCCAGCTCAAACAATTCCTTTTTTGAATGTTCTATCTCAGGTAGGGCTGATATTTTTCATGTTTTTAATCGGGCTGGAGTTAAATCCCAAGTACCTAAGCGGTAATTTAGAAGTGGCAGTTTTAACTTCCCATGTCAGCATTTTAGTACCTTTTTCTCTGGGAACGCTGCTGGCAGTGCTAATTTATCCTTTGCTTTCTGATGCTAGCGTATCATTTACAGCCTTTGCCATGTTTTTAGGAGCTGCGATGTCTATTACCGCTTTCCCGGTACTGGCAAGAATTATTACTGAGAACAACTTACAGGGAACGCGGTTGGGAACGCTAGCGCTAACTTGTGCTGCTGTAGACGATGTCACGGCTTGGTGCGTGTTAGCAGTGGCAATCGCTGTAGCGCGTACGGGAAGCATCGCCAGTGCCTTTCCCACCATTATCGCTAGTTTGGTATACATAGGCATAATGGTAACCCTGGGGCGAAATTTCCTGTCTCGCCTTGCTACCTACTACCGTCGCGTCGGACGTCTGAGCCAATTGGTTCTGGCTTTCATCTACATCGGGGTGGTCGCTTCCGCATTAATCACCGAACTAATTGGAATTCACCTGATCTTTGGGGCATTTTTACTAGGGGCGATCATGCCCAAAAATGCAGAATTAGTCAAAGAATTAGCGCTAAAAACAGAGGATTTTGTTTTAACGTTTCTTTTGCCAGTATTTTTTGCCTACAGTGGCTTGCGCACAGAAATTGGCTTGCTCAACAGTCCGGAATTGTGGATGCTGTGCGCCTTGGTCCTCGTAGTGGCGATCGCTGGTAAGTACGTTGGAACCTATATTGCAGCCAGAGTTAGCGGTATTGAAAAGCGAGAAGCTTCTGCTTTGGGTTGGCTGATGAACACTCGTGGCTTGACCGAACTGATAGTACTCAACATAGGCTTAGAATTAAAGGTCATTTCACCCCTACTGTTTACTATCCTAGTAATTATGGCCTTGGTCACAACATTTATGACCTCGCCGCTACTAGAGTGGACTTATCCAAAAAAGCTTATTAGATTAAATGTAATAGAACCGGAAGCCGAAACTCCTGTAGAAACAGTTGCTGGTAACGAAGCTGTCAGTCGTCCTTACCGCATTTTGGTACCGGTGGCCAATCCGGAAAGCCAAAAAGGCCTGGTACAATTAGCAGTGGCGATCGCCTTCAACAACAAACAACCCGCTATTGTTAATCCCCTCAGCTTGATCGAACTCCAAGAAGACTACGCTTTTGAAAGCACCCCTGTAGAAGTAGATAAACTTATCCAACAACGCAGACTTCAATTAGAAGAATTGATACAACGCTTAGAACCTCCAGCCGCAAGGGCTTGCGTACACCCTATTATTCGCGTCTCCCATAATGTTGCCCGGGAAACAGCCCAGATTGCAGCCCTCGAGCAAGCTGATTTAATTATTGTCGGATGGCACCGTCCAGCTTTTAGCAACAATCGCCTTGGCGGAAGAGTTGGTCAAATTTTAGCTACTGCTACTGTTGATGTTGCAGTGTTTGTAGACCGAGGGGAAGAACGCCTAGAAAGTTTGCTAGTTCCTTATTCTGCCAACATCCATGACGATTTAGCCCTGACTCTGGCCCTGCGACTGCTAGTAAACATTGACACTTGCCATTTAAGGTTGTTACGGGTAGTGTCGGAAAATCAAGTCAAAGAAGAGTTAAGCTACGAACTTCGTACACTTATGGAGCAACTACCCCAAAGCGTACGCGATCGCATAGACATCACAAGCGTTGAAGCTGCAGAACCAATGCAAGCTGTAGTAGCGGCCTCAGAAAGCACCGACCTGACAATTGCTGGTGCAAGTCGCGCTTGGGGTATCGAACGCCAAACCCTAGGGAGATACACAGATGAACTAGCAATTCAGTGTCGTTCTTCCCTACTCATTACTCGCCGTTACAGCCAAATCACCTCTCATTTGGCCTCGGTGCTAACTGAGATTAAGTCTGAAGTTACAAGTTAACAACTCTAAACAAACACTTGCTTATGCAACAACATTTTAACTTCAAATCTTTAATTTTTTACGCTATCGCCATTTCTTCTGTATTGGTGCTCTTCAAAACTGTAACCACCTATGGAGAAAAAAATCTCAAAGCCCCTCCCCAAATTAATACTCGCTACCTTCTACTACTGGCAGAAAAATTACCGGCCTGCAGGCAATTAGAGCCTTTAAGTTTAAATATTCATCAATCAGGAATTTACTTAAGTGGGTTTTTATCTCCAGCCAATGCTCATACTCCTAAAAATTCCGCTGCTAACGAAATTAACCCATTTCTGAGCGGCAAATATCAAAATCAAACAGTAAACTTATCTGGACACGCTCCCGTTTCTGCACTTTGCGATCGCGCGCCTTTGCTACAAAAAACAAATTCCAATCATCAAAATTTTTCTACTTATCCAGTGAGATTAAACATGAAACTAGCACAGCAAAATCATCTCACCGGTCAAATCACTGTCAGTGGTTTTTCTCAAACGATCGCATTTACTGCTCAAGTAGCACCAACTGCAAAGGAATCTGAAAAATAAAAAACCTCCAAAATAAAAGTAAGAGTCAAAAGCAGTTAATTGTGACTCTTGACTCCAACCCGGTGTATCTAGAATCTCTCCGTTTCTATAGGAGGAGCAACTGCTCCCGGTTGGGTGATAAAGAAGTTTTTAGCAGCTTCGTTTTGATAAATACAATCAATATTCGGTTTTTCATTTAAATCGCCCGTATAACCAAAAGTATTCAAACGATTCTTACATTCTCTGACTTGCTCGCCCGTAACTAACTTGCGTTGCTCTAAAATAGCCCAGTTGTTAGTACGCAGTACACATCCCGGACGCATGCTGGGTTGAGCAACATAAACATTAAAAGGGTTAAGAGTCACAAACAGCCTGGTATCCATAACCATAGCGCTAGCTCCATATTGCACGCAAATGTCTGGGTTTGGCGCTTTGGTGTCTATAAACTCGCGGGAAGCCACATTGGATGGTGAAAATGTAGCTGTAGAACTAAAGGCAATACCAATGCCAATTCCTAAGACAAATACCCCTCCTAAAATAGCAATGGTGGAGAAATTAAACACTGGAGATTGAAAAATAGAAGATTTGGGAGCAGTAGCTGTTCTACCAGTAGATTTACGTCTCATTTTCGTTTCATCAACTTTATACTTGGGAAAGCAAGTGGGTCTGTTTGCTCTCCATAATATTAAGTATGCCGATTATTGTCTGTAGTTGCCTGCTGCAAGCTGAAAAATGTGCAGCACAGCATACTTACAAGGATTACTAAGCTATAACCACAACAATTACATATTTTACTGCCGTCCGCTGCAGATAGCTCACTACTGCAACATTTTTTGCCCAAGCTTGAAACTACACTCCCAGTTAACATTGCCCTTTCTATGTTCGTACTTAGTCCCTATCTTACCCTGACTCTATATGTGTTTGATTGCAAAGGTTCAATGCTGTAGGTTTCACACCAGATTGCAGACCGCAACTGTAAAATTGCTAATTGTGAAGTTTGTTTACTATCTGGCTAATTGTTCGTTAGTTTTTAGAATTTATAACTAAGTCATTGATTGATTTTCTCAAAAAAAATTGTAGTTTCAGCTATCCTTTTCCGAAAGCCAAGAATTTTTCGGTCTGCGCAAATCGCCATTTACAAATTATTATTTCATTTTGTCATCTTGATATAAAAAGAAATTTTTGGAAGCCACATTATCTGTAATTTGGAAATATAAAGGTAAGCATTTAATTGAAAGAAAAATAGGTAAAAAATCAGTAGGATATCTAAAATATTAACTTCCCAAAGTTAGTAGACCAAAAAGTTTTGCTTTCGAATAAATAGTTTTTACAAATTGGTCTGGATGTGATTCCAAGTATAAGTGTTGAACAAATTGGTTTGAGGACAGCGTGGTATTTCTATTTTGTGGCTTGCAAGTATGGGTACAATTTCATCATTAGTCCTTGGGGTCCTTAGAAGCCGAACCGCAAAGGACTAATGAATGAAAAGTTAACTAGCTAATAAAGTCTTTTCCAACGGCGTCCACCGAAAAACGCGATCGCCACCCCTCTCAATCACCACTTTCACCTGTGATTCCAATTTAGGCAAATTCACCAAATACTCAACTTCTTCATCAGCCAGTATGTGTCCTTCAATCAGCCACAACACTAATCCCTTAGATTGCGGTGGTAATTGTTCGAGTTGGTAATTGACAATTGGAGGCACGTAGTAAACGTAACCTACTGCCGCACTTGTTGCGGTAGTTTTTTTCCCCAAGTGCGGAGGTCTCACGCCGTGAACTTTTGTGAGATAGGAAGCTACATCTCCCAGCCCTCTTGCACTCATGTGCAGCGTAACGTAGCCTGCTGCACGCAACCGGCGTCTGTACCTACCTTCGAAACCGCCTTCTAAAGGCACGTAGACACCAAGAGCGCCATGTTTTTCCAAATCGCGAATAAAAGTGTTACCAGTGGTAATTAGTGCCATAGATTTTCGTCCTATCCCACTTAGATATCTCTATTATTTAACCTTCGTCGTTACATTAAGTTACACGATTAACATATAGGATAGATTAACTTTATCTATACCTCCTTTCTCAGTTAGGGTTAGTGGTCTCCATCGCTCTTGTCGTCTGCCTGTTTCTAGCCTGGAGAAAATTCTAGACAAAATACAAATGGTTGATCTATAGTATTAGATCGTGACCAATTATTTATGCACTTGCTATTGCCCCTGCTAGCAGCTTTAGCATCCAAGTTGCGATGACTAAACTCCACTGGAGAAAGTCTAGGTAGGGCCGATAACAAAACGGCAAGCTATGAAAGTTTAGGTCAACAAACAACCCGACAATTTTCCAATTTTCCTCTTAACCAAATCCTGGAAACCAGGGTGAGATAAAAGAGGTAAAAACTAAGCAGTAATGTTGTTTATGTAACATTGCGTCAGCCTTAGTCACAGGATACTGGGTAGATTTGCCTGTCTGCCTAAGTCCCGCTCAAACCAGAAAGTGCCAGAGCAATTGCTTAACTAAAAGTATTGCTGCACGAAGCGCAAAGCTCCAAGGCCTTGCATGAAACCAAAAATAATTCCTTCCAAACGGGAAAACAATTTTGGCTGTTTTGGTGACGAATAAGTAAATTGAAGTGGATTCACCAAACAGTAAGGGCGCTTGGTGACAAACCGAGAAGTTAAAACCGCTAATACCTAAGCTATTTTTGACTTCGCAGGAGGTCTGCTGCCAAAGCGTCTGGAAGAATCCTATTTCCAAGCAAACAAAAAGGAGCCAGTAACTGTGTCTGTAGGTATTCTCGGCACAAAACTGGGTATGACCCAAATATTTAGCGATGAAGGAGTAGCCATTCCTGTCACCGTTATTCAAGTAGGGCCATGCACAGTTACTCAAATAAAAACAAAACAGACCGACGGTTACTCCGCCATCCAAGTAGGCTATGGCGAAGTGAAGCCAAAAGCGCTCAACAAGCCACTGTTAGGTCATTTAGCTAAATCATCTGCTCCACCGTTGCGTTATTTACGGGAATATCGTACAGACAATGCAAGCGATTATTCCCTAGGTCAACAAATCAAGGCAGATATTTTCAGCGTCGGTCAAATAGTAGATGTCATAGGTACTAGTATCGGTCGCGGTTTCGCTGGAAACCAAAAACGCAATAATTTCGGTCGCGGGCCGATGTCGCATGGTTCTAAAAATCACAGAGCACCTGGTTCTATAGGTGCTGGGACAACACCCGGTCGCGTCTATCCAGGTAAAAGAGCACCGGGGCGTTTGGGAGGTAGCCGCGTGACAATTAAGAAATTAACTGTAGTGCGAGTCGACCCGGAACGCAACATATTGCTAATCAAGGGAGCCGTTCCTGGCAAACCAGGAGGCTTGCTAAATATTGTGCCTGCAAAGAAAGTTGGTAAGTAGTTGGTGAGGGAGTGGAAAACTGACGACTAACAACTAACAACCGAACAACTAACAATTCTTTTAAAGGACACAAAAATGGTTGAATGTGCAGTCAAAAATTGGCAAGGAGAACAAATCGGGCAAAAAAGCTTCGAGTTGCGGGTTGCCAGGGAAGAAACAGCGGCTCACGTTGTACATCGGGCCTTGGTTATGCAATTGACCAATGCTCGTCGGGGAACAGCAAATACAAAAACTCGCGCGGAAGTAAGAGGCGGCGGTCGCAAACCTTGGCGACAAAAAGGTACTGGTCGGGCGCGTGCAGGTTCTATTCGTTCGCCCCTCTGGCGTGGGGGTGGTGTTATCTTCGGACCCAAACCCAGGGAATATAACTTGAACATGAACCGCAAAGAGCGGCGTTTGGCACTGCGAACAGCTTTTATGAGTCGCGCCGACGACTTGATCGTCGTAGAAGATTTCAGCGAGCAGCTACCGCGTCCTAAAACCAAAGAATTGGTATCGGCGATCGCCCGTTGGGGCTCTCATCCAGAACAAAAAACCTTATTAATTACGTCCACTCCCAACGAAAACGTATATTTGTCAGCCCGGAACGTGGAGAATTTAAAGCTAATTTATGCAGACGGACTCAATGTCTACGACTTGCTCAACGCTGACAAAATCATAGTCACCGCATCAGCTTTAGAAAAAATTCAGGAGGTCTACAGTGACTAAATTTGACCTTCGCAAGCTTCCTGATATAGTGCATCGCCCCATTGTCACAGAAAAGGCAACAATGCTGATGGAGAAAAATCAATACACCTTTGAAGTGATTCCAAAAGCAACCAAGCCAGAAATCAAAGCGGCGATTGAAAGTTTGTTTGATGTCAAAGTCACACAGGTAAACACCATGAATCCACCTCGCAAAAAAAAGCGCGTTGGTAGATTTGTTGGTTTCAAGCCCCAATACAAGCGAGCCATTGTCACGGTGGCGGCTGGGGATGCACAAAAGATCAGACAAGTTTTATTCCCAGAGGTTTAAGACAAAATGGGTACTCGTTCCTATCGCCCCTATACCCCCAGTACTCGCCACACGATCGTATCCGACTTTGCGGAAATCACTAAAACAGAGCCGGAAAAGTCCCTAGTAGTATTTAAACACCGCCGCAAGGGAAGAAACAATCAAGGCCGCATCACCAGTCGTTTCCGAGGGGGCGGACACAAGCGCCTTTACCGCATTATCGACTTCAAACGAGACAAGCGCAACATTCCTGCCAAAGTAGCAGCAATTGAATACGACCCCAACCGTAACGCTCGTATAGCCCTTTTGCACTATCAAGACGGTGAAAAGCGTTACATCCTTCAGCCCAACGGTTTAAAAGTAGGCGCAACGGTGATTGCTGGTGCTGATGTTCCCATAGAAGATGGCAACGCCTTGCCACTAGCGAACATTCCTTTAGGCACAAACGTTCATAATGTGGAACTAACAGCCGGTAAAGGTGGCCAAATTGTTCGCGCTGCAGGAGCAACAGCTCAAGTAGTGGCAAAAGAAGGTAACTACGTTACTCTCAAATTACCTTCAGGAGAAGTGCGAATGGTAAGGCGAGAGTGCTACGCTACCATCGGACAAGTAGGTAACTTAGATGCCAGAAATTTGAGTCTTGGTAAAGCTGGTAGAAATCGCTGGAAGGGCCGCCGTCCCCATGTTAGAGGTAGCGCCATGAACCCAGTCGATCACCCCCACGGTGGTGGAGAAGGACGGGCTCCTATTGGCAGACCCGGTCCTGTTACCCCTTGGGGTAAACCAGCACTAGGTATGAAGACACGCAAACCTAACAAACCAAGTAATAAATTAATTGTGCGCCGCCGCCGCAAGTCTTCCAAGCGCGGTCGCGGTGGTCGGGAAAGTTAACAGCTAGTTACTAGCTTTGAGCAACCATTCACTGAATGAGCAATTCCTACACCTATGGGTCGTTCTCTAAAAAAAGGTCCTTTTGTTGCAGACCATTTGCTGAAAAAAATTGAAAAGCTCAACCAGAGCAATAAAAAAGAAGTGATCAAAACTTGGTCGCGAGCATCTACAATTTTGCCTGAAATGGTAGGTCACACCATTGCTGTTCACAATGGGCGCCAGCACGTACCCATTTACATCAGCGACCAAATGGTAGGACACAAACTGGGCGAATTCGCTCCTACTCGCACCTTTAGAGGTCACGCCAAAGATAAAAAAGCAGGGAGATAGTTATTAGTTAGTAGATAGCGGCTAACAGCTAATAACTACTAACCAAAATGGAGAAAACTATGGCTACCGATACCATTAATAAAGAAGTAAGAGCGATCGCCCGTTACATACGCATGTCTCCCTACAAAGTGCGGCGAGTGCTGGACCAAATTCGCGGGCGTTCCTACCGAGAAGCACTAATTCTTCTAGAATTCATGCCCTACAGAGCCTGCGAACCAGTTTTGACGTTGCTCAGAAGTGCTGCTGCTAATGCCGAGCACAATGCAGGACTAGACCGGGCTGAATTGGTAATTACAAAAGCCTATGCGGACCAAGGACCAGTGCTAAAGCGCTTCCAACCAAGGGCACAAGGACGTGCGTACCAAATTCGCAAACCAACGTGTCACATTACCATAGCTGTAGCTCCAAAAGCAGCTGAATAACCACGCCTACATTAAAAATTGCTGACAAAAAGAAATTGCAAGAGGAAGCACTCGTGGGACAAAAAATACATCCAGTTGGTTTTCGCTTGGGAATTACCCAAGAACACCAATCCCGTTGGTTTGCTGACCCCAGCCGTTATCCAGAACTTTTACAAGAAGACCACAAACTCCGCCAATACATCGAAGAAAAGCTGGGTAGATATGCCCAAAACAACGCCGGTATTTCTGAAGTACGGATCGAGCGCAAAGCAGACCAAATCGATCTAGAAGTACGTACGGCCAGACCAGGTGTAGTCGTAGGTCGGGGCGGACAAGGTATTGAAGCACTGCGCACCGGTCTCCAACAAATGTTGGGCAACAATCGCCAAATTCGCATCAACGTCGTTGAAGTACAGCGCGTTGACGCCGATGCTTACCTGATTGCCGAATACATTGCTCAACAACTAGAGCGCCGTGTTTCCTTCCGACGCGTAGTACGGCAAGCAATCCAGCGTGCCCAACGTGCTGGCGTACAAGGTATAAAAGTTCAAGTCAGCGGTCGTCTCAACGGCGCAGAAATCGCCAGAACCGAGTGGACTCGTGAAGGAAGAGTACCCCTGCATACATTACGGGCCGATATCGACTACGCTTACTGCACCGCGAAAACAGTTTACGGAATTCTCGGTGTCAAAGTATGGGTATTTAAAGGAGAAATTATTCCCGGTCAGGATGAAACCCCTCCTCCGACAAGCACACGGGAACGCGAACCACGACGCCGCCAACAACAGCGCCGTCGCCAGCAATTTGAAGACCGCTCCAATGAAGGATAAACACGGAACTGGGGATTGGGAAATTCTGGAGGGGACATCCCACCCAGCCCCTAACTAAATCCTCGCTCCCCAATCCAAATCCTCAATTACTAATTCCCAATACCTAACCATGCTAAGTCCTAGAAGAACCAAATTCCGCAAACAGCAACGCGGACGAATGAAGGGTCTTGCCACCAGTGGTAATACTCTTAACTTTGGCGATTTTGCTCTCCAAGCTCAAGAACCAGCTTGGATTACTGCTCGTCAGATAGAAGCTTCTCGTCGAGCGATGACCCGTTACATTCGCAGGGGCGGAAAAATCTGGATTCGCATTTTCCCGGATAAGCCTGTCACAATGCGTCCGGCAGAAACCCGAATGGGTTCTGGTAAGGGTTCGCCTGAATACTGGGTAGCAGTAGTCAAACCCGGGCGAATTTTGTTTGAGATCGCCGGCGTACCCGAAGAAATCGCTCGCGAAGCAATGCGTCTGGCCGCTTACAAGCTGCCGATCAAAACCAAGTTCATTTCACGCTCCGAGCAGGAGACCTAAGGAGTAGGTTATGCCTCTTCCCAAAATATCAGAAGCAAGAGAATTAACGGACGAACAACTGACAGAGGAAATTATTGCCGTTAAAAAGCAGCTGTTTCAATTACGCTTGCAAAAAGCAACAAGGCAATTGGACAAACCTCATCTGTTTCGCCACACTCGACACCGCCTTGCCCAACTAATGACAGTAGAAGCAGAGCGCCAGCGGCAACAAGCAAGTCAGTATGCTAAACAACAAAAGGAGTAGAAGCATATGGCAGTCAAACAAAGAGTTGGCTTGGTCGTAAGCGACAAAATGCAAAAAACAGTAGTAGTCGCTGTGGAAAATCGAGCTCCCCATCCCAAATACAAGAAAATAATCGTGAAAACCCGGCGTTACAAAGCTCATGATGAAGAAAATCGCTGTCGGGTAGGCGATCGCGTTCGCATTCAAGAAACTAGACCCCTAAGCAAAACCAAACGCTGGCAAGTTATAGAAATTCTCACAACCAAAAACAGCTAATGGTTAATCACAATAACAATAGATTAGCAATCAACAAAAGCAAGGAGAGTAATTGTGATTCAACCCCAAACCTACCTTAATGTTGCAGACAACAGCGGTGCCCGCAAGCTCATGTGTATCCGCGTCCTCGGAGCAGGTAACCGACGCTATGGTTACGTAGGTGACAGAATTATCGCTGTTGTCAAAGATGCTCAACCCAATATGGCCGTGAAAAAATCCGATGTTGTAGAAGCTGTGATAGTCCGCACCCGCCACAATATCAAACGCGATAGCGGCATGAGCATTCGTTTTGATGACAATGCTGCAGTCATCATCAACAAAGACGGTAATCCCAGAGGAACTCGTGTCTTCGGACCAGTAGCACGGGAATTGCGCGACAAAAACTTCACTAAAATTGTTTCCTTGGCTCCGGAGGTGCTGTAATGGCAAAAAAAAAGGAAAAGCCAAAATTCTACAAAATGCACGTCAAAAGCGGAGATACGGTACAGGTAATTGCCGGCAAAGACAAAGGCAAAGTGGGTGAAATTATCAAAGCGCTTCCTAAAGAAAGCAAAGTCATCGTCAAAGGTGTCAACGTCAAAACCAAGCACGTTAAACCCCAAGCAGAAGGTGAATCCGGACGTATTATTACCAAAGAATACCCAATTCACAGTTCCAACGTTATGCTTTACTCCACCAAACATAATGTCGCCAGTCGCATTTGCTATACCTTTACAGAGGAAGGTAAAAAAGTACGCATGCTCAAGAAAACTGGCGAAATAATCGACAAATAGCAACTGATTAATGGTTAATGGTTTAAAGTTAACAACTGAATAAATAATTTTCCCTGACCAAGCCCAGGGACAATCAGGACAAAAACTATGGCAGCACGACTAAAAAGCTTATACCAAGAAACAATTGTCCCCAAACTAATTAAGCAGTTTGGATATACCAACATTCATCAAGTACCAAAGTTGGTCAAAATAACTGTGAACCGCGGTTTGGGAGAAGCAGCCCAAAATGCTAAAGCCCTAGAATCATCTTTAAATGAAATTGCTATGATTACCGGGCAAAAACCCGTCGTAACGCGAGCAAAAAAAGCGATCGCTGGCTTTAAAATTCGCCAAGGAATGCCCGTTGGCATTGCGGTTACCCTCAGAGGCGAGCGAATGTATGCTTTTCTGGATCGCTTAATTAATTTATCTCTACCAAGAATCCGAGACTTTCGCGGCGTCAGTCCCAAAAGCTTTGACGGTCGTGGTAACTACACTCTTGGCATTAGAGAACAGTTGATTTTCCCAGAAGTCGACTACGACAGCATTGATCAAATTCGGGGGATGGATATCTCCATCATTACCACAGCTAAAACCGACGAAGAAGGTCGCGCCTTACTAAAAGAAATGGGAATGCCCTTCCGCGAGCAATAAATTAATTGAAAGAGGAAACGATGGCAACAAACGACACTATTGCTGATATGTTGACGCGACTGCGCAATGCTAACTTAGCGCGGCATCAAACTACACAAGTGCCATCCACAAAAATGACCCGCAGTATAGCCAAAGTTTTGCGAGATGAAGGTTTTATCGCTGATTACCAAGAGAGGGGAGAAGGAGTAAAACGTCACCTAGTAATTTCCCTCAAGTACAAAGGTAAGAATCGCCAGCCTATCATTACAGCCCTCAAGCGCATCAGTAAGCCCGGCTTGCGCGTTTACTCCAACAAAAAAGATTTACCGCGGGTACTGGGTGGCATCGGCGTCGCTATTATCTCTACGTCCAATGGCATAATGACCGATCGAGAAGCACGGCGTAAGAACTTGGGCGGAGAAGTACTTTGCTACATCTGGTAAAAAGCCATTAGCTAATTGCTAATCGCTATGTATTAGGAGTCGTGAAATTATGTCTCGAATCGGTAAACGCCCCATTACAATTCCCCCAAAAGTGCAAGTTACAGTTGATGGCACAAAAGTTAGCGTCAAGGGACCTAAAGGAGAGCTTTCTCGCCAACTTCCCAGCAATGTAACAATCTCCCAACAAGGAGAAATATTGACAGTCAACCGCTGCGATGACTCGCGCACCTCAAGACAAATGCACGGTCTGTGCCGTACCTTAGTTGCCAACATGATTGAAGGAGTTTCCAAAGGATTCGAACGCCGTTTGGAAATTCAAGGCGTTGGTTACCGCGCTCAACTACAAGGTCGTAACTTGATTTTGAATGTCGGCTACAGCCACCAAGTGCAAATTGCCCCACCAGATGGAATTCAATTTGCAGTTGAAAATAATACCAATGTTATCGTTAGTGGCTACGACAAAGAAGTGGTAGGCAACACCGCAGCTAGAATTCGTGCCGTTCGTCCACCAGAACCTTATAAAGGCAAAGGAATTCGCTACGCGGGCGAACTAGTAAGACGTAAAGCTGGTAAGACTGGTAAAGGTGGTAAGAAGTAAAAATGAAGCTTACTCGTATAGAATCAAGACAACGTCGGCATCGACGCATTCGCAGCAAAGTCAAGGGTTCGCCAGAACGTCCGCGCTTGGCAGTATTTCGTTCCCACCAGCATATCTATGCTCAGGTAATTGATGATACTCGCCATCACACTTTAGTGGCAGCCTCTTCTTTAGAACCAGAATTGAGATCTAAATTAGCTTCCGGTGGAAACTGCCAAGCATCCATCGAAGTTGGAAAATTAATCGCCCAGCGCTCCCTAGAAAAAGGCATCTCCAAAGTAGTTTTCGATCGCGGCGGCAATCTCTATCACGGTCGAGTCAAAGCACTGGCTGAAGCAGCACGCGAAGCTGGGCTGGATTTCTAACCACATTTGTCATTGATGAGTCATGATTGGCACAAAATAAAGGACTACAGAACATGGCAACAAATCGTCGAAAAGCTAACCGCGCAAAAAAAGAAGAAACCAACTGGCAAGAGCGGGTCATTCAGATCCGACGGGTGAGCAAAGTAGTCAAAGGAGGTAAAAAACTCAGCTTCCGCGCTATTGTCGTCGTCGGTAACGAACGCGGCCAAGTCGGTGTGGGAGTAGGCAAAGCCTCTGATGTCATTGGTGCGGTTAAAAAAGGTGTAGCCGACGGCAAAAAACACTTAATAGAAATTCCTATTACCAAATCAAATTCTATTCCCCACCCCGTCAACGGTACCGGTGGCGGTGCAAAGGTATTGATGCGTCCCGCAGCTCCCGGTACGGGTGTAATTGCTGGTGGAGCTGTTCGTACCGTCTTAGAGTTGGCAGGGGTTAAGAATGTTTTAGCAAAACAACTCGGCTCAAATAACCCTCTCAACAACGCCAGAGCCGCAATCAACGCTCTTACCACCCTGCGTACCTTCTCCGAAGTGGCTGAAGACCGGGGTATTCCCGTGGAAAATCTTTACATTTAGTTAATAGTTGCTTGCCCAACGGTACGTGGTTCAGGCAGTCTCAGGCCTGGAACCGCCAACTATTACTAAATAGTCAATAGATTTTATATTTTATAAAAATTTACACTTTCCTTTGGCTTATGAGACTACATGACGTTCGTCCGCAAAAAGGTTCCAAAAAACGCCCGCGTCGTCTGGGGCGGGGTATCTCTGCCGGGCAAGGTGCAAGCGCCGGCAAAGGCATGCGCGGTCAAAAAGCCCGCTCGGGCGGCGGTACCAGACCTGGCTTCGAAGGCGGTCAACAACCATTGTACCGTCGCATTCCCAAGTTGAAGGGCTTTCCCCTAGTGAATCGTAAAGTTTACACTACGATTAATGTAGAAAAGCTAGCCTCCCTTCCAGCAAATTCACAAGTCAATTTGACCTCCTTAAAAGAAGCACGTATTATCACTGCTGTTAAAGGTCCGCTGAAAATTTTGGGGGATGGGGAATTGAGCGTTCCGCTCAAGGTACAGGCAGCAGCTTTTACAAGTACAGCTCGTAGCAAAATTGAGGCAGCTGGCGGGAGTTGTGAAGTTGTAGCTCAGTAAGAGCGTAGGTAACACACGCACGCTCCAGCCACAGAAAGACTAATTCGTATCTAAGGTAGCCCTTTATGATCGGTCGAGAAAAACCCCCAACAGCTCAAGAGACTTTTATGCAAATGGCACAAGCAGCAGGATTAAGGGGTCGGCTGCTTGTTACCATCGGTATTATCATTTTGATTCGTTTGGGCATACACCTGCCCATACCAGGAATCGATCGAGAAAAATTTGCTGCCGCTATTAGCGGTAACAACCAAATCTTCAGCTTCTTGGATATATTTTCTGGAGGCGGACTCTCGGCTTTGGGAGTTTTTGCCTTAGGCATTTTGCCTTACATCAATGCCTCTATTATTATTCAACTGCTTACCGCCGCTATCCCAGCTTTAGAAAATTTACAGAAAAATGAAGGCGAGGCCGGAAGGCGGAAAATTTCCCAAATCACCCGCTATGTGGCCTTGGGCTGGGCAATTGTGCAAAGCATTTTTTTATCAACATTCTGGCTCAGAAGTTTTGCCTTGAACTTCGGTCCCGTTTTTGTTCTGGAAACAACAGTAGCCTTGGTGGCTGGATCCATGTTCGTAATGTGGGCCTCAGAATTAATTACCGAGCGTGGAATTGGTAACGGTGCTTCACTTTTGATTTTTGTCAACATTGTGGCGACGCTGCCAAAATCATTAAGCGATACTATTGCCTACATTCAAGGAAGCGGACAAGAAATAGCGCGGGAAAGAGTTGGACCGGTAATTGTACTTGTCTTGGTTTTCCTGGCCACAATAGTCGGTATTGTATTTGTTCAGGAAGCAGTTCGCCGCATTCCGATCATTTCTGCCCGTCGTCAAGTCGGTCGGCGTATTTTTGCCGAACAACGCAGCTACCTTCCCTTGCGTCTCAATCAAGGTGGGGTAATGCCAATTATCTTCGCTACTGCCATTTTGAGTTTGCCTTTTTTGATTGCCAATTTTACTAGAAATCCAGAGATTGCTAACATTGTTAACACTTATTTAAGTCCCGGCGGCTCTCAGTCCTGGGTTTATGTTCTCGTTTACCTGGTTTCTATCATGTTTTTCAGCTACTTTTATTCTTCTTTGATAGTAAACCCGGTTGACGTAGCACAAAACCTGAAAAAAATGGGTTCTAGCATTCCTGGTATTCGTCCGGGAAAAGCTACTAGCGAATATATAGAACGGGTTTTGAATCGACTCACTTTTTTAGGTGCTATATTTTTGGGCTTGGTTGCAATTATTCCCACTGCTGTAGAAAGAGCTTTAGGAGTACCAACCTTCAAAGGACTCGGCGCTACCTCCTTGTTAATTCTAGTTGGTGTGGCAATTGATACAGCCAAACAAATTCAAACCTACGTTATCTCCCAGCGCTATGAAGGAATGGTGAAACAATAGTGAAGCGATTAATCTTCTTGGGACCGCCTGGAGCTGGAAAAGGAACTCAAGCACAAACACTAGCTCAAGAATGGAACATTCCCCATATTTCTACAGGTGACCTATTGCGCCAAGCTTTAAAAGAACAAACTCCTTTGGGTCTCAAGGCCCAAAGTTACATGGATAGAGGCGAGTTAGTTCCCGACCAACTAGTGCAGGATATGGTAGAGGAACGCCTTTATCAAAGCGATAGTCATTTCGGTTGGATTTTGGACGGTTTTCCCCGTACGGTGAAACAAGCGGCTTTCTTAGAACAATTGCTGCAAAAATTGGCTCAAGGCAGTGTAAAGGTAATCAACTTTGATGTACCTGACGATGTTGTTGTCGCTCGCTTGCTACAGCGCGGGCGCAAGGACGATTCCGAACAGGTCATCCGTCGCCGCTTAGAAGTCTATCGCTCGGAAACAGCTCCTTTGATTGACTTTTATGGCGAACGCCACCAACTGTTGACTGTCAACGGTAATCAGTCTCCAGAAGAAGTTTCTGCCGAAATCAAAAAACAGGTTATCGCTTCCTAAAAGTTTTATGGACCTCAAGATAGAGTGGGTTCGGCGTCATTTGCACCTTTCCCGCCCTATCCGTCTTCCAGTTGAATAAGCATCAATAATTTTGGATAAGATATATTACATAAACCGTTGATATATTTTGCAAATTATGTTGCTTGGCAGGAAAAAATTAGCTGCAAGTGACAACAACTAACTGAGTTGAGGAAAAAAGAAATTGTCTAAGCAAGATTTAATTGAAATGGAAGGAACTGTCACCGAGTCATTGCCAAATGCGATGTTTCGCGTCGATCTCGACAATGGCTTTAATGTCCTTGCTCATATTTCTGGCAAGATTCGCCGTAACTATATCAAAATTTTACCTGGCGATCGCGTTAAAGTCGAGCTGACGCCCTACGACCTGACCAAAGGTCGAATTACTTATCGATTGCGCAAAAAGTAGACCTGATAAAAATACTTTTTCTAGGAGGTGAATCACCAGATGGCAAGGTATTTGAGCTTAGAGCCTAGCACAAGCTGAAGATAATACTTCCCTTTTCTTAACAGAAGCTATGAAAATTCCCATAATTACAATTACTCATCTAGCTTCCCCACCCAGTAGCTGGGAAAACCCTGATGTAAAATACTATACCAAATTTTGCGGAACTCCACCACTTAACTGAATATTTTCTCAAAAAATGCTATAATTCACTATTTGTAATCAATTGGGAAAGGCATGAAAGTCAGAGCCTCTGTCAAAAAAATGTGTGAAAAGTGTAACGTGATCCGACGTCGGGGTCGCGTTATGGTGATTTGCGTTAACCCCAAACACAAGCAGCGCCAAGGCTAGAACCATAGTAAAAATCACCAATAAAAAACAATAAAGTTTCAGTCAACAGGGAGACAACAGTTGTGGCAAGGATTGCCGGAGTAGACCTGCCGCGTGATAAACGCGTTGAAATCGGTCTAACTTACATATATGGAATTGGTTTATCACGGTCAAAGCAGATTCTCGCAGCTACGGGTGTAAATCCAGACACTCGCGTTAAAGATCTTAGCGATGCTGACATAGCAGCTCTAAGGTCAGAAATTGAAAACAATTACCAAGTAGAAGGCGACCTAAGGCGCTTGGAGGCTATGAACATCAAGCGCTTGATTGATATAGGAACCTATAGAGGACGCCGCCACCGCTTGGGTTTACCAGTCAGGGGACAAAGAACTCGCACTAACGCCAGAACCAGACGTGGGAGAAGGCAAACAGTGGCTGGAAAGAAAAAAGCACCTACTAAATAAAAATTCTTCCTACTCTCTTTTTGGAGTCAAAACTAAGTTCCACCATTCCTTAGCAACACCAATATGGCGCGACAACCAAGTAAAAAAACTGGCAGCAAAAAGCAAAAACGCAACGTACCCAACGGTATTGCCTATATCCAATCTACTTTCAACAATAGCATTGTCACAATTACAGATCCAAACGGAGATGTAATCTCCTGGGCCAGCGCTGGTTCCAGCGGTTTTAAAGGAGCTAAAAAAGGAACTCCTTTTGCAGCCCAAACTGCCGCTGAAAGTGCTGCTCGTCGAGCTATAGACCAGGGAATGCGACAAATTGAAGTGATGGTAAGCGGTCCAGGAGCAGGACGAGAAACTGCAATTCGAGCACTTCAGGGAGCAGGACTGGAAATCACCCTGATTCGGGATATTACTCCCATTCCTCACAATGGCTGTCGCCCGCCCAAGCGTCGTAGAGTCTAAAGCAAACAGTCAACCAATACTCAGCTAAACCTATCTATACTGTTGCCTCACACATAGCAGCGGTCCCGTCCGAAGCACAACAATTCCGATGCCAAAAAGGACTGCGAAACTTCAAAGAACCAACCTAAAAAACCAGCGCCCGTTAGTTTCTGAGGAAATCAAACTCTCGTGTCATCGGACAACAAAAATGCAGTTTGAGAGACCCTAACTACAGGGCAGCAACAATCTACAGACAACCAAAATTTTTGTCCATAAGCAAGACCTTACAATCAGGGAGGCTACTTTGTGGCGCAATTTCAAATCGAATGTGTAGAGTCTAATACAGAGGAAAGTCGAAGCCACTACAGCAAATTTATTCTAGAACCTCTGGAACGAGGTCAGGGAACTACCGTTGGCAACGCTCTCAGACGAACTCTGTTATCAAACCTAGAGGGTACGGCAGTAACAGCAGTACGGATTGCTGGAGTAACCCACGAATTTGCCACAGTTCCGGGCGTGAGGGAAGACGTGTTGGAAATCCTCATGCGCATGAAGGAAGTTATCCTCAAAAGTAATTCCTCTCAACCCCAAATAGGTCGTTTGCTCGTCAACGGTCCAGCTACGGTTACCGCAGCACACTTCGATGTACCAAGTGAAGTAGAAGTCATCGATCCGACCCAGTACATTGCCACCCTAGCTGAAGGGGCAAAATTGGAAATGGAATTTCGGATCGAGAAAGGTAAAGGCTATCGCACTGTCGAGCGAGGTCGAGAAGAAGCTACATCCATAGACTTTCTACAAATAGATTCAGTATTTATGCCAGTTAGAAAGGTTAACTACAGTGTAGAAGAAACTCGCGGAGATGGTGGAATGCCAAAAGACCGACTGCTGTTAGAAGTTTGGACAAACGGCAGCCTCACTCCCCAAGAAGCCCTTTCCTCGGCAGCTGGAATCTTGGTAGATTTGTTTAACCCCCTCAAAGATATTGATATCAGTCAAAAAGAGACAGGCTCTGAACCTCCTGACGATCCTACAGCCCAGATTCCGATCGAAGAGTTACAACTTTCTGTACGTGCTTACAACTGTCTCAAACGGGCACAAGTTAACTCGGTAGCGGACTTACTGGATTACACCCAAGAAGACCTGTTAGAAATTAAAAACTTTGGTCAAAAGTCTGCCGAAGAAGTAGTTGAAGCTTTACAACGACGCTTGGGCATTACTTTGCCAACAGAAAGGTCTTCTAAACACGGAGGCTAACAGCTATTGTAACGGTTAAACAACAAGCGACAAACAATTAACAGCCATCTGAACAAGCATTATCGTTAGTAATTTAGAAATTATGCGCCATCGTTGTCGAGTCAAAAAACTCAACAAACCAGCCGACCAACGCCGCGCCCTGTTGCGAGCACTGACTACCGAACTGATTCGTCACGGTCGGATCACCACTACTCTCACCCGAGCCAAGGCAGTAAGGGCACAAGTGGATAAAATGATTACCTTAGCCAAAAATGGCTCCTTAGCAGCACGCCGTCAAGCTATAGGTTACTTGTACGACAAGCAACTCGTTCACTCCCTGTTCGAACAGGCAGCTAGTCGCTATGGCGATCGCCAAGGCGGATATACCCGCATCTTGCATACCGTCCGCCGTCGCGGTGATAACGCTGAAATGGCAATCATTGAATTGGTATAAGTTATCAGTCATTAGTCATGAGTCATGAAAAACAGGACAAATGACAAATGACAAATAACGAAACTGCTATGGTAGAAAGCCACCAGCCACCAACCCAGCGGGTCGCCCTGGTTATTCAATACCTGGGCACTCATTTTCATGGCTGGCAGAAACAACCACGACACCGCACCGTCCAGGAAGAGATAGAAAAAGCTATCTTTAATATCTTAGGCTACTCCACAGCACTATACGGTGCCGGACGTACCGATGCAGGAGTTCACGCCGCCGCTCAAGTGGCTCATTTTGATGTCAAAAGTAAAATTCCTGCCTCCAAGTGGGCAACTATTCTTAATAACTACCTGCCTAAAGATATTTTGATTCGAGCTTCAGCAGCTGTGAGCCATGATTGGCATGCTCGCTTTAGTGCAGAATATCGCCGCTACCGCTATACCATTTACACTGATGAGCGACCAAACTTGTTCGTAAGAGCCTTTAGTTGGCATTATTATTATGCACCCTTAGATGAATCCTTGATGCAGGCAGCATTAAAACCTCTCATCGGCCACCATCACCTCAAAGCATTTCACCGCTCTAATTCCCATCGCCAGCACTCTTGGGTAGAAATACAGGCAGCAGAGTGCTATCGCACCGACTCCTTTATCCATATCGAACTGCAAGCAAATGGATTTTTGTACGGTATGGTACGGCTGCTAGTAGGAATGCTGGTACAGGTAGGTTCCAGACAGCGATCGCTAGCTAGCTTTACTGACATTTGGAAAAACCAACGCCGAGAAGAAGTCAAATACGCTGCACCTGCTCACGGTTTGTGCTTGTTGCGAGTTGGCTATCCAGATTTTCCCTTTCCCAAACACATCTGGTTTGATACGCAACCTTTATACGTCATCGGTCGCTAACTGTCACTCATAACCGCCGACAATTTAAATAGATGATCCAAACAAATCACAAAGGACAAATGGCAAATGACAGAAAACAAAACATACCTTCCTCCTACTAATTCCCTTACGCGTCAGTGGTACGTAGTCGACGCTAGCAATCAATGCCTGGGTCGCCTGGCAAGCGAAATTGCCAAAATTCTGCGAGGAAAAAATAAACCCCAATACACACCCCACCTCGATACCGGCGACTTTGTCATTGTAGTCAATGCTGAAAAAGTAGCCGTAACCGGAAAAAAACGCACTCAAAAAATTTACCGCCGTCACTCTGGTCGCCCCGGGGGCATGAAAACAGAAACCTTTGCTGATTTGCAAAAACGTTTGCCAGAAAGGATTATTGAACATGCAGTCAAAGGAATGCTGCCCAAAAATCGTCTGGGGCGACAATTATTCGGTAAATTGAAAGTTTATGCTGGTCCTGCTCACCCCCACCAAGCACAAAAACCCCAAGAAATCAAAATTAGTAGTATTCTAGGAGAACAAAATTAATGCAAACAACAGACCGCACTGGTGGTCGTGCCATTTACTGGGGCACAGGCCGTAGAAAATCAGCTGTTGCTCGCGTACGCCTAATACCAGGTACCGGGCAATTGAGTGTAAACGGAAAACCTGGGGACTTGTATTTCCAGTTCAACCCAAATTACTTGAGTGCGATCAAAGCTCCCCTAGAAACCTTGGGACTAGAAAACGAGTATGACATCGTGGTCAAAGCTGAAGGTGGCGGCTTAACCGGACAATCAGATGCAATTCGTCTGGGAGTTGCCCGCGCTCTTTGCCAACTGGATCCGGATAACCGCTCGCCTTTGAAAATCGAAGGCTATTTGACCCGCGACCCCAGGTCAAAAGAACGGAAAAAATATGGTTTGCACAAAGCCCGCAAAGCACCTCAGTACTCCAAGCGTTAATCGATTTGAAGTTTGAGAGTTGAGAAATTCTCAAATCGACAATTGAAAATAGGCAAAAGTTATAATTTACGTATTACCGCTCGCAAACAAAACTATGGCTAAACCTGGAATTCATCCCCAATGGTATCCAGAAGCAAAAGTATACTGTAACGGTCAGCTTGTAATGACCGTAGGCTCCACTAAGCCAGAATTACACGTAGATGTTTGGTCTGGAAATCATCCCTATTATACCGGTACTCAAAAGATCATTGACACGGAAGGACGTGTGGAACGTTTCCGTCGTAAATACGGCATGACGAACGACAAAGCTTCCGGTGGCAAAAACAAAAAGTAGCGGGTTGGCTGTAGCTATTAATAACGGCCCTTTATTGGCTGGGTCTTTTTTCAACGCTTGAGTCAACTTGCTATTTCCAGGAGCAAATGTGCTCCACCCACACTTTGCGAACACGCACTCGTCATGGCTGAACAATATTTATTGGAGAAACTCAAATCTGTTGAACAAACCTTTAATGAATTAACTCGTCGCCTTGCCGATCCTGATACTGCCAAAAATCCGGATGAGTATCAGAAAGTGGCAAAGGCCCGTTCGTCTTTAGAAGAAGTAGTCAACACCTACGATCTTTGGAAGGCAGCTCGAGAAGAACTAACAGGAGCACGCCAAGTTCTAAAGGAATCTCAAGGGGATCCAGAACTGCAGCAAATGGCAGCGATGGAGGTTCAAGAACTAGAAAAAAAAATAGATACCCTGGAAACTCGTCTGAAAATATTATTATTACCGCGCGATCCCAATGATGAAAAAAACATCATGCTGGAAATTCGTGCCGGTACTGGTGGCGACGAGGCTAGCATTTGGGCTGGCGATTTAGTGCGGATGTACTCCCGCTATGCAGATAGCCAAGGCTGGCGAGTCAAGTTAGTTAGTGAATCTGTGGCAGAAATGGGCGGCTTTAAAGAAGCAATTTTAGAAATTCAGGGAGACAATGTTTACAGCAAGCTAAAATTTGAAGCTGGAGTCCATCGGGTGCAGCGGGTACCAGTCACAGAAGCAGGAGGACGAGTTCATACTTCCACTGCCACTGTAGCGGTTATGCCAGAAGTAGATGATGTGGAAATCCATATCGATCCGAAAGATATTGAATTAACCACTGCTCGCTCTGGTGGCGCTGGCGGACAAAATGTGAATAAAGTGGAAACCGCCGTTGATTTGTACCACAAACCTACGGGAATTCGTATTTTCTGTACGGAAGAACGCAGCCAGTTACAAAACAAAGAACGGGCGATGCAAATACTGCGAGCTAAGTTGTACGAAATGAAATTACGCGAACAGCAGGAAGCTGTAACTTCCATGCGGCGATCGCAAGTAGGTACGGGAGCTCGTTCGGAAAAAATTCGCACCTACAACTACAAAGACAATCGCGTCACAGACCATCGTCTTGGGCAAAACTATCCGCTCAATGCTGTTCTAGAAGGCGATTTAGAGCCAATTATTCAAGCTTGTATCTCTCAAGACCAGCAAGAACGCTTAGCAGAACTTGCTGCTTCTGGCGTATCTAACCCATAGATTTTTGTTTGAAAATATTTTTGTCTTTTGTTGCGAACCGCTTTGTGCTTTTAGTATTAGCATTCGGAAGCGGTTTTTTTATGCTTGTGAAATCAAACGCCGTCCAAGTTATTTTGGACAGCGAACGAACGAACGAACAAACGAACGAACAAAATAAAGAGCAGGCGCGCTGCAACTTCTAATTTGACTTTGCTTAGTAGCAGCCCTTTTTTAGGATTAGTCCTTGCAAGCACAGCGATAGATTTTCGAATCTAACTAATTCTGAGCCTTTACCTACCCACTCCTATATATTGAAAGCCAGCTCTGACCATTTTTTCAGGATCGAGGAAGTTTCGACCGTCAACAATCACAGCATGATTCATCAATTTGGCCATCTGAGGATAATCTAGATTTTGAAATTGCTGCCATTCTGTAACCAGTACCAAAGCATCACAACCATCGGCAAGTCTTTCGGGATCGGTTTCCACTAACACACCCGTTAGACCATCGCGCAAACCAGATTGGGAAACTATAGGATCGTATGCCTTAACTTTAGCTCCCAGTCGATTGAGATGCTCGATCAGGGTAAGAGCTGGAGCATCGCGCATGTCATCGGTATCCGGTTTAAAAGTCAGGCCCAGTAACCCGATTGTTTTACCTTTGAGAATTTTCAAAGCGTGTTGTAGTTTTTCCACCGCAATTAAGCGCTGGCGTTGGTTGACACTGACAGCAGATTTTAACAGCTGTGCCTCATAACCATAATCGTCAGCAGTATGAATCAGTGCGGCAATATCCTTGGGAAAGCAGGAACCACCCCAGCCAATTCCAGCATTGAGGAATTTATTGCCGATGCGAGAATCTAGACCTATGCCTTTAGCTACTTGCGTTACATCTGCACCAACGCGATCGCAAATGTTAGCAACTTCATTAATGAAGCTAATTTTAGTAGCCAAAAAAGCATTGGCCGCGTATTTGATCATTTCCGCCGAACTCAGATCGGTTACCAGTACTGGTACTGGAGGCAAAGATTTATCCTCAGCGTACCTGCGCTCGATAATTGGAGCATATAATTCTTGCATCATGGCAATTGCTCGAGGACTGTTGCCCCCTAGAACTATGCGATCGGGGTTGAATGTATCGTAAACTGCTGAACCTTCACGTAAAAATTCTGGATTGCTGATGACATCAAACTCAGCTGTAATTTCGGGTAAATTTTCTTGAGCGCGTCCACCACCAACTGGTACTAATGTTTTTTGACGCTCGGCAATACCATCTAAAACTATCATCCGCACCCAGTCACCCGAACCAATTGGTACGGTAGACTTATTCACGATTACTTTATAACCACCGTTTAAATGGGCGCCTATACCGCGAGCCACAGCTTCGACATAGCGGGTATCGCTTTCACCTGTCGGTAACGGTGGTGTTCCGACGGCAATAAATAGAATTTCGCCATGACTAACTCCTGCACCCAGATCGGTGGTAAACTCGATCCTCCCTGCCTGGATCGCAGCTTGCATAATTTCCGAAAGCCCCGGTTCGAAAATCGGTGATTGTCCGGCTTTCATCAACTTTACTTTTTCTTCGTTGTTGTCCACACAGATAACATCATGCCCGATATGAGCTAAGCAAGCACCTGTCACCAAGCCTACATAACCAGTACCAATGACGCAAACACGCATTTTTTCAATGTCCTCACTTTGTTGGCGTTAATTTTCAAGCAGAAGCTTTCAGCAGTCTACAGCTATCAGGTCATCAATTAAGTTGAAATGTCAGTCTTTGAGGTTTGAGTACTTTTTATGCGATCGCGGAAATCTTCTATAGTCAGTTTTAACCCCTCTTGCAAAGGAACGGTAGGTTGCCAATTTAACCAAGTTTTCGCCCTAGTAATATCGGGACGGCGACGACGGGGATCGTCTGCAGGTAGGGGCTCAAATTTGATTTCGGCGTCGGGATTTACTAAGTTTTGCACCGTTCGAGCTAGTTCTAAGATTGTGTATTCATCTGGATTGCCTAAATTTACCGGCCCGATGTACTCTCCATTCATCAGGCGAATTAGTCCTTCCACCAGATCTGAGACATAACAAAAACTGCGCGTTTGGGAGCCATCTCCGTATATAGTCAAAGGTATGCCCCGTAAAGCTTGGACTACAAAGTTACTGACCACCCGACCGTCATTTTCCAACATCCGCGGTCCATAGGTGTTAAAAATGCGAGCCACTCTAATATCAACTTTATTTTGTCTGTAGTAATCAAATGCCAATGTCTCGGCAATGCGTTTGCCTTCGTCATAGCAGGAACGCAGACCAATAGGATTGACATTTCCCCTGTAATCTTCGCTTTGGGGATGAACTTCTGGATCGCCGTAAACCTCACTGGTTGAAGCCAACAAAAAGCGAGCTTTTACCCGCTTTGCCAGACCCAGCATGTTGAGCGTTCCCATCACGTTAGTTTTGACAGTTTTCACTGGATTGTACTGATAGTGTATCGGAGATGCAGGACAAGCCAGATGGTAGATTTGATCTACTTCTAACCGAATTGGCTCAGTTATATCGTGGCGGATCAGATCGAAACAAGGATGACCCAACCATTTGAGAATGTTTCGTTTATGTCCGGTATAAAAATTATCCAAGCAAATTACTTCCTGTCCATCGGCTATCAGTCGGTCGATGAGATGGGAACCAATGAATCCAGCTCCGCCCGTTACCAAAATTCTCATAGTTTACTAGGTAGTTACAGATATCTTTAGCAACAATTAGGCTTGTGTTTAGCTTAGCTACTAGAGTAAAAAAATACAAGATAAACACAACATAAGCACAATTACTAGAGCAAAATCATAGAAGATATGTTAATTCAATTTATATTTTTATATTCAATTTCAATTCTCTAAGGAAGAAAGCAAAGATATTTTCTAAATACTAAAAATTTGAAAAATTTGCAGAAAATTTCACTAAATCTTCAAATAGATTTTTAGTTTAGAGAGAAAATAATAATTGGGTTGAAAAAAGTTTTTGACCAAAAAGCAAGAATTTCAACCAAAATCAGCCAAAAAAACAATTAATCATTGCTCACACAGCTAGCTGTCTCAGGTTGGGAGTAGCCGCTAAAAAAGTTGGGTGCTGAGTACGTTGGGGTTCTCCAAGCATAACAATAGAACAAGTCAACTGGCTAGCCAATTGAGTCGTAACATCACTCATTGCCAATCCGCCCGGAGTGGTACGATTGCGGACAAAAGGTAGCACTACCAAATCGTATAATCTTGCTGCTTGTAAAATGGCTTGGGTAATATTTTCGTGAGCCATAATTTGAATTTCTGGAGGATTGGGCAAAGTTAACTTAGACACCATCACCGCAAGTTGCGATCGCCTCCAGGCAATTTTGCTAGAACTCGTACGGCGATCGCACACGTTTAAAACAGTCACCTGCGCTTGATTGGTTTCCGCCAAAATCTGAGCAAATTGCACCGGTTGCAACACTGGCGCGGTCACGTTTTCCACCGGTACCAAAATACGTTGGATTTTTTTTGGTGATTCTACCAAACGCGTCACTGCTACAGGACAGTGGGATGCCCAAACTACACCGTCGATCACATTCCCAAACAAGCGTGCTCTTAAGCCCGTACGTTTACCCCAACCCATAATAATTAAATTAGCCTTTTGTTCCCGCGCCGCCCTGCTAATTCCTTGAGCAAAAGCATCATCAATGCGCAGCAAAGGTTCTGCTTTCACACCTAAAGTCTCGCTGAGCGCCGTAGCTTTAGAAAGCAACCTTTCACTGCGTTGTACGGACATTTCTAATTGGGGTGCATCCATATGAGATGCAGCAGTAGCGATCGCCAAAGGTATAATCCTGCCATTTACTTGACGAGCCAACAAGACCGCCATTTCAATTAAGTACTGTTGTGTTTGGGGATTGTATACCGGTACAACTATGGTGAAAGGTTTGTTATTCTCTGTTTTTTCAGTCTCTTGATTTGTTAGAGCTAGTGGCAATTCTTGTTTCACCAATGCTGAAGCAGTCAAACTTCCAGCAAACAGACTAGTAATAGAAGGTCCTGCAGTTGAGGTCACCAACATTAGTAAAACAGCGCTTTCTACTACTGTTGTTGGCAACAACCCACTTTCATGTCCTAACAAGACCACAGTTAATGCCGCAACCACCTGAGGCAAGGATAACGACCACATCGTTAACATTTCCAGCCAATTGTAACGAGCAAACATCTTGGCAACCAAAGCTGCAATGAATTTGGCGATCGCTAAACTAACTACAAGCAAAAAGGTTAACTGCAGTGTCGCTGTATTCTTGATTAAGGCAGGCAGATTGACGAACAAGCCCAGAAAAACAAAGAAAATGGGGATAAACAGCACGCTACCGGCAAAAGCTACTTTTTCTTTTACAGGTCCTTCTCCTACAAGTTGATTTACGGTCAAACCTGCCAAAAATGCTCCCAAAATTTTCTCTATCCCCATTAGCTGGGCACTGAGAAGAACAACAAATATGCAAAGCAGTACAAATAAAAACTGGTTTGCTTCATCATCTCCGAAGCGGCGAAAAAATTCCTTTCCTGCCCAATTGCAGCCTGCCAAAATTATGATGCTATAAATGGCTAAGGAATTAAAAACCTGAATTACTTGCCACCAGTGCAAGTGTTTTGTACCTACAGCCAAACACACCGCCAATATTAGCAGTACACCAAAATCAGAAAAAATACTGGCTCCAGCAGTAGTTCTAATCGCTTCGTTGTTTAGCACTTCCAAACGATTAATTAAGGGATAGGCAACCAGGGTATAAGAAGCTAAAGTACAGCCAATTAATATCGCAGCGATCCAATCAAAACCCAAGCTTCGACCTATAAAAATTCCTACACCTAAAGGTAAACCGAAGGATAAACTGCTAAAAGTTATAGTATGGCACTTTTTTTGGCGTCGAAATTGCTCTAGGTCCGCTTCTAAACCAGCTACAAACAACAGGTAGATCAATCCAATGTCTGCAAGCAGGTTTAGTATTGGTGATTTTAGCTGTAGTAGATGCCAACCATAAGGACCAAACACTATCCCCGATAGTACCAAGCCGACTAACGCTGGTAGTCGCAGTCGCTCAAACAAGATCGGTACAACTAAGATCACCAGTAAGAGAATAACAAAAGGAGCCAGTGGCTCTGGGATATAAACTCGAGTGGTAGGCTCAACAGTAAGAACTTGGAATATTAATTCCATAGGTAGGACTTAGAGGAGTGATGGTAAGGCTATGACTCTGGTTCTGTTGGACCGATGCGAGGATAATGTCAAAAATACTAGATGGATGCAGATGAATATATTGTCAAATTTAGTTCACACCAGCTTCTCTAACGAGAAGCCGCGCTTCGCGCGTCTACAGGTTGGTATTTGTGTAGTACCTAGGGGTGAATTTGACTTAAAATAAACCGCAGGCGATCGTAATCGTCTTTGAGTAATACACTTAAGGTCCGTCCAGCTTGGACCAGCCACTGTCGATCTGCTTGACGTAACTGATACACTTCGCGAATAACTGCTGCCGTTAAGGACTCTACCGGTGCACCGCTAATTCCTAGCAGCGTTCGGAGAAAATCGAATTTTTCAGTAAATTTAATGATGGCTTCTGGTTCGCATCGATACACTGGCTGATGAATCTGGGGTGGACGAGGTGGTAAGTAATGATACATAGCACCCCCCAACCCCCGAGTATTTCTGGCGGTTTCAAAGCCAACGATCGCGGCGCGGAATTCTGTTTTGAGCATAGCGAAGATTTGAGGTTGTTCCTCTCGCAATTCCTGTAAAGACAATCCCAAAGCGACTGGTCTGTGTACGGAATCTACAGGCATGGTAGTGGCATAATGCACGACAGCATACACGTAATTGCCAGAATCTTCATCCACAGAATAAACCCAGCTCCCAAAGGCAGGCATGGCAGGAAAACTCAAATCTTCTGGTTCCAAGCACTGGGCTAAAAATTCGCAGGTAGATGTTTCGATCACCTCTGCGAAATGGTTGGGTTGGCGATCGCCTCGAGCTAAATGTGGCAGGGGAAGGCGCATAGCAGGAATTAAGAAGGATTTTATTTTGCTTTTTTACGTCCTGCGGTGGTTTCTACAGGTTCTAATTCACTCAGGCGAAAAGTAACCAACTTATCCCAGTTACCACCTTCAAACAACACGGCGACCTTACCGTCACTAACTCGCTGCACGAGTCCTTCGTAGCGATAATAGATATCTGTGGGATTCTTAACGCGAACAGTTGCTCCCGGCAGGATCATAATTAGTACCCTCTAGCGTTCCTGTTAATAGCTTAATACCTGTGACAGGTAAATTGTTGATTGGCGATCGCTACTGACAATAACTAAAAACTATCGATTAAGACCAATACTTCTGTTTTTGTCGAAAATTGGCCACAGATTCAACTATTCCCAAAGCAATAAAATTTGCTAGCATAGCAGAACGTCCATAACTTATCCACGGAAGGGGAATTCCTGCAACTGGAGCTAAACCCACGGTCATACCGATATTGACAATCACCTGAAACAAAATCGCAGACAAAACTCCAATAGCTAGCAAAGAGCCAAAATTATCTTTAGCTGTTTGGGCTACGTGCAAAAGACGCAGACAAAGCAAGCAGAACACCACCAACACCAGCAAACAGCCTATAAAACCAAATTCTTCACCCACAGCAGAAAAGATAAAATCCGTATGCTGTTCGGGAACAAAATTGAGCTGGGTCATCGGTCCTTTAAAAAGACCTTGTCCCCACAATTGTCCAGCGCCAATTGCGATCCGAGATTGAATTTGGTGATAGGCAGAACCGAGAGGATCGGCCTTGGGATTAATAAAGGAAGTTAATCGGTCTCTTTGGTACTCTTTGAGTAAATGATTCCAAACAAAAATTCCTAATTCGCCACCCAATAAATTTAAACTCAACGCTCCCATACAACCAAGGCCAAATCGCCGCCAAGGAAGAGTGCGCCAGCCAACAATACCCATGGCAATTGACCAAATCAATCCCAATGGTCCGAAGTTGAGGTCTTTTGAAAAACTGATGGCAAACGGCCAGGGTATGCTGAATAAAATTGCGGCCACAATCGGAGAAATCATCAAAATCAACCAACCCGGGTTAGCATTTGCCCAGTAAAGCATTCCCAAGACAATAGCGCCGAATACTAGTGAAGTTGCTAAATCTGGCTGTAAAAAAACCAATCCCCAAGGAATTGCAGTAATTGCCAAAGCGCGAAAAACGTTATCGAGGCTAGAAGCGGTGCGCTTGTGCAACAAAGCTGCCAGAGTGATGATTATTCCGACTTTGGCAAATTCCGAGGGTTGGACGTTAAAACCAAAAACGCCGATCCACCGTTGGGCACCTTTGGCGCTGTGGCCGATCGCCATTACTGCTATCAAGCTGAGATTGGTAAGGGTGTAGGTAAACCAGTGCCATTGCAGCAGATATTCGTAACGTAGCCGAGCCAGTACCAGTGCCAGTATGCAACCAGTACCGCCGATGAGCCAGTGCCACCACCAGTCTGTGAGTCCTTGATTTAATTCTGCGCTGCAAATCATGATGCCGCCAAATATAGTTAAACCAATCGGCAGGCAAAACAGCAGCCAGTCTACATGTTGCCAAGGTTTTAACCAGTATTTCCAACGAGACTGGGGCAGCCAAGAACGTGACCTTTTTAACAACATTTGCTATTTGAGATTTGCTGTTTACTGATAGGTACTAAAACTTAGTATTTTCTAGGCAAGCAGGGCAGCTACCGATACTTTAGCGGCAATGGTTTGGGCGATCGCTGTCAATGCTTTGGCACTAGCTGAATTAGGGTCGCCCACAACTATTGGCACACCGCTATCACCACCGATCCTGGTGGAAATTTCTAACGGTACGCATCCCAGCAACGGTACTTCTAACTCTGCTGCTGTTTTGGCTCCTCCACCAGAACCAAAGATGTCGTATCGTTTATCTGGCATGTCGGGGGGAATAAAGTAACTCATATTTTCTACAATTCCCAGAACAGGAACGTTCATCTGCTGAAACATGCGCAGGCCCTTGCGGGAATCTAGTAAAGCTACAGTTTGGGGTGTAGTTACAATTACAGCCCCCGCCATGGGCACTGCTTGTGTTAATGTTAACTGAGCATCTCCCGTTCCTGGGGGCATATCCACAATTAAATAATCTAATTCCCCCCATTGCACTTGATAGAGAAATTGACGAATGACTCCATTTAGCATTGGACCGCGCCAAATTACCGGTTGGTCGCGGTCGATTAAAAATCCCATCGATACTAATTTCACGCCGTAACTAAAGGCTGGTTCCAATATTTCTCCTTGTTTTGAAGTGCGTACCAACATTTGAGCATCAGCTAGTCCCAGCATTGTCGGATCGTTGGGACCGTAAATATCAGCATCCAGCAAACCCACTTTTGCTCCTGCTTGAGCCAAAGCCACAGCCACATTCACAGCGATGGTACTTTTACCAACACCACCTTTACCGCTGGAAATGGCAATTATATTTTTGACACCAGGTACGCCAGTGCGAGCAGGTACACTTTTTTGCTGCGGTGTTTCCGCTGTAACCTCCACCAAGACATCCGTAACACCTGGCAGCTTTTTCACAGCCTTTTGACAATCTTCAACGATAAATTCACGCAGAGGGCAGGCGGGTGTAGTTAAAACCAAGGTGAAACTTACCTTGCCTTCTTCAATTTTTATGTTGCGAATCATGTTCATTTCCACCAGGCTTTTGCGGAGTTCCGGGTCTTGTACCGGTCGCAACACTTCTAAGACGGAACCAGAATTGAGGACGTTATTCATAGTTTTTCACCCTTACTGCCGCAATTTTTTTT
>Ga0272448_1001012_pt1 | contig 39622 bp, 28 predicted proteins | sample YNPCB0191_FD_202220 | JGI IMG/M metagenome (GOLD analysis project Ga0272448, IMG submission 202220) | Hot spring sediment microbial communities from Yellowstone National Park, WY, United States - YNP-CB-019-1 | ecosystem: Environmental > Aquatic > Thermal springs > Hot (42-90C) > Sediment...
TACACAAGGAGTCCGAAACATGCGATGTGGAATGGGTCTGTGGCAAAAAGGGCTGGTGTGGGCAGGTTGTGCTTTAGGGGCATGGGCGTTGTGGGCTGCTGAGCCGCAAACGCCCTCTGCCCAGGAAAAAGAACCGCCTACCAAGGTGAAGTTCGTCATGCATCGGGTAGGCAACTACCGGAGCGAAGCCTGCGCCGTAGGCGATTTCAACGGCGACGGCAAACTGGACATCATTGCCGGCCCCTATCTGTATCTGGCCCCCGACTGGAAAGCCGTCAAGGTCCGGGAAATCTTCTCCGACGTGAACGACGAAGGCAAAGGCTATTGCCACGATTTCATGAATCTGGCCGTCGATGTCGATGGCGACGGGCGGCTGGATGTGGTCTCCTGCACCTGGCATGAAAAACGCTGCACCTGGTATCGAAATGTCGGCACCGACGGCAAACTGTGGCCGGAAGCGGTCATCGAAGAAAACGGTAACTTCGAATGCGGCGATCTGGTGGACATCGACGGCGACGGCAAACCGCTGGAAATCCTCCCCCATGTCCAGCGAACCGTTTGGTACGATTTGGTCAAGGGGCCGGACGGCAAACAAGGCTATGTGGTCCGGCTTGTGTCGGAGGAGAAGCTCAATTTCGGCGGCGGCGTCGGTGATATTAATGGCGATGGTCGGCCCGACATCCTCCGCCCCGACGCCTGGTACGAAGCACCGGCCGATCCCAGAAAAGGCCAGTGGAAAAAACATCCCCTGGCCCTGGGCGGCCCGGACGGCAAAATCGAACATACCCCCCAAATCCTCGTCTATGATGTCAACGCCGATGGCCTAAACGATATCGTCACCAGTTCGGCCCACCGGTACGGCATCTTCTGGTACCAGCAGGTCCGGGAGGGCGATCAAATCTCCTGGAAACAGCATGTCATTGACAAGTCCTGGACCCAGGCCCATAGCTTGGCCCTGGCCGATCTAGACGGCGACGGCGACCTGGACCTAGTTACCGGTAAACGGTTCTTTGCCCATAACGGCGGCGACCCCGGAGCGTTTGATCCGCTGTGTGTTTATTGGTACGAACTGAAACGAGAAAAAGGCCAGCCGCCCCAGTGGATCCGGCATACCATCTCCTATAACCAAGGGATCGGCTCCGGGATGAATATCCCGGTGGTCGATCTGGACGGCGACGGCGACCTGGACCTTGTGGTAACCGGCAAATGGGGCGGCCCGGTCTGGTTCGAAAATAAACTCAAATAATCCCCTCCTGGCAGTGCGGAGGTCCCGTTCGCGCAAGCCCTGGTAGGCTGCACGGCTCGGACTCCCGCTTCCGGGGGCCAAAGCCCACTTCCAGCCAGAAAAACTACGATCCCCCTCCCGCAGGGCCACCTATCCCTTCCACGATTTTTACTCTCGAAGGGACGATGTCTGTTTGTGCTTTCGCAAGTGCTTTTTTTCAGGAGGACTTGCTATGCGGCGGAACCGGTTTGCTTTCCGGAGCCTATGGGTTCTTTTGGACGCTGGCGTCGGGGTGGTTTTCTGGGGGATGATGGGTCTGAGCTTTTGGGTGGGGGCGGAGTTCCAGATGCAACCTGTTTTGGCCGCCTCGCAAGAACCGGCCGCCCAACCATCCACTAGCCCCACCCCTGCTCCCAGTGGGGAGAATCCGAGCGGGGAGAAACCATCTGGTGCCGAACCCGAAACCCTTGTCTTCCACAATGCCAAGATCATCACGGTGGATCCGCAGTTTCGGATCGTCCAGGCCATGGCCGTTCGGGGCGAGCGGATTCTGGCCACCGGCGCCCTGGAGGAGGTGCTCCGGCAGGCGGGGCCGAAGGTGCGCCGAATCGACCTTGGCGGCCGGACGGTGATGCCGGGACTAATCGACTCCCATAGCCATCCGCCGGGCGCCGCCGTCTATGAGTTCGACCATGAAATCCCGCCGATGGACAGTATTGCCGATGTATTGGATTATGTGCGGAAGCGGGCCGCCGTATTGCCGCCGGGCCAGTGGATCGTCATCCGGCAGGTGTTCATCACCCGACTTCGAGAGCGGCGGTACCCGACGCGGCAGGAATTGGATCAAGCGGCGCCGAACCATCCGGTCGTTTTTAGCACCGGGCCGGATGCCTCGCTCAACAGCCTGGCCTTGAAACGGTGCGGGATCGACCGCAATTTTCAGATCACCGACGGCAAACCCGGCTTTATTGAGCGGGACCCGCAAACCGGCGAACCCACCGGCATTTTGCGGAGTTGCGGCCGGTTTATCAAAGCCACTAGCTCCGTCCGCCAACCCAGCAGCGAAGAGCGGGCCGAGTGGCTCCGCCGACTCTTGACGGCCTATAATGAGGTGGGCATTACCAGTGTAACCGACCGGGGCGTCGGCGATGGTTCCATCGAATTGTACAAACGGCTGCTGGATCGGGGCCAGCTCACCTGCCGAATTTTTCTCACCTATTATGTGGATGCCCAGGCGCCGATCGAAAAGATTGCCGAGACCGTCCGTCGGGTGGCCGCCCATCCGTTGCACCAGTACAATCCCTGGCTTTGGCTCCGAGGGCTGAAATTTTATTTAGATGGCGGTATGCTCACCGGAAGCGCCTACATGCGACAGCCCTGGGGCGTAAGCCAAATCTACAGCATTACCGACCCGAATTACCGAGGCATGATCTTCCTGGAACCGGAAAAACTCTACCAGATCGTCAAACTGGCCATGCAAAACCAATTGCAACCGACCGCTCATGCCGTCGGCGACGGGGCGGTCCACGCCTTGGTGGAAGCCTACGAGCGGGTCCACCGGCAGGATTTCCCGGTCCGAGAGCATCGACCTTGCATTTGCCACGCCAATTTTATGGCCGCCGATACGATCGAACTGATGGCTCGCCTGGGCGTAGTGGCCGACATGCAGCCGATCTGGCTCTATATGGACGGAAGTACGCTGCTAGCGCATTTTGGGCAGGATCGGCTCCGGTATTTTCAGCCCTACAAAACCCTGTTCGAAAAGGGGGTGATCGTGGGCGGCGGCTCGGACCACATGCAGAAGATCGGACGCCGCCGGTCCATCAACTCCTATGATCCGTTTCTGGGGATGTGGACCGTGCTGCGTCGGCTGCCTAGATGGACAAATGAACCCCTCCATCCGGAACAGTGTATCGACCGCCAGCAAGCCATTCGCTTGTACACCATCCAGAATGCCTATCTTACTTTTGAAGAAAAGCAGAAAGGTTCCCTGGAACCGGGCAAACTGGCCGACTTCATCGTCCTGGATCGGGACATCTTGACCTGCCCGGTGGACGAAGTGGCCGATATCCAGGTGCTCCAGACCTGGGTGGGCGGCCAACAGGTGTATAAACGTCCCTAAAAGCATACCCGGTCTTCTTGCACCGACATGACATGCGGGGTAGAAAGGGGAGCTCTCCGCCTTCCGTGGGGATTTCGGTTCCCCCAGAACAGGCTTTTCGGGCTTAGGTATTCTTTTGGGCGTTCCGGGCTTGTTCCAGCAGTTTGATCCAGGCGCCGATGTAATGGCCGTGGTCGTGGTAGGTTCGACCGCTCACCAAATTGCCATCGATCACGCACGGGGCATCCACGAAAATCCCGCCGCAGACTTCCAGATCAAAGCGGCATTTAGGCACGGTGGCCATGCGCCGGCCCCGCACACACCCGGCATAGGCCGGTATCTCCACCCCGTGGCACACACAGCCGATCGGCTTGTTCGCCTCGAAGAAGTGCCGGGTAATCTGGACCAAATCGGGATCATACCGAAGATACTCCGGCGCCCGGCCGCCAGAAAAGAAAATGCCCAGATATTCTTCCGGCCGTACATCCCGGAAAGCAATGTCCGCCTCGATGGTGTAGCCTTCCCATTCTTTGGTGATGGTCCAGCCGGGTTTCACCTCGTGCAAGACCATTTGGTAGCGGCGTTTTTCCGGGGCGGCCACCACCGGCTGAAACCCCGCCTCAATCAACCGATAGTACGGATAGAGCGTGTCCACGGTTTCCGTGGCGTCGCCCACAATGATCAGAACCTTTTCCATTGGGATTATCCTTGAAAAACCAGGGAAATCGCTGAGAATGGATATTAGATCACCTCAAACCCTTTGCGTTGCGGCCGGCGCAGATGCTCGTTGGCTTCCGTATCGCCGACAAACTCTTCTTTCTGCGAGTCCCAGCGAAGCGCCCGGCCAAGCCGAATCGACAGATTCACCAAATGGCAGGTGGCCGCACTTCGGTGCTGGCTTTCACAATCCGAAATGGGCGTCCGGCGCGTACGGATACAATCGAAAAAATTGGCCATGTGATTGACGATGGCGTCGAGTTTGCCCACCCGGTCGGGCCGATTCGGGTCATCGAAATCGTAAAGGCGATATTTTTCTCTGGGCAACGGGTCGTCCTTCAACTGGTCGATGACGTTACCGGCGATGGCGCCCCGATTGACAAAGATGCGTCCTTTTTCGCCTTCGAACAGGAGCCCGGCCCGGCCTTCGTCCCGGATCACCAGTTCCACGCCATTCGGATACCGGACTACTGCCTTTATGTCCAGAGGAACATTATATCCGTTCGGGATGTTCGGCAATCGGCCTTGGCCGTGGACTTCGATCGGCAGTTGGCCGATGGCCCATTGGGCGATGTCGATGTCATGGGCGCCCCAGTCGGTTACTTTGCCACCCGCATATTCCAACCACCAACGGAACGTGTAATGGCACCGCTCTTCGATGTAAGGAACTTCCGGCGCCTGGCCGAGCCAAAGGTTCCAATTCAAACTGGCCGGGACGGGTCGAACCGGAAACGGCCCGCCGCTCGGATTGGGATTGGCGGTCCAGGTCACCCGGTGCAATCGGCCCAATCGGCCAGCCCGGACCAGTTCGGCGGCCAGGCGGAACCGGGCGTCGCTTCGCTGCCAAGAGCCGACTTGAACCACCCGCCCCGTCTCCGCCACCACTTGCCGAATGTGTTTGCCTTCATCCACCGTCAAGGTAAGCGGCTTTTCAACATAAACATCTTTACCCGCCCGGCAGGCATCGATCAGCATCTTGGCGTGCCAGTGATCCGGCGTACCGATCAGCACCACGTCGATGTCTTTTCGGTCCAGAAGCCGACGATAATCTTCGTCGATATCTGGGGTGCTGCCGAAACTGGCACGGGCCTGCTCCCGGACGTTCCGATCCACATCGGCAATGGCCACGATGTCGCCGTGCGCCCGGGCCTTAAGAGCGATGACCGTGCCCTGATAGCGCATGCCGATAGCGCCGATGCGGGGCCGATCGTTGGGCGATCTGGGCCCTTGGGCCGCCAAAACCCTGGGCAAATAAAGATGCGGCAATCCCAACGCCGCTGCAGAACCGCTGAGGGCCGCCAAAAACTTCCGCCGCTCCAGAGCCATGTTCTCTCTCCTCAGGGAAGCACACGATCATGGCTCATTATAAGCGCTCAGGAGGACGGCGGTAAACACTCAACCAACAATCGGAAAAGCGGAAGCTTCGGTGGTGTTTCTCCGCCGGCACTGGCGACGGCAGGTTAGATCCGCCGAAACCGAAAGGCGGTTCGTAATCGGTACACCACCAGCCCGACAAGGCCCAACGTCCACAGGACCACAGAAGATGGCTCTGGCACATACGCCTGATAGGCCCAGAAGTTGGCGCCATCCTGGACAAAGAGCCAGGTGATCCCGCCGTAACTGATCACCGCCGAAGAGTGGTCCCGATAGCCGCCGGATGTGCCGGCATTGGGATAGGTCGGCAAAACCGTCCAGGTATTACTGCCCACATTATAGACGGCAAACACGCCGGACTGGTCCACTCCGGTAACATAAAGGTACGGCCCGCCCGGCACATCGACCAGGGCCAAAAGCCGTGTACCCCACGCCGGGCTGCCGCCAAGATTCACTCCGCTTCCTAAATCCACCAGCGCCAAATCCTCTAACACGGCATTTTGGGGATCTGTCCAATTGTCCAATCTCACCCGTTGCATCCGAATATATCGGTCTGCGGTTTGATCCTGCAAGTGGTAATAGTAATTCCCCACGATCACTCCAGGAGCACGGTTGTGAAACTTATCGACGTTGGCCCCGTAGTCAATGGGCGTGGTCAGGGTGGTCCACAGGCCGCTTTGGACGTTATAGCCCGCTTCCACCATGTCCGTCCAAGGAGAAGTCGATGTCCAGAAGGGCCAGAAGGTTTTCGTCGTCGGGTTATAGATGCTTCCCTGGCTCCAGGAATGGGGATAGGAACCGGTGGGAATCTGAACTTCAGTCCAGGAATCGCCGGCAATATCATACACGCTCAGATAATCCCGCTGGTGGCCCCGCATGTAGAATTTGCCGTTGTCGTAGAAAACCATTGTATTATTGTCGCCATGGGTGTAGGCGGTGTGCGGGGCTGAGGCGATCGAGGTCCAGGTATTGGCGGCCGGGTTATATTTTTTGCCCTGGGTGCCGTTAAAAGCATACAGGGTATTGCCGACCGGATCGGCCACCAGGCCCCAACCGGAACCCAGTCCCTGGGCATTCCAACTGGCGCTCAGATCGATCCAACTGGCCTGGCTGGCGGCGGGGAGAAGGAGGAGGCTACCCAGAAGCACTCCCGGCAGAAAGAGGCGTGCGGCGTTCATCGGACCGCCCTTTCATGGAGAAAAACATCCAGAAGCACCATATACTTTTTCTTTTTGCAGTCGCCCAGAGAAGAGGAGCAACAGGCAACCGGAGATTACATTATGCATTTTCGATATAGACTGGTCCCTTGTCAAGCATTTTTCTGAAATTTTTTCAATTCTTTTAGCCGCCTTTTTGGGGGGGGCAACACCACCAAAACGGGCCATCTTGGGAGTTGTTCCAGAGGATATTGATCTCCATGGAACCCGTTTTTTCTCATCCCCTGGAAAACTTTCTGGGTAACATTTTAGCCGAATGCAGGAGTTTATGTGTCACTGCCTGCGCAAGCAGCAGTCCAGACTTGTTCCCGCGCAAGCGGGAGCCCAGAAAACATGGACTTTTACTTTTTTCTGGATTCCCGCTTTCGCGGGAATGACACCCGACTGGACTGCCGCTTGCGCAGGAATGACACTTCGGGGTCCTCACCCGGCGGTGCCTTCGGCATTGCCTCAGGCCCCGCCGGCCTCTCCCGCAAAGGGGAGAGGCGGACGGGATTCCTGCTTTCGCAGGAATGACACGGGGGCGGATGCAAAGAAGCCTGGGTTCCTGCTTGCGCAGGAATGACACTTGGGCCCCCACAGGCGGCCAGCCTAAACGGGTGGCCAGCCTCTTCCGCCGGGGGAGAGGCTGGCTGCTTCATTCGTCTTTATCTATTCTGGGATTTCTCGAATCAGATTTTCTCGGGCGCTCTGGTCCAGCAATGTTTCTATCCATTTAACCAAAGGTTCCGGGGGAAACTCGGCGGACAGTTCGCTTTTGATATACAGCCCCTGGCCGATCCGCTTCAAAATCAGGGCAGCTTTGCTGCTTTGGCCCAGAATGCGATAGGGAGCGGCAAAGCCGGTAAACTCGATGATCCCGCCGCTATGGCCGACAATACCGGATGCCGGCAAATTCCACTTGGCGGCCAAGTTACTGCGGGCGGGGATTTGATCCATCTGGGGCGGCCTCTGGAGGTTGTCCCGAATCCAAAGGCGGGCCGCTCCGGTCGAATCGTACCCGGGCAGTCCAATGCCGCCGGCCGATCTTTTCGGCGGACCAATGCGGAAGGTCGTCTGCTCGCCCACCACATATTTGCCGGGCAGTTCCAGATACACATCAATCCAACCGTTCACCTTCGGGTCTTCGGGGATCGGAACCCAAATGGTCTGAATTTCTTTCCACACCTCTTGTCCCCGGGCCTTTTCGTCCGGATCCAGGACGTAAAGAGTAAACCCTTTTTTGGGCCGGGGCCAGGTCCGAATCCGGATCAGATGGTCTTTGCCTTGGGTGGTTTTCATGGTGTATTGCATACAGCCATGGGGCTGTTCCTGGGTACCCCAGATCAGAGCCCGGTCGGTAATCCGGCCCTGGCTGCCGATATAGGGCATGGTGTAGTTGCCGGCCCAATATCCGGACCATTTGCCGCAGGCTTCCGCCTGTTTTTCGTCCAGCCAGTAAAACTGTCGATCCAGTTTTTCATCGGGCCGGTCGCTAGCCAGGACCGGGCCGGCTTTCTGGTAATCCACCCGGAACGAAGCGCCGCCCAGCAGGCTGGCCAACCATCGGCTGGAGGGATTTCGGCTATTGAGTTCCAGGACTACACCGCCACGCCGGAAAAAGTCGGCCATCAGTTTTTCAAACTGGGGATCTTCCCAGAAGGCGGCTTTTCGGACGCTGGAGACCATGCTGCCGGCGTCAAAGATCAGCAATTTACTCTTCCATTGGTCGCCTTCCAGCAAGGCGGCCTGGAAGGTTTCCGGATCGGTCGGCAAGGCGGCGTCCAAAAGCAGGACGTTATATTTGGCGGCCAATTCTTCCCGAAGCAGTTTCTGGTCGCCCTGTTTGCGGGTGGAAGTGAACATAACAATATCGCTGGCCGGCAAACGGGGCGGCGGCGCCCGGAAGGGTTTCATTTCCATGGCCACCGGCCGGCCGGGTTTGGGCTGATACACGGACGAGACCTCCACCTGTTTGCCGGCCGGCAACGGAACCAGAATGCTGCACCGGGCTTGGCCGAACACCTCCTCCGCCTCCGCCTTGACCGGTTGGCCATCCACCCGCACCGACCGAATCTCTGCCCACGGAATCAGCACCCCGAGGGCGACTTGGATATCCTGCGGGCTTCGGCTTTGGAGGGTATAAGTTCGGGTCCGCAGATCGCCGCTCTGCCGATCCAACACGGAAAGGTCCACTGCTCCTGGTCCCAACGGCAAATGCCGAACCGTCATCCGGTCCCATTGAATGGGGCTGTAGATGCCGGTGGGGAGCCGGGGAGTGAGGGTCATTCGCTGCCGGGGGGCGTCCGGTTCCATGCCGGTCAAAAAGTACAAGAGGGCGTCTAGATTGATGCCGGCTTCCCAAGGCCGGATGCGATTGGCCCGGTACATGGTGCGGAAATCTTCACCAGCCGCCATCCATTCGCTGTATTCCGTAGTGTCCCCGGCAATCTGCAGGAGAGCATAGAAGGCCTTTTCCGCCCAGGGATGGTCGATGGCCGACAAAGCATATAGCCCCTGCCCCTGCAACATGCCGACCGACACGTCGTAGCCGACAATCGGATTGAGCACCCCGCTTTTTTCCATAAGATATTCTGCCATACGCAGGGTGGTGGAGAGGGCTTTGGGATCATGGCCGGGCAAATAACCGCTCCAGATCACATTGGCCAGGATGTTGGCCATGGGATAGCGGTTGATCTGGCCCGGTTGCAGAAGGCTTTCGCCCTGGGCGTAGAAGCCCAGATCGGGCATCCAATAATACTTTTCCGTGGCCTCGCGGGCTTGGGCGTTCAGGCGGGCGATTTTTTCGGCGTCTTCCGTTTTGCCGATTGCCTGGCCCATCGCTGCCAGGGCATCGCCTGCGGCCACAAACTCAAACGAACTGTCCGCCGAGGTAATATAGCCGGTGGGATAACTGTTTTGCAGCAAATCATATCGGCCTTCCCAAAGGGCTTCGCCGCCGGAATAGATGTACGTTTCATCTCCGTGGAACGGGAACTTGAAATCGGGCCGGAATATCTTGTCGTGCTCATTCTGAAATTGGCCGTAGTAACAACGTTTCAGGTATTCCCAGTGTTGGGCAATAGGTTTCGGATCGCCGGTGGCCCGCCAATACCAGTAATGCTGTAAGATGATCCAACTGGGGACTTCGCAATTGGCGTGGCGGTCGGCGTAGTTCATGGTGATCTGGGACCAATTGTCCACCTCCGGCCATGACCGGTCGATATCCACATCCATAGGCACCCAATTGAGGATTTTTCGGGCGGCAACCGATGCGATGTAATGATACTGGAGCACCCGGCGGGCCTGGTCAAATCGGCCGGTACGTAAAAAACTTTTCACCGGCCCACAGGCGTCCCGTATCCACTGATCCGAGAAGAACCACATCGGACCGACCGCACCGGTCCGCTCAAATTGCTGAACCTGCACCAACATTTTCACATCGTCAATAAAATCGGCTACCCGTCGGCCCCAAGGGCCCGGAGCTTCCAGATGGGTCGTCTGGGCGTTGTACTGGCGCCAATATGAAACCGTTTCTTCTAGCAGGCCGTAGCCGCTGCGGCGAATCCGCTCTAGGGTGGCCGGGGCGTCGGAAGGCACCGGCTTGTCGTTGACCGTCTCCAGATAGGTCAGGTGGTAAAGGAGCCGGCGCACCGCCTGCCCCGGCGGCACCGTACCCACAGGGATTTCCAAGAGGCCCCTGTTCGGCTCTTCCTCCCATCGGGCCTGGACGCCTTCAGATTCCAACAGGCCGGTGATCATGGTGCGGGTGTTTTTGTCGCCGGCCGCGTCGGCAATGGGTTGATGAACAATTATTTCTTTCAGGGTTTGGCCGTCCGGCTTGGCCCGGTGGATATGGTTCCGGATCACCACATTTTCCAGCGGTTTGTCGCCCGGATTGGCCACCACATACATCCGCAGAAGGGCCTTCAGCTTGGGCGGAGCGAACGTAACCGCATAGAAATAGACGGTTCGGCCTCGGTCTGTCGCTCCGGCGACGACCACATCCGTCTGCCGAATTTTCCACATCCATTGGTCTTCCAAGGAAATCGGTTGGCCGCCAATGAGCAACGAAACCTGATCCCCGGCAAACGTGCTGCCCGGATTCCACTGGACCGGATATTGATATTCCGGGCCGAGGGTCCAGGTGGTATTGAGGAAAGGCCAAGGGCCGATGGTGGTAAATACCCAGCCGTTCCCCACCGGATAGCCGGTGATGTTAAATGTGTCGCCCATGTGGGTATTGGCCCGGTGGATTTGCTGGGCATAGCGATGGGCCACAAAATCGCATTGGAAAATTTTTTGCAGGCGTTGGAAGTCGGCCTGCTGGTCCCGCCAGACCACCTGCTGCTGCCAGACGCTCTGCTCATGGACATAGGGGATAGCCCGGAGCACCCAGTCGGGCAAAGGCGGCGGAATGTCCGGGGCAATCTCCTGCTGCTTGTCCCGAGGAATCCGGGCCGGCGGACGAGGCATAGAGGCCACTCGGACCGGCTGTCCGCCATGCGGTTGGAAATGGGTCTGTTGCCAGCCCTCCGGCGGAACGGTCCAACCCTGCCAACTGCGGTCTGTGGCGATCTGGATTTTTTGGATCTGTCCCGCCTGGTCTGCCCATTGGACCTCGGCCTGGAGGAAGAAATTGGGAGAGTTTTGCGGTTGGCTGCTCCATCGGCGGACTTTGACGGCCAGTCGATTCAGCCCCGGCCGAAAATACTCTGCCAAATCTTCGATCTCTTCAGACAACCGGAAAGCACTTGGAACCCGGCCATACCGACTCCGGCAGGCCTCCCGGCCGTTGATGTAAAGGATGAACTCATGGGTGGCGGCGGCTGCTGTCCAGGCCCGAAGGCTCTTCCCTCCCGGGGGCAACTCCACCTGTCGGTAAAAATAGACCTCCGACACTTCTTCCGGCACGGACAGATAGATGAACTCTCCCATGGCCGGTTGTGCCCGGAGCGGCTGGGCCGTCCCCATATACCCCACCATTCCCATCAGCCCCAGGAGAAACCATCCTCTTCGGCCGCTCGATCCCGTCGCCCAGATTCCAGACATCGCAAAGGCTCCTTGAGATAGAAAGGATTTTTCTCTGCCCTCTGTTCTTTTTTTGTAACATGTTAGCCGAATGCAGGGGGCTATGTGTCACTGCCTGCGCAAGCAGCAGTCCAGAGTTTTTTGTGCTTTCCCCCTCCCCGGCCTGCTGTGCAGGCGGGGCTCTCGACAGCCAGGGGAGAGGCGAGTTGCTTCATTCGGCTAAAGTGTTACCTTTTTTCTGCACTTTCTGAAAAGCCAAACGGTTACTTGTTGGAACATGTTGATATTTACGAATTTGCGATTTTAAGTGGGGTGAGCCTGGCTTCTCATAACTTCTTACTAATTTGACTGTATCTACCCGGCCAAGCCCCCACAACTTGTAGGGGGTAAGAATCGGCTCCAACCCAACCGATTGTGGTCATTACTTCCAGTAGATACAGTCAAGCTAACTAAGAAGTGAGAACTTTTTTCCGAAATGGCAATTCCCTTGGAGAAGACTTGAAAAGGATTTCAGAACCTTCTGAGCGATCTGTCGTTGGGAAAGAAGGTTGGTTGCTAGGGACCCGTTTGAATAAACATTATGCATTTTCGATCAAAATCGGGGCTTGTCAAGCCCTGGGAGAAACAATTGTGGCAATGGTCCTCCCTGTTCCGGTCAACCGTGTACTGGCAAACGAAACGGCCGATCCGCCGGTTGGCAGCCCAAGAGCCTATGGGCGGTCCCTATGGATTTGCAGAATCGCCCCGCATCCTGGAGGCGGAAAGAAGGGAAGGATTACTCGTTTTGGGGGCGAGTCAGGGGGCGGAATTGGCGTTGGGTTTGTTCGGCCTCTTGGGCCGCTGCCACTGCCTGTTTATAGAAAACTTCTTGAGCACGGAGCGGTTCGCCCTGGCAAGCCACCCGTTCATAACGGCCGTCGGGCCGAAGTCGCCAGGCCTTCACATTGTCGGCAAAGAAGGTTTTCAGGATGTCGATGAGTCGGCGGCGGAGATGGGGGGCAAGGATAGGGAAGAGCAGTTCGATGCGTCGGTTGAGGTTTCGGGACATCCAATCGGCGCTGCCAAGATAGACTTCTTCGCGTCCGCTGTTATGGAAGTAGAAGATGCGGGCGTGTTCCAAAAAACGATCCACGATCGAAACGACTTCGATGTTTTCGGAGACGCCGGGGAGTCCCGGCCGAAGAACACAGATGCCTCGGACATTGAGGAGGATTTTCACGCCTTTTTGGTTGGCGTGATAGAGCGCCCGGCATATTTCCGGATCTTGGAGGGAATTCAGTTTGGCCATGATGCATCCGGGTTGTTCTGGGCTGGAAAGTTCCGCTTCCCGATGGATGAGATCGAGAAAATGTTGTCGCAGGCCGGTTGGGGCGATGACCAGGCGGTTCCAGCCGACCGGTTCGGACTGGCCGGTCAGGAGATTGAACAGGGCGGCTACGTCGGCGGCCAGATCGCGGTCGGCGCTGAGGAACCCGATGTCGGAATATTGGCGGGCGGTCCGTTCGTTGTAGTTTCCAGTGGACAAATGAACATATCTCCGAATGCGATCCGTTTCTCGGCGGACGATCAAAAGGGCTTTGGCGTGGGTCTTCAATCCAGCCACCCCGTACAACACATAACAGCCTGCGTCTTCCAGACGGCGGGCCCATTGGACGTTCCGGGCCTCGTCGAACCGAGCTTTCAGTTCCAACAAGGCGATGACTTCTTTGCCGTTATAGGCGGCTTGCTCTAGGGCGCGCACAATCGGCGAATCTCCGCTAGTGCGATAGAGAATGATTTTGATCGCCAGGACTTCCGGATCGACGGCGGCCTGCTGAACTAACTGGATCACTGGGTCGAAACTTTCATAAGGATGGAACAAAAGAACATCATGATCCTGAATTGCTCCCCAAAGGCTGTCATGGCCCAACAGGTCCCGGGGCGTTTGGGGGGGCCAATCCGGCACGCGCAAATGGTCCCACCCTTTCCGCCCAATCACTTCCCAAAAGCAGGCGGCGTCCAGGAGGCCATTGATCCGATACACCAAATGGGCATGGATTTGTAGATAATCCCGAAGCTCCTTGACCAACTGTCTGTTCGCTTGGCCGGAAATCTCCAATCGCACGATCCGCCGACGCCGACGGTCCAAAACCGCCTTTTCTACCGTAGAGAGCAGATCGCTCGCATCGTCGTCCTGGATCGGCACGTCGGCGTCGCGGGTGATTCGGAACATGGCCAAGGCTTTCACTTCTCGGCCGGGATAAATCAGGTCCAAATTCTCGGCGATCAGGTCTTCCACGCAGACCAGAAGAAGCCCTTCCTGGCTCGGCAGTTGGATAAACCGTTTGCAGGAGGGAGGAACCGGAACATCGACCAGGGTCAAGCAGGCGCCGCGGGGATCGGCCTGTTGGGGCGCCAAAAGTGCGGCGATGTGAAGTTTCAGTCCGGGCAAGATCGGCAACGGTTTCACATCCGAGAGGGCTAACGGAGTCAATTGGTCGAATATTTCCCGCATGAAGTACCGCCGGAGCCATTCCCGCTGTTGGTCGGTCCAATCCGCCGGTCGCAGAATGGAAACGCCCTGTTGGGCCAATTCCTGGATGGCCGCCTCGACGCCCGCGGAATGCTCCTGGACCATGCGTTGGACGCGGCGGCGGATCTTTTGCAGTTGTTGAGCGGGCGTCATGCCGGCCGAGTCCCGCTTCCGAACCCCTGCGGAGTTCATCTGCATGAGGCTGGCCACCCGGATCATGAAAAACTCGTCCAGGTTGGAGCTGACGATAGCCAAAAACTTCAGCCGCTCCAGCAACGGCAACTCAGGATTCAGCCCCTCTCGAAGCACCCGATCGTTGAACTCCAGCCAACTCAGTTCTCGATTCAGATAGCAACGGGGCGAACGTAGGCGGCCAGGGGCACTGTCCTTATTTCCCATACCTTGCCCTTAAACCTCTTCGACTCGGACCCGCAAACCATAAATATCTTCAAACATATCCCCGACCATAGCGATCGAACGTTGCATGAGCAGGATGTCCGCTCCGGGGCCGGTCCAGACCACCAGTTCGTCTCCTTGACGTTCGAAGCGTTCAATGGAGACAGGTTGGAGATGGCTGCCAGCCAGGGCGTCCACCACCCGCAAAATCGCCGCCAACTTATTGACGACCACCCGATTTTCCCTAGGCAAGCTCATATATTCCAGATGGGTGGGTTTGGGACCGCTGCGGCGATGGTATCGGGTGATATGGGCAGCCACAATAATCTCGTCCCGATTTAACCCGAAAATCTCCGAATTGAGCACGAGATAGTAGCTGTGTTTATGGTAGGCCTGGGGATTGACAAAAATGCCGATTTCATGCAGCAGAGCGGCCACCCGTAACAAAAGCCGATGCCGAGGGCCAAGGCCATGATCCGGCTTCAATTCATCGAAAAGCCGACACGCCAGCTCCGCCACATGCTGCGCATGATCCACATCCACACGATATTTTTGTCCAATGGCCAAAGCGGAGTGGATCACCCCGCGATACACCGCCTCGTCTTCCTGACCGTTAACTTCCTGAGCTAATTCCAACACCAACCCATCCCGCATCGAAACCGGCGAAACCCACATCTGCGGCACATCGGCCGCATGGAGCAAAATCTGATAGATCAACAGGGCCGGGCCGAGCATTTCCGCCTGCGTGAAAGGGATTCCATGCCGTCGGCTGATCTGCTCAGGGGAAAGTTTCTGCAATTGGCGGACAAGTTTGTCGAAGTCGTCGCTTTCCATCACCGCCCAGCCGTCCGGTCCGCTGGACCTGCCCACCCATTTGGCCGCCAGTCGGGCGTCGCCTCCGACGGCAATAAACGTCTCCACTTCCTGAAGATTTAAGGTCCCCTCCAGCATGCTCAGGGTATTGGCCACATGATGACGGACCAATTCCGCAGAACGTTCTGGGGTCTCTTCCGTTGTGTTCAAAAGTTCCTGAATCCGGATGGAACCCAATCGGAGGCTTTCGGAAACGACAATTTCCCCTCCCTCCAGGACTGTCAACAGGGTGCCGCCGCCGCCGACTTCCACAATGAGAGTCTTGTTCCGTCGGATATCCAACTCCTGGCCCATCGCATGGAGGACGGATGAAACCGTAAGCCGACTCTCCTCGCTGGGACCAATAATCTCCACATTCAACCCAGTGGCTAAATAAATCCGATCCAAAAAGGTATCGGCGTTCATTGCCTCGCGCACGGCGCTGGTGGCTACGGCGCGAACACGTTGGACCTGATATAACTGAAGAGTTTTTTTAAATTCCCGCAGAATCGCTACGGCGGTTCGCATCGCCTCGCTGCCCAATCGCCCTCGGCCGAAGGTATCTTGTCCCAAACGGACCGGACGATGCAACCGTTCTAATACTTCGATCCGACCGTCGGGAAATACTTCGGCAACGGTCATACGCACGGCATGTGCGCCGATGTCGATCGCCGCCACCGGACATCCTTTGGAAGCCATGGCCTCCATACATCCAGCCCTCCTCGGCCAATCAGTGAACTATTTTATATTGGTGGACTGAATCCCGCCGCAGACTCCGTTCGAGATGAAAAGGGCCGGTGGTCTTCGGGATGTCCCCAGGGCCGGCCAAACGCTCCTGTTCACCGACGTCAGACCTGAGAGAGGCCTTTTGCACAAGGGCTTCCAACCGGTCGCCCATCTCCGCCTGAAGGCGTCGGCGCCAATGGGCTGCCGCTTCTTCGAAAAACTGGCGGCGGGCCAGGGACCGGTTTTCTTGCAGGTAACGGATCGCCGCCTCCACCCGCCCCCACACACGCGGCAACCGTTTTTTCTTCTGTTTTCGTCGGCCTCCCACGAAATCCTCATCCAAGCCGCTGTTCTGTAAATCCGCCAATTGCGCCTGCCACACATCGCAATCGTGGACCTGCCCCATCAGCGTTTGAAACGTTTGAAGGTCCTCGATCGTGGAGTGGATTTCCTTTCCCAACACCGGCGTCAATATCTCCAACGTATATCGAAGGTGTTTGACGGCAATCCGCATCGCATGATGTCGCTCAGCATCCTCCGGATCATCCAAGCAAGGGGCAAAACTCCAAACCGCTTCCATTTGCTCTTGCACTTGCCGAACCGCTTCTTCCCATAAGGTCTTGCGGCGAAGTTCTTCCTCAGAAAAAGCATTCTTTTTAAGGATTCGAACACATCTTTTCTGAATCTCTTGCAATACGCCGCTCTGCTCCAGCCGATCCACCGTGCGCACCACCTCCTTCTGGAGGACTTCCCGCTGAGCCTCCCATCGGAGGATCAAATGCGACAACCCTACTCGGACAGAACAGGAGTCGATTTCCGGCCAGCGGTCGCACAGAAACAGCAGTTGCACGTCCCTATCCCGAGCCGCCCCCAAGGATCGGCCCACCCGGCGGATGTGCTTTCGCCACCGCTTCTGCTCGGGTGGAGAGGGCCAATCCACAAAAAGATCGAAGGCTGCGCGAAGCCTTCGGCTGGCCACCCTCGCCCGATGCACATACTCGATATCCTCGGCCTTGCGGATGCCGGGCAGTTGTTTAGCTAACCGGCTCGCCTGCTTCTGACACCATCGGGCTGCCAAATAGGGGATATAGCTCTGCATAAAATCCTCTTTAGAAAATACCTCCCTCATAGGAGGAGGGTATTTGCATCCTTTTAGGGGGGCCTCATGAAATCAAAAAGCCCGATCCCGCCACCCGGAAAGAGAAGCTCTTTTGACGTTCTCGTTGGGCATCTTTGAATATTGTAACCTAAGGGAATCTTACTCGCCATTGGCCCAAAAGAGTGGATTTTACCCCTCTTGAGAGCGGTTTTTGCACTTCCCAAGCAATCCTCTCCGGTTCCGGTTTCAGACGCCTCCTCAGTAAAAGACCCCATGGCCAGAAGATTTTGGTGGAACGGTTTAGGGGGCCGGTTGTGAGGACTGAATCGACAGTAGGGATTGTAGCTAAAATGGCGGTTGCTCGTAAGCTGCTGAAAATACGCAAAGTATCTTCTGTAAGCAAACCACCGGACAGGCTGATCCTGTTAAACCGATACCTCCTTAAAACTGATCCCTCTGTTGGATTCTGAATCTTCGGAAAGGCTGTCAAAACAGATATATCGGAAACGGTCCCTATTTTCCAAAGGGCCTCGCAATTTCTGGTGGCTGGAACCCTGCCGGACTGGGGGAATCTGCTTAGGATTCCCTAGAGAGGAAAATCCCCCCGATGAGACGCTGTTTTGTTTGGATTTTTCTATTGCTTCTGTTGGCGGCGACCGGGTGCCGGGGACTGGAAGCCCGCACCCAAAGCAAGGTTTATCTTCATCCTTCCCCGGTGGAAGATCGAGGGCCGCTGGCGGAAATGGCCGTTCAATGGCCTTGGAGCCAAACACCCCAAAAAATTGCTCTGATCGACGTCGATGGACTTTTGGTCAATACGCCCATTACCGGCCTGAGCAGCGTGGGCGAAAACCCGGTGGCCGTGTTTCGGGAAAAATTGGATCGGATCGAAGCGGATCCGTGTTTCCGCGCCGTGGTGCTTCGGATCAACAGTCCCGGCGGCGGCGTAACGGCTACGGACATCATGTGGCGGGATTTACGCACGATGAAAGCCCGGCGGGACATTCCCGTGGTGGCCTGTCTGATGGACCTGGCCACCGGCGGCGCCTATTACCTAGCTACCGCCGCGGACCAGATCGTGGCCCATCCCACGACCCTTACCGGCGGGATGGGCGTTATCCTGAATCTTTATAACCTCCGGGATGCGATGATGCAGTTCAACATCCTGGGCGTACCCATTAAAGCAGGTCAATACGCCGATCTAGGCACACCTATTCGGGAATTGGACGATCAAGGCCGAGCCCTCTTGCAGCAGATCGCTGACCAGTATCATGCCCGATTTCGTGAGGTGGTTCGGATGACCCGACCGCAGCACGATCCAGGCCGACTGGAAGATTTTGACGGCCGAGTGTTTCTGGCCCAGGAAGCCTTGGAGCGGGGTCTGATCGATGCCATCGGATATTTGGACGATGCGATTTCGCTAGCCCGTCGGATGGCCAACGCCCCCCAGGCCAAAGTGGTGGTGCTTCACCGGTGTCATGATCCAGCCCGATCCGTATATGCCGCCACGCCCAACCAGCCCGCCCAAACAAGCCTGTTTCCTCTCAGTGTGCCAGGATTCGACCGCTCCCAACTGCCCACCTTCCTCTACATCTGGCAGCCCGAACCCACCCTGGAACGCCGCGCCACCGGAAGGTAAACTCCTCGGATAGATACCCCCATGGGAAAGAAACCGACTATCCTGTGACCACACTTGCTGGGGAGACGCTGGGTGGTTCCGTTTCTGATGGCCCTTTCGTGCATTTATCTAGGACTGCCGTATGCGGCCTTTTTCTTGGGTTGGTGCCGGTGGTGGATCGGTTGGCCGTCGCTGATCCTGACGGCAGCAGCGGCCTTCGACCTGGTGCGAAAAAACCTCCGAGCCGATTCCTCGGAAAGCACCTTCGGAGCTGGAGAACCTTTTCCCGCTGCTGACCAAGCTGTTTTGCCGCCCGGCCAAAAGATTTTTCCCTCGAAAAGGTCTTTCTGGTTCCAGGCCATTCTGTGGACCGTGGTCTGTGTGCTGCTGGTGAGTCTTTCCGGCACTGGCGGCGTAGGACTCCAAGAAGGCGACTACTTCAAACACAATGCGGTTCTTAAGCACCTGATCGACTCCTCCTGGCCGGTCTGGATTCCCACGGACCAAGGACCATTTCCGTTGGTCTATTACACGGCCTGGTATTTGCCCGCTGCGGTGGTGGGCCAGTGGTTCGGTTGGCAGGCGGCCCAGGGGTTTTTGTTTTTCTGGACGCTCTTGGGGGTGATGTTGGCCCTGGGTTGGTTTGCCCTGCTAGTGGGCCGGTGCAGCCCAGTGGTGTTGGCGGTATTTTTTCTTTTTTCTGCCCCGGATGTGGTGGGGGCGGCTTGGATGAAGCTGATCGGCTGGGACCCCGGCCCGCCGCTGCCGCCGCCGATCCGAGACGCCTGGGGCATCAACTGGTACGCCCTGCGCTGGTGGAATTGGGAATTGCGATGGTGGGCCGGGCCTTATACATGGAACTATTGTTCCCATATGGAACTCCTCTTCTGGGTCCCCCAGCAGGCCTTGGGCGCTTGGATCACTACCGGCATGATGGTCGCCGGCTTCTGGCAGCCGGGAATTGGCTGGCGGCGATGGGCGTTGGTGCCGATCGCTCTGTCGGCGCTGTGGTCCCCGCTGGTCAGCCTGGGCCTTTTGCCCTTCTTGGCGGCCGAACTGTTCCGGCTCCGAGAAACTGGTCCAACTGGGCCAAACCAAAATGCCCCGACGGTCGCTTCGGTTTTCCGGTGGGGTTCTCTTGGCGGGAGCTGCCGACCAACCGAATTGCCCGCTCTGGCAGGCTGGTTCGACTGGCCCAATGCGGCCGCCCTGGTGCTGCTGGGAGTAGCCGGACTCTATTATGCCGCCCATTTCGGCCCGCTGCCCTTTAGCAACGATCCCCGGGCAGAGTTCCGATTTCTGGGGTTTGACGATTGGCCGATCGGAGTTTATCTATTGCGGCTGGTGTTTTTTTGGGGGATTGATGTGGGTGCGCTGGTGGGGCTGATTTTGCTGGTCCGTCCGCCCCGGCCTGGACGAGAACGAATCCTTTTTGGCACCGCCGTCGGGGTACTGCTTGGGTTGGCCCTGTTTCGCTATGGGCTGAATAACGACTTGGGAATGCGGGTGTCGATACCCTGGCTTTTTGTGCTGGGGGTGCTGCTGGCCAAAGGGGCCGTCCGAAGGCGTTTGCCGGCCATGCGCCGGTGGATTTTCTGGGGGGCCTTGGCCATTATGGCCGCCACGCCGATAGCCGAAGTGTATCGGCATCTGTGCGAGATGCGTCGGCAAGGCCGATGGGTGAACATCCCGCCAGCCGCCCAAGTGCAATCCCTGTGGGAATTAAACGCTCAGACCCGGCAAAAGAGCGGCAACGACTTTTTCATCCGCCAATACATCGGCAGGCCGGACGCCCCCTTTTTCCGTTATCTGGCCCCCCCTGTGTCATTCCTGCGAAAGCAGGAATCTAGTATCCATACGGCGGATACGACCGTGGAATAGACAGGGCAAGCGGCCTGGGAATGAAGCAGGAAATTTAATGGCTGGTTCGGCCGGGACCGCCTCGGCCGTGCTGGGCCGGCCGGTCACCCCGACGGCTTCGGGCCTGCTGATTCGTGGAAATAATCAGGTCCATCACCTCTTTCCAGGTCGGCACCCCCCGATGAATTTCCTTTTCCGCATTCGATGGCCCGATGGTCTTGCCTTCGGATGGCTCGGTTTCGTAGTCCTCCTCGTCCTCTTGCAGCTCAGAAGTCTCAAACAGGTCTTCCGCTTCGATATCCGGTTCGAGGAAGGTCTGATCCAGAAATCCTGCGTCCGCCGGGGGCGATTCGGAGCTTGGCAAAGGCGCCGACCCCGTGCCAGAAGCCGTCGGCTCTTCCGGCCCCAAAGGACCAGCCGAAGAAGGGCCGACGGCCAGAGGGCCAGGCATCGCTTCGGCCGACGGCGGTAAAAGGACCGCTTCCTCTTTCCCAAGCCCAGAAGGCAATTCCGTTTCCTTCAAAATATCTGCCCCTTCTTGCATCCATTCCGGCTTGCCTGCTGCCAGACGCTCCGTGGGGCTGGGCATCGGGACGAAAGTCCCCCTTGTTGCCGATACCTCCGAAGGTCCCTCTGGGATTCCGGTAGGTCCAACGCTTGGGCCTTCTGGTTCAACAGACGGTTCTTTCCCCCAGAGATCAAAGCTCTGGGCTTCGTCGCCCTGACGTTCTGTGGGAATGGTTTTTTCGACTTCTGCACCCTCTCTTGACGCCTCGGGTTGCTCGCAGAAAGCATCTTCTTCGACGAACTCTTCGGAAAGCTCTGAAAGATATTCTTCTTCCGGCGATTGCGAGAACTGCTTCCCTGAGGCCGGGAGGGGTTTTCCACGCCGGGCTGTGCGTCCAGGCCTTTCCCAGCGATGTTTCTTCCGCCGATGCTTTTTCTGCCGGAGGTCCGAACCCAACCGCTTCCCCTCGAAAGAAACTCCTGCTTCCGAAGAATCTCGGACATCTCCAGGTTGGGCTGAAAAAGGCCTTTCCTCTTCCCCTGAAACAATGGCCAGCTTTTTATCATCCGACTTTCGTCCGCCCCTTTCTTGCGGCCTTTCGAATCCGAAGGTCTTTTCAGTAGGAGACGGTAGCGTGGGTTCTGGCCCGGCCGTCGGCTCAGCCCCCCGGACTCCCATTTCCGGCGGTACTTCCAGGCCCAATTGTTTGGCCAATTCAAGCCAATGGTTGGGACCCGGGATGGGACCACTCGGCAAGCTGGCTTGGGTGGCCGGTCCCTTCGCAACACTCCGCTGAGCAGGCCCCTTCGCAACCCCCGGGGCAGAAGAAGGCGAAGAAGAAACCGAAACAGAACATCCCGGGACCCCCTGGCTTCCGCCTTCGGGTTCAGGTAGTGGACCTGCTTGCTGCTGAGCCGATCCACTGGAAGGTTCGCCAATGCCCTCCTGGGGCACAGCCCCTTCCGGAACCGGCAACCCCAACTCCACCGCTAACCGCACCCAATGATCTTGCTTGGAAGGTTCGCTCATATTCTAATTCCGTCCTTCTTGTTTTTCCCGCAGAGTCACCCCAGAAAAAGGACCCCTTATTTCCTCGCCCAGGGAGATGGGAAACCTCAGGCCATTTCCCTGTCCCTTCCTGTAGTATAAACCTCCCTATCGGGAGGGAAAAGGAGGCATACCCTCTCCTGGTGGGTTCCTCTTCCATCCCGAGCAGCACTTCCTCGGCTAGAGCTATTCTTTATATCCCTCCGGGTGCTTTTGGAACCACTGCCAGGCCGTAGCGATCATCTCGTCCAGTTGGGTGTATCGGGGCTGCCAGCCGAGTTCCGAGCGGATTTTCGAGGCGTCGGCATAGAGCACCGGCGGATCGCCCGGCCGACGGGGGCCGTACTGCAGGGGAATCCGCCGAGCGGTTACCCGGCAAGCCGCCTCATAGACCTCTAGGACCGAGTACCCCCGGCCAATGCCCAGGTTGTAGTAGCGTTGGTCTCCGGGCCGAAGGGCTTCCATCACCTGAATATGGGCCTGGCAGAGGTCTTCCACATGGATGTAGTCCCGGATGCAGGTCCCGTCCGGGGTGGGATAATCGGTGCCGAAGAGGATGAACTTTTCCTGTCGGCCCAGGGCGGTCAAAAGCAAAACAGGAATGATATGGGTTTCCGGCCGATGGTCTTCGCCCAACGAGCCGTCCGCCGCGGCCCCGGCCACGTTGAAATACCGCAGCGAAGCAAACGCAAATTCCCGGTTCGCCGCCGCATAGTCCCGAAGGATTTGCTCCACGCACCATTTCGACCAGCCGTAAGGGTTGATCGGCCGCTGCGGCGTCGTCTCCACGATGGGCATTTGTTCGGGCTGGCCGTAGGTAGCGCAGGTGGAGCTAAACACTAGCCGCTGCACCCCGCTTTTTTGCATGGCTTCCAGCAGGCTGACTGCGCCGGCCGTATTGTTTCGGTAATACAGAAGCGGGTGCTGGACCGATTCGCCCACATAGGCCAGGGCGGCAAAATGCATCACACACTCGACCGCCTCTTGGCGGAGCAGCTCGGACAGCCGGTCCGTCTCCGCTAAATCCACTGGGTAAAACGCTGCGGCCGGGTGCACCGCCTGCCGATGGCCTCGGACCAGATTGTCGATGACCACCACCTGATGACCGGATTGGATCAGTTGTTTGACGGCATGGGAACCAATGTACCCCGCTCCGCCCGTAACCAGCACTTTCATGAAATTATGTTCCCTCCATCGGTAAATGGTCTAAAATGATCCCATTTTGTAGGACTTTAGCAGAATGAAGTTCGACCGAAGGAACCTGTTGGTCAGGTCCGTCTGGTCAGGTCCGGCTGCCGGTCTCTCCCCTGGTGGGAGAGGCCGGCCTGGCCTTCAGCCAGGCCGGCTGAAGGGCCGCCGGGAGTGTGGACCTTCGGTCCGCATAAGAAGGCGGAGGAAACCTCCGCCCTCCCAGCAGTTCTCCCTAACCCTCTTGACAGTCAGGGGAGAAGGGATTCATTGGGCACCAACCAGCGGGCCCCTCCATTCGGCTTTGCCGCGGGAAGGCTCTCCAAATGCTTGACATCGCTGAAGTGCCCAATTTATTGTAATAGTTGTGAGCGATTCTACCATAGGGGAGGTGGGGAATGCCCTCCTGGGGGTCTGGAAACCGGCTCTTCTGTTTTAGCGAGATTTTCGGGGGATTAGTGGCTTTCGTGCACTCTTGCAGCCCAAGGAGACCCTCTTATGAAAACACCTTGCTCTATCTGGTTGGGTAAAGGGGCTTGGAAGCGATGGGGGATCATGGCCGGTCTGGTGGTTTGGGTAGTGGGGATGGGACCGGCAGCCTTTGCCGGGCCGATTGCTCCCAACGAAATCGCTGGTTTGCAGGCGTGGTATCGGGCGGAAGGGATTACTGCAAGCGGGACGCCGCTGCAGGTTTCGGCCTGGAACGATAGTTCCGGCCTGGGCCGAAACATGACCCAGACCAACGCCGCCTATCGGCCCACCTTGACCTGGGACAGTGTCTATGGTTTCCCGGTGGTCCGGTTCGACGGTACAAATGATTACTTATTGGCCGGGGATGTGGAACTCCATAGCAATACCACAGGGCTGACCGTCATTGGAGTGGTCCGGCCCCAAACCGTCAACCCGTCCGATTTGACCAGTTCGGTGATTCTTTCGAAGTTTGTCTATGCTGCGGGCGGCCGGGCCTGGCGCTTGGGCGTGGATTGGTGGGATGTCCAACCCAATCCCGATGCGTGGCAATCGCCCTATCAATTGACGTTTCCTTCCTCAGCCGATCCCATCGCTCAGCAGTGGAATATTGTCATCGGCAGTTGGACTCCCGGCGTTGCCACGGCCGGGTACATGATTCCGATGAGCGGGCCGAATGCATTCCAGGAGATTTACGCGGGCGCAGCCAGTTCCACTGCCGCCAGTATTGCCGATACCAGCTCTCAGGTAACCTTGGGCGCCGACGCCCAGGGAACCAACCACCGGTTCAACGGCGATGTGGTGGAGGTGGTGGTGTACAATCGGGCGCTTACCCAGAGCGAGCGTCAAGGCTTGGCCGAGTATTTCCGCCAAAAGTACACGCTTCAGACGCCGCAGAACGTGCCGCTGCTGGTGAACATCAATTTCGAGGGGGTTGGCTCTAACGCCCACGACCAACCTTTGCCGCCCGGCTGGAGTGTGGATGCCGGGGCGCCCGGAACCTATCATGGCAATGGCATCTGGTCCTACTGGGACCGGGATGTTTCCAGTTGGGGCCGAAACCGCAACGCCGCCACTTCGCCGGATGAACGCTTCGATACGTTGATGCATATGTATAACTCCGGCGGGAGTCCTTATCAGGCCTTTACCTGGCAACTGGCCTTGCCGAATGGTACGTACTGGGTCCGGGCTGTGTTCGGCGAAACCACCGGCGGCACCTCCACCAACCATGTCTTTATCCAAAATCAGCTCTTTACCGATCCCGATCCCAACCTCGGGAATGATTGGGACGAATACTTCGGCGTGTTTACCGTTACCGACGGTCGGCTCACCATCACCCCGCAGCCAGAAGCTGGGGCTAAAATCTGCTTCGTACAAGCCGCCTCAGTTATCCAGCCGCAAATCGCCATCAACTTCGAAGGCACCGGCGCCAACGCCCACAATAACCCCCTGCCGCCCAATTATCTGATCGATGACGGGTCGGCCTTCGGCGACCGGGGCAACGGCTACCGGTACGGCTGGGTGGATCCAGCCACCGGAAATCCTCTTTCCAACACGGCCAACGGCCGAAACCGCAATAGCTCTGCCTCGCCTGACGAACGCTACGACACCTTTAACCACCTTTGGAACGGGGGCGACCAACACTACAACTGGGAGATCGAACTACCCAACGGCAACTATTTCGTTCTGGCCATGTTCGGGGAGCCGGCCGCCACAGCTACTGCCAACGACAACGTCTGGATCGAAAACGTCCGGTTCTACGATCCTGACCCGAATAAGGGAGCCGAATGGGATTTGTTCATGGGCGTGGTGGCCGTCAGCGACGGGCGGTTGACCATCCGGGACATTGGCGCGGCTCAAGCAGCCAAAATTGCCTTTATCGAGATCACGCCTGTTCCGGAGCCGAGCACCTGGTTGCTGTTGGCCGTCGGCATGTGCCTGAGCTTAGGCCTATGGCGCCGATGGGAGCGGGCCTAGGATACGCTTCCCTCCCCATCGTCAGGCACTTTGAATCCGAGGGCAACTTTCGACTCCCAAGGAGGAATCGTGGTGAGAGCGAGTTTTCCCAAAGCATGGATTGGGCTGGCGGCGAGTGGGCTTTTGATGGCTCTCTGCTGGGGCTGTGGTTCCTCCAGCGGTCGGCAGGCGGTTACCGGGGTAGTAACTTTGGACGGCAAGCCGCTGGCCAGCGGCTCCATCAATTTCCAGCCAGTGCCCGGTCTCAAAGCACCCAGCGCCGGCGCTCCGATTGAAAACGGCCGATTCTCCATCCCCGCTGCCCAAGGACTGCTGCCCGGTGAATACCAGGTCAGCATCATCGGCATGCAGGAGACCGGCCGAATGGTCCAGGACGAACAAAAAGGCCAAGTCCCGGAACTGGCGCCCATCCGGTTCCGTGAAGCTGGCAGCTTGAAAGCCAAAGTCGAGCCGGGCAAAAAGGCCCACTTCGAGTTCCAATTGACCAGTGGAAAATGATTTCTCATCTCTTCGATCTGGGAGGGCTCCTTTCGGAGCACCCAGGGATTTCCTCTTTGGTAAGGAGGTTTCTCATGGTACCATGGCCAGTGCATTCGTTCGACCGTGCTCCGCCGCTTTGTCCGAATTTCCGGAAGGAACGGAGAAAACCTGCTGGCACTTCTTCTGGGTGGGGTAAGCTTTCCCGGCTAAGAAAAATCGGTTTTACCTTCCGGCCGGGGCTTCGGGGGTTCACACTCGTGGAGCTTTTGGTGGTCATTGCGATCATTGGCATCTTGATTGCACTACTCCTTCCGGCGGTGCAGGCGGCCCGTGAAGCGGCCCGACGTATGCAATGCACCAACAATCTCAAACAGATCGGCCTGGCCTTCCATAATTACCATAGTGCATTCAACACGTTTCCGTTGGGCTATGGGCCGATGGTGGTTGCTTATGGTTCCGGCGGGAGCCAGCCGCCCGGCTGCGGCGGCGGCGAATGGGCCTGGCCCCTGCGCCTTTGGCCCTACATGGAACAGGTCGCCCTCGCCCAAAATATCCCCTGGCATATCAACTATGCCGGCCATCCGCATCCGGATTACCGCCACATTGCCGGCGCTCAAATCGCCACTTTCCAGTGTCCCTCCGATCCCGGAGCCCCAAAACCCTGGAATGATGACGGTAGTTGTTACTCGGCAGACCCCAATTGGAAATACGGCCGGATGTCCTACGGCGGCAACTTCGGCATCGGGCCGCAGGAAGGGACCATCATCCCGGCTAGCAGTTTGGCTACCCGGCAGTCTGGTCAACGAATCCGCGGGGTTTTGAGTTACAATTGGGGCGCCCGATTTCAGGACATTACCGACGGCACGTCCAACACCCTGCTGATGAGCGAACTGATCGTGGGCGTCGGCTGCACCATCCGGGGCACCCATACCTACGACGAAGGCCCCCTGTATATGCACGATTATTCCCCCAACGACCGCACGCCGGACCAGGTCCGATGGTGCAGCAACCAGGATAAGGTGTCCCAGCGTGCCCCCTGCATCATTATCACCAAACAGAACATGGTGCTACACACTTCCCGGAGCTACCATCCGGGTGGGGTGAACGCCTGTTTGTGCGACGGCAGTGTACGGTTTATCTCCGAAAATATCGCTCTTTTGACCTGGCAATATCTGGGCACCCCGGACGGCGGCGAGGTGATCCCCACCGGCGATTTCTAATCGCTCAGCTCAGGGAAAATCGCTTCTTTCTTGGCATCCCTCCTTTCCGACAGCCTTATCGGAAAAGTCCTCCCAACATCTTCCGTGCGAAGGGGCTGTCCAGGTGGCGGTTGGTATCTGTCCCCAAGGGGCCGATTCTGCACACCTCGCTATAGCCAATAGGCTCCAAAGAAGCTAGGATAATAAGAGAGGGTTGCCGACTGGAGGATTCCCGGTGGAGACAGCTTGGGTGTTGCTGATTGGAACGTTTAATCGGAAAAAGGGGAAGGAACTGGCTGGGCTGTTGGAGTTGCCTGGAGTACAAATTATTACTTTGGCCGATGTTCCCGGCGTCCATCCGGTAGAAGAAGATGGGCAAACGTTTGCCGAAAATGCCCGGCGCAAGGCGGCCGGGTACGCCCGGCAGACGGGCCATTGGGTTTTGGCCGACGATAGCGGCCTGGTGGTGGATGCTCTGGGAGGTGGGCCTGGGGTGCACTCGGCCCGATATGCCGGTCCTGGGGCGGACGATGCGGCGAATCGGCGTCGGCTTTTGGCGGAATTGGCCGATGTGCCGCCGGAAAAGCGGACCGCTGCCTTTGTGTGTCATCTGGCGCTGGCCGATCCAAGCGGCGCCATCCGGGCTGAAGCGTGCGGCCGGTGCCGAGGCCGAATCACCTTCACCGAACAGGGGGAACAAGGTTTCGGCTATGATCCTCTGTTTGAGATCGTAGAATATCATCGGACCTTTGGTCAGTTGGGACCGGTAGCCAAAGGGCGGCTGAGTCATCGTGGCCGGGCCATCCAGCAAATCCGCCCCCTCTTGCTTCGGATTTTCTCCGAACCAAAGCCTATCGGAGCGGAAACGAGAAGGGGCAGCAAACATGAATTTTAGATCATCTATCCACACCATACGCCAAACGCCACTTGCCCAGGGAAAAATCGCCGTCCAGGCGGGACAGCCGCTTAGGCCCAATCTACCCGCCAAAAGCCCTCGGCAGCCGAAAGGCCGCTTCCGTTCCCCCCAATCCCCTCCGCTTTTGCACTCCTTTTTGTACACCGATCGCCGCTGGTTCCGATGGCTGGCCGTAGTTCTGGCAGTCCTTAGCCTTGCCGGGCAGATAGAGGTTGCTTGGGTTCTGCGGACGGGCTGGTCTGCGGAGCCGCTTTTCCCGATAGAAACCCGGCTGCTCGCCGAATGGATACAATCTGGCTTGCTCCAGGTGCATCTGGTTCGAGGCCGGGTGGAATGGACCGGCAGAACACTTCCTGGAGGAAGGGGAATGGGAAAAATCTCATCGACCAGAAGCTCTGGGGGAGTCCGCAGCTTGGAACAAATATCTTTTTCCGGCGGCGAAAACTGTTGCCTTACCTATAAACAAGAAAATCAAAAACAAATCTATTCTCTCTCCGTGGAGCTGGATCGCACGTTCCGGGTGCAATGGCAAAGGATGGAAGCGGAATTGGCCGAGACGATCGAGCTAGAGCAGACGCCCCGGCAGCCGGTGGTGGTGAAACGAACCGCCGGATCCACGCAGCAGGTTTGGAAGGCGACCAGTCTATGGCATCTGGCAATGGAAGAGCCGGAAGTTGTTCAAAAGTATATCGTTCCTTTGTTTATTTCTTTTCTGCCTTCGGTCTCTCTTCTGAGCCAGACGAAACAGGTAGAACGCCAGATGCTGGAGTTGGCCCGGACGAATCGGACGCCGGACCGAGAGCGATGGGAGGCTCTGGTGGCCCAATTGGCCGACGATAGCTACAGCCGTCGAGAAGCCGCCGACCGAGCACTGCGTCAGCAAGGGCCCGCCATCGTGCCGTTCCTGCGCAGTCTGGATTGGCAGCTTTTGGATGCGGAACAGCGATTCCGCCTCCGCCGAATCCTTCAGGAGCTAGAGCCACCGGGGGACGAAGATTCGCTGACCAAAACGGCCCATTGGCTAGTGCATGATCCGGAAATCTGGTGGATTCTTTTGGATCGGCCGGAGGTAGAAACCCGTCGGATTGCGGCCCAGCGATTGGCCGCCCTGTTGGGAAGCCCCATCGAGTTTGACCCGGAAGGGTCTCCAGAAATCCGCCGAGCTCAGCGGAACCGGTTGGAATCGAAAGTCCGCCCCCACCAGCCTGCTGCCGCGCGAAAGTCTTGAGGGAATATTTAGCCGACCGAACCCATTCGTCTCTCCCCGCTGCGGAGAGGGTCAGGGTGAGGGAGGGCACTGGGAGGGGGGACGTCTTGTCCGCCTCCTTCGGCGGGTCAAAGGACCGCGCTGCCGTCGGCCCCTTCATTCGGCCTGGCCTTCGGCCAGGCCGGCCTCTCCCGCCGGCGGAGATGCGAGGTGCTCCATTTGGCGAACGTGTTCCGTCTTGATTTTTTCCCGAAACCCCTTGACTTTCTGAAAGAGGTCCCCATAATATTTCGATATATGGCGAATTATCGAAGGATATTTTGTGCGTCCCTTTCTTGATGCGCTGAAAGCGCTGGCGGATTTGAATCGGCTGCGGATTTTGCTGGCCCTTCGGGACCGGCCGTTGTGCGTCTGCCAGATCGTGGCCCTTCTGGAACTGGCGCCTTCGACCGTCTCGAAGCATCTGGCCATTTTGGATCAGGCCGGGTTTATCCAGGCCCAAAAAGAAGGCCGATGGATTTTTTACAGGCGCACTGGTCGAAAGGGGCCTGTGGAGGTGCGCTGGCTCACTGCCCTGGTGGATCGGTTGGCCTCAGCGTGCCCCCAGGCGGTAAAAGATCGAAAGCGGCTGGCCAAACTGCTCCAAACCCAACGCGAAGTCCTCTGCAGCCGATATTACAGCCCGAAAGCCAGGACCGTTTCTTCTTCGTAACCAGTAAACCTTTTCTCCGGAGGAGCGGAGCCTTATGAGCAATGGCGTGGCCCGACGACTGTCGCTCTTGGATCGGTTTTTGACGTTGTGGATTTTTTTGGCCATGGCGGCCGGTGTGCTTTTAGGGTATCTTTGGCCGGGCATCGGCCAGTTCATGGAAACTTATCTTCAGGTGGGGACGACCAATATCCCGATTGCCGTCGGATTGATCCTGATGATGTACCCGCCGCTGGCTAAGGTGCGGTATGAAGAGGCGGGCCGGGTGTTAGGCGAACGACGGCTGCTAGGGGTTTCCCTGTTTTTGAACTGGGTGGTCGGTCCCGTCTTCATGACGGTGCTGGCCATTTTGTTTTTGCACCATTATCCGGAATACATGATCGGGGTGATCCTGGTGGGCCTGGCCCGTTGTATTGCCATGGTCATTGTCTGGAACGAGTTGGCCGGGGGCGATCGGGAGTTGGCCGTCGGTCTGGTGGCTTTCAACGCCGTATTTCAGGTGCTCTTTTATGCGGTATATATTTATTTGTTTATCACTCTGTTGCTTAACGCTCTGGGGCTGGTCAAGGGGCTGGACATCCATGTGTCGATTTGGGAGGCGGCCCAGACGGTGTTCATTTATTTGGGCATTCCCTTTTTAGGCGGCTTGATTACCCGGGGGACCTTGCTGCCGATGCGAGGCCGGGAGTGGTATGAACAAAAGTTTATTCACACGATCAGCCCGATTACCCTGGTGGCCCTGCTGTTTACCATTGTGGTGATGTTCTCTTCCAAAGGAAACGAGATCATCCGGTCGCCGTGGGAGGTGGCCCTGGTGGCGGTCCCGCTGGTGATCTACTTCTTCGTCATGTGGTTTGCCGCCTTTGCCATCGGATATGCCCTGGGCGCAGGATATGAGAAAACAACGGCCATAGCATTTACGGCGGCCAGCAACGATTTTGAATTGGCCATCGCTGTGGCCGTGGCCATTTTTGGCATCGGCTCCAAACAGGCCTTTGCCACGGTGATCGGTCCGCTCTTGGAAGTCCCTGTGCTGATCTCGCTAGTGAATGTGGCTCTTTACTTCCGCCGGCGATTTTTCCAACCTGCATCGAACTCCGCGGAAAAAGAGTAACTTCCCCCGCCCCACGCGGACGGGAGGGCCACCTTGCAGGGTTGGCGGATGGGGGCTGCTCTGCCAGGGGAACCCCCTCACGCTGACCCTCTTCCGCCGGTGGACAGGGGGGTCCCTTCACCCACCTAGAATGAACATTCAGCCACACTATCCCGCCGGGGAAGAGAGGGAATACTGGATTCCCGCTTATGCGGCACTGCCACATACAAGGATTTCTTCTTCCAAGCGGCTGAAGGATGAGCGTGTTATCGGTTTCTCCAGATGGCCGAGTCGGGGATGCCCAGTTTGGCTTGTTGAGCGGCAATCTGGCTTCGGAAACGGCGGGCGTCTTGGGGATAGCCGGCCGTCGGCCGGATGCCCGGCGCCAGGGCAACCCAAAACCGATTCCACGCCTCCATCGCCAATTCCCGCAGATATTTCGAGAGCATCGAAGCTAAGGCCACCGGTAAAAGAGCCTCCCCTCGGCATATAAACCGAAATGTGATCTCTCGGTGCTCGGCCCGAATGTGGTAGATGCTTTCCTGTCGGCTCTGCCGGACGATCTGCACCGGATGCACCTGAAAAAGACTGGGACCGCCTGGGCGGGTTTTTGTTCGGTTTGCTCTTCGGCGAGTGGATGGCCATGGATGGGCCGACTCAGAAGGGAAAAAGGCCTGTATGAGCAAATTTTCATATTGATCTCGGCCGCCGTGTTTATCGCAAACCACCTGCACCGGCCCCGGCGGCAACTGAGCCAAAAGCCCCTTAACCAACTGAAGCGTCTGGCAGGAAAGCAACGTCGCTTTATTCCCGTAGTGGCTCAGCAATTGATTGAATCGCTCCGGAAACAGCAGTAGGCTGCGGAGGCCCAAAACCCGAATGCCTTCCTCAGCCAAGGCTGCCTGGAGCCGCTCGGCCAAACCCAAGATTTCCTCTGGCAAGCTGATTTGCGGCACCCTGGGCCAATGCTGCGGATACCACGCCAAGGCCGACTCGTGACTGGCTGGGTCAAAAGCCACCTGACAGAGCAGGCTGGTCCAGTCGTGGACCTGCTGACCGGCCACGGCCAAAAGCGTCAAGACCGTCGGCTCCAAACTGGCAGGCCCCTTCTGCCGGTCATAAAGGAGCTTGGAATCGGCCACCACCAGCGGCAGACCATCCTTTGACCAGCTTCTGCTTGGCGTGGCAGAGCGGACGGAGAGAGAACCTGAGCGGACCGAACAAAAACCGTCCTGTGCTTGCTGGTCTTCGGCTGGCTTTTGTGGTGATCTATCCGAAGTCGCGGAGTGCATCGCCTGGGGGACGGCGTCTGAGCCTTTCGATCCTGGACAGGGGCGGCCCCTAGAAGGTCTGGGCTGTATCAGGTGGGAAAGACGTTGGTACATTTGTTCCAGCAGGAGCGTGTCGGGCAATTGCCAGACGGCAGCCGAGATCACCAGCGGACCCAACCGAGGCCCATACCCTGCTTCGTCCGTACCAATGCAATACATCCGCACTGTTCCCCCGAGATGGAAGAAACGCCAAGAAGGGAATATCCGCAACATGTTAGCCGAATGGAGGGCGCTCTTTCGCCTCTCCCACTAGAGGAGAGGCAAGTTGCTCCATTCGGCTAAAATGTCACGAATGGAATATCCCAAACGAAGCCGCTTTTCAGCGATTTTATTGTGCTTTGGGGGTTTGCGGCAGAGGGGAGGCGGGCGGCGCTTCGAGGGCTCGGCGAAAATGAGTTTCTAGCAGTTCGGCGTCGGCTGGACTGAGTTGTTCTCGGCCGGCCAGGCCTTGAACCACCAAGGGAATCGGCACCTCTCGGCCTTTCGGCAACCGGGTCGTGGCAAAGGCATCGGCGCCGGGTATCCCTAGGGTTACTTTACTGCCATCCACGTGCAGGGGGGTGGTGGACACAAGGTTCGGCTGGATCAGCACGGCCGGACTCCGGGCGCCGATGTATCGGCCGTCGGCATTCAGGTCGATCCGCCAAGCCAACGAAGCCAACCCCCCGTCTTCCGGCCGGACCAGAAGTAAATACCGGATGACAATCGGCCGATGACCGTCGGGATCGGCAAAATAGGTGGGGGCATCGACAACGGCCATCCGGGGAGAAAAAACCACCTGATGAATTTTTTTCAGATGTTCCTCGGCCCGACCGAGAATGGCCAACTTCAACACTCCCAGGTCGGCTCCTAGCTCCTTTTGGGTAGCCGTGGTCAGCACGATATCTTCCTGGCCGACCTGAGCGCCTACGCCCATGGCCACTTTGTCCAGTCGCCAAGGCCCCCGACCTGTGGGATCGGCTGGGACCACCCGGACCGCAAAAACTGTAAAAATAAATTCACTAATCGGCCGAATCAGTTCCGGAATCGCCTCCAAATTCCCCACAGCCAACCGGTTCCGGGTTTTGAAAATCAAATGGGTCCACCCTTCCGGCGGACGATCCCGAACCCTTGTGCCGGGCGGCACCTGGGCAATCGGCCCACGGGTACAGTCAATCCCCCCTCCAGGTTGTCCGGCAAAGACGGAAAAAAACGCCGGCGGCAAAAAACAGGCTGCTCCCACGACGGAAGAGCCAGAAACCGTCTGCCCATTCTCCACCCCAGCTCCCCACAGAACCCCAGCGATCAGTCCCCAGACCATCCGAACACGCCAGCTTATGGGCTTCCCATGTCCAACCATGGCAAAAATACCATCCCTGTCCTTTTTCCAAGAAAAGCCACCTTGGAAACCGTTTTGCTTCCGCCCTCCCAACAGAAAAAACCGGGGTAATAGGAAGATTGTATCTCCTCTGTCCGACTTCGGCAAAGCCAATCCCCTTGAATGGCTAATTTGACTGTATCCACCCGGCCAGGCCCCTACAACTGATAGGGCGTAAAAATCGGCTCGAACTCCGCACAGATTGTAGTAATTACTTCCGGTGGATACAGTCAACCTAAAACCCCAAAGGTTAAGGAAAAGCCCTCGGTTTGGGGCTGTGAGAGCTTGGGGTTTTTCTTCGGGTTGATGTTGGGCAGTGGGCTTTTCTATGGTATAAAAATGCCGGGTTAGGGCGTGCAAACTCGGACAAAGCATCATCCACTCTTGCTTACCCTCCCACGGAGGGAGTCTGAGAAGACTATTTTGGTCCGCCTGGTAGGGGGCAAATACCCACCGGAAGATGAGAAGGAGAGACTTCACCAGCATTTTGGTTAAGGAAGATCGCATGGAGACGAAAATCCAGTTTTTCCGAGTTTCGACAGAAGACATAGGGGTTTTCCCCTCCCCGGAAGAAGAAAAAAAGCCTATTGGGTTAGCGGAAGCTGGTACTTCTCCTCCTCCGGTGGGGGAATTTCAAGGTTTAGTAGAAGCAGGCCAGCCAGATTGGTGGCTATCGCATCCCCTGTCTGGATGCATTAAATCAGAGTTAATCTCCCTTTTAGAACCTGGAGAGCAGGCCACCTTCGAAGCCGAGGAAGTCCAGCAGGTGGTAAGGTTCCCTGGGGCCGGTGCGACGAATAAAAACTTTACTTATCAAGTTACTATTCTTTTACCAGCCTATAACGAACAAGAGGCCATCGGCCAGGTACTTCAAGAAATTGTGGAGGCCATGGCATCTACCGGAATCCCGTATGAGATTTTGGTGGTGGATGATGGTTCTACCGACGGGACGGCCGAGATTGCCCAGGGATTTGCCCGGCAATGTCAGGCCTGTCCGGTGCGGGTGCTTCGGTTGCCCGAAAACCGGGGGGCCGGTGCGGCCCGAAAGGTAGGTATCCGGCTCGCCCGGGGCGAAATCATCGTGATGCTGGATGCCGACGGCTCGTACCCGGCCCAGTGCATCCCGGAACTGCTCCGCTATTTCCCTCAGTACGATCAGGTCAACGGCGCCCGGACCAGTGAACAAGGCCGATGGCCTTGGCTGCGTCGGCCTGCCAAATGGCTGATTCGGAAATTGGCCTGCTCTCTGACGGGCAAACACATTCCCGATCTCAATACCGGCATGAAAGCCTTTAAACGACGGGCCATGTTACCTTGGTTATGGGTGGTGCCGGACGGCTTCAGTTGTGTAACGACCATGACGTTGGCTTTTTTGACGAACGGGTATATGGTCAAATATGTACCTATTCCTTATCGCCCACGGATCGGGCAGAGTAAATTCCATCCTCTTCGAGACACCGCCGCCTACCTGAGCACGGTCCTTCGCATGGTCCTGTATTTTTGTCCATTAAGGATCTTTTTACCTTTGGCCTGTTTGATCCTGGCATTGGGGATGCTGAAAAGCATGGGAAGTTTCTTGCTGACCGGTTCCATGCAGGAATCGGATATGGTGGTGCTGACGGCGGGGCTAATGACGGGCATGTTGGGTATGTTGGCGGAGGTGTGTGTTGCCCATCACCGACACTGATCGGGCCGACATCCAACGCCGTTTCGCTTCTGTGGGGAAAGGTCCTGGGAAAATGGCAGGTCCATTGGCATCCGAAGCGGCCGAAACGCTCCTGAGCGATACCCGATCGGTGCCGCCCAGGGGCCGCCGTCGGGAGGGCCGGCTTCGGGAGCGGTATTTGCGGGCTGGGTTGGCGCAGATTCCTCGGTTGCTTACGGCCATAGACCGAAATCCGTTTCGGGCCACATACGGCTGCATGGACCGGCAGTATTGGCATTATCGGACGGCGGCTTTTGCGTCGGGGATGTATCAGGAAGGGGCATTGGCCCTGGCGATGGTGTATGCATATTCCCTACCCGACAATCCCTGGTACGGATGCGGTCGAGTGCGGGAGTTAGCGGAGGCGGCGGTGCGGTTTGCGGCCCGTTCCAGCCATCCGGACGGCTCCTGCGACGATTACTATCCTTTTGAGCGGGCGCTGGGAGCGGTGGTGTTTTCTTTCGTGGCTTGTGTGCGGACCTGTGAATTGCTGGGGCTGGACGATCCGGAGCTGCTGGACTGGTTGCGGCGTCGGGGCCGATGGATCGCCCGGTATGGAGAAACCGGACGATTAACAAATCATCACGCTTTAGCCGCCCTAGGACTAGCCCATCTAGCCCGATGGAGCCAACAGGAAGAATTCCTTCATGCTGCCCAGGCCAAGCTCCAGACCGTCCTGGCCTGGCAACATCCGGAAGGTTGGTTCGACGAATATGGCGGGGCCGACCCGGGGTATCAGACCCTGACGATCGACTGTTTGGCCAAGCTGCGTCGGCTGGTGGACGAACGGCTTTCTGAAGGCTGGAAGGATTGGTCAGGCCAGAAGGTCCACATCAGCCAGGCCCTGGACCGAGCGGTTCGGTTTGCCCGTTGGTTCCTCCATCCGGATGGCAGTTACGGTGGGCCGTATGGGAGTCGAGGGACTCGGCTGTTTTTTCCTCACGGCATGGAGCTTTTGGCCGGGGAGATTCCCGAAGCGGCCGAGTTGGCCGATGGTTTCCTCCTGAGCCTGGAGGGCCCGGGGACTAGCCAGCCTGCCGAAGAAGGGAGGGAGGCGGCTTCCTGCCGGTTTGTCCCTCCAGCAACGAGCCAGGTCCAGATCGATCAAAACGTTCACCCACATTCTTTTGGACTGGGCCGCACTATTGGCCTAGAAATCCATCGAGATATTTTCTCCGCATCTTCCTTTGTGTGTCCAGAAGTTAAAGGAACATTTGCTCATCTTCAGGATGATCGGATGATTGTCCATTGGCCGGCCCAGTGGATCGAAGCGTATCGGGATTGGTCGCTTTGGGCCGCCTTGAGGCCAGAAGACAGTCCCTCGGCAGACTCGGCACAGAGGCAGACGTCAGAACAGGTGTATTGGCCCGCAGCGGGGCTTTTTGTTCGCCGTAGCAGCAATTCTTATACGGCAGTTTCTACCGCGAGGGGAGGTGTTTTGATTCATTTTATTTCCCATTCGGCCGTTGGGGCCCAAAGGGAGACCTCAGCGCCCAAGCATTCCGAGGTATGGGCGGACCATGGCCTTGGGAACTGGAAGGCCGGAGCGGCGACCGGTTGGCCTGGCGCGGCAGCAGCGTGGCTGCCCGTGAGCGACGTTGGTTTGGTAGTGGAAACCACGGATGGACGATTGGCCGTCTCTTCCCTTCTGCAACTCGACGCCCAGCAGCCGCCTACTATCTGCGTCGGCACGGATGGCTCTGTATGTTTAGAAGTTCATCAACAACTCTGTTGGGTCCGCTGGGAAACAGCAAGTCCCCTCAAACAAGCCCTTTTCCATCTGGCCATGTGCTTGGCGGGCCGACTGTGCCGGAGCGGAGTCCGGTGGTGGTTGCAGCGTCGGCTGATCACCGGACGACGCAAAGCCCCCATCCGGCTGACCCGCCAGATCGAATGGCCTGGTCGGGATTGGAACCTGCCGGCCCCCGACAGACCAGGCCAGAGCGGCGGGCCGGGAATCTACTGGCAAAGGCCAGTTTTTCCGTTAGCACTGCCCGAAGCCCCAAAACCAAGCTGTCAGAACCAAGAGATATATGAACAAAAGAGCATATCCCTCACGGCCTGGACGCTTCGGGTAACCGATACGATTGTCCTGCTTGACCGACGGATACGAGTCCGGCGCATGGCCTATGGGCCAGAAGGGGACTGGGTTTATGTGGCTGCCAGCGGTGCCTATCAACCTTTGGTGCTTGCGCCCTGGATCGACCTGGCCGAACAAGTCGAACCCCTCCATCGCACCGGCCGGGTAGTCATTCAGCGAGAATGGTGATCTTCTATCCTCCGCGAAACGGAAAACGTTGGATCCGGTGAACTATTGGAAGAACAAGCCCTCTGGGGCACTCCGGCAAAAGCGAGCATCCGAAAAACCGGAAAAACCGCGAAAAAAGGAGTATTTCTGAGAAGAGGCGTGCTAGGGGAAAAATTGGGCACTTCTTCGGTGGGATCTGTCCGATTGGGAAGGGTTTTTCTGCCACTGGTCTAGCCGATAGATGCGATAGTTTTTCCCCTCCTCATACACGGGCGGGGCGGCAGGACCCAATTGCTCGGCCAGTCCGTCCCGGCCTACCACAACGGCCCATCGGGCGCCGTCGGCTTGGCATTGGCGGAGTCGATCGGCCAATTGAGGATCGTCCGGCCGAATCGCCCATCCGGGCCGATCACAGTAATACAAAAGATCGACGGTCGATCCGTGCATGGTAACGACCGGCTCCTCGGGAAGAGTGATCTTTTGTATCATCTTGCCCACTTCGGGTACTGGCCGATCTTCCTCCGGAGTGATAAAGGCCGGTTTGACTGCATATCGAAGGGCGAACAGGAGTAAAACCAGCCAAGCAATGGCCCGGCCCCATCGGCTCAGTTTGATCCCCTGGGTCAACCGCTCCCAGCCGCCGCCGACCAAAATACACCATGCTGGCAAGGTGGCCGTCCAATAATAGTTCATCTCAAAAAACTTCCTGGGTAGTGCCAATAGTAACAGAAGTATCGGCGCCAACCAAATTCCATCCCGCCGAAAACCTCCTTGGACTAGTCCCAACGCCATCCAAGCGAAACCGATCGGGGTCAGAACTACCCCGGCTAAATCGTCCAGAACCTGGCGGTAAAACTCCGGCGAAGCCAGTAGGGGATCCGGCGGCCGATAGACCAGGGTGCTTTTTCGTAAGGAGTCGAATACATGCGGGGCCAGGGGATGATCAGGGCGGGTGGTCTGGAGCACATGCAGTCCCCAAGCGGCGGCCGGCAGCAGAGCCACTCCCAAGGCCAGCCAGCCCCAACGTTTTCGAGTCCGATCGGCCCCCCGGAAGCAAAGGATTCCCCCGGCCGGAATCAGCCAGACAGCCAAATAAAGCTTACTGACCAGAAGCAGCGACCAAGCGACGGTACTCAAGCCCCACCATCTCCATCCCCCTCGGCCAATATACCGATCCAGGCATGCCAGACCTACCACGGTAAAAAAGAGCAAAGACCCTTCCAGCAGGAAACTTTGACCATAGATGATGCCGACCGGACTGAAAGCGAGCATGGCGGCCCCGGCCAGAGCGGCCTGCTGGCTTTGGCGGGTTCGACGCCAGAGGAAGAACACGGCCACGGCCGCTGCGTAAAAAACGACCGAACAGGTCCGGCCCCATAGGTCCAATGATCCGCCGAAGGTCCTCCACAACGCTCCTACGAAATACGCCCCTACAGGCAATTCCAACAGATGGAGGCCCCGCTGGCCTTCGATGAGCACATC
>Ga0272448_1001013_pt1 | contig 39619 bp, 37 predicted proteins | sample YNPCB0191_FD_202220 | JGI IMG/M metagenome (GOLD analysis project Ga0272448, IMG submission 202220) | Hot spring sediment microbial communities from Yellowstone National Park, WY, United States - YNP-CB-019-1 | ecosystem: Environmental > Aquatic > Thermal springs > Hot (42-90C) > Sediment...
GGTTTGCGGGTTGGCTGGCGCCGACCGCGGTCGGCGCCAGCCAACCCGCAAACCCCCGAAACAGTTTCGCACCGGGTGGCCGCGAAGCGTGTAGCCCGGTCCCCGGTACCGCGACCACTGAAGCCCCTCAGCAGCGCAGCGGGAAAGGGCCCCTCCCACACTGAGGGGCCTGCGCCTGGTGATGGGTTGCCTGCACCCAGGCCGGGCTACTCCTCTGCCGACGACTCTAGTATCGCAGCCTCATGGGCAGGCCGTGGGCCACCGACCGGTTGGCCTGCTCAAGGAAAACGGCCAAGCCGTAGCGCGCCCACCTTTCGAGGCTGGCCTCGCCTTGTGGCGGGCCAGCGTGGAGCCAGGCCGCTCGGGTGGCCGTCTCGGCGCGCAGGGTGGCCGCGTTGAGGGCCTGGAGTTCGGCCAGGAGCGCCACCGAGGAGCCGATGGTCACCTGATCGCCGCAGACATCCTCGGCGTGGAAGGTGAAACCAAAGCTGCAGGGCAGCCACAGTTCGGGGCCGTAGAGCAACTGGCCATAGTGTGAGGCCAGGCCCTCGGCGTTGCTCGCGCGGTAGGCCGGGTCCGCTTCCCATTCGGCCGTGGCAGCTTCGGGCCGGGGGAGCTCGGGGTGCTCGGCATAGGCGGCCCAGAGGAGCAGGGCGCTGTAGGCCTGCCAGCCCAGCTCGGCTGTGAAATGCGGGGCGGCCGCCGATTCGTCCCAGTCGAGCGGGTCTTCCAGATGCTCCTCGAGGGCCAGGGAGAGGCTGTCGCGCCACATGAGGACCGAAAGGCGGGTGTCATCGTCGGGCGCCTGCCCGTCGCTCCCATAGTAGCGTGTCAGTGTGCCGACGTACAGGTCCAGATCCAATGCGACCTCCTGTGGCTCCCAATGCGTCGCCGGCCCGCCGGATGCGTTGCTGTGCTGCACGCATCATCCATCGGGCGCGGGCGACACCCCCTAGATGACGCCCTTCTTGCGGTCCATCGCTTCGAGCTTGAGCCTTGCGACCTCGTCGAGATCCAGCCCGAGGAGGTCCAGGGCGATGCAGCCCATCATGATGGCATCAAAGACCTCGATGCCGAGGTCCAGCGCCGAAGGGGCAGGCTCGGCGCTGTTGCGGACGTAGCCGCGCGTCATGCGCAGGCGCTTGTCGATGGCTTCGGCCACCTCGGTGGCCATGAAATCGAGGCAGTCGGTGAGGTTCGGCTCCTGCCACTGGCCGGCCTCGATCCACTTCTGGCGGTGTGCGCGTAGAGTGCGTTGGATGTCCATCCTGTCCCTTGCTGTGGGGGTGCCTAAGCTACTGGCTGCCGGTCGAGGTCCGAGTATGGGTACGCCTCGGCCTCTTTGAGCTTGGCGATGAGGGCGTCCATGCCGTTCTGTTGGGCATACTCCAGCTCGGAGGCGAACACTTCGACGCAGAGGAGGAGCCCGAACTCCTTGCCCTCGACCTCGAACAGTTGCCCGCTGGAGTCGAACCGGTCGAAAATGACATAATGAGCAGGCTCATCTTCCTGGGCCGGGAACTCGTAGGCGTCGCCGGGCTGGATCTCCATCTTGAGCGCGTCGCGGGCGATGGCAGTGAGCAGCCTGCAGAACCAGCCCGTGATGGCCGCAAAGCGCTCGTCATCGACGTCGGCCGCCACCTGGCCGGTCTCCCGGTCGATGGCGTAGGGCGATGCCCGCCGCACGCGCGTGCAGGCGACCAGCTCATAGGGGCCCAGCGCCTGCGACTGGGGGCCATTGCCGTCGGGATCGATCAGGTCCATGGTAACGACGACGGTTCCCGGCCGCCGGGCCGGGAAGAAGAACAGGTCAACCGACCCGCCGGCCTCGAAGGGGATGATGGCATGCCCCACGACGTCGTCCATTGGGCCGAGGATCCGCTCCAGGGCTGCCCGTTTCGCACGGCGGAACTCGCTCCACCGCTCGGGCGGGACCTCCGGCTTGGAGGAGCGCGGCATGAACCGTTTTACCCACTGCAGCACTGGGCCATTCCCTCCCTGACCGTGGTCAGAGTATCATACATCAGGAATGCCCGTAGTTCAAATGGCGCGTGTGGGCGGGGGGGCAGTCTCGGTTTGGGGGCAAACACGCGCCAGGAGGCTCCGGACTCCTCGCGCTGTGTAAGCTTGGCCGTTCTTGCCGGGCTCCACAGCCGCGTCATGACGCCTTGCTGTGATGCAGCAGGACATTCTGCACAGGCTTGCCCCCCAAGTGAAACCACACCCTGTGGGCAAGGTGCGAGGCGCAAGTGCCCCAGGAGAACGAAGGCTACGCAGCGCGGCCGAGCCGCGCGCGGGCCATGGCGAGCAGGGTGGCCAGCTCGTCGACGCGCAGGAGCGCCAGACCGGCGATGTAGACCACGATGCCGAGGCCGCCTGCTCCCAACAGCAGGGTCAACTGGTTCAGTTTCCCTGCCGAGGGCAGCAGGCCGCTGAGGAAAGCTTGGCCGGCGAACATGGCCGCGCCAGCGACGACGCTGGCTGCCCCAGCCTTCAGGGCAGTCGAACGCATGCCAAAGCCGGCCATCGTGCCGACCTGGCGCTGCAAGAGCAGCCAGAGGATGATACAGTGGGTGGTCAGTTGTACCGCATTGGCGACAACGAGGCCCAGGAAACCCATGCGCAGGCCGAAGGCCAAGAGCGGCCCCACGACCAGGTAGGCGACGACCCCCAGGATGCCGACGATGACCGGGGTGACGGTATCCTTGCGGGCGTAGAAGGCAAAGACGATGGGCTGGTCGATGGCGGCGAAGGGCAACCCCGGCAGGTAGAGGAGCAGCGCTCTGGTCACCTGCGCCGTGTCGGCTGGGGTGAACTCGCCGTGCTCGAGGATCAGGCGGATGGCCGCCTGCCCCAACACCAGAAGCGCCACGGTGGCAGGGATGATCAGCACGAGCACCAGGCGCAGCGCGCCGGCCAGGGTGCGGCGGAACTGGCGGCTCTCGGGGTCGCCGCTGATGCGCGCCAGCGCGGGCAGGGTGGCCGTGGCAATCGCCACCGACACCAGCCCCAACGGGAGCTGGTAGAGGCGGGTGGCATAGTCCATCCAGGCGAGCGCCTGATCGACGGTACGCGAGGCCAGGTTGCGGTCGATGATCACGGCGATCTGGGCCACGAGCAGGCTGCCCACCACGGGCAGGTAGAGGGTAGCGATGCGGCGCAGGGCCGGGTGAGCGAGGTCCAGGCGCGGCCGCAGGCGCAGGCCGCGCAGGCCCGGCAGCACGATGAAGAGCTGGAAGAGCGACCCCAACACCACGCCGATGCTCAGCGCCTGCACGCCCATGCGGCGGCCGGCAAAGGTGGCCATGAGGATCGTGCCCAGGTTAAAGACCGAGGAGGCGATCGCCGGGAGCACGAACTCTTGCCGCGCGAAGAGCAGGGCTACCACCACCGCCCACAGGCTGAGGAAGAGGAGCGCCGGCAGGATCAGGTGCACCAGGCCGGTGGCCAGGTCGAGCACCTGGGGCTCGAGCCCGCCGCTCACCATCGTCGAGAGCAGGGGGGCGATGAGCTCCAGGCCGAGGACGATGAGCACAAAGGCAGTGCCCACCAGGGTGAGCAGGGTGCTCATCAGGCGGCTCAACTCTTCGCGGTCACCCCGGGTGACATAATCGGTGAGCACGGGCACCAGCGCTGCGGTAACCATGCCGCCGAGGAGCAGGTCGTAGAAGATGGTGGGCACCGTGGAGGCGGCCGTGAAGGCGCTGACCTCGGGTGGGGCGCCAAAGACGTTGGCGATGACGGTGACGCGCAACAAGCCCATCACCCGGCTCAGTAGCTGGCCGGCGAAGACGATCACCGCCGAAGCCGCCACACCGCGGGCTACCGCGCTCGGGGCGCCGCGTGTGGGGGGAGGAGCCTGGTTATCGGCCATGGCAACACCTCAACAATCCTCTGGCCGCGCCCTGGAGGCGGGCCGACGAGAGCGGCACGGATGGCTGCGCCTGGCGCTTACCCTCCCTCACTTTCGGCGGCCAGCCGCGCCAGGATGGGCCGCGCTGCTTGGAGGGCCCGCGCTCGATGGCTGATGCGGTTCTTCTCCTCGGGCTCCAGCTCGGCCATGGTCCGCCCGCGCTCTGGGATGAAGAAGACCGGGTCGTAGCCAAAGCCGTGGCTGCCGCGGGGTTGGTCGATGATCTGCCCGCGGATGATGCCCTCTGTCGTGTACACCGCTCCGGAAGGCGTGGCGATGGCAACGGTGCAGTGGAACTGGGCACCACGCTGCTCTGGCGGCACCCCGCGCAGCCGCTCGAGGAGGAGCCGGATGCGGTCCGCATCGCTGGCGTGCGGGCCTGCCCACCGCGCCGACTGCACCCCCGGCGCGCCGCCCAGCGCGTCGACTTCCAGCCCCGAGTCATCGGCCAGGGTGGTCAGGCCGCTGAGGGCTGCATAGCTGTGGGCCTTGAGGACGGCGTTCTCCTCAAAGGTGCGGCCGGTCTCGGCCACGTCGGCGGTGATGCCGGCGTCGGCGAGCGAGAGCGCTCGGATCGGCAGGCCGCTGAGGAGTTGGTGCAGCTCTCGCAGCTTGCCCGGGTTGCGTGTGGCCACGAGCAGGTCCATCAGACCTCCCCTTCGCCGAAATGGCGGCCTATCGGGGCTCCACGCCTCGCGCACAACAGGCGACCCCTCAAGGCCCCGCTCTGGGGCAGGCGCGGGGTGCAACACCTGGGCGCCCGGCCCCTCCCCAAAGGTAACGGCACGGTTTCGCACCGGGCTACACGCTGCGCGCCCCACCCAGGGGCTGGGGCCGGGAGCGGGCGGCGCTCAACACCCGGCTGGCACCCCTGACCGCAAGTTCCTTCACCTGGCACAGGACGTTCCGCGCCGTCATTGCGAGCGCCGGAGGCGCGAAGGAATCCCCAGCCCGCGATGGAGATTGCTTCGTCGGCGGCAGAGCCTGCCCTGAGCCAGAGCGAAGGAGTCGTCTCCTCGCAATGACAGACGCACGTTGCCTGCTTCGCGCGGGGTCAGGGGACCCTCCGATGCTCAGGGTGACAAGGTAACCCTGCCACAGTAGTGCCGCTCGCCAAACATAACACAACGAAACACCCGTCTGCTGAAAGGGCTGGCCGCTATGATAGCATAGTAAACAAACATTGACAAAAGCCCCTTTCTAGCATATACTGGGCCATGGTGCTGCGCCATGGGAGCGTTGGCGTCCGGAACAGGAGTGGCGCAGTGCCGTGTGTGCTGTGATCGCCACGAGCGTTAGGCGTCTGGCCGGCGGGTGCCGGCCCCTCGGGCATGTCGGGCAGCGCCGGTCCGCAAGGGCCGGTGCCCATTGCGAATCTCTCGAGGAGACGAGGACGCGTGCAACGTACAAGAAAACGCGACGCCCTGACGATCCTGCTCGTGCCCCATAGCGAGCGGCCGCCGGTCAGCCTGCGTCTGCCGTACTGGCTGGTGCCGCTGGTGTCGATCGGTCTGGTGATCGTTGCGGTTGTTGCGGTGGTCTTTGCGGTGCAGTACTATGCTATGCAGCACCGCGTGAACGAGTTGTTGGCCGAGCAGGCGGTGGAGCGGGTACGGCAGCGCGAGATGCGCGCCACCATTCTGAGCCAACAGGATGAGGTGCGCAGTCTCTCCACGCAGGTGGAGGGCTTCAAGGCCGAGCTGCTGAGCGTGCGCCGCCTGAGCGATGAGATCAGGGACATCCTGGGCATCCCCGCGCCGACGCCTGCGGGGCCGTCGACCACGCCCAGCCAGACGCCCAGCCCTGCCAGCGAGAGTCAGGGGACCGGGGAGACACCGGTGCCGATGGGTGGGCGCCTGGTGCTACAGCCATCGTCGCGCAGCATGCGCGTTGCGGTGGAGCGTGGCAACGAGGTCGTGGGGATGCGCTCGGCCGTGCCGGCCGAGATGCAATCCCTGCAAGAGCTGCGCCAGTTGGTGCTCGAGCGCCTATCGCGCATCCAGCAGGATGATCGCGGCAACTGGGAGGCACTGCAGCGCGATCTGCGCCAGTGGGCGGCCGCGCCGCATGCCTGGCCGGTGTACCCGCACCCCATCACCTCGGAGTTCGGCTACCGTGAGTTCCGAGGGACCTATGGCTTCCACTATGGCATCGACCTCGGCGTGGGGTATGGGACGCCGGTGCACGCGACGAAGGACGGCACTGTGATCTCTGCCGGCTGGCAGGGCACCTTTGGCCTCGCGGTCGAGATCGCCCACGACGCCGGCTACAGCACCCTCTACGCCCACAATTCGGTGCTGAGGGTGAAAGCGGGGGACCGGGTGAAGGCCGGGGATGTGATTGCCCTCTCCGGCTCCACCGGCAACTCCACCGGTCCTCACGTGCACTATGAGATCCATCTGTACAACACCCCGGTCGATCCTCTGCGCTACATCGACGAGGGGTAGACTCCAGGCCAAGGGAGAGGGCACTAGATAGGGGTAATCCGGGTGGCACTCTTCGGCAAGGACAAAGGGCCCGTGGTGGTGGGGCCAGGGAAGATCGAGAACGTCTTCGGGGCCAGCACGCGGTTCGAGGGCACCCTGACCTCGGACGGCAACATCCGCGTGGATGGTGTGTTCGAGGGCTCGATCGAAACCGCCGGCAACGTGATCATCGGCGAGCAGGCGCGCGTTATGGCCGACATCAAGGCCAATGGCGTGCAGGTCTGGGGCGCCGTGAAGGGCAACATCACGGCGCTGGGCCGCCTGGAGATCCTTTCCTCCGGCCGGGTGTGGGGCGATATCAAGGTGGCTGCGCTCCTCATCGACGAGGGTGGGGTCTTGCGCGGCCAGTGCATCATGCAGAGCGAGAACGAGCCGCTGCTCATCGAGGGGCCGCGCGTGCGCGAGAGCGACGAGGCCCCCGAGGCGGCTGAGGGCGAAGGGGGCGGCGAGGAGGCCGAGGAGTAGGCCCGAGCCCTCAAGCGCCGACGAGCGGCGCAACGGGCGCCCGGAGGGTGGGCGCCGGCCCGGCGGGCGATGAGACGGGCTGAGCGCTGCCGATGGGCTGCGCCGGGCGTTCGGCCGTGCCGGCGTGATCGCTCCAGACCGTCAGCGGGCGGAAGAGCAATGGCTCCGCCCGCTTCTGTTTTCCTGAGGCCCAGCGCGGCGCGCCTTCGGTGAGCATTGCGGGCGGGGCGGAGTTGTGCTATCATTGCTCGCAGGCGGCGACTCAGCGTGGTGGAGGCAGAGGCGATGAAAGCTGTGTTGGTGATGCGCGATTGCATCCTCGCGCCAAAGGGCGAGATGAGCGGCGAGGCTGCGGCAGGCCTGCGGGCGCTGGCCCAGACCGAGCTGTTCACCGTCGTGTTGGGCACTGCCGCCGAGATGCCGGCTGCGGGCGCTGCGCCGGCCAGCCGCACGGTCGCCGCGGTCGAAGCGGCCGGGGGCAGGGTGGATGCTGTCGTCTGGTGCCAACACCCCGCCGGCAGCGACTGCGGGTGCTGGGCAAACCGGCCCGGCCTGATCCTTGAGGCGGCAGCCCGCTTCGACCTGCAGCGCAATGACTGCTACCTGATCGCCGCGGCACCCGCTGATGTAGAAATGGCGATGGCTGCGGGCGTGCGGCCCATCCTGGTGCTTGGCGGGCGGACCATCGGCGAGCTGCTGGGGGATTCCGGTGGCCGCAAGGACTTTCCCATCGCGCGGACCCTGGCGCAGGCGGTGGAGTACATCGTGGCTGAGGAGCGCATCGCCGCCCAGATTGGCAAGCCGCGGCAGAACCTGCCCCCGGCGCCGGTCGAGGAGGCGAGCCGTGCTCCTGTGGGGAGCCCCGCTGTGTTGCCGGTCTCGCCGGCGGCCGTCGCCGCCAGCCGGCGCCTTCGCATGCGGCCCCGCGACGTAGGACGCTGGCTGGCGTTCCTCGTGGTCGGTGGCGTGTGGCTGAGCCTGGGGATCGCCTACCTCTTGACGCACCTGTACCGCGAGCAGCCCTTTCCCCAGGCCGCCTGGTACATCACGCTGCAGTTCATCCCCAGGGTGGAGCGGGGCATCCTGTTCATCTTGACGGGCGTGGCCGTGGTGGTGTTGGCAAGCTGGAACTTTTTGCACGCCTTCGGCAACGGGCAGGTGGCGAAGAAACGCTGAAGGTGCGCGCCGCTATTCGATCAAGATCTCGACGCGCTCATCGTCTTCCAGATCCTCGACGTCGATGATCTTGCCCCGAGTGCCCTCACGGATGGCCCTGGCGATCTGTTCCACGTCGAGGCCTTCGACCTCGGGGGCAAAGCGGGCCCCCATCTTCATGCCCACGTTGACCAGGCCCATGGGGATGCTGAGGTTGACCTTGCTCTTGCCGGTGTGCAGGTCGGTGATGCGCACGCGCAGCCAGCGGGGCGCGTCCTGAGGGGCTCCCTGGCAGGCCCGGTCGGCCCGGTCGAGGGCGGCCAGCAGCCGCGCTCCCTCCTCTGCACTGATCTGGCGCGCCTCGATCATCTTGAGGATCTGCATGCGCTCTTCTGCCGTAGACATCGTGCACCCCCTGTAGGGCCCGCTCGTTTCCCCTGGGCCCCGATGGCATCACCCCGGCCGGCCTGATGGCCGGCCAGCACTTCCCGTCGCCCGGCCCCTTGAGAAGCACGAGCGACGCTGTCCTGCGCCGGCTGCGACGCCGCCTGACGAGGTCACGACGGCAGGTCGAGGATGAGTTGGTCGAGGCTGCGCAGCGTGGTGAAATTCCGCCCTTGCAGCGCCTGCAGGGCTTCAGCGTGGCTGGTTGAGACGGTGCTGGCGACGGCGTGGGGCACCCAATCGGCCAGCGCTGCCAGGCCGTAGTCGGCCAGCGGCGCCTCGAGCGGGCCACGCGCCTCGGGGCGCACGGCCAGGTCGAGCCGGGCGGTGCCGGCCGCACCCTGGGCCAGAATGCTCACAGCAGCCACGAGCCTGTTGCCCTCCAGGATCCCCCAGCGGATGGTCTGCTGGCCACTGAGGAATGAGTTGAACCACTCCTGCAGGCGCCGGCCCAGCGTTGGCCGGAAGGCCTGCGCTTCGATGGGCCGCACCTGTTGCACTTCCCGCGGCGTGGCGGCACGGGCCAGGTCGAGCAACTCCTGCCAGTCGTCGCTGCCCAGGCGCCGCATGCCGGGCACGTGGGGCCGGGTGCGGCTGGGCAGGAGCCCGGGCCGGATGAGCTCGGCGACGGTGTCGAAACGGCGAAAGCCGAGCCGCCGGTACAGCCGCTGTGCAGGCTCGTTGTCGGTCCGCACCTGGAGCACCACGCAGCGGCCGCGGCGCCGGCGAATGCCTTCGAGGGTCGCTTCCATGAGCCGTCGCCCGATGCCGCGGCCCTGGAAGGCCGGGTGCACGGCCACATTGCTGACGAACCAGCGCCCCGTGGCCGGGTTCTCGGGGGTGGCGGTGACATTGCCCACGACCCGGCCATCCTGCTCCCACACAAAGCCACCGACAAAGGGCGCCACGTGCTCGACCACGGTGAGCAGGGGCCCCAGCGCAGCCAGGCTGCGCATATCGGCTACCAGGGTATTGCCTGTCTGCGCCAACTCGGGGCCAAACGCCACTTCGATCAGGTCGGCGATTGCGCCCATATCGCGCGCGGGGTCTGCCGGCCTGGCAAAGCCCTCGCTCGCAGAGACACACGTCGTGGCAAAGATCATGCCGCCTCCGGCCAGCTCTGTCCCATCCCATCCTCACAGGCACAGCCAGCCGGAGGTAGTATAGCACCATGCTGCCCGGCTGAAAAGGCGGGGCGACGGCTCGCCAGTTGCAGCGGCCGCGCACGCGCCCCACGCCCCCGTCCCTCCACTTCCAGTGTAACATGGCCCGGCGCTGGCGTCAATATGGCATTCGCACGTCCCAGGGCTTTTTCAAAGTCGGCGTTATGTGTAGCCCGGACCCTTCGCAGGCCAGCGTTCGCCACGTTGGAAGGCCCGCAGAACCTGCTCAGGGTGACATAAGCGGGACTTTGAAAAACCCCTGCGCACGTCCAATCGCGGGCTGTAGTTCAATCTGGGGGCATCGTTGGGCAGCCTGCAGCCCCGGAGTCCCGGCTTGCTCGGGCTGCGTTGCAGGGTGTCGTGCCATGCGGTGTTCGGCGCCAGGTGGCGGCATGACCCCAAGTTGGGGACTCGCAACCCCTCGCGTTGCCTTCTCGCGGCGCGGCTGTGGCCGGGCATCAGCCTCCGTAGTGGCTCTGGAGGAAAGCCGCCCACCCTGCCTCTAGAGAATCGCGGCTCACATGCAGGACCGACTGCAGCGCGCTCCAGCTCGAGCCCTCGGTGCGGATGGCGCGCACCAGGGCGCCGAGTTGCTCGGCACTGTAGCTGGTGCCCAGATACTCGCCCAGGGTGTAGGCCAGGGGCTGCACCGCACTGCGCTCCAGCGGCGCCCTGTCGCCTTCCCAGAAAAGGGTGGGCTCGGTGCCGTAGGCCTGCACGTCCAGAAGGCACCCGAAGCTGCCCGAGGCGATGGTGCGCTGCACGGCGGCCCCCCATTCAGGGCGCCAGGCCTGGGCGTGCCACAGCGACAGGGCCTCGAGCAGCCACCAGTCTCCTGCGTCGGGCCGTGTGCGGCCCAGGGCCTGCAACAGAACGGCTCGCGAGAGGGCCAGACGCGCGCCGCGGGCGAGCTCGTCCGCCCGCTCTTGGGCCGTCCACATCTCCAGCGCGAGCTGCGGCGAGGGAAAGTAGTCGCTGCTCCAGCCGCTGCCACCGTAGGGGAAGCTGCGCAGGGTGATCCGGCCGGGGGGCCGCAGCCAGGCGCGGTCTCCATCTTCGGAAGGATCGCCACGCACGGCCGGCGCGGGGGCATAGGTGGCGGCCAACTCGGCGTACAAGCTCTCCAGCTCAGGTGCCAGGCGGGCTGCAGGCTCGCGGTCGGGGCCTTGGGCTGTGAGCGAGAGGTGGTCGGTGGCGAACTCGACGCCCTCGCCCCAGAACTCGGGGGGCGGCGGGGCGTGGCGCCAGGCATCGCCCGAGCGCTCGAAGAACCAGGTGGCGCGCCACTCGTGCTCGCCATCGGAGAGCGCCACGGCGACCTCAGCGCGCCCAGGGCCGAGGCGCAGCCCTACGACATGCGGCCTGGCGGCGGCTCGTGCCGCGTACCAGGCCGCTTCGCGCAGCCAATTCTCTTCGTGGTAGCGCACCCAGGGGGCATAGGTACTGTCGAGGGCGGCGACCAAGAGGTCATTGCGCCCTGTCTGCAGGGCCAACACTTCTCCCGCGATGACTCGCTCGATGTCGGCGCGCGCTGCAGCCAGGCCGCGCTGGGCCCGCCAATAGATGGTGCCGGCCACCGCCAGAGCGGCGAGCACGACCGCCAGCAGCCGGCGCTGCACTCGCCGCGAGCGCCAGGGCGGCAATGAGGTGGCGTGGGCGATGGTCGCTCCATCGCTCCGCCAGTTGAACTCGACGCCCATAAGGGCCTGTGGCGGCCTCCTTCATCATCTAGTTCCCCGCAACGAACGCCTGCGCGCAGGTCAGCGCAGGCTCTCCACATCGCCCACCCGGATGCGGCGCAGGGCGCCGTCGGGGAGCTGCAGCACCAGCGCTCCGTCGGGGTCCGCGCCTTTGGCCAAGCCCTCGAGGGTCTCCTCGTGGGTGATCACGCGCACCTGTTGGCCCAGGGTGGCCAGATGCTCCAACCAATCGCTGTAGGGCGATTGCCCGGCTGCCATCCGCTCGTACCGGTCTTCCATGCGGCGCAGGATCTCCTGGAGGAGCGGGATGCGGGGCACAGGCCAGCCCAGGGCCTCTCGCAGGCTGGTGGCCTGTTGCTGGAGCTCGGGCCAGGCCGCGAAATCGACGTTCACGTTCAGGCCGACGCCCACGACCACGGAGACGCCGTCATCGAGCCCACAGATCTCGCTCAGGATGCCCGCCAGCTTCCTCCTGCCGAGGAGCAGGTCGTTCGGCCACTTGATCGCGGGCTGCAGGCGCGTCTGCGCTGCGATCGCCTCCACACACGCCAGGCTGGCCAACATGGTGAGCTGGTAGGCCTCCTGGGGGCTGAGCGGAACGTAGAAAACCAGCGAGAAGAGCAAGGCCTGGCCGGGCGGCGCCACCCAGGCACGCCGCAGGCGGCCGCGCCCCGCCGTCTGCTCGTTGGCGATGACCAGCGTGCCATTGGGCGTGCCTTCCAGCGCCAGGCGGCGCGCCTCATCGTTGGTCGAGCCGATGCGCTCGTAGCAGACAACGCGATGCGCCAGCCAGCGGGTGCCCAGGCCGGCACGAATGTGCTCGGGGGAGAGTTCGTCCATGGGCCAGGAGAGTACTATAGGTTGCCGCGGGCGTCAAACCGCTTGTTCGGGCGCAGTTGAAGGCGCGGCCGCCAAAACCCCGCCACGGGTCAGAGCCGGGCAGGGGCAGAGCAGGTTTGCCGCCTGTTGCCGGATGCGGGTTGGACCAGGCACGGTAGTAGCATTAGCCGCCCACAAGTCTGGTCTGGTAGCCCAGCTTCTTCAACTCGGCGGCGATGCGCTGGCGATGGTCGCCCTGGATTTCGATGTCGCCCTCTTTGACCGTGCCGCCCGAGCCGCAGAGAGCCTTGAGCTGCTTGGCCAGTGCGGCCAGTTCCGGGCCGGTGAGCTGCAGGCCGCTGACCACGGTGACTGTCTTGCCGCCACGGCCCTTGCGCTCGCGCCAGATGCGGGCGGTCTGCTCGCGCGGCGGCGGGCTGGCCGGTTGTGGGGCTGCAGGGCCGCTGCCGTGCCGGGCGGGCTGCGGGTCTGTCGAGTACACAATCCTGTTGTCTCTGCCGGGCATCTCGTTCTCACCTCTCGCTGGATGGCCCCAATTATACACCGCATGGGCAGGCGCTGCTGGCAGGCGGTTGCGCCAGGCGGCATTTGGAGTAGAATCAATGCGGTGCGTGGGTTGGGGTTGCATTCGCTGCCCGCTGTGAAGAGGGAAGAACTATGATCGATCGCGAGATGCTCATCAATGCCTTCGCCTTCAACTTGGGGCTGGTCAAGCGCGAGACTGCCGGCCTGACCCATGCCGACAGCCTGATCCAGCCGCCCTTCCACTCCAACTGCCTGAACTGGACGATGGGCCACCTGGCCGAGAACCGCAATGGCCTCCTCAAGACCCTGGGGCAGCCGCCCGTGCTGAGCGACGACCAGGCGGCGCGCTACGGCTATGGCTCGCAGCCGGTGACATGCCAGGAGCCGGGTGTTGTGCCGCTGGAGGAGCTCATCGCAGCCTTTGAGCGTGCCCAGGAAGGGATCGCTGCCGGCCTGCGGCAGATCAGCGACGAGGCGCTGGGCCAGGAGGTCAAGTTCGCTGGGCGCACCATGACCGTGGCTGGCAAGGTCTTTTTCATGTACTTTCACGAAACGATGCACGCAGGCCAGTTGGAAATGCTGCGCGAGATGATCGCAGCCAGCAAGCGATGATCCAGGCCGACCTTCTGCTGGTGAATGCGGGGCAGCTCCTGACCGTGGCCGGCCCGGCCCCGAGGCGTGGGCCGGCCATGGCCGACCTGGGCCTTGTCAGGAACGGCGCCGTGGCGGTGCGCCACGGCAAGGTCCTGGCCGCGGGGCCAGAGAGCCAGGTCCGTGCCCGCTTCCGTGCCGACCGGGAGCTGGATGCCGGTGGCCGGGTGGTGCTGCCCGCCTTCGTGGACCCCCACACCCACGTCCTCTATGCCGGAGACCGCATCGATGAGTTCGAGATGCGCCTCAAAGGGGCGACCTATCAAGAGATCATGGCCGCCGGGGGCGGGATCATGAGCACCGTGCGCGCCACCCGGGCGGCGACCGATGAGGAGCTGCTTCGGCAGACGGCAGCGCGCCTGGCGCGCATGCGCGCCCAGGGCACGGCCACCGTCGAGGTCAAGAGCGGCTACGGGCTCAACGTGGAGGCAGAGCTGCGTCTGCTGCGCCTGGTGCCGGCGCTGACGCAGCAGACCGGAATGCGCCTGGTGCCCACCTTCCTCGGCGCCCATGCCGTGCCCGCCGAGTATGCCGGCCGGGCAGAGGCTTACGTGGACCTGGTGGTGGAGGAGATGCTGCCGCAGGTGGCGGGCCTGGCCGAGCATTGCGATGTGTTCTGCGACGAGGGGGCTTTTACCCTGGATCAGGCCGCGCGCATCCTGCGCCGGGCCAGAGCCTTGGGGCTCGGGGTGAAGGTGCATGCCGACGAGTTTGCCAGCCTCGGCGCCACGGACCTGGCCGTGGACCTACAAGCGACGTCGGCAGACCACCTGATGGTGACCCCTCCGCCAGCACGGGAGAGGCTGGCGCGCTCGAGCACGGCCGCGGTGCTGCTGCCCGGCACGAGCTTTGGCCTGAAGAGCGACCGCTACGCCGACGGGCGCGCCTGGGTGGATGCCGGCGCCGTGGTGGCACTGGCCACCGACTGCAACCCCGGCACGGCTCCGAACGAGTCGATGCCCTTCACCATCGCCCTGGCCTGCCGCATGATGGGGCTGACGCCGGCCGAAGCGGTGGTGGCTGCCACGGTGAATGCGGCCTATGCCGTGGGCCGTGCAGGGGTGGTGGGGAGCCTGGAGCCCGGCAAGGCGGCGGATATGGCCATCCTCGATGCCGAGGACTATCGCGAGTTGGCCTACCGCTTTGGTGGCCCCCTTGTGCACAGGGTGATTGTGGGCGGGCATGTGGGGCAGGCTTTCCAGCCCGTCGCTTGAGTGTTGATGGGGGGAGTGGCAGGCTGGAAAGCCTGCCCCACGGGTGAGGGCGATGGAGAAGAACGAGTGCTTATCGGCTGCGGGGCTGGCCGAGGCTGAGCAGCGCTACGGCCGCCCCGAGGTGCGAAGGTTCGATCTGGGGGATGTGGGCGACGAGGAGCGCTTCTGGGAGATGTGGCGGGCGCGGCGGGCGGAAGTGGTGCTGGTGATCCGCCGCGCCGGTGGCCGGGTGCTCCTGCAGACCAAGTCGTTCTACCCTGAGGGCACCTACCGCCTGCCCACCGGCGGCGTTCGCGAGGGCGAACCGCTGCTCGATGCGGTGCGCCGGGAGATGCTGGAGGAGACGGGCCTCGAAGCGGAGATCGTGCGCTTTCTTGGCGTGCTCTGCTATGACTTCCGCCGGGGAGGACAGGCGCAGCAACGTGCGTCGTACGTGTTCCTCCTGGACAACCGCACGGGGCTGCCTGCGCCGTGCGACGAGGCCGAGCGCATCAGCGGCTTTCGTGAGGTCTCGCTGCCAGAGCTGGCCTTGGTGTCGCAGCAGCTTGAGCAAATCCCCGGCGAGTGGGCGGTGTGGGGCAGGTTCCGCGCCCTGGCGCACAGGTTTGTGGATGAAGTGATGCGGGAGACGTAATGCGTCAAACGTGAAACGTCAGGCGTCAAACGTCACGCGTCAGACGTCAGAAGTCGGGAGCCAGAGGTTGAAGGTGAGGGGCGGGCACGTGGATGCGTTACGTTTCACGCGTCACGCATCACGGTCTAGAGTCTGGAGTGATTGTCTTTGGAGGAGTACGACGTCATCGTGGTCGGGGCGGGGCATGCGGGGTGCGAGGCGGCCCTGGCGGCGGCGCGGATGGGCTGCCGCACCCTGCTCCTGACCATGAACCTGGATTTGATCGCGCTGATGCCCTGCAACCCTTCGCTTGGCGGGCCGGCCAAAGGACACCTGGTACGCGAGATCGATGCCCTGGGCGGCGAGATGGCGCGGGCTATCGACCGGACCTTCATCCAGATCCGCATGCTCAACGTGGGCAAGGGCCCGGCGGTGCAGGCGCCACGGGCGCAGGCCGACAAACGCCTCTACTCGCTGGCCATGAAGCACACCCTCGAAGCCACGCCCAACCTGCACCTCAAACAGGCCATCGTCGAAGGTTTGCAAGTCCAGGGCGGCCGCGTGGCCGGCGTGGTGACGCACCAGGGGCGCTCCTACGGCGCCAGGGCGGTGGTGCTGACCACGGGCACTTTCCTGCGCGCGCGCATCCTCACCGGCGAGCATGCGATGCCGGCCGGGCGGGCTGGAGAGTTCCCGGCCAACGGCCTGTCGCGCTCGCTGGCCGAGGCAGGGCTGAGCCTGGGGCGCCTGCAGACCAACACGCCGCCGCGCGTCGACGCGCGCAGCATCGATTTCTCGCAGACGGTGCCCCAGCCGGGCAGCGAGGCCCCCCTGTACTTCTCCTTCCAGCCGCCGGAGGCGCCTCCCTTGCTGCCGCCACCCAGCCCCGTCTACCCGGTGGCACGGCAGACTCCCTGGCGAGCGCAACTGCCCTGCTACATGGTGCACACCAACGAGCGCACGCACCGCATCGTGCGCGACAACCTGCAGCGGTCGCCGATCGCGGCAGGGATCAGCCACGGAGCCGGGCCACGCTACTGCCCTTCCATCGAGGAGAAGATCGTCCGCTACCCCGACAAGCCGGCGCACCAGCTTTTCTTAGAGCCGGAGGGTATGGCGACGATGGAGGTCTACGTCCAGGGCATGTTCACCGGCATGCCTGAGGCGGTGCAGATCGAGATGCTGCACAGCATCGCTGCTCTGGCGCGGGCTGAGGTGATGCGGCCTGGCTATGCGGTGGAGTATGACTATGTGCCCTCTTCTCAGCTCGGCTGTACCCTGGAGACCAAGGCGGTGCGCGGGCTCTTCCACGCCGGGCAGATCAATGGCACCTCTGGCTATGAGGAAGCCGCAGCTCAGGGCCTCGTGGCAGGGATCAACGCCGCGCGCCAGGTGCGAGGCGAGGAGCCGGTGCTCATCCGCCGCGACCAGGGCTACATCGGCGTGATGATCGACGATCTGGTGACCAAGGAGTTGACCGAGCCCTACCGCCTGATGACCGGCCATGCCGAGTACCGCCTGCTCCTGCGGCAGGATAACGCCGACCAACGCCTTTCGCCGCTGGGGCATGCCTTGGGGCTGGTCTCTGAGGACCGCTTTCAGGCGGTGCAGGCCAAGCGCCGGGCGGTGGCCGAGGAGCTGGAGCGCCTCGCCCACATCTGGTTTGGGCCTGCCACCCTCGCAGACCTCGACCCAGAGGGCAGCCCGGGTGAGGGCGCGAGCGCCCTGCAAGCGCTGCGCCGGCCCGGGGTGCGCTATGAAGCCATCGCAGCGATTGCGCCGCCCCCGTCACCGCTGAGCGCCGACGCGGCCGAGCAGGTGGCCATCGAGGCCAAGTACGCGGGGTACATTGCGAAGCAGGAGCGTGAGGTCGCGCGCATGTTGCGCCTGGAGGAACACCGAATCCCTGTGGAGCTGGACTATGCCGCGATCGCCGGCCTGCGCACGGAGGCGCGCGAGAAGCTGAGCGCCATCCGCCCTGCGACGGTGGGCCAGGCAACGCGCATCCAGGGGGTCAACCCGGCCGACATCTCCGTCCTGCTGGTGCACCTGCAGCGAAGGCCGCACCGCCTGGGCCACGATGGGTAGGGCGTGGTGTCGGCCTGCCTAGCGGTCGCCGCGCTGTTGCAAGAGGCGCAGTAGCCGGGCGCGGATGCGGGCCAGGGCCGGCGCAGGGTTCGGGGTGCTGGCTGCGAGCGCCCAGAGAGCACTGGCGGTCGCCAGCAGGGGCGCCAGGTCGCTCGCCAGGTGGGGGAGCGCGGCCAGGCACGCCTCTTCCGTTTCGCCCTGGCGCAGGCGGGTCAGGCACTGATCGAAAGCGTCTTCGGCCTCTCGGGGCCGCCACATATCGTCCTACTCCTCAGCCTCAAGGATGCGGCGCAGCGCCGCCACGGCCCGGAACTGCAGCGACTTGACGGCACCCTCGCTCTTGCCCATGATGCGGGCGATTTCCGCATTCGAGAGCCCCTCAGCGAACTTGAGCGTGATCACCTGGGCCTGGTCGCCGGTGAGCTGCTGCAGGGCGTGGCGCAGGCGCTCATGCTCGATGCGGTGCTCCACCAACCTCGCCGGGTCCTGGTCGGCCCCGGGCGTGGGATCGACTGCCCCCTGCCGCCCATTCTGCTGCGTGCGGCGGATGTGGTCGACGATGAGGTTGTGGGCGATACGGTAGAGCCAGCCTGAGAACGACGTGCTCCACGACTTGCTGCCACGGATGGCCTCCAGCATCTTGGCAAACACGGTGCCTGTGAGATCCTCGGCCAACGCTTCGTCGCCCAGGCGGTAGTAGATATAGTTGTAGATGCGGCCCGCATAGAGGTCATAGATCTCGGCCAGCGCCGAGGGGTCGTACTCCTGGACGCGTTCCAGCAAGGAGGCGTCGTCGGCAGTGCGCACCACGCGCATTTCTCCTAAAGAAGACGCAGATCGACCAGAAAGGATGCGGCTGACCATGGCCTACCATACCACGATGCGCACAATTCTGTCAAAAGCAGGGTATGACAGAATCTGCCGGGACCGCTGGAGGTGGCGTGGCCCGGCCAGGGACCGCGGCAGTCGCGCTGGGTCAGGGCGCCTTGTTGGGTCGCCTGCGGCGCGAGGAGAAGATGCGCAGCCATTCCTCCACCTCGCCCGGCGAAGGGGGGGTCTCCTTCTCCTGTGGGGGCTGCGGCCGGGGGGTGCCGGCCAGTTGGCGAGCAAACTCGTCGGCGGGGATGACCGTGGCACCCAGGTAGCGCACCTCCGCCTGCACCGCGCGATCGGATGAGACCACCAACCAGCCGCGGCGGTCCGTCGACCGGCGCACGATGCGGCAGATCACGTCGTCGGCGCGCTGGCCCTGCCGGGCATAGATGACGCGGATGCCGGCCCTGGATTGCTGGGGCTCCCCGGGCAGGCCGGCGTGGGAGCCCGCGTCGAAGACAACGGTGATCTGGCTGTGGCGGTGGCGCTGCCAGGCAGCGAGGCAGTCGATGAGGCGCTCCTCGTCGTCAGGGTCGGCCAGGGAGATGCTCTTCATCTGGCCGATCAGGTTGTGACCGTCGATCAGGATGGGCATAGTCGAGCCCCTCGTGCAGTGATGTCTTGGCGATGGCCTGCCGCCTGCACCCGCCCGGTGGGCGCTGTGCTCGGTGTGGCAGGCCATCGCTCGCCGGATGGGCGCCTACGCAAGCGCCTCCCGGCAGTGCTCGCGGTGACCGCAGTTGCGGCAGCGCCGCGCGTCGGCGTGCTGAGGCCTGGCCCTGTGGGCCTTGCGCAGCCGCCGCATCTCCTCCAGGGCGTCGACAACGCTCTGCCGCAGGGCCGGAGTGTAGGGAATCTCGAAGGTGCGTTCGGCGTAGCAGAGCAACCCGCAGGGCGGGCGACGCCCCGTCTCCTCTTCGACCAGCAAGAGGTAGGCCCCCAGTTGCAGCACGTCCGACGGGTAGGCATGGGCTGCCCGGCGGCCGGGCTTGACCTCGACGGGCACCAGGTGCTGGCGCATCTGCACCAGATAGTCGGGCTTGCCGGCCAGGCGGTAGCGCGCTGAGTAGAGGGGCCGCGGGCAGGCCCGCCAGCCGCTGGTATCCGCGCTGACGATGCGCCCCTCGGGCAGGCCCAGCAGCGCGCGTTCGCGCCGCCCGTATCGCCAGACCAGCCAGGCCACCAGGGCCAGCCCGAGGCCCAGCAGGCTGAGGAACAGGCCGGCCTCCATCAGGGCTCAAAGCTGCGGGTCAGGGGCGAGATGGCCACGGGCACGCCTTTGGGGTTCCAGGCGGTCAGCCACACCGCATCCTCCGGGGAGATGCGGATGCAGCCGTGGGAAACCGGGCGCACGCCCAGGGCATCCAGGTCCTGGTACACCTTGGCGCCATCCTTCCACGTGTACGGAGCGCCGTGGATGAGGAAATCGCTAAAGAGGACCCAACCCTCGTCCTGATAGGTGCCGAAGGAGAAGAAAGTCCCGACATAATCGCCCACGCGGCCCACCCAAGCCGGGGTGGCCTTGCCCGGCACGGGCAGCCCGGTGCTGCAGGGGATGGTCCGGACCTCGACGCCGTTCTCGTAGACGTGAACCATTTGGGCATCCTGGTCGACAAAGATCGACCGGGAGACGACCGGCGGCTTGGTGGGGGTGGGGCTGGGGGCCGGCGTTTGGGTGGGCGGCGGAGTGGGCGTCGCGGTGGCGAGCGGCGTAGCCGTGGGCGCCAGGCTGGGCTCGGCTGCGACTCCTCGGGCGGAAAGCGATCGCGTGAGCCGGGGCACTGACGAGAGCGCCTGCAGGCCGGCGTTGAGGGCACCGGAGCGCGGCTCATGGGCGAAGAGGGCGACAACGATCCCGCCGATCAGCAGGGTGATGAGGATGCAAGGTGCGCTCCAGCGCTGTTTCACAGGCTACCTCCTGCAGCCTTGGATACGAGCAAGAAGCCGATAACGATCAGGATCAGGGCGAGGCCGAGCGCCCATGCTGCGGCCCCCTGCAACCAGACGGCCCGGCGGGCGCGGCGGCCGTGCTCCTGGTGCAGCGCCCGCCCTCGCTCCTGGGCCGCCCGGTTCGTAGCAGGCAGGCCCTGCACGTGGGCCAACCACCAGGCGGTGCGGCAATAGGCGAACTCGCCCAGCTCGCTGGCGTGGGCGATAGGTTCTGTGTCGCTATCCATAGGCACTCACAATGCCTCTGGCTGCGGCCCGTAGCTGGCGGAGCGGCACGTTACAGGGGTCCGCAGCGAACCGCCGGCCACGGACTGGCTACACCGAGAAACGGCTTTCGAAATCCTTGAGCGCCTCCTCCAGCTTTTGCTGGCGGACGGCCACGGTCAGGTCGCCGCGGGTGCGCTCGAGGACGCCCCGCACCATATCGGTAGTGCGGCGCAGGCCGGCGGTGAGGGCATCGGGGAAGTCGATGGTCACCAGCGTGTCGTAGATCTCGTCCATGGCGGAGAGCATCTTCTCGGCAGTGGTGATATCGCCGTTGCGCAGGGCGTCGAGCGCGTAGCGGCGCAGTTCGCCAGCCGCCTCGCCCATGCCGTTGAGGTAGGCGGGGTATTCCACGCCGAGTTGCTCGGGCTCTGGCAGGTCGTGGCCCTGGACGAGGGAGACGGTGATATTGGCCTCAGCGAACTCTTTCAGAGCGTCCTGGCTATAGCCGGCATAGTAGAGGTCGGGGTAATCGGCCAGGTCGGCGGCCAGGTTGGCGGCCAGCTCTTGAGCGGTCAGCAGGAGCTGGCCGGCCTCGGCAAAGTCGTTGCGATGGGCGGCACGGATCGCATTGGCGCAGTGCCGGATCAGCTCCCGACTGCGCGCCAGGGCCAGGTCGCGGGCCACGTTCTTGGCGTCGAAGTTGGCCCGGATGCGTTCGACGATGCTCTCGAGGTTGCGCAGGGTCATCATACCTCCTCAGTGATCTTGACCGGGGTCTGTGGCAGGCCAAAAGAATCGGCGCGAAACTGGGCCTGCTGGGCGCGCTCGGGCTCACCCAGCCGGCTATAGAGGCGGGCCAGCTTCTGCCAGATGGCAGCCTTGGTCGCCTGGCTGGGGCAGAGGTCGGCAGCGCGCTCCAGGTTCTCGGCTGCTGTGCGTGGGTGGCGCAGCCGCTGGTGCACCTCGCCGAGGGCATAGTAAGAGAGGTACTGCTCTGGGTCGGCCCGCATGGCCCTCTGAGCTGCCTCGATCGCCTCTGCTTCGCGCCCGGGCTGCACCGCCAGGGCTGCGGCCTGCTTGGCCCACTGGTAGCCCTCGCGCTGGCGGGGGGCCATCTGCAGGTAGGCCTGGAACTCGAGAAGGCCTGGGTGGTCGGGCGCGAGCTGCAGGCCTTCTCCGGCCAGGGCACGGGCGGCCTCCTCGTTTCCCAGGCGCTCCTCGCAGCGGGCCACGGAGAGGAGCAGTTGGGCGCGCTGGGCAGCGTTGTCGGCCACCAGGGCCAGGGCGCGCCGGAACTCGGCCTCGGCTTCGGCCCAGGCGCTCGCCGCGTAGAGGATCGACCCAAGGGTCGCGTGGGGCACGGGGTGCTCCGGTGCCCGGCCGGCCGCCTCGTGGCAGAGGGCGATCGCCTCAGCCGTATGGCCGGCGGTGTTCAGGGTGCGCGCCAGGAGGCAACGGTACTCCACATTGTCGGGCTCGCAGGCCACGGCGCGGCGCTGGTACTCGATCGCCCGCTCGTAATGGCGCAGTTGATAGTAGCGGCGCGCGGCACTCATCAGCAGGGTGGCGTTCTCTCCATCGGTCTCGAGCGCCGCCAGCACCCTGCCCAGCTCAGCATCCGACGGTGGGCTCTCTACGGCAGCCGGCGGGCTCTCGTGGGCCGACTCGGGCACCGGGCCAGGCTGCGCGGCCTCCTCTGGCGCGGGCTCCGGGGCCGGCGGCGCGACGCGCAGGACCTCACGCACCGTCGGGTGCTCGCGGTTCAGCACCAGCGTGCGGATGTTCTTGGCCTCGCCGCTCAGCGGGTCCTCCAGGGTGTAGGTGCCGCGGAGGAAGATGAGGCTGTCGACGGCCTGATTCAGGAGGAGCATGAGCTGGTCGCGGCTCAGATGTGGAACGACGGCTGCGCGGCTGATCTGATCGACCAGGTACATAAAGGCCACATAGGGGCTGCGCGCTTCCAGGGCGTCGGCGAAGCGGATGATGGCCGGCAAGGCGGCCTCGTCGACCGGCTCGGCCATCGGCGCCACGCTGCGCACGCTCAGCTCCTCGGCACCGCGAGCCCCAGGCAGGTAGGCCCAGTCGACCAGGCCGTCTTCCACGATGTACAGCAGGCCGCGGCGCTCTGCTTCACGCATAAAGAGCTTGAACTTGGGAAAGCCGAAGCGGCTCTCATCGAATTGGTGCAGGCGGCGGATGAGTTCGTTCTTGATCCACGAGAGCAGGGCACGGTCGCCGTGCTGGGAGCTGCGCACGATATCGGTCACCACATCGAAGATGCGCTGCAACTCGCTCTCATCACCCGCGTTGGGCGCCAGGCCGTGGGGGCGGTAGCGCTGCGTATCGATGGGGTCCACGTCCTTGTCATAATACAAGAACTGGTCCACCCGGTCGGCCAGGCGGGGCGAGGTGCTCCACGACACGCCGATGGCGACGACCTGTTTGCCGTAGGGGCGCAGCGTGTTGACCATGTGGATAAAGTCACCGTCGCCCGATGCCAGGATGAACGTGCCGATGTTGGGGTGGTTGTGGCAGCACTCGACGCAATCCGCAGTCAGCTTGATGTCGACCGAGTTCTTGCGCCGTCGCAGGCCGGTGCTCTCGGTCACCATGCGGGTGGGCACATAGACCGGCTCGATGCCGGCGGCGTAGAGGTTCTCGGGATCCGATTGATGCCAGTCATCCTGCCAGTCGGCATAGGCGTTGGCAATGACCAGGCGGCCAAAGGTCTCTGCGGTTTCGCGCAGTGAAGTCAGGTTGACCCTGAGGTTGGCCTGGCTCAGGCTGATCTTGAGGTTCTCCCAGTCGATGAAAAGCGCCACATCAGGCGACTGAGCCTTGGCCTGCAGGCCAAACTTGGCTTGGCTTGCCGGCATGCGTTTCCTCCTCGCGCGTACAGCGCATCACAAGGCCTGTGGTCATCCCTGGGATGACCGAGTCTGTCTCCTGACCGGGTAACCTGGGATCCCTGAAGCACCTGGGGCACCTGAACCTACTTCTTCTCTTGAAAGTTGGCCAATGAGGCATAGCCGGGTTTGACCGGGACGTCGAGGGGTTTGGAGGGCACGCTGACCAGGGTGACTGTGAACGTAATGTCGTTGTTCAGCGCCTCGAACACATAGTAGCCGTTGCCATCGGTATTGGTGTAGGCCGACCAGTCGTAGGCCGAGAGCTTGACCTTCACCCCATTGACGGGCTTGCCCTGGGCGTCGCGCACTGTGCCGTGGACCTTGCCCCAACTGCTCTGAACCCTCTGTTGGCCGCCATAGACGCCAACAAAGGTGCCCGTGGGCACTGCGGCGCCCGGCGTTGGCGGCGAGGCGCAGAAACGAGCGGCCTCATCGCGCTTGGCAGCCAGGTCTGGCGTGGAGGCCAGGGTCAGTGCTGCCTTGTAGTACTGCACGGCGTCGCACCAGTTCGCTTTGGTCCCTGCAGCGTCGCCGGCGAGGACATACGCCTGCTGCAGGCGTTGGGCCGTGTCTTTGTAGCTGGGCTTGAGGGTGTAGAGGGCAGAGAAGTCCTTGATGGCCTCAGCCCAGTCGATCTCCCACGCGCTGAGCCCGCTCTGATAGAGGGCGGCCAGGCGGCGCTGTGCCTGCACGTCGGGGTTGTCGGGCTGCAGCATCAAGGCCTGGTCGAAGCGCCGGATGGCCTCCTCCATGCTGCCCTCGTTCGCCAGTTGCATGCCCTCGTTGGTATAGGCGCCCACGAGCAGGCGGCGTACGGTGGCCTGCTCGTAGTTGGGGTCGGCAGCCTGCACGGCCTCGAGCTGGCGGATGGCGTCGGCCCAGGCTCCGTTGTCATAGGCAGCGCGGCCCGCGGCCAGAAGGGTTGCGGGGTCTCCCTGGGTGCCGAGAGTGGGCGTCGGCTGGCCCTCGGCCTTGGCACGGGCTTCATCGAGCTTTTGTTTCGCCTCGGGGTAGTTGGGGCGGAGCCGGAGGGCATACTCGAACGCGCCGACGGCCAGCTCATAGTTGCCCTGGTTCATGTAGTCGATGCCCTGCTGGTAGTACTTGGCCGCCGTCTCGGCCTGCTTCTCGCTGCGCAGTTGCAGGCCGCGCCACACCGCCAGAATGCTCACCCCCGCAATGAGAAAGACGATGCAGCCCGCGATCATGCCCAGCCCCATCGGGCCCAAGAGGCGCGCCGGCAGGCCCTGCGCCGGCCGGGATGCCTGCTTATGGGGAGGCCGCGGGCCGGCCAGTGGCCGGGGCACAGGCGGGGCCGCAGCGGGTGCCGTCGGCGGAGGCGTTGGCTGCGCTAGGATGGGCACATCGACCGCTTCGACGACCTCGAGCTCGCCGTCGAGCGGCCCTTCGCCCGCGGTGACCCCCGCATCCTCAGCCGGCCCCGGCTGGCGGGCGCCCTCGGCCTCGGGGCGAGGGACCTCTGCGCCACACTGTGGGCAGAAACTCTCCGTGCCCAGGAGAGGAAGTCCACATTGATCGCAGATCATCCTGGCTTCTCCTGACTAGTTGGGTTACCAGGCGAGTTGATGATGTGCGGGATAGACAAAACGCCCGTCTCCGGGCTGTAACGTACCATTGCGGTTGCCGTCCATTATATCCTCTTTTTCGCCATTGTCCAGGTTGAACAGAGTGCAGAGTGCGCGGATTGCCCGGCAGTATCGACGGTGTTATAATGGTGCCCGCCGCATCTTTCAGGGCCACATCCTCAGGCCCTATGGCAAGGAGCAACCCACATGCTCAGGGACCTCGTCGGCGCAGTCAAGCAGACGTACTCGGGCGCTCTCGCCAAACAGCATGTCGCTGCGCTCAGCCAGTTCCACCGCATGCAGGCCAGCCCGGGCTTTCGCGCCGCGGCCGAGTACTGCCAGAGCCAGCTTTGCTCTTGGGGGGTCGAGGCCGAGGTCGTGTCGTTCCCCGCCGATGTGGGCACGGCGTACTGGGCCTGCGACATGTTCCAGGAGTGGGAGGCCAGCGAGGCCGTGCTCGACCTGCTGTTGCCTGAGGGCGGGGTGACGCGCCTGGCCGACTACTGTGAGGACAAGATATCGCTCATCCAGCGCAGCCAGCCCTTCGATGGGGAGGCCGAGCTGGTGGTGCTCGAGAGGGGCGACTCTCCCGAGGAGTATCGCGGGCCGGAGGTAGCCGGCAGAGTCGTGCTGGCCAATGGCGACATCCGCGAGGTGTGGCAGCAGGCGGTGAGCGAGCGGGGGGCCGCCGGCATCCTGTTCGATGGCATGCGCGAGTTGCCGCCGGTGCGCCAGCGCATCGACCTGCCCGACGCCCGCCAGTACACCTCGTTCTGGTGGCGCAAGGGCGATGAGCCCCGCGGGTTTGGCTTTGTGCTCACCCCACGCCAGGGCGACTGGCTGCGCGCCCTGGCGCGGCAGCAGGCGCAACAGGGCAGGGCGCCCCTCCGCGTCCGCGCCAAGGTTGCGAGCCGCCTCTACGACGGACAGGTCGAGGTGGTGTCGGCGCTGCTTCGCGGGCGCACCGATGCGGAGGCGGTGGTCATCGCCCATCTCTGCCACCCGCAAGCTTCGGCCAACGACAATGCGTCGGGCTCGGCGGCGGCCCTCGAGGCGGCGCGAGCGCTGCAGGCTCTGATCTCCTCGGGGCGCCTGGCCCGGCCGGAGCGCAGCATCCGCTTCCTCTGGGTGCCCGAGATGACCGGCACCTACGCCTACCTGGCGACCCACGAGGACGAGCTGGCCCGCATGGTGGCCGGCATCAACCTGGATATGGTGGGCGAGGACCAGGGCCTCTGTGGGAGCGCCCTGCTCATCGAGCGGCCCCCCGAGGCAGCGGCCGGTTTCGCCGGCGACCTGGCCGAAGCCCTGCACGAGGCGATGCAGGAGGGCGCGAGCAACCTGGCCGGCACCGCCTCCTACCCCCTCTACCGGCATGCGGTAACCCCCTTCTCGGGCGGCAGCGACCACTATATCCTTTCGGACCCGACGGTGGGCGTGCCCACGCCGATGCTGATCCAGTGGCCCGACAAGTTCTACCACACCTCAGCCGACACCATCGATAAGGTGGACCCCAACATGCTGGCCGTGGCGGGCGGGCTGGCCGCCAGCTATGCCTACTTTGTGGCCGCGGCGGGCGAGCAAGAGGCGCGCTGGCTGGCGCGCGAGATGGTGGCGCGCTGCAAGGCCAGGCTGGGGCGGCTGGCGCAGCAATGCTATGGCGAGGCCCTCGATTGCCGTGGGCTCGATGCCCTCGGCAGCGTGGCAGACAGGGCGGCCAGGCGCCTGGCTTTCCAGGCAGAGCGCGGGGCCGATTCACTGCAGGCACTCCTGCGCCTGGCACCAGGCCTGGCCGGCAGTGTGGAAGCAGCGGCCCAATCCATCCGCGCGGCCGGGCAGGAGGAATGGGCAGGGCTCAGGACGGAGCTGGAAGGGCTGGCGCGGAGGCGCGGCGCTGGTGGGCTGCCTGCCCCGCGGCTGGCTCGCGATGATGAGTGGAGCGAACGGGCCAGAGGGATGGTGCTGCAGCGCACCGTGCGCGGACCGGTGGAACTGACCGCTCTCGTGGCGCGGCTCGAGCCGCCTTCCCGGGCCCGGGCCGAGGAGCTGCTCAGGGAGCAAAGGGCGGCCGCCCGCCGGCTGTCGGTCTACATGCTGTATTGGATCGATGGCCGGCGCACGCTGGCTGAGGTGGCCGACCTGGTGGAGTGCGAGGTAGGGGTGCGCGATGTGGGGCTCATGGTGCGGCTGGCCGAGCTGATGGTTGAGGTGGGATGGTTGGAGGTGAGGAACTGAGGGAACTGGAGGAACTGAGGGGGGTGTGGAAGCCTGCTGCGCCCCCGGCTCCTCAGTTCCGTCAGTCCTCTCAGTTCCTGGAACTCGCCCCGGAAGGACGGCAACGATGTACCTGGGACCGGAACCCAAGCGGCGGCGTGGACCCTGGCTGTTCATCCTGACGGTGGCGGCGCTCCTGGCTGCCGGCTGGCACGTGTACAAGAACCGGCCCGGGCTGGTGGCCACGTTGATAGCCCGGGTGCCGGTCGACAAGCTGCCCGCAGAGGTGCGGCCCAGGCCGACACCCACGCCAACCGTGCACGTGCCCACGGCCGACGAGTACATGGCGGAGGGTGAACGCCTTTTCGCAGCCGGGCGCATGGGTGAGGCCGCCGGCCAGTTTCAGAAGGCGGCCCAGGTGCAACCCCTCAATGTGCGGGCGCACGCCAAGCGGGCGCTGGCGCTCGTGCTCAGGGGGAACCGCCAGGAAGCGCTGCAGGAGGCTCGCCGGGCCGTGGAGATCGACGCCCAATCGGCAGAGAACCAGGCCATCCTGGGCATGGTGCTCGATTGGAACGATCAGCCCGAGCAGGCGGTGTTGACCTGCCTCAAGGCCGTCGGGGTCGACCAAAAGTCGGCCATGGCCTACGCCTTCCTGGCCGAGGCCTATGTGGATGCCAACAATCCGGAGCGGGCCATCGACGCCGCCCAGAAGGCGATGGTGCTCGACCCCCAGAGCGTGTGGGCGCTGCGCAATCTGGGCTATGTGTACGAGAGGATGGGCAACTATGACAAGGCGGTGGAGCAGTACCAAAAGGCCGCCGCAGCCCATCCGAACATGACCTACGTCCACCTTTCGCTGGGGCGCGCGTACGTGGCCGAGCGCCGCTTCGATGAGGCCCTGGCCGAGTTCGACAAGGCTGCTGCTGTGGACCCCACCGATGCCCAGGGCTACGACCAGAAGGGGTGGACCTACTATGTGCTCGAGGACTATGACCAGGCCGACCTCTTCCTGCGCAAGGCTGTGGAAGTGGACCCCGGCTATGCGCCCGCCTGCGGCCACCTGGGGGTGCTCTGCTACGTGCGGCGCAACTATGAGGATGCGATCGAGTGGCTGGGCAAGGCGATCGACGGCGGGGCGAACCGGCTCGAGTACTACTATGAGCTGGGGCTGTCGCACATCTTTATCGGCGAGTGCGACCTGGCGATCCCTCCGCTGCGCAAAGCGCTGGAGATGGATCCCAACTGCGATGTGGCCAGGAAGGGCCTGGAGCAGTGTGGCATCAAGCCGTAGGGCTCAGAAGCGGTGCCCGAGGCCGAGGCCGTCGGGCTGAGAAGAGGCCAAGGCCTTCGGCCTCGTGGAGTTGCAGTCCCGGAGGGGCTTGGCCGCTTTTCAGCGCGGGGTTTCGAACCCCGCGCAGCGTCGGCCGCCGCAGCAACCGTGCCCGGCAGTGCAGCGGCCTGTGGCGGGCGTGACGGATACCGGCGGCCGGGGCGCCATCGGTGGAGGGTGTACAGGCAATGAATCGGCGTGGTGCGGACCGGAGGCAGGCCTTCCTGTGGGGGCTTACTGCGCTGATCGTGGTTTCGATGGTGTCGGGCATGGTGATCGTCACGGCGCCGGTGGCTGCGCCCAAGCCGACGCCCACCTGGTTCATGCCCACGGCCACGCCACGGCCGACCTCCACGGCCACGCCCACAGCCACCCCCACGCTCACCCCCACCCCCACGCCCACGCCGTTGCCCACGGCAGCGGTGTTGGGCCGCGACACCGACTTGGCCTTTGTCGTGGTGGGCGCATCGCACGATGGTGATGCGATCTTCAAACAGATCGTCCGCCAGGCCTCGGCGGGCCAGTATGCCTTTATGCTGCACACAGGGGACCTGGTACACAGTGGCCTGCAAAGCGAGTACATGGGCCTGAAGGCAATGCTGGCGGATCTCAAGGTGCCCTTCTGCCCGGTGCCAGGCGATCTCGACGGGGCCGCCGGCGACCTCGGCCTCTACCTGGAGTACACCGGCGCGCCCGCGGCGTCGTACTCCTTCGACTATGGGCAGGCCCACTTTGCCCTCGTCGACTCGCACTCGGGAACGCTGGGCACTGCGCAGTTGGCCTGGCTGCGCGCCGACCTGGCCGCGACCGACCAGCCGCTCAAGATCGTCGTCCTCCACTACCCGCCGTTCGACCCCAACGGCTCGACACAGGGCCTGATGGGCGGCAACCAGGCCTTCATGGACCTTATGGAGGAGCAGGGCGTGCGCTACGTCTTTGCGGGGCACATCGCCGGGTATGGCAGGGAGGAGCGGAACGGCGTCACCTACGTCGTCACCGGTGGCGGGGGCGCGCCCCTCAGCCCGGGCCAGTACTACCACTACCTCAAGGTGCAGGTGCACGGCCAGGCCGTCACCTGGACGGTGACGCGGGTGAGGTAGCGCTTGCACGAATCCACGGCTTGTGGTACAATACTGGCCGTCCGGGGCGATTAGCTCAGTCGGTCAGAGCGCACGGTTCACATCCGTGAGGTCATAGGTTCGAGCCCTATATCGCCCACCAGAGGCCAACCCAAGCGGGTTGGCCTTTTTTGTTGTGTCCCAAAAGGCGCAGACTCTGAGATTCTCCGCATCTGCGCCTGCTTCCCCACCCACTCGACCGCGGTGTGGATGCCCCCGCCTGCAAACGCTGGCCTCCCAGGCCGCATGAAAACCCCACGCCGCCCCTACTATACTAGGGAGGGCCATCCGAGGGGCCTGGCCTCGCGGGGCTGGCCCTTCGAGTCGCTGCCAGAGGCCGTGCGCCCGGCCGAAGAAGGTACCCATGTCTCTGCGCCGCAAGACGTTGCTCATCGTCGCCGCCACCCTCGCGGCTCTGCTGATCGCTCTCTATGGCACGTCGCAGGGGATCGTGCTGCGCAGCTTTGCCCGCCTGGAGGAACGCCAGGTGCGCGAAGATGTGCAGCGCGCCAAGAACGCCCTCGACGACGAGCTGGCCGGCCTCGCGGCCACTGCACGCGACTGGGCGGCCTGGGATGATACCTACGCCTTTATCCAGGATGGCAACCGCGAGTACCAGGAGTCGAACCTCCTCGACAAGACGTTCGAGACCCTCCGCCTGCACGCGCTGATCCTCGTCGATGCGGAGGGCCGGGTGGTGTTCGGCCAGGGCTACGACCTGGCGGCGGGCGCCAAGACGCGGCTGCCCGCCGAGTTGGCCGCGGGCTCGCCGACGCTGGCGCGGCTGGCCCACCATCCCGATCCGCAGAGCCGCCTGGCCGGCCTCGTCCACACCAGCGCAGGGCCGATGCTGGTGGCTTCCGAGCCCATCCTCACCAGCGACGGCAGCGGCCCCGTCCGCGGCGCCCTCATCATGGGCCGGTACCTGGATGCGGCCGAGGTAGCGCGGCTCATGGCCAGCACCCGCCTCACTCTGGCCGTTCACCCGCCGGATGACCCCAACCTGCCGCCGCCAGGCAACGGTGGGGCGCAGCCTGCTGTTCGCCCCGTCGATGCGGAGACGGTGCTGGGCTATGCCTGGCTGCGCGACGTCTCCGGCAACCCCCTGCTGGCCCTGGAGGTGCGCGAGCCGCGGCACATCTACGCCCAAGGGCAGGCGGCAACCTCGTACTTTATGTTGGCGGCGCTGGTCATCGGCCTGGTGCTCGGTGGCGTGGTGCTGCAACTGCTCCTGGAGAAGCTGGTGCTGGCCCGGCTCGAACGGCTGAGTGATGCCGTGGCCGGCATCCGGACCGGGGGCGACCTGTCGGCCCGGGTCTCCGAGCGCGGCCGCGACGAGCTGGCCGCCCTCGGGAGCGCCATCAACGCCATGCTGGCCCGCCTGCAGGCGTCGCAGCAAGAGTCGGAGCGGGCGCGTGCCGAGCTGTACTCGCTGACCAGCAACCTGCCGGGCGTGGCCTACCGGGCGGCCAATGACGAGCAGTGGACGATCGAGTTCGTCAGCCAGGGCTGCGAGGCGCTCACCGGCTACCGCGCCGACGAGCTCGTCGGCGGCCGCGCCGTGTCCTACCGGGCGCTGATCGTCCCCGAGGACCGCGAGCGGGCCCTGAGCCGAATCCGTGAGGCCCTGAACAGCAAGGCTCCCTATGCGCTGGAGTATCGCATCCGCCACCGCGATGGCCGTATCCTGTGGGTGTGGGAGAGGGGGCAGGCGATCCCCGACGCGCAGGGCAACCCATCGGCGTTGGCAGGGTTCATGTGGGACGTCACCGAGCGCAAGGACGCCGAGAGATTGCTGCGCCAGCAATCGCTCGCCATGCAGACGGCCACCGAGGGCATGGCTATCCTCGATGCGACCGAGCGCTACGTCTACGTGAACGAGGCCCACGCGCGCCTCTACGGCTACACCAGCCCGGGCGAGTTGGTGGGCCAGTCGTGGCGGGTGCTGTACGCGCCGGCCGAGCTGGAGCGTTTCGAGCAGGAGATCATGCCCGCCTTCCGCCGCAGCGGCCATTGGGCGGGCGAGGCTGTAGGGCTGCGGCGCGATGGCAGCACCTTCCCCCAAGAGGTCTCGCTGACGGCCATCCCCGATGGCGGGCTGGTATGCGTCGTGCGCGACATCAGTGAGCGTAAGCGGCTCGAGGAGCGCCTGCACCGCTCACAGAAGCTGGAGGCGATCGGCCGGCTGGCAGGCGGTGTGGCCCACGATTTCAACAACCTCCTCACCGCCATCAACGGCTACGCCTCCTTTGCGCGCGACTCTCTCCCTGAGGGCGGCCCGGCGCGGGAGGATATCGGCCAGGTTCTCAGGGCGGCCGGCCGGGCTACCGACCTGACGCGCCAGCTCCTGGCCCTCTCGCGGCGCCAGATTATCGAGCCACAGGCGGTCAACCTGAACGAGTTGGTGCTCAATCTCGAGAGGATGTTGCGCCGCCTGATCAGCGAGAGCATCGAGTTCGAGATTGTGCCGGCCCCGAACCTGTGGACGGTCAGGGTCGATGCCGGGCAGATGGAGCAGGTGTTGATGAACCTGGTGGTCAACGCCAGTGACGCCATGCCCGAGGGCGGCCGCTTGACGATCGAGACGGCCAACGTGCGCCTCGACGGCGCCTACGCGCAGGAGCACGTGTCTGTCGTGCCCGGCGACTATGTCATGCTGGCGGTCAGCGACACCGGCTGCGGCATGAGCGAGGAGGTCAAGGTGCACCTCTTCGAGCCGTTCTTCACCACCAAGGATCTGGGCAAGGGCACGGGGCTCGGCCTGGCCACCTGCTACGGCGTCGTCAAGCAGAACGGTGGCAACATCTGGTGCTACAGCGAGCTTGGGCGAGGGACGACGTTCAAGATCTACCTGCCCGCCATCCGCGAGGAGCCGCGCAGCCTGGTCGGCGGCGAGGAAGAGGAGGAGCTCCCCACAGGCACGCAGACGGTGCTTCTGGTCGAGGATGAGGAGGCCGTGCGCAGCTTCACCGCACGCGTGCTGCGCGGTCTGGGCTATCGTGTATCGGCGGTCAGCAACGGCGATGAGGCGTTGGCCCTGGCCGAGGGGCCCGGCGCCCGGCCGGTCGATCTCCTGCTGACCGACGTGGTCATGCCCAGGATGGGAGGCGAAGAGCTGGCGCGCCGGCTCAAGGCGATCCACCCGCGCCTCAAAGTGCTCTACATCTCGGGCTATACGGCCAACGGCATCGTGCGCCAGGGCATCCTGGAGGACAATCTGGCCTTCCTGCAAAAGCCTTTCAGCCGGGCCGCCCTGGCGCGCAAGGTGCGCGAGGCGCTCGAACGCGCGTAGCGCCCGGGGCAGACTGGCCTTGGGCCGTCGCCCTCCCGGCGCCACTGCCTGCAGAATCCGGGGTGGGGAGAGGGCCGGCCAGCCGAAACGGCATGCCGCCACTGCAGCGGACCCATGCCGCAACTCCTCCGCAGGGCCCGGACCGGCCTCGATGCCTCACCCGCTGCCGAGCCGGGCTCCAGGCCTTGCCCTCAGGGCTTTTTCAAAGTCCCGCTTATGTCACCCTGAGCAGGTTCTGCGGGCCTTCCAACGTGGCGAACGCTGGCCTGCGAAGGGTCCGGGCTACACATAACGCCGACTTTGAAAAAGCCCTGCCTTGCCCTTGGTGGTGCTTGACTCGCCCCACCTGCGCATTATACTGGGCATATGGATATTGGCAGCGACGCACATCCTGGGGAGGAGGATTCGACCCATGGCCAGCATCAAGGGAACGCAGACGGAGAAGAACCTGCTCGCGGCTTTCGCCGGGGAGTCCCAGGCGAGGAACCGCTACACCTACTTTGCTTCGGTGGCCCGCAAGGCAGGGTACGAGCAGATCGCGGCCATCTTCTTGGAGACGGCGGAGAACGAGCGGGAGCACGCCAAGGTGTTCTTCGAGTTCCTCGAAGGGGGCGAGGTGGAGATCACGGCCGCCTTCCCTGCCGGGGTCATCGGCGACACGGCGGCCAACCTCGAGGCGGCGGCTGCCGGTGAGCACAAGGAGTGGGGCGAACTCTACCCGCGCTTTGCCGAGGTGGCGAGGCAGGAGGGTTTCGAGGCGGTGGCCACGGCCTTCACCGAGATCGGCGAGGTGGAGGAACAGCACGAGCGACGCTACCGCATCCTGCTCGAGAACGTGCGCGAGGGCAAGGTGTTCAAACGCGACACGGTGGTGCGCTGGCGCTGCCGCAACTGTGGGTACGTCCACGAGGGCAAAGAGGCGCCGGAGGTGTGCCCGGCCTGCCGGCACCCGCAGGCCTACTATGAGCTGGCGGCGGAGAACTATTAGCTCCACAATGCCCGCCGGTTGGGCGACGCCGCCGTCCGCTTTTGACACATCGCCCCAGCCATGGTATGGTCGCGGCATCTGCTGCTCTCGATGACATTCTCTACGCAGGCTCGTCGAGCACGACAGGAGCGTGTCGCTTGATCCCCTTGGCCGATTCAGGGGCGGCCTGGCTCATCGTCGCCTTCGTCTACCTGGCCGCGCTGCCCGCATGGGACTATACCCGGAGCTGGTCGCGCATGTGGCGCGGGCAGCCGGGGCGCTGGGCCGCAGCGTTGCGGCGCTGGCGGGGCGAGCCGTGGCTGGCCGCTGCACTCCGCCTGGCCTACTGCCTGGGCGTGCCCTATGCGGCGCTGCTCCTCGGTGTGGCCGATGCGCGGCGGATGGGCCTGGCGGGCCTGCCCTGGTGGCCGGAGTTGCCCGTTGGCGCCGCGGCAGGCCTGGCCGGGGCAGCCCTCCTGGCGTGGTCGTGGGGCCGCGTGGCCGCCGTCTCGTACCGGAGGGGCAGCAGGCGCCGCTTGTTCACAGCCGAGTGGCAAGCCCTGCATGCGCCCTGGGGCTGGGCCTCGCTCCTCCTGGAGGTGCTCTGCTTGCAGATGAGCTGGGCCTTTGTGAGGGGCGCAGCGATCCGCTTCGCTGGCCTGTACGCAGGGGTGTTCCTGGGGCTGGCGCTCATGGGGGCCACCTGGCTCCTGCGGCCGGGCCGGCTGGAGAGCCTGGGCGATCTCGAAGCGCGGGCGTCGTCGTTCCTCACTGCGGGGCTGGCTCTCGTTACCTCGCTCGTGTTCCTCTATGCCGAGAACCTGTGGCTCTGTGGCCTGGTGCATGCCATGGGGCTGGCAGCAGCGGCGCTGGCCGCAGGCCGCGCCTACGCGCGGACGTGATCGCGCTCGCGGCGTCGCGCGACGGCATGGCCAACGGGCTGGGGTTGTCTGTCCCCAGCCCGTTCCATTTGCCCGAGGGTCAGGCAGGCATGCGCATTTCGACGGTCGTGACCAGCGGCATGATCATGAAGGCCGGCTGCCCCTTGAGCAGGCCCAGGGCTACGAAGGTGTGGATGCTGCCCTCAGAGATGGTATAGTCGGGCACGACCATCACCGTCTCGCTCTTGCCCGCCGGCCGGATCTCCAGGTCGACCATGCCCGCCGGCACTTCGATATAGTCGGTTGCCTGCTTGAAGCTGACGTTCCTAAAGATCACCGTTCCGTCGCCTGTGGCAATGTCCACTGCCGGCGCGTCGGGCGAGGCGTGCAGCGCGCGCACCTTGGCATGGCCCGCCGAGGGGATGCTGGTCGTATCGTGGAGCAGTGTGGCGTGCAGATGCTCCGCCATGTCGAGTGCCACGGCCGTATAGTCCTCGCCGACCTTCAGGCCCTCCAGCTCGGCGTTCAACACCTCCTGACCCTGGCCGCTGGTGCCTGCCGGAAAGATGCGTACCGAATGGTTGCCCGCCGGCACTGCCAGGTAGTCGCTCACCTGCCCGAAGGCCAGGTTGGGTATGGTCAGCGTGCCATCGATGTAGATATCGACCGCTGGGGCGTTGGGCGATGCGTGCAGTGCGCGCAGGCGCGGGTTCCCTTTGGCGACAGACATGCTGCTTCCTCCTTGTCATTTTGTCATTTTACTTGGGCCCGCCCACGAGCGTCTCGGGGCGGGCCCAGCGGAGCTCTCAACCGGTCGGGTTGCTGGGGACGGGCATGCCGCCCACGCTCTCGACCGCGATCAAGGCCTGAAGTGGCGGCTGGCCGCCGGCCAGGCCCACCGCATAGATGGTGTACACTGTGCCGTCGTTGAGGGTGATGCTGGGCAACGTCAGCACCACATTGCTCGTGCCGGTTGGGCTCACCTGCAGGTTCACTGTGCCGGCATCGACGGTCTGGTAGCTGCTGGCGTTCTTGAAGGCGACGTTGGTGAAGAGCGGCTCCGCCGCACCGGTCACCGAGACATCGACTGCCGGGGCGTTGGGCGAGGCGTGCACGAAGCGCACCTTCGCCTTGCCCGCCGGCGGCGCGGTCAGGTCATCGGTCAGCGCCAGCGTGTCGACGTTGCCCTCCTGCCCCACCGCCACCAAAGAGTAGGCTTGGCCACCCGCGAGGTTGGCGCTGCCCGAGACGATCGCAGCCCCGGCACCCGGTGTCGCGCCGGGCGTCTGGGTCACCTGGGCTTGGGGGCCAGGCCCCGGCCCGCCTGCGCCCGTCGTCGGCGTCATCACACCGGTGGCTTGCGTCGTGGGGGTCATGGCGCCGGAAGGCGTCATCTCGGCCGTCGGCGTCATCTCTGTGGTTGGCGTCATTTCAGGCGTGCCGGTCGCCGTAGCTGCTGCGCTCACCAGCACTACGTTGAAGCTGAACGTGCCCGGCGAGACGGCGACATAGCGCGTGACGCCCCTGAACGCCAGGTTGCAGAACACCGGGCTGCCCGGACCCGTCGTCACGTTGACGGCCCCCGCGCCCGCCACAGCGTGCACGGCGCGCACGAACGCCTGGTCGGACGGGATGGCCGGCGTCGCGGCGGGGGCGCTGGGCGAGGGCGTCTGGCCCACGACGGTCAGCGCCGCCGGGAACACCAGCGCCACGGCGAACGCCACGGCAATCGCGAACAAACTCCACCGTTTCATTGGGGCACCTCCAAGGTCCCTGGTAGACGATTGGCTGCTGCAGGCCGGCGGAGGGGGCGTGGCCGCCGACTGCGCTGTCGGCAGCTACGCCCTGTGGCCGGCCCACGATGCGCCTGGCGCAGCATCGCTCGTCGCGCACGGCCGCAGCCAAGGTATGCTGCCTGCGGCCTGGGCGCGACGGCGAGCCGCCCGCTGCTGGGGCAGCAAGGGGCGTGCCCCGAGCGCCAGGCCATGCTTGCAGACCCGCGGCATCGGGGGCGTCGCTGGCTGTGAACCCGGCGCCGTGCCGACCAGACGGGCACAAGGCCCCTGGCCACGCAGGTCTGCAGACTCGAGCTACGCTGGGCACACCGCAAAAGCGTCGACCAGCGGCATGACCTGGAAGGGTGGCTGGCCGTCGGTGAGGCCGAGTGCAACCAGAGTGTAGCGGTTGCCGCCGGAGAAGGCGTACTGGGGCAGGCGCGCGATGGGCACATCGTGGCCTGCCCGGCGCAACTGCACATCGTAGGTGCCCCCGTCCAGCTCCTTGAAGGGCGTGACCTGGGTGAAAGCGACTTGCAGGAAGAGCACCGGGTTGCCTGTCACTCCCACGTCGAGCGCCGGAGCATCGGGGGAGGCGTGCAAGAAGCGCACCTTGGCCCGCGTGACGACGGGCACCCGCTCGCGCCCCTCGACCGGCAGGGGCGTGCTGTCTTCGATCAGGACCGAGCGCAGGCTCTTGACTTGACCCATGATGGCCAGGGTGTAATCCAGCCCCGAGCGGAGGCTCTCGAGCCCTTCGTCGAACAGGGTGTCCTCCGGCCTGCGGGCGCCGGCCGGCGCGATGCGGAGCCGGTGACGCTCGGGCCAGAGGGAGATGTACTCTGAGGGCTGCCCGTACGCGATGCCTGGGAAGCGCAGCGAATCATCGACATACACGTCCAACGCCGGGGCATCGGGCGACGTGTGCAAGACGCGCACCCGCGGGTGAACAACCGATACCTGCATGGGAAAGCTTCCTCCTCATCAGCCGGGCGCCGGGGCCGGCTACACTGGGCGGCGGCCCTCGTCGATGCCGCAGAAGACCCGGGCCTGCGGGCAATACGGACCGCCGTGGCCGCTCTTCGTGGCCAGCAAAGTGCATGCCACGCCGGTCTGGCCAGAGCTCTGAGCTGCGACCCGTCACGTTGGGTACCATTCTGAGCATGCGCGGCGACCTTGACTCGCTTGCCGTTTTGGTGCTAGAATGTAACGTACGCACTCGCCGCAGGGTATTGTCTCTGCGGTTGGCCGCGCGGACGGGGCTGTTGCTGGCCCCCGGCTGCATTCTGGCGAGAGGGAGGGAGGTGATACCCCGAGCGATTGTCGCCGGCATTCGCGTTCGACCTCGTGAGCGACCCGTCGTGTACCATGTTTCCAAGGGAGGAGGAGGCAGAGATGCCAAGTCGCATGCGCACACTGTCGGTCATCGTTAGCGTGCTCGTCATCGCCGCCATGCTGTTGGGCGCCTGTGGCACCGGCGCGAAAGGCACCAACAAGCTCGAAATGTACTCCTGGTGGACCGCTGGCGGCGAGGCAGATGGCTTGAACGCCATGTATGCCGTCTACAAGAAGCTGTACCCGAACGTCGAGATCATCAACGCCACCGTCGCTGGCGGTGCGGGCACCAACGCCAAGGCGGTGCTCTCCACCCGCCTGCAGGGTGGTGACCCCCCGGATTCCTTCCAACTGCATGCCGGCCTGGAAGTCGAGATGTACCAGCCCGACAAGTACCTGCAGCCCCTCGACAGCCTCTACACCTCTGAAGGGTGGGACAAGGTCTTCCCCAAGGACCTGATCTCGCTCCTCAAGTATCAGGACCATTTCTGGGGCGTGCCGGTGAACATCCACCGCGCCAACGTCCTCTGGTATAACAAGAAGGTCTTTGAGGACAACAAGCTGACGCCGCCGGCCACGTGGGACGAGTTCTTCAAGGTCGCCGAGGCGCTGAAGGCCAAGGGCATCGTGCCGCTGGTCATCGGCACCAAGGAAGGCTGGGAGGCCGGCCATACCTTCGAGACGATCCTGGTCGGCACCCTGGGGGCCGAGGGCTACAAGGGCCTGTGGAACGGCAAGACGGCCTGGACGGATCCCAAGGTCACCGAGGCGCTGAACATCTTCAAGAAGGTCATGACCTACGCCAACAGTGACTACTCGGCGCTGACCTGGAGCGATGCCGCCCAGTATCTGGTCGACGGCAAGGGCGCCATGCACATCATGGGCGACTGGACCGATGGCTGGTTCACCTCCAAGGGCTTCACCGGCTACGGCTGGGCGCCTGTGCCGGGGACCAAGGGCGTCTTCGATGCCCTGTCGGACAGCTTTGCCGCGGCCAAGGGCGCCAAGAACCAGGAGAACATGATGAACTGGCTCAAGGTGGCCGGCTCGAAGGCCGGGCAGGAGGCCTTCAACCCCAAGAAGGGCTCCATCTGCGCCCGCACCGACTGCGACCCGAAACTCTTCAACTCGTATCTGCAGTCGGCCATGAAGGACTGGGCGGTCGATGCCATCGTGCCGAGTGTGGCCCATGGCGCAGCGGCCGTGGAGAAGTGGGCCACCGCCTACAAGGATGTCATGAACACCTTCGCCACCAAGGGCGACGTGGCGGCCACCCAGGCCCAGTTGCAGCAGCTCTGCAAGGATAACGGAGTCTGCAAGTAAGGCGACGCCTTTCGCATAGGGCGGAGCCAACAGCTCATCGGCTGGCTTTGGGAGACGCAGAGAGCCGCAGAGTGGCAGAGGGCCTCAGAAAGGGTCTGACCTTCAGGGTGGCCTCCCTGGCACTCTGCTCCTCAGCGGTTCTCTGCGTCTGTGAAGGTCCTACCACATGCGCCACTCACCAGGAACCTGCCGGAGGACGGCTATGCGCCATATGACGCGAGACCGGCTCTTATCGCTCCTCTTGATTGCCCCCTCGGTGATCGCACTGGCCGTCTTTGTCTACGGTTTCATCGGCTTTACGGCCTACTCGTCGCTCACCAAGTGGGATGCCCTGACGCCCGACCTGACCTTTGTGGGCCTGCGCAACTATGCCAAGCTCTTCACCGTCGACCGTTTCCTGTGCGACCTGCGCAACACGGTGACCTTCACCGTCCTCTTCCTGGCTGCGTGCCTGCTGGTGGGGCTGGTGCTGGCTATCCTGCTCGACCAGCGCATCAAGGGCGAGAACGTGTTCCGCAGCATCTTTCTCTTCCCCATGGCCATCTCGTTCATCGTCACCGGCATCGTGTGGCGCTGGCTCTTGAATCCCGGCACAGCGC
>Ga0272448_1001015_pt1 | contig 39595 bp, 27 predicted proteins | sample YNPCB0191_FD_202220 | JGI IMG/M metagenome (GOLD analysis project Ga0272448, IMG submission 202220) | Hot spring sediment microbial communities from Yellowstone National Park, WY, United States - YNP-CB-019-1 | ecosystem: Environmental > Aquatic > Thermal springs > Hot (42-90C) > Sediment...
GTTAAGTTAGACATAAACATACCTAACTTTATACCACAAAAGCACTTCGGAGGGACCGCCTATTTTTTCCCGCCCCACGAAAAAACTGGGGATAAGTCAGCAGTTCGACCGTTCGACAATCCGGTGTGGATATTTTTCATGAATCTGATCTTTCTGATCCTTTTGTTGGTAGCGGGGTTGGTGCTGGTCAATACGGGCGAATTGGGTGGCCGCTTGGTGCATGAGTTCGGCGTTCACGGACGAATCCGTCCGACGCTGCCCGGGGCCGAAAAACCCCCGGCGCCGGAAGAAAAAACCACTCCGCCGAAACAAAAACCTACTCCGCCGGAAACCGTCGAAAAACCCGAAAAGCCTCTCCCGCCGGAAAAGCCGGAAGAAAAGCCTGCCCCACAGAAACCCACGCCGCCTACGGAAAAACCGAAAGAAAAAGCCGCTCAGGAAAAACCTATCTCGCCTTCGGAAGAGAAACCTTCTGTCAAGTCGGAAGAAAAACCCTCGTCCGAAAAAACCCCTCCGCCCGTTAAGGAGAAGCCCCACGTAAAGCCCGAGGAAAAACCTTCGGAGAAGCCCTCAGCGCCTGCCCAAGAGAAATCTTCGGAAAAGGAATCGGCGCCCTCGGCCAAAGAAACTCCCTCGAAAAAGGAATCTCCTGCTACGGTCGAAGAAAAACCTTCCCAGAAGGAGTCGGCCTCCTCGGCCGAAGAAAAATCATCGAAGCCATGATCTTCTCGTAGATCACGCCGTTGGTTCGCGGGTCCTATAGGCTTGTCTCCATAGGGTCGGCGGTTTTACATCCTTTGGTCGGCGGCTAGTGTGTGGACTGGGGGGCGGCGGTTTCCAAAGGGAACATTTTTTCACGTTCTCTGCGAGCGGGCAGACTGTCCTCTCCCACCGCTGTTGCTTGCCTCCAAGAAAAACCTTTCGATAAGAAACGCTCTTTTTGCTGCCCAGCAAAACCTTAGGAGGGGGGTTTTGGTGTTGGCCGCTTCTCTACGCAGTGAGAACTTTCTTTCCGCTGGTGCGTAGAAAATTCAGACCCCTTCAGCCGAAGGAAGCCACCGATTGGGGGCGTCAAATTCGTCAGTTCCGTTGAGAGGAATTTTTCCGACATGTTAGGCAGTTTCTTTCTTTTGGGGTTCTTTCTTATAACCGGGCGCTCGCGGGCGGATTATAACGGTTTTGCCAAATAACGGGGCAAAAATCTCCGGCTACTTTTTTGCCTTCCTGCTCTGCATGAGCTATATTTGGAAGCCAATTTTGGTGGGAGCAAGGAAGCCTTCTGTAACGGCAGTACGACGATGCAACGCTGTGGATGGACGGTCTCATGTAGGGCAGCGGTTTTGGGAGTAGTCCTCGGCTTTCTAGGAGCCGGGGTCAGCTTGGCGCAGCAGGGGCCGATCGTTCTGCCTCCGCAGCAGAATCCCCTTCCCAGCCCGGGGTTGCTGAGGCAAGTCCATCCGCCCTTCCGACCGACGACGCCATCGGATCCTGGCAGTGCCGTCCAAGAGCTTCTCCGCCGGGGTTACCAGTTGGAGTCCGAAGGCCGATGGGGCGACGTTCTCTTGCACTATGAAGAGTCGCTCCGAAGTTTCCCGACCGATTCCAGTCTGCAACGTCGGTATGAATACGCCCGATTGCGCTATGATCTGATCCGTCGTTACAGCGACCGGAGTTTTTTGCGGACCTTGGAAGCGATTTCTCCTCAGGAAGCGTTGGCCCTTTACAACGACGTGTTGGGCAAGATTCAGGCCCATTATGTGGATACATTCACCTGGAAAGATTTGGTGGAACGAGGTGTAACCGATCTGGAAGTGGCGCTTACAGAGGGGGTCTTTGTGAATCGGTATTTGGCGGGTGTACCGTCGGCCAAATTAGCGGCCTTTCGCCAATCGCTTCGGGAACTGATGGCTCAACAACAGACGCCCACCCGCACGGCGGCTTGGGAGGCGGTCCGAGCGGCGGCTGAGTTAGGCCACCAACAACTCGGACTGCCGCCTACGGTGGTGATTTTGGAATACTTGTGCGGGCTGACCAACACGCTGGACCCCTATTCTGCTTTCCTCACGCCCAGCCAATTGGAAGAAATCTATTCCCAGATCGAAGGGAACTTTGTGGGGCTGGGGGTGGAATTGAAGGCGGAAGGCGGATCGCTGCGGATCATCCGGGTTGTCCCGGGCAGCCCCGCCCAAGAAAACGGTTTACGGGCCGGGGATCAGATTCTGGCCGTTGGTTCGCAGAGCACTGCCGGGTTAACGACCGAACAAGCCGCCGATCTGCTCCAAGGCCCCGAAGGAAGCACGGTGGAATTGACGGTGCAGACGCCAGGACAACCACCGCGGCGCCTGGCGATCCGACGCCGCCGCGTGGAAATTCCCAGCATCGAACAAGCCCGCATGGCCGACCAGGAAGCCGGCGTCGCCTACGTGAAATTAACCTGCTTTCAGAAAACCACGGCTCGCGACCTGGAATCTGTGCTTTGGGACCTTTATCGGCAGGGGATGCGCAGCCTGATTGTCGATGTGCGGGGGAATCCAGGAGGACTTTTGTCCACAGCTGTTGAAGTGGCCGATAAATTCATCGACCAAGGCGTGATTGTCTCCACCCGAGGCCGAAGCCCCCAGGAGGACTTCACCTACACGGCCCATGCGGCCGGCACCTGGCGCGTGCCGTTGGTGGTCCTCGTGGATCAAGAAAGCGCCAGCGCCGCGGAAATCTTCGCCGGGGCCATTCGGGACCACCGCCGGGGTACGTTGGTGGGTTCCCGGACCTACGGCAAAGGCTCGGTACAGGGCATCTTCCCGCTGCATTACGCAGGTACTGGGATACGTTTGACCACGGCACGCTTTTATTCCCCCAATGGCCAGTGTTTCAATCGGATTGGCTTGGAGCCGGATATTGTGGTGCATCGGACCGCCCGGGTGGCGGCCTCGGAAGGCAGCTCTGCCCCCCTGACCCAAACGGCTTTGCCCAGCCCAGATGGGACGGAAACGAGTTCCGGATCAGGGACTGCTTGGGCAAGCTCCGGCAGCGAGGCGGGAGACGATCCCGCCTTGGCCGCCGCTTTGCAAACCGCACGCCAACTGCTCGGCCGCCGATAAAAACTCTCTACGAAACGTTCGTCTCTTTCCCGCCGATGTCGCCTGAGTGCGGCAAAAATCTCCACTCGCCGTGAGCGCTCGCTCCTTTTACGGTTAGCTTAGGAAGCTCGGAGCGAATGGGCCGTCCCCTGCAGCGCCGAATGGGCCGCCGTACCCTGGCTTGGGATGGGATGCTTGGAATGATACAATAATACGTTGTGGTAGTGTCCAGGTTGGTGATGGTTTGGCCCAGAAACCTTTTGGTTCGACCAGAGCAAGGGATTTTCTTAGCTATGTAGCGGCGGGAGCGGCTTCAGGATGTGGGAGTGGTTGGCCGCGGTGATTGTTCGACGCTGGGGCTGGGTCCTAGGGGTCTGGCTGGTGGTGTTGGCTGTGGCGCACCAGCTTGCTCCCCCCTGGGACAGCATCACCCGGGACGGCGATTTTGCCTATTTGCCGCCCGAAATGACCAGTGTGCGAGGGGAAAGGCTCTTAGAGGCCGCTTTTCCCGAGGGGTTATCGAAAAGCCAGATCGCCATTGTGGTGGCCCGGACGGACGGTCCTCTGAACGCTTTCGACTTTGCCGTGGCCGACCGTCTGGAGCGCTTGCTGACCCCCCCAGCCGATCGGCCAAGTCCTATTACCCACATTTGGAGTTACCAAAGCGAAATTGTTGGCCGACGGCTGATGCGAGACTCATCCCAAGGCGGCCAAGCGGTGTTGGTAGTGGCGCATTTAAAAACCGAATTCATGGCCATTGAAAATATGCGGCTTTTGCGCTGTATCCAACGGGCCTCTGAAGCCGTCCAACTGGAACAACTCCTCCAACAGGCCCTCCAACAGCAACAAGAGTCGCGGCGGACTTTGCGGGAATGGCACCGGAAATGGCTCCGGGGAGGATCGGCTTCCGGCCTGCCCCAGCCGCTTGGGGACCCTTGGCTTCAGCAGCAGAAAGAACTCCTGGAAAGTTTAGCGGCATATGCTCGATGGTTTTGGAGCAGACCGACCCAAGAGGCCCAAGCGGTGGAAAAAGTCTTGGCCGACTTGGCGGAGGCCGTCCATGCCGTCGCACAAACCGACCTGGCCGATCTCCTCCGGCAAGCCGAGAGCCTCCGCACCCAACCCGCCGATCAACAAGCCGCCGGTTGGCCCTCTTTGTTAGAAAAACAAGAACATCTCATCCAGACTCTGTCGCTCCTGCAAAAGTGCAGCAGTCGGGTGCTGGAACTGATGTTTCAATTGGCTACCGAAGCGGCGCATAGCCTGGATGAAGTCCCCCCGACGATCCAAACCGAGCTATGCCATCTTCAGGAGGTTTTTCAAAAGTCTGCGGAGGAGTTGCCGTCCGAAGGCCGTCTGGCCGCCCTCCCACGCCATCCCGCCCCCAGCGCGGAAGCCTCGCCAGGAGGGCTCCAGATTGGCCTGACCGGATCGGCCGCCGTCGGCAGCGACATGCTGTTCGCCTCTTGGGAAAGCATCCGCAACACCGAATGGGTTACCATTGTTCTGGTGGTTTTGGTCTTGATTTTAGTCTATCGGGCGCCCGGATTGGTCCTGATCCCGTTGAGCGCCATTGTGGTTTCGATGGTCTTAGCCACGGATTTGATCACCCTGGCCTGGTGGGGATCGGAAAAGATCGGGTGGGAATTCATGGTTTTTAAGACCACCCGAATTTTTATGGTTGTTTTAGTTTTCGGAGCGGGCACCGACTTTTGCCTGTTTTTGATCTCTCGGTATAAAGAGGAACTCCAACGGGGCCGAGAAATGGCGCGGGCGCTCACCCATGCCCTGGCTGGCGTGAGCGAGGCCCTGGCCGCCAGCGCCCTGACGACCGTCATCGGCCTGGCGACGATGGTCTTCGCCGACTTTGGAAAGTTCCGCAACGGCGGGCCGGTGATCGCGTTTTGTCTTTTGGTGATGCTGGCGGCTTCGATGACCCTCGCCCCGGCTTTGCTCCGGGCGGTAGGAAAGGGCGTGTTTTGGCCTTTAGCTATCCGGCGGCGCCCGCCGAGTCCATCGCCCGGAAGTTCTCGACAAAAAGCCGCTGAAAACTTTGGCCTAGAATGCCAAAAAGGATTTTGGCCTGCGGTAGCCCGTGCGGTGCTGGCCCGTCCTGGATGGATACTGCTCAGCACCTTGCTGCTGTTGTCCCCGTTGGCGGTGCGCGGGGGTTCCGTGTCCATCACCTATGACCTGCTCAGCGAACTGCCGCCGGATCGGCCCAGTGTGCAAGGCACCCGTCTGCTGGAAAAATTTTTCCTTCCTGGGGAAACTGGGCCCATCACCGTATTGGCCGAGGCCGACCAGCCACGGTTTTCCACCGCCGAAGGCCGCCAGCAAATCGCCAAACTCACCAAGCAACTCTTCCAATTGCCTTACACCGACAGCGCCGGACAGACGGTCCAGCCGATCGTCAGCGTCCGCAGTTTGGTCGAGCCGTTGGGCGGTCCGCCCGGAAGCCTAGGTCTGGGCGAAGGACTCGGCAAATTAGTCGCCTATAAACATCCCAAAACGAAGGCCCGCTTCCTAGCTCAAGCTCCCGGCTATGAAGGCCGAGTCACCCGCTTCGACCTCATCTGTCTCTACGATCCCTTCTCTGGGGAATCGATGCGCCTGTTGGAACATGTGGAATCGCACCTCCATCAATTGGCCGAGGACCCTCAGTCCCCATGGTACGGCATGGAATTTCACCTAGCAGGGACAACCGCTGCGGTTCGAGACTTGGCCCTCATCACGGCCAGCGATCAGCAGCGGATTCAGGGCCTGGTGGTCGTGGCCGTCTTGGCCGTCCTGATCCTGATTCTCCGGCGGGTGGTCATCAGCGGGGTGATGATTTTGTCGGTTGTATTCGGCTATTTTGTAACCATGGGACTTACCCAGACGGTCTTCCAATGGTGGTATGGGCCGGACTTTCAGGGCCTGGATTGGAAAGTGCCAATCTTTTTGTTCGTGATTCTGATTGCAGTAGGCCAGGATTATAACATCTACTTGGCTACCCGCGCCTTTGAGGAACAGCGCCGTCGCGGCTGGCGGGAAGGACTTCGAGTGGCCTTGGTCCGCACCGGCGGCATTATCACCAGTTGCGGAGTGATTATGGCGGGCACTTTCGCCTCGATGTTGGCCGGTTCCCTTCGGGCCATGCAAGAACTCGGCTTCGCCCTGGCAATGGGAGTTTTGCTGGATACGTTGGTCATCCGCACCGTGTTTATGCCGGCGTTTTTAAGCTTTTGGGCCCGCTGGCAACCCGGGCTCCCAGTTCCTCCCCAAGAGACATTCCACCCGGCTCCGCAGGAAGAACCTTCACGGCAACCGGAGGAAATCTTGCCCTCGGGCCTCCATCTCTCCACGACCTCCCCCCAGGAGAAAGTCCCCTATCTTCGTCGATAGATCGGGCAATATCCTATCCTCCCCATACCGACTCCTTTCCCGAGTGATCCTATGAACAAAATTTCTTCCTACCCAATGCCCATGAGTTTCTTTCTCCTTTTGTTCACCTTGGGACTCCTTCCCAACCCCGGTCCAGCTTTTTCGTTAGAACAATCTCCTTCTTTAGAAGGCTGGCTCCGTGCCTTAGCATCTGTGGGGAAACATGCCCAGGGACATCAGGCCGCCCAGCAGGCCTGGGCCCCATTGGTGCAAAAGGCGCAACTGGCCGATCTGCCCGCCATCTTGGCCCACATCCAGCCGGACAACCCCTTGGCCGCCAATTGGCTGCTCCTGGCCGCCCAAGCCGTCTGGGAACGCCGCCTCCAGGAAAAATCCCCCCTGCCGCAGCGCTTTAGCGAAACCTTGCTCTGTTTCTATCAGGATCGGCAACACGCCCCCCGGGCTCGTTTTTTGGCGTATGAGTGGCTTCTGGAACTCCGGCCCGAAGAAAAAACGCATCTGCTGGCCCATGCCTTGGACGACCCCAGTTTGGACATCCGACGGGAGGCGGTGGAACTGCTTGTCGAGCAGGCTCAAAAGGCTCTCCAAGACGGCCAGACGGAAAAGGCTCTGGCCGATTATCGCCGGGCGCTGGCCGCCGCCAGAGATACGGATCAAATCGACACGATCGCCAAGGCCCTCCGCCAAATGGGCCAGGTGGTCGATCTGGCCCGGCATTTCGGCTTCCTCCGGCAATGGAAGCTCATCGGGCCGTTCGATAACACCGACGGCCGGGGCTTTGCCGCCGTATATCCGCCGGAAACCCAGTGGAACCCCCAGGCCGGTTACCCCGGCAAACACGGCCCCGTCCGCTGGATCGACCACCTCACCGAAGACGACTACGGCATCGTCGATTTCAACAAGGCCCTGGTACAGGAAAAAGATGTGGTTGGCTATGCCGCCGCCCAGTTCCACCTGCAAGAACCTCGCCAAGTCCAGATTCGCATCGGCACACCCAACGCCATCAAATTATGGGTCAACGGCAAACTCCTGGCCGCCCATGAGGTGTATCATTCCGGCTCGCAGATGGACCAATACGTTGTTCCGGTCTCTTTCCAGGCAGGCAGAAACTTTCTGCTGCTGAAGGTCTGCCAGAACAATATCCCTCAGGACTGGGCCCGCTTTTGGCAGTTCCAACTCCGGGTTTGCGATGAACTGGGGACCGCCGTTTTGCCAGACCAAGGAACTACGGAACCCCCGATTGGTGAACTAAAATCTCCATCGGCCTCCTCTGGCCAACGCCCTCCCATCTATGATAATTTTTTCACATATCCATCTATTCCTACTGAGAGAACCGGTCCGGTTGATCCAGCAACAGGCGGTTTAGTTCAGCAAAGCCCTTCGACGCACCAGAGCCGAGTTTCTCCAAAACAGCCGACTACGCCGACGGGTAGCCCTTGGCCGCAGTTTCGAGGGCCGGAGGGGAATCCCGTCCATGCGGGACGGCCAGCGCCGTTGGATTTCGGACCGGAAAAACACCTGGCTTGGCGTGTTGCCCTGCCAGGCCGGGGGGCCAGCAGTCCCATTGTGCTGCACGATCGGGTCCTCGTTACTGCTTCCAGCGGACCTCGGCGGGATCGGCTCCATGTGCTCTGTTTCGACGCTCAGACGGGCAAACGGCTTTGGCATCGGTGGTTTTGGGCCACCGGCAGTACGGTCTGCAATCCGTTTACGGCCGTGGCCGCCCCTACGCCCGCCAGCAACGGCCAAGAGGTGGTCGCCCTGTTTTCGTCGAACGATCTGATCTGCTTGGATTGGGAGGGCAATCTCCGGTGGTTGCGGGGGCTGGGGTATGAACATCCTTTAACACGGAATGATGTGGGCATGGCCTCTTCGCCGCTTCTGGTAGGTCCGACAGTGGTGGTCCAATGCGAGACGTTTGGCGATTCCTTTGCCGCCGCTTTCCGAGTCGCCGATGGGCAAACGATTTGGCAAACTCCTCGGCCAGCCTCTTCCATGTGGGCCTCGCCGGTGCTCTACCGTCGGCCTGACGGCAAGGAAACATGGATTTTGATGCATTCTCGATCCGCCCTGACGGCTCTGGACCCGGAAACCGGCCGAGAAACTTGGCGGTTTGAGGGGGGCTGCCATTCGATGGCCTCCAGCGTAGTGATCGGGGATCGGATTTTGCTGCCCGGCGGCGGCATGCAGTGTCTGCGATGGGACCTCCAGCCTGCTCAGCCGGTACTCCTTTGGCGGCAGACTCGCTTAGTCTGCGGAGCGCCAAGCCCTGCCGTACTAAAGGATAAAATTTACACCATTCGAGATCCAGGCATTTTGCTTTGCGGCCATTTGGCCGACGGCCGTATCCTCTGGCAACTTCGGCTGCAAGGCCCGATCTGGGCAACGCCCGTGATTTCCGGCAAGTATCTGTATGCCGTAAACCACGGCGGTCTGGTGCAAGTGGTTCAATTGCCCGAGGCTGACGACCAGCCCGGACAAGTAGTGCACCGGTGCCAACTGGATCAGGGCATTTTAGCCACCCCGGCTTTGGCCGACGGCGCTATCTACTTCCGGAGCGACGGCTGGCTTTGGAAGTTTGCCGCTTCGGAAGCCTCTCAGACGCCCGGCCAAGAGCAGACCAAACCGACTGCCGCTGGCAGAGACTTCCCCCGAAAAAGCCACTCCAAAACTGCCGCCCTTGAAAGTCGGCCATACAAATATATTTTTGATCATCTATACCCCCCAGAAAAGGATAACTGAGCATTGGTTTGGTCAAGGAGCGGTTTCCATGATGGACAAACTGCCTATGGAGCCGAGCAAACCTGTCCGAGGCGTGGTCCGGCCGCCAGGGTCGAAAAGCATTACCAACCGGGCTTTGGTCTGCAGCGCATTGGCCCAAGGGACGTCCTGCTTGCAAGGCGCTTTGGCCAGTGAAGATACCCAGGTGATGATCGACTCGCTCCGTCGGCTGGGTTTTTCTGTATTAGTCGAAGAGGAGGGGCGCCGCCTGCTGGTCCATGGGCAGGGCGGTCGGATACCGGTCTGGGAGGCCGACCTTTACACCGCCAACAGCGGTACGACGATGCGGTTTTTGACGGCCCTGGTCTGTTTGGGCCGGGGAGTGTATCGACTGGATGGCGTAGAGCGGATGCGTCAGCGTCCCATCGGCAATCTGCTGGAAGCCCTAGGACAATTGGGGGCCGAAGCGCGAAGTGAACAAAATAACGGATGTCCGCCGGTGGTGGTTCGCAGCCAAGGGCTTCGGGGCGGCCGGGCGGAACTGGCAGGGAACATTTCCAGCCAGTTTCTCAGCGGCCTGCTCATGGCAGCACCCTGCGCCCAACAGGATGTGGAAATCGTCGTGTGCGGCCCATTGGTTTCCCGGCCTTATGTGGATATGACCTTGGCGGTCATGCGGAGTTTCGGGGCTAAGGTGGAAGAACCCCAACCAGGCCGGTTTCTGGTGCCATCGACCGGCTACCAAGCCCAGACCTACCGGATCGAACCGGACGCTTCGGCGGCCAGTTATTTCTTTGGGGCGGCGGCTATCACCGGCGGCCAAGTAACCGTCGAAGGCCTCAGCCAACAAAGCCTCCAAGGAGATGTGGCCTTCTGTGAGTGCCTACGCCAGATGGGCTGCCGGGTGGAATATGGACCGGGCTGGATCACCGTCTCCGGCCAGGCACAGCAGGGCATCGACGTGGACATGAACGCCATCAGCGATACGGTGCCTACCTTGGCGGCGGTGGCTTTGGCGGCCCAGGGGCCTACCCGCATCCGAGGCGTAGCCCACATGCGACTGAAGGAAACCGACCGGATCGCCGCCTTGGCCGCTGAACTCCGTAAACTGGGCGCCCAGGTGGAAGAATTGCCCGACGGCCTGGTGATCCATCCCGGCCCCTTACGCGGAGCCGAAATCGAAACCTACAACGACCATCGGATGGCCATGAGCCTAGCTTTGGTCGGCCTGGTCACGCCGGGCGTCGTCATTCGGAACCCTGGGTGCACGGTAAAAACTTACCCCGGCTTTTTCGACGACCTGGCCCGAATCACTCAAAAAAAGTAACATTTTAGCCGAATGGAGGAGAGCGATGTGTCACTGCTGCGCAAGCAGCAGTCCAGGCTTGTTCCCGCGCAAGCGGGAACCCAGGAAACATGGATTTTTACTCCTTTCTGGATTCCCGCTTGCGCGGGAATGACACAGGCGCCCCCCTCACCCGGCGGTGCCGAAGGCACCGCCGGCCTTTCCCGCAAAGGGGAGAGGCCGATTGCTTCCTGGGGCTAAAATGTTACCGGTCTTCTTGGCTGGGGAGTCCTTACCTATCGGGGCCGGCGAAAACGGTCCTCCGGGAAAATCCGCTCGATATTCTCCAGACGCTGCTCCACATTTTCTAGGAGCTGTTCCGCTCGGCGGAGAAGGTCTTCACTGGGGGGATGGTTGCCGTTGGCGGGGTCCTGAGCCAAAAATTGGCCATGACAATGCTGACAGACGACCTGACGGCCAAGATATTCGATCCGAATGTGGACCCGTCGGCCGCAGGTCGGACACTCTTGAACGAAATAGATCGAACCGGACATGACGGCGCCTCCTGTAGCCTGAGATCAGCCGGTTGCCAGGAAAAATCCTTTGACTGACCTTCGCATAGCGAACGATCCCTGCCGAAGGGCAAAAGGCCGAACCATAAACCTTTTGTATTTCGGCCAGAGATCATGATCCCCGGCAATATCCATACAAGCCTCTTGCTCCAGAAGCCTCCTTTTCGGTTCGGAGTTTGCCAGAAAAGCCACCATGGTGCAACCGGCTGGACGAAGACTCCTTCTAGGTTCTTTATCCTGCCGAAGAAAAGCCGTTTTGTCAACTAGGACTGCCTCCACGTGCATCCCATGCTAGCAGTGCTAGCGGCCTGAGGCCCCCACCCCATGGCCCCCCAGGCCAAGATCCATGCCTCCTGTATGGGAAGACAAAAGGCTTCGGAAGTACTTTTCGGGGAAAAATCCTTGTTGGCAATGGGACCGAACGGGAATAAGTAGCTTTTCTAAATATCCAGATTCCGGACTTCCAAAGCGTGTTTTTCGATAAACTCCCGGCGGGGTTCGACCTTCTCGCCCATGAGGATTCGAAACAGGGTATCCGCTTCGCCGGCATCTTCTAGGGTGACCTTCAGGAGAGTCCGATTGGCTGGGTCCAGCGTGGTTTGCCGTAATTCTTCGGCGTTCATTTCCCCTAAGCCTTTGAAGCGTGTGATCTGGAGGCCTTTTTCGCCGGCGGCCCGAACCGCCGCCAACAGGCCCCGCAGATCCTCCAACCCGACCACGGTATCTCCGCGTCGGAGTTTATAGCGGGGTTCTTCCAACCCGGTCCGTTCTTGAGGGATCAACGCATCGATATCGAACCCCATGGCCCGCAACTCCGCCAATTGATTGTTAATCGAACGGACTTCATGAAGTTCGACGATGTGAACTTCGCTGCGTTTTTGGCTTAACGCGTCGGAGGCCTGGAGCGCCTCAGGCTCTTGAGAAGGTTCTTGTTTGTTCTTTTGGTCGTCGGCGACTTCCAACTCTCCTCCGGTTTCGATCTCCTCCTGCGCTAAGAAATCTTCCAATTGAGCCCGAGTGGTAAACCAATATTCTTTTCCGTCGATGAATACATGATAGACCGGCAATCGGCCCGTCTCCGGATCACGACGAGCCGCATGTTCACGCAAACTCACGCCGCGGCGTTCCAAGGCGATCAGGGATTCTTCCAAGGCGGCTAGAGTTCGGCAAAGATGCTCCATTTCTTGACCTGCAATGGTTCTTCCGTCGCCGGGTTCAAAGACAGCGTCGGCCAGACCGGCTTCCAAAAGCTGCGATTTCATTTCCTCTTCCGTCTGGACGTAATAGACCTCTTTTCGGCGTCGGACTCGATACAGGGGCGGTTGAGCTACATAGACATAACCGGCCTTCACTAATTCATACATCTGCCGATAGAAAAATGTCAGCAGCAGCGTCCGAATATGGGACCCGTCCACATCTGCGTCGGTCATGATGATGATTTTGCCATACCGCCGTTTCTGCAAATCGAACTCTTCTCCGATCCCTGAACCGATGGCCGAGATCATGCTGCGAATTTCTTCGTTGGCCAAGACCTTGTCTTCCCGCGATTTATAGGCGTTGATGATTTTACCACGCAGGGGCAAGATAGCCTGAAATTCTCGGATGCGTCCGCCTTCGGCGCTTCCGCCGGCGGAATCACCCTCGACCAGGTAGAGTTCACATTTATCCACTTCTCGACTGGTACAATCGCGCAGTTTTCCCGGCAAACTGCCGCCAGAAAGGGCGCCTTTTCGCTCCCGCAAAAGGGCTTTCGCTTTTCGGGCCGCCTCACGGGCTTCGGCCGCCAACACCGCTTTGGCCACAATCTGACGCGCTATCTTTGGATGTTCCTCGAGATATTGGCTCAGAGATTCGCCGACCACCGATTGAACAATCCCCTCGATTTCCGGATTGTTCAGTTTACTTTTTGTTTGGGCTTCGAATTGGGGATTCGGCAATCGGACGGAGATGACGGCCGTGAGTCCCTCCCGAAGATCCTCGCCGGTAGGAATCAGGTCTTTAAAGATGTTTTCTTTTTTCCCATACGATTGCAAGGTGCGCGTCAGGGCGCTTCGGAACCCCGTCAGATGCGTGCCGCCGTCAATCGTGTTGATATTATTGGCGTAACAATGGACATTTTCGGTATATTCGCTGCAATACTGGAAAGCCGCTTCCACTTCCACCCCGCTCTGCTCGTCCCGGTGATGGATATAAATCACGTCGGGATGGACAGGTTCGGTAGCCCGGTTCAAGTACTGGACAAATTCAACCACTCCGTTTTCATAGTGAAATGTTTCTCCTTCGCCGGTGCGGAGATCTTGAAGAACAATCTTCACTCCCCGGTTGAGGAAAGCGAGTTCCTGAAGGCGGCGATAAAGGATGTTGTAATCGAACTTTAAATCCCCAAAGACTTGATAATCGGGTTTGAAGGTGGTTTTGGTTCCGGTTCCTTGGGCGACGCCAATCCGCCGGACCGGCCCGGTCGGTTTGCCTCTTTCGTATTCCTGTTGATAGACGTAACCGCCTCGGCGGACCTCCACTTCGCACCATTCGGAAAGGAAATTGACGGCCTTGACGCCCATGCCATGCAATCCGCCGGAAGTTTTATAGGCGGTTCCGCCGAACTTCCCGCCGTATTTCAGCATGGTCATCACGCCTTCCAAAGCGGATTTGCCGATACTGGGATCATGTTCTACAGGAATCCCCCGGCCGTCGTCTGCCACCGTGATGGAGCCGTCCGGATTGATCGTAACCTGAATCAGCTTGGCGTAACCGGCCATAACCTCGTCGATCGAGTTGTCCACCACTTCGGTTACTAAATGATGCAACCCGCGGATGTCGCGGTTGCCGATATACATGCCGGTCCGCTCCCGAACATGCTCCAAATCGCTTAAATGCCGCATCTGCGACACATCATACAGGGAAGTATCTCTTGGACTTTCTTCGGACATAACGCACCCTACCGGAAAGCGCTTCGGTAACGTTTCCACTGGTTGCAAAAAAACATCCACGCCCACGTGACTGCCACAAAAGAGGAAATTCAAAAAATAAAAAAACTAACAAGAACCTCCTTTCCTGCAAACAGACTCCCTGGTGCGAACTTTCTATCCTGTCTATTTATATTCCTATAACGCCTGGATAGAAAAAGGAAACCGTTGATGTTCTGGTCTTCCGTTCCTCAGGGAGGATGATCGGCTACGAAAAGTGCGCCCAAAATCTCTCCCCAAAAACTCCCACCGCCTCCTCATGACCGTCGTGGAGAGGATAGGACTGTGCGTCCCACGTGGGAAAAACTCCGAACCTTTCCATGCATGGGTCAAAGATAGCAAACCTTCCTTGGAAAACTCCCTGGTTACCTGCAATATAGCCGTGTTTACCCAACTGGCCCTAATCGAAAGCGAAGGTCATGAATAGGTTGATCGGGCAGGAGATGCTGGAGTGTCTGGAGAAGGTCCTCTTTTTGGAAGGCGAGTTCCTGCACTAGGGCAGAATGTTTCACCACCACCTCTAATACGCCGCGGCGTAAGCGTCCGATTCGAGTCGCTGAGGCGAAGGTGGGTCCCACGGCCTCCTTCCAGGCCTTCTCCAATGTCGCCGTCCATTGTTGGCGCGTATAGTCATACCGCGCCATCAATTCGACCAACACGTCGGAAATATGCCAAGGATTTCGGGCTTTCATCGCTCAGGAACTCTGGAGAGCCAACGGCATGACGATATATTCATACCCATTCTGGGTTCGGAAAATGACCGGACTTTCCGAATCTTTCATTTCCATCGTGAAAGTGGTTTCCTGATCCAGGGCTCGGAGAAAGTCGATTAAAAACCGATGGTTCAGGGCCACGGGTATTTCCGGGCCTTCATAACTGATGGGAAGTTCGATCCGCGATTCTCCCACCTCAGACTCTTGAGCCGTGAGAACCACCTTCCCCTCCCCGAAGGTTAACCGGACTCCCCGATGTTCTTGAGAGGTCATGATCGCCGCCTCCCGGACCGCTTGATAGAAGGGTTCCACCGCCAATTCCACGCGCATAGGATACGGAGTTTGAGGGAACACATCCCGCCATCGGGGAAAACGACCTTCCACTAAAAGGCTATAAATGGTAATTTTCGGACTCCGAACCAGTACGTCGTTCTCTCGAAAGGCAATTTGGAGGTCTTCTTCCGAGTCGGTGAAAATGCGTTCCATCAGTTGCATGGCTCGGACGGGAATGATCGGCATGGATTCAGCCGTCCCGTGACCTCCCACGGATCGGGCGGAACCTTCGTCTTTGGCCAACCGACGTCCATCCGTGGCCACCGCAATCGCCCGGTCCTCCAAAAGTTCCCAAAGCACCCCCCCCAATGCGTACCGGGGATTTTCCAGATCGGTGGCAAAAACCGTCCGACGAATCATCTGCCGAAACAGGGAAGGAGAAATTTCATGGTATTTTTGCTCTTGGAACGAGCGGACTGGCGGAAAATTTTCCACCTCTTCACTCCGAAGACGAAATACACTCCGTTCTCCTCGAACCACAACCTGACTGCGATCTTCCTCTAAAGTAAGTTTCTCATCCTTATTTTCTCGAAGGATGTCCATCATCTGTTCGGAGGGCAGGAGAACGCTGCCCGGTTCTTCCACCTCCAACCCGCTCAGTTCGACTCGGATGCCGATTTCCAGATCGGTTGCCATAAGGGTTCCCCCCTCTGGGCTCACCTCCAACCGAATGTTCTTTAAAACGGGTTTGGGACTTCGAGCCGGTACGACGCTCGCTGCATGATGAAATGCCTGCAAAAACTTCTCACGTTCGTAAGTGATCTTCATAAAATGGACCTTTTTCCCTTTCAAAGGATTTCCCAAAGTGAACCTTTCTCCTATTCCTCCACGCCTATTTTGACCGCACGCAACGGACAGCAACTTCTTTGGATTTGGAACACTTTAGCCGAATGGAGAAGGGCAATGTGTCATTCCTGCGGAAGCAGGAATCTAGGCTGCTTTGTGCCTGCTCCGGTATTCCTGCTGGGCAAGCGGAAACTCTTGGATACTGGGATACTTTCTGGATTCCCGCTCAAGCGGGAATGACACTTTCTGGACTGCCGCCTTCACGGCAGTGACACCTCTCCCCCGGCTTCGCTTCGCTCTGGCGCCGGCCTCTCGACGGCCAGCGGAGAGGTGAGTTGCTGCATTCGGCTAAACTGTTCCTCATTTTTCTTTTTCTAAAGATTTTAGTAATAAGGTCTTTCTTCTCCATGTCGATTTCAGAGAGCGCTTTTCATAACATCTTCATATATGGAAAGTTAAGAAATATCTTCCATGTGGATAAAACGTTGAAAACGTATTCAAAAATGGTCGGCGGTTGACGAACAATGTTGTTCCTGGAAGTGTTTTTTCTGGGAATTGTTTTTGTCGCTTCAGGAAATCGAAAGATTTTTCTATAGGATCAACAAGTTTTCCACGCTTTGGACTTTGTCGTTTTTGTTTTTCCGTCGGCAAAAGAATTCGAAGGGGACGGTTTTGCCGTTTGGGAAAATCCCTGTCGGTGCAATGTTTCGTACAGGGTTTCTACTATACGACCTACTGCGGGATCTTCCGTTAAGAGTTTTTTGGTCTTTTGGTAACTGTGCAGGATCGTCGTGTGATCCCGATTTCCAAAAAATTCGCCAATATGCTGAAAACCGAGGCCCAGGAGTTGTCGGGCCAGATAGATAGCCACTCCCCGGGCATAGACGACTTGTTTTTTTCGGCTGGGGCCTCGGACGTCCCGAAGCCGAACAGAAAACTGCTGGGCGGCTACTTCCGCAATTTTTCGCATTTCTGTAGCCAGTTCGTGAGGTTGTTGTTCCAGATAGGTCTGGACTTTTGGGAGTTGGATTCCCTGGCGGCTGGAACCAACATAGGCTAATTCCATCAGGATTTTGCGGAGATGGGCCAGGGTACCCTGGACTCGGTCCGCTAAAAGCGAAACCGCTTCGGGAGCATAGGGTATCCCCTGAGCACGGATCAATTCTTCCAAAAACATCTGACGGGTTGGGCGGGACGGGAGAGCTAGGTTGACCACTAACCCCCGGAGCAGCCGAGCTTGAAAGGATGCTTCCAGTCCCGGTATGCTTCCCGGCAGGGACCTACAGGTCGCTAAATGCGGCGTTCCTTGAATCCGCAGTTGGTCCAGAATTCGGCTGCATTGGATTTGGGTAAATATTTTGCCGGCAAATGTTTCTAAGTCTTCCAGAATCCATAACTTAGCTCGGACACGCCGCTGGAGAAACTCCGGAAGCGATTGGGATTCCAAGGCATCCACCAATTGCCTATGAAAGTCCATCGCAGTTTCAAGCACCACCGGACCTGGGTTTCCTATACGTTTCCATGTCTCGGCTAGTCCATGAGCGAGGTGGGTTTTTCCTGTTCCTGAAGGTCCATAAAATACCAGGGGAAAATAGGGGGAATTGGACCCTTCCCATATAGCCCGCACGGCAGGCTCCACGAGGGGATTTTCCGGACCAGCAAGAAAATAGGGTAACTCCCATCCCCTATGGGGTGGGGAGGAGGTTTCCGAAAAATTACCTAGAGGGATTTGGATCACCTTTTGCACCACCACCCGGTCCTATTCGGCTTAAAATGGTTTCCTTGCACTTTTCTGGGGGACTGATCCCTAGGGTCCCGGTGCGTTCTTACTTCCCCCAATAGGGTATTCATCTATAGACTTTAAGGGGGTTTCCCCGGCTCAGGTTTCCAAACCTCTTGGGCTTTCCACTTAGGAGATGTCGGGAAGGTTAAAGAGATTATTGTAACGTCTTTTTTCAAGAAAGAGGAGGCGGACTTCGTATTTTTTCCGGGTTTTTCCCGTGTCATAACTATTTATAAAATAAAAAGATAGGGAAAAGTTATTTTCCCGATCTCTAGAACGATCCGTGAATGGATCGAAGAGCGGAAAAAACAAGTACCATTTTAGCCGAAGCAAGCAACTGGCCGCTGCCCCGCCCGTGGAGAGGCCGGCTCCAGCGAAGCGAAGCCGATTGAGGAGGAGAAAACAGCTTCAGCCCCTAAAAGTTCCCCCTCACCCTGGTCCTCTCCCGCGGCGGGGGAGAGGGGGAATGCATCCCCTCCATTCGGCTAAAATGTTACAAAACCAAAAAATCCCCTCCTTTTTGGGTAACCCTTTAGCCGAATGAAGCAACCTCCCTCTCCCCTGGCCGTCGCAAGGCCGGTTGGGCGTTGGGCAAACCGGGTGAGGCGATGGAGCCGCGGCCGCAACGCAGCGGCCCTGTTCCTTGCCCCCTCCCCCCTTACCCTCTCCCGCCCGGCAAGATTATAGGAAGCTCTGGTCCTGGGAAGGGAACACCCCCTGCCGAACCTCCTGGCAATATTGGGCGACCGCTTGCTGGATGGCAGCCTTCAGGTCGGCGTAGGCTTTGGCATGGCGGGGCAATCGGCCCAGGGTGAGGCCCAACAGATCATGGATTACCTGGATTTGGCCGTCGCAGCCGGCGCCGGCCCCAATACCGATGGTGGGTACCTGCACCGAGCCGGTAATTTCGGCAGCCAGATCGGACGGAATGCATTCCAGCAGGATGGAGAAAGCCCCGGCCTGTTGGACGGCTTGGGCATCTTGGAGCAGTTGCTGCCGGTTCCGCTGCACCGTGTATCCCCCCGATTGGTGAATCATTTGAGGTCGAAGTCCAATGTGGGCCATCACCGGGATGCCCGCTTGGACCAGGGCGGCAATGGTCTCGGCCAGTTCGGCCCCCCCTTCCAGCTTGACCGCCTGGCAACGGGTTTGTTTTAAGACCCGGCCTGCATTGGCCAGGGCGTCTCGGATGCCTAGTTGGTAACTCATAAAGGGCATATCCACCACCACCAGGCAGCGGCGCACGGCCCGGCCCACCATCTCGGCATGGTAAAGCATCTGTTCCATCGTGGCGGGCAGGGTGGTCGGGTGGCCTTGGACGACCATCGCTAGGCTATCGCCCACCAACAGGCCATCCACCCCGGCTTCGTCCAACAGCCGGGCCATCGTGTAGTCATAGGCCGTCAGCATGGTGATCTTTTGCCCCGCCGACTTCATCGCCATCAATCGGGTTATCGTCATGGGACTTTCATGCGGCTGCATAGGATGTCCTTTGCTCGATGGGAAGGAGCTTTCATTATAAAACGTTATGGTTTTCTTGGGACCTCCCCTAAAGGAGGATTCCCAAACGTTTCCGGAACCCTTCTTGGTGGGAAGTAAAGCCTTCTTACTGTCCTTGCGGTGTATGCAGGAATCCGGTTTTTATTCTTGGTAGTTTTTGTCTAGATTTCTTGGACGGACCGCTGGTTGGACCGTCAGGGTCCTGCCACAAGCTAGGGGCTTTTCCAGGACCGCCTGGGACTATACCCAAGCAGGGGCTTTCGGTATGATCGACTGTATGAGAGAAGACATACGCCATTCTACCCATTCGGAGACCCCCACCCCGCTGGAATCTTCGCGGGCGGCGGAAGTATTGGTCATTGACGATGAACCCGCTTTTGCCGAAATCTTGGTCGAGCATTTGGAGCGGGCAGGTTTCCGCTGCCAGGCAGCCGCCTCCGGCGCCGAGGGGGTCCGCCTCATCGAAGAAAAATTCTTCGATGTCATTGTTACCGACCTGAAGATGTACGATGTGGATGGCATGGAGATTCTCCGCCGGGCCAAAGCTGAGCAGCCCGACTGTGAAGTCATTCTGTTAACCGGCCATGGTACGATTGAGTCGGCCGTCCAGGCCATGAAACAGGGCGCTTTTAACTACCTGACCAAGCCGCCCAACGTGGAGGAGCTGCGCGCTTTGGTCCATCGGGCCGCCGAAACGGTCCGCCTCCGCCGGACCAACGTGGAACTCCAGCGTCGGCTGGACGAACGGTTCGGCTTTGAAGGGGTGATCGGCAACAGTCGCCAAATGCGGGAGGTGATCGAAAAACTCAAACGGATCGCCCCCACCAATGCCACCGTGCTTATCCAGGGCGAAACGGGCACGGGCAAAGAGCTGGTCGCCCAGGCCATCCATCAAAACAGCCCCCGCAAACACAAGCCCTTTGTCGCCCTCAACTGCGCCGCCCTGAGCGAGCATATCCTGGAAAGTGAACTGTTCGGCCATGTCAAAGGGGCATTTACCGATGCGGTGAGCGACCGGGTCGGCAAGTTCGAATATGCCAACGGCGGCACCCTCTTCTTGGACGAGGTGGGCGATATGCCGATTGCCACCCAGATCAAATTATTGCGCGTCCTGGAAAACGGCGAGATCACCCGCGTTGGATCGAACCAGCCGATCAAGGTCAATGTCCGTATTCTGTCGGCCACCAACCGGAACTTGGAAGAGCAGATCGAAGCGGGCACATTCCGGCGGGATTTGTATCATCGGTTGAAAGTGGTAACGATTCGGCTTCCGCCGCTTCGGGAACGGACGGAAGACATCCCGGCCCTGATCGACTATTTTCTCAAGCAGTTTTGCAAGCAGCACGGAAAGCAGATTCGGGGGGTTTCGCCGGCAGCCCGGCGGCGGCTGTTGACCTTCTCCTGGCCCGGCAATGTCCGCCAACTGCGAAACGCCATCGAAAGCATGGTGGTCGTGGATTACGACGGCGTATTGGACCTGGACGACCTGCCGGAAGAATTGAGCGGGCCGCCGGCCGCGGCTGAACCGTCGGCTTCCGCCTCCCTGGCCGGCTTGGTGGGAAAACCGTTGGAGGAGATCGAACGGCTCTTTATTGCCGAGACCTTGCGGGCCTGCGGCGGCAACCGCGAAGAAGCCGCCCGCACCCTCGGCATCGGCCAACGCACCCTCTACCGAAAAATTAAAGAATATGGACTGTAAAAGAGACGGGACTGTCCCACGTCTAGGAGGACGGATTTTCCTTTGAGGAGCATTGATCCCATGGCAAATCGAGTGAAAGAGCTTTTTGAGGATCCGAAAACTGTCGAAGAAATTCAGAGGAAATTGCCTCGACTTTTTCGCATAGCGGAGATCGAACATGCAAAAGGCGGAAAGGTGGGACAAGAGGTAGGAAATGCAAGGGAGCAAATTATCATCGCTCTTCTTATGTATAAATTTGGAAGGGAAAATGTAGAGCCTCTCCCTAGCACCCTGTCTGAAGCGGATGTAAAACTATTTGGTGAACCGCTCTCAGTAAAAGCGGGTAGAAAATACAGCAGTTTTAAGTTGAGCTGGACAGTCAACGGAATTAAAGCAGATGAGTTTTTACAAACATACGTTCCTCGATATGATCTTCTTTGGGGGGAAGTTTCATGGAATAAGCCAGGCGGTTTGTATTACATCCCCAAAGAGGTGCAGCAGGAGGTGTTTGAGCAGTTGGGTCGGAAAAATTATATCAAATTACCGAAAGCGGGGACAAATCCAAGAGGTATGCCAATTTATCGAAGAGCTTTGAAGGAGTTAATGAATCACTCGCAGAGCCTCTGCATTCCCATTTTCTGGGAAATTCCAACGGTAGAGTACGACCCGTATAAGAGATGGCTTGATTTATGGAAGGAGGAGTAACCATGGAACTTGGTCTTCAGTCGTCTGCTTTTCCGGTTCGAGAAGTAACTCGGGGTTTTGCGGAAGCCAAGGCCTTGGACCAAAGGTATCAGCAGGAAGGATTCGAGCTAGATACCGGCTTTGAGAAGCCGGAGTGGGCGGAACAACGGGCCACCGATTTACAACGGCAATATCTTCTGCAAGAGGACGACATCCGGATTGTCCAGCATATTTCCACGTCCGAAACCGGCTGTCGTTCCACTTGGCAAGTTTATGTTCGAGGCGTCAAAGGCATCCGAGTCATGTTCTGATAAGTCGCCTTTGTCGATACGTTTGATGTCAAGAGGGGTACGTTTCTCCTGGTAGGGAAGGGCTAGTTTTGCTGGAGGAAATGGAAGGATGAGGTTTTGTCCTGAAATGCCCAGTTCCAGGTATTCTCTTGACGCGGCTTTCTTAGTTAGGAAAAGGTGGTTTTCATGAATCGGCCCTCCCCCAAAAAAGGGACTAGGACGAGTTCTTTTGGCTCCCCCGGCAGGATCGGCCATGATTCCACGCCGTTTTATTCTGCGCGCTTGTACGAGGGGCTGCCCAAAGAAAAAGTGTGCCCCTATGTAGAAAACCCCATCCCCTCTGCTTTTTTGGATAAAGTGTTTTGCAAAACCAGTGAAAGGATGGAGGAATTGCCAGATTGTTCGGTTCACTTGATGGTCACCTCTCCTCCGTATAACGTCGGCAAAGAATATGACGACAATTTGACGTTAGAAGAATATCGGGCATTTTTGAAAAGAGTCTGGGCGGAGGTGTATCGGGTCTTGGTTCCCGGCGGTCGGGCGTGTATCAACATTGCCAATCTAGGGCGCAAACCGTATATCCCTCTGCACGTTTTTATTGTGGAGGATATGTTGGCCCTGGACTTTTTAATGCGGGGCGAAATTATCTGGAACAAGGGGGCAAGCGGCAGCCCTTCCACGGCCTGGGGGAGTTGGTGTTCGGCCAAAAATCCCACTCTGCGGGATATTCACGAATATATCCTGGTCTTTTCCAAAGGGATGTTTTCCAGGGGTGGCCCGGCCCGACAAAGCACCATTACCAGGGAAGAATTTTTGGAGTTTACCAAAAGTGTTTGGACGTTTCCGGCAGAACCGGCGACCAAAGTCGGTCATCCTGCCCCGTTCCCGGTGGAATTACCCTATCGGCTCATTCAGCTTTACACGTTTGAAGGGGAGGTGGTATTGGACCCCTTTATGGGAAGCGGGCAGACGGCCATTGCCGCTATCAAATCCCGGCGGCATTGGATCGGCTATGAAATCAACCCGGACTATGTGGCGCTGGCGGAGAAGCGAATTCGAGAATTCGCTTCCGGATTTTGTGCACCGGCTTTATTTTAGCCGTTCGGTTAATGGTTCGGATGGACCTAGGAATAAGATTTCTCCTGGGGTGAGTTTGCCTGTTTTTGTAATTTTTGTTTTCTGGGTTTCTGCTTGTGCAAGGATGACACAGGGGACATACAACAGGAAGCGATGGCTTTCCGCTTGCGATGGAATGACGGAGCGCAGGCATACCCCAAGCCCACTCACCCGGCCTGTCGGGCAGGCCGGTCTCTCCCGTGGATGGGGCTTGGAGAGGAGAGAAGGCTCCTCCATGCGGTGGAGATATTACACAGAAAGGCAAACGCAGTGATTGAGTATGAGTTCTCTGAAGATGCTCGTGATATGATGAGGGAGCGGAACATTCAAGCGGCCTGGGTAAAGTTAGCTATAGAAAGTCCCGAACGCCAGGAACTCAAAGACGACGGAACGGTTCATTCTATTCGGTCCATTCAGGAGTATGAAGGACGATTCTTATGTGTTGTGGTCAGTCCGGATGTCGGGCCGCGGAGAATAGTAACCGTCTTTTTTGATCGTAGAATCAGGAGGTCACCATGAGACTCAAGGTGGATTCCAAGAATGATGTTTTATATCTTCGACTGGATGAATCGGCCATTGTCGAGTCCGAGGAGATTAAACCGGGGGTTATTCTGGACTATGATGCGAATGATAACGTGGTGGGGATTGAGATTCTGGGTTTGAGCCAGCGGGTTCCCGTGGAAATGTTGAAGACGTTGCAATTCGAGACCGCGTAATACTTCAGCCGAAGGAAACCACTTGCCTCTCCCCTTGTGGGAGAGGCCGGTTGGGTGTCAGCCAAACCGGGTGAGGGGACCCTTTGGGTGTCATTCCCGCGAAAGCGGGAACCCAGAAAGGAAAAGAGGGTGTCTTCTCTGGGTTTCCGCTTGTGCGGGAATAAACCTGGATTCCCACTGGCGCGGGAACAAGCCTGGACTGCTGCTTCCGCAGGAAGGGCACATGGTGCGCAGGCAGTGATACATGGCTCCACTTCATTCGGCTAAAGTATTATATATTTCGATGTCGATGGAGATGTTCCTCAAGAAACTTGCACCCTCCGAAGGAGAATGACTGATATTTATGCCGATTCGTCGATTGCCGCCGACATTGGTCAATAAGATCGCGGCCGGGGAGGTGGTGGAGCGGCCGGCCAGTGTGGTCAAGGAGCTGGTGGAGAACTCCTTGGACGCCGGCGCAAGCCGGGTGGATGTCTCTGTCGAGCGGGGGGGAATGGACCTGATCCGGGTGGCGGACAATGGTTGCGGCATCCCGGCCGAGGAGTTGGAATTGGCCGTGGCTCCCCATGCGACCAGCAAAATCGCCACCGAAGAGGACCTGTTTGCCATTCGGACGCTTGGGTTTCGGGGCGAGGCGTTGGCCTCGATTGCTGCGGTCAGTCAGTTGACTCTGCGGAGCCGAACCCCTCAGGCCGAGCATGGGGCCATGATCGAAGTGCATGGGGGCCAGGCAGGGCCGGTGGTTCCCTGCGGCTGCCCGGTGGGCACCATCGTGGAAGTGCGGAATCTGTTTTTCAATACGCCGGTGCGCCGGAAATTTTTACGCAGTGTACAGACCGAATTGGGCCATGTTAGCGAGGCCCTGGTGCGGATCGCCCTGGCCCAGCCGGAGGTGCATTTTACGCTTCGGCATCAAGATCGGCTTGTGTTGGAATTGCCTGCACCGTCCGATCCTCTGGAGCGGATTGGCCGGTGTTGCGGCCGGGATTTGGCTGAACAGTTGCTGCCGGTGGAAAGCCTGGCGCCGCCGTTGGAACTTGTCGCCTATGTGAGCCATCCGAACTACAGTCGGCCGAATAACCGAATGCAGTATTTTTTCCTCAACGGGCGCTTCATTCGGGACCGATCGCTGCAACATGCATTGGCCGAGGCGTATCGGGGGCTGCTCATGGTGGGCCGATTTCCGGCGGCGTTTTTGTTTTTGCGGATGCCGCCGGAGTGGGTCGATGTGAACGTTCATCCCACGAAGCTGGAGGTGCGGTTTCAGGACGGAGGCCGGGTGTATAGCCTGGTGCTTTCGGCGATTCGGGAGAAGTTTTTGAGTACGGACATGACGGTTCGGATGGGGCCGGTTGGGGCGGCTGATTCGAGCGGATTGTTGGACGCTCAGAGGGCGGCCGAGCATCGGGCTCAGGTGGTGGCTTGGGCGAAGGGGCAGATTGCCCGGTGGTCGGGCCAGGGGGCTTCGGCTGCCGAGGGTGGGACTCCGCCTTGGGAGGTGGATGATGCGGCCTTTTCCGGCCCGGCCAGCGGTGTTGGTCCCACCGAACCCTTCTCCGCCGGGTCAGGATGTCCGAAGGCTTTCGGCCCCGAGACGAGCGGCGCAGTGGGTGCGGGAGCGGAACCGGCCGGCGCCGCTCCATCTCCCCCAGACCGGCCGCAGGCAACCCCTTCTCAGCATCCGGAGTTTCAGAGAGAATCGGCAGGGAGTGCGCCGGGGCGGTTGCCGGGAGGCGGCTTTGCCGCGGCGGCGGATCGGCGTCCAGCGGCCGTCCAAATCCATCATCGCTATCTGGTGGCCGAAACCGAAGACGGCATGATGATCATTGATCAACACGCCTTGCATGAGAGCATTCTGTATCATGAGCTTCGGGAGCGGGCCAGCCGGGGACGGTTGGAGTCGCAGCGGCTGTTAACGCCGGAACCGGTGGATTTAAGTCCGTCGGAGGCGGCCTTGGTGTTGGAACATCGGCCGGTGCTAGGGCAGTTAGGACTGGAGGTGGAGCCGTTCGGCGGCAGCACGGTGTTGGTCTTAGGTTGTCCGAGCGTAGGGCGGGGGCTTCGGCCGGCCGAGGCGATTCATGCGGTGCTGGAAAATCTGCTCCAGAGCGATCGGATGCCGAAGGGGGAGGAATTGTTAGATGAACTTTTGCATACATTAGCGTGCCGGGCGGCCGTCAAGGCGGGCGAACCGCTTCGGCCAGAAGAAATCGAGGCCCTCTTGGCCCAACGGCAACTGCTGGCCCACTCGCATCATTGCCCCCACGGTCGGCCCACAGCCATCGTGCTGACCCGCCAGGAATTGGATCGGCAATTTAGAAGAACGTAACATGTGAGCCGAATGGAGGTGTCTATGTGTCACTGCTGCGCAAGCAGCAGTCCAGGCTTGTTCCCGCGTAAGCGGGAATCTAGGTTTATTCCCGCGCAAGCGGGAACCCAGGAAACATGGATTTTTACTCCTTTTTGGATTCCCGCTTTCGCGGGAATGACACGCTTTGGCCGGCTTCGCTCCGCTGGAGCCGGCCTCTCCCACGGCAGGGAGAGGCAAGCAAGCGGACCTGACAAGCAGGTCCCTCCGACACGGAGGGACACCCTCGGCATGCCCATAAAGGGAGGGGTACGATTGGCGCACCCGATCGCTTTGATGTTGGAGGGCCGGGAGGGTATATTCAAAGAAAGAAGGTAACACAACGGACATCGGTGGAGAATAGGAAATGATCTGCGTCAGTATTGGTCGCGGTCGGCATCGGTTTATGATGGCCGAGCATCGGCACCTGGTCGAACAGGGGGCCGAGTTGGTCGAACTCCGGTTGGACTATATCAACGGGGAGGTGAATATCCGTAGGCTTTTGGCGGATCGGCCTTGTCCGGTGGTGATCACTTGTCGCCGGGAGCGGGACGGCGGCAAGTGGAATAAAGGGGAAGAGAAGCGCTTGTTGCTACTCCGGACCGCCATTGCCGAGGGGGTCGAATACGTCGATCTGGAGGAGGACATCGCCGTCCAGATTCCGCGGTTTGGCTCGACGCGGCGGATCATCAGCTATCATGATTTTCACAAAACGCCGGAGGATTTGGAGGGGCTGCATCGGCATTTGGCCTCCTTGGATGCGGATATTGTAAAAATTTCTACCATGGCCAACCATCCCCACGATAATCTCCGCATGTTGGAATTGATCCGGCGAAGCAAGATTCCGACGATCGGTATCTGTATGGGGGAGATCGGCATCCCGACCCGGATTTTGGCCGGCAAATACGGCGCTCCGTTTACCTATGCCACGTTCCATCACGAACGGGCCTTGGCCCCCGGGCAACTCACCTTCCAACAAATGAAAGAGGTGTACCGCTATGACGAGATCAACACGGAAACAGATGTTTATGGCGTGGTGGCGGACCCGGTCGCTCATAGTCTGAGTCCTTTGATTCATAACGCCGCCTTCCAATATCTGAAACTCAATAAGGTCTATGTGCCGTTCCGAGTGCCCAGGGAACATTTGAACCAATTTTTGGAAGATTGCCAGCAGCTCGGCGTCAAAGGTCTCAGCGTCACCATCCCTCACAAAGAGGTCATGGTGTCTCAATTGACGCAGGCCGACGGCGCCGTGCGAGGCATCGGCGCCTGCAATACGGTGATTTTTGAGGGCAAAGATCGCCTCGGCTACAACACGGATTATCGGGCGGCCATGGAAAGCCTGGAAGAGGCGATGGGGATTCCGGCCGGTGCGGAGGCGCCCCTGCGAGGCAAGACCGCCTTGATCCTTGGGGCCGGCGGCGTGGGCAAAGCGATCGCCTACGGACTGATTCGTCGCGGGGCTTCTGTGGTCGTTACGGATGGCATTGCCGAAAAGGCGCACCAATTGGCCCAGCAATTCCAATGTCGGTTCGCCGAGTGGCCCCTTCGGCACAGTGTGCCTGCCGATATTCTGGTCAATGCCACGCCGATCGGCATGCATCCGAATGTGGACGAGACGCCGTTTGAGCGTCGGCACATGAAGCCGTCCATGGTGGTCTTTGACGCCGTCTATAACCCGGAAAACACCCTGTTTATCAAAGAAGCCCGGGCGCAGAATTGCAAAGTGGTAACAGGGTTAGAAATGTTTGTGCGTCAGGCCGCTTTGCAGTTTAAACTCTTCACCGGGCATGACGCCCCTGTAGAACTCATGCGGGAGGTGGTCCGCCGGTCTATTGCCGCCGTGAAATATTAAGCCGCTTCCCGAATCCTGAATCCGTTCGCAAAAAGCAAACTCACAGACCCATGAACCTGCAACCGATTGTTTTGATTGGATATCGAGCGACGGGGAAAAGTTCTTTGGCTCGGCTGTTGGCCGAGCGGCTCGGCTGGGACTGGATCGACGCCGACGTGGAGATCGAACGTCGGGCCGGTAAGACCATTGCGCGGATTTTTGCCGAGGACGGGGAACCGGCTTTTCGGGATTTGGAAGCGGCGGTCATGCAGGAGCTGTTGGCCCGGCAGCGGCTGGTCATTGCCTCCGGCGGTGGCGCGCCGATGCGCCCGGAAACCCGGCTGGCCATGCAACGCACTGGCCGAGTGGTTTGGCTGAAAGCCTCCCCAGAAACCATCGACCAGCGGATGAACACCGATCCGACCACCGGCGTCCGTCGGCCCCAGCTAACAGCCCAAGGCGGCCTGGAAGAAATCCGCCAACTCCTCACCCAACGAGAACCCGTCTATCGTCAGGCCGCCACGATCGAGGTGGATACCGAAGGAAAAGACCTGCCTAGCCTGACCGACGAAATCCTCCAACGTTTGGGACTGGCTTAGAGGCTATCCCAAAATGGCGGTCCCCTTGTCCGATCCTCCCATGGAGGTAGGTTTCAGGGGCCAGATAAATCCAACCCAGCTTGCACCCGCCTGATTTTGGGATAGGCTCTTAAAACCAACCGGTCCTCCGAGCCCCATCGGCTTGTATCCGCCCGATGCGATAGATATACTCCAAGTAGTCTTCGAGAGCGGTTCATGCTCTTATCGGTTCGGAAGAGGTCTTTTCTTGGTTCTTTTTTGAGGAGGCCCTGCCATGAAGCGATCGAGGTTCTTCTGGAGTTTATTGGCCTGGGGGATGGTGTGGGGAGCGACGGTTCTTGCCGTCCGGGGGGCGGAACCATCGGCGCAGCAAGCGGCCCCGGCTGCTCCGAAGCAATCAGTCTGCTCTGGGGAAGCACCTGCTAGCCAGAGCCAAGCGGCCCTTGCCGAAGAATCGCCGGCAGGGCAGAGAAAGGCAGAAAGCCCGCCTTCGGAGTTGCCCAAGCCGGAGTCGGCTCCTTCGACGCCGGTTGTCCCGCCGCCAGCAACCTCAGCGGAACCCACCCCGCCGGCAATGCCTTCGGCGGCGCCCCTTTCTGCTGTTCCTCCGACCCAACCTCAAAACACCCTTCCGCTGGAGTCTTCCGAAGCGGAAGCCGCTCTCCTGAAAGCCTTGGCTGAAAAATCCACCGCCGAGTTTGTGGACACTCCGCTTAAAGACGTGATCGCGTATTGGAGGGGGGTTCATAAGATTGCCATTGTCTTGGATCGGAAGGCGCTGGAAATGGGGGGACTCAATGAGGACCAGCCGATCACAATCCAAAGGAAAGACGCCGCCTTTCGAGCGATTTTGGAGCAGGTGTTGGAAACACTCGACTTAACCTGGACGATCCGGCATGAAGCCCTTTGGATTACCACTCCGGAGGAGGCGGAGCATCATTCCATCCCACGCGTCTATGATGTGAATGATCTCCTTTCTCCACGCACAGAAGACCTCCGGGGAGATTTGGATGACCTGATCGACATGATGACTACGGTGATTCGGCCGGAAAATTGGGAGGGTGTAGGCGGCACGGGTTCCATTGCCCCCCTGATCGTGCGAGGCAGAGGCATTCTGGTGATCCGGCAGACCTGGCCGGTCCATTTGGAGATCATCCAATTGCTGGAAGATATTCGGGAAGCGGTTCGGGTGCACGCCTCGGAAGAGAATGGGCGGCTGCATCCGTTCAAAGCAAGAGGTTCCGGTTTAGGACTTCGCCAGCCGCCAGAGACTCCTATCGACTCGGCGCCATCCCCACCGAGAGAGAAAAAGCCTTCCTTTGTTCAAAAAGTTGCCGGGCTTTTCGAGCAATCCTCTCAGACCGAAGCGGAGCTGTTGAAAATTTTAGCCAAACCTGCTGAAGCGGAGTTTTCTGACACCCCTTTGCAGGATGTCGTCAAGTTTTTAAGCGAGGCTCATCGGATTCCGATCCAGATGGATCGTCGGGCCTTAGATGCGATGGGAGTTTCCCCTGAGAAGTCCGTTACCCTTCATGTCCAAAAGGGTTCCCTTCGATCCCTTTTAGAACAGTTTCTGGAACCTCTGGATTTAACATGGACCCTCCGATGCCAGAGCATTTGGATCACGAGTCGAGATGAGGCGGAACACCTGTTGGTTACCCAAGTGTATCCTGTGGAGGATATTTTTCCTGCTGGGATCGAAGAACCTGATTTGTCTCGCGATTTGGAAAAACTGAAGGATCTGATTTCCGAGTCCATTGCTCCGAACAGTTGGGATGTCAAGGGGGGACCGGGTTCGATAGGGGTGTTTGCGGCGGGCGGCAAGGGGGTTTTGTGCGTGCGTCAAACCTGGCCGGTTCATCTGGACCTGGCCCGCTTCCTCCAGCAACTTCCTAAACCCCTAAGCAGAGGATCCGAAAGCGAAAAGTCGTCCCCTCTTTCTCGACCGGAATAATCGGCCATTCCAGCAAAGCAGCCCATCGGAGTCGGTTGGGAGGCTGGGAGACGGGCCTTACACGGTGGCTTCGACCATTTCCACCCCCTGACCGGTGTGCACACAGACGCGATTGCCGCCTGCGGAACGGGCCTGGTCTAAGGCCTCTTCGCATCGTTGGAGCATTCTTTCTAGATCATCTGTCTCGGTCGTTTCCGCCGCCCCAATACTGACCGTGATCATCTCCCAAGAATTGCCTAAGGGGAGTTTACATCGGCAGATCGCTTGGCGAAGGCGTTCCGCAATATCGGTAACATGAGCCAGGTCGGCTTCCGGCAGCAGGAGGGCAAAGGTAGAATTCTCATATTGCGCTATCACGTCCATTTGTCGGATCGCTGCTTGAAGAAATTGCGAGGTGGCTCGCAAGGCCAATTGCGCGGCCTGCAGACCCCGCTGCCCCACCAGGTCCAAATAATGATCTATTTGGAGCAGAAGCACAGAAAGGGGGCGTTTGGTGCGTCGCCGTTCGGCCAATCGTCGGCCTAAGATCACACAGAAATCCGACCTGGTATGCAAAGATTCTAACGGTTGGGGGAGCAGCGTGTGTTCCTGAGCCGTCTCTTCCGAAGGACCTCCTAGAAGCTCTCTGGACGGCGGTCTATCCTTGGGCTGGCTGGACGGCGTAGAGATGTCCTCTTCCCCTGGACGATCCGAACCAGACCGGTTCCCTCCCACAGGACCCATTTTCGAGGAGAAATACCGAAGGATCTTTTGCCCATCGTGCCAGTGGACGCAATTTCGGCCGGCTTCTTTAGAGGCATAAAGGGCCAAATCGGCCCGTTCCACCAGTTTTTCGGTTCCTTCGCCGGGCAAGGCATGGGCCAGACCAAAACTGGCCGACACCCGTACCTTTTGCCCCTCAAACTCGAATAAGAGATTTTCCACGGCCTGTCGAAGCCGCTCCGCCTGCTCCTTCAACACCTCAGCCGTGGCCCCTGGACAAATCAGCGCAAACTCTTCGCCGCCGTATCGGGCCACCAAGTCCATTGCTCGGCTATGTTCCCGAAGCGTCTTCGCCACGGTTCGTAAGACCTCGTCGCCCGCTTGATGGCCATAAGTATCGTTGAACTTCTTAAAATAGTCCACATCGACCATCATCAAAGAGAACGTGTGTTTATTTCGTTGGAACTCTGCATAGCGCCGGGCCAATTCTTCGTCGAAAGCTCGTCGGTTGGCTAGTCCGGTCAACGCATCGGTCCGAGCCGCCGTGATGTGAGTTTGTATTTGTTGGGCTTGTTCTTGAAGTTGCTGCTCGGCGGTGGCCAGCTTTTGTCGCATTTGGCTGTTGGCTTCCAGAAGTTGACTGATCGCCCGGACGACAACCTCTGGCCCCCCCTTACCCGCCGAATGCAACTGCTGATTGATCGTTTCTACCCGATGCGTATGTTGGCCGACGTCCGCTGCCACTCGACCGGCCAATTCCTGCAACTGAGAAAGAATGGCCCCAACCTGCCGTATCTGCTCGGATCCTTGGCCAAGGCACTGTTCCCGAAAACCCCCTCGAAGCACCGCCCGCGCAATCCATCCCCCCAACGCCCCTACCCCCATAACAAACATGAAAATCCCTAAATCCACCAATAAATGTTCCATGCTCCGCTCTCACCTCTGCTTTCTCAAATCCAAGCTGCTATTGCGGGATAATGGTACGAATCCCATTCCCAACCATTTTCGGGCCGCAAAACCCCTCGAAATACATCCAAGGCCATCGCTAAAAAACGGATTCCACCTCCAATTATCCTGCACTCTCCAAAATAACGAAATGCGGCCATGGCGGGCGGGCAGGAAAAGAAGACATTTTCACCAGCCCCGGCGTTTTTCTTTTCCCACCCAAGATAAAAGGTATGGGAATCTTCGCTCTCCCAAATATAGGTCGCTCCTGGTTCTGGGGGGATGTTTTTCCGAAGTCATTTCCCAAACGACCTAAGGGGATCAGCCTATGGAGTGAGGATCAGCTAACCAAATAGAGGGGTTAGAGCCTTACTCCTGCCTATGCCGTAACTTGCGGACCCGTGGGGAAAGCGATTTTGCCCAATCGTTTCCCCTGGCTACCCGGCTCCCGTGAGCCGATGCTTAGACAATACCCCCACGGTAGTGGGATTACGTCGAATCCGACGGACATAGCCCTCCAGAAGGCCAAGCGGGGGTACCCCCTGGGATAGGTGAACATAAGGGTCCTTCTTGCGGCCCAAAATGCGGCCAAGAGGTGGCCAAAAAAGCGGCCATGCAGGCGTCGGCGTCTGTTTGCGAAGAAGAGAAACTTTTGCCGCAACGTCTTATGGATTTCCAACTTACGCAAGAGCTTTCCAACCCCTTCGGACTAGTGCAAACTTATCCAGTGGAGGTGATGGGAGTCGAACCCACGACCTCAGCATTGCGAACGCTGCGCTCTCCCAACTGAGCTACACCCCCACAGCGTGGGTGGGCCTTTGCGGGGCCTGCCGATTTCCCACGGGCTGCGGCGATTCTTCGCAGTCCCCGGCCACGGACTCTTGTGATTTTACTTGGTGCGAAGGGTTTTGTCAAACGGCAAGCCTTTTCCCTCTTGCGAGGGCATATAGACCACCTTTTTTGTAGGATAATTGCGGCCCCAAGGGAGACGGTGTGTACTTCTTATGGGTCATAACAATTCACTCAATCAAGGGGGAATATAGTGGGATTCCCCCTACTTGTTTCTCTCCAGGACGAACGTACAGTCGCCTGGGATGTCATTGCCGCAGAAGCAGGAACCCAGGTTTGTCCTAAATGAACCGGATTCCTACCTACGCAGGAATTCCACCGGCCCCCAGGTATCTTTCCAAGGCTACAGAGAGGATGGGACCGGTTCTGAGGAGTGCCTCTTTAGAGCCTATCCCAAAATCGGGCTTGGCGCAAGGTGGGTTCGATTTATCCTGCCCCCGGAAACCTACTTGCAGAGAGGGATCGGACAGGGGGACGGCATTTTGGGATAGGCTCTTTAGAAAGGGAAAATGACTTTTGGGCAGAAAGTTGACGTAAAATTGGGTAGGAAGTGGAAGCCGGGGCGGGGAATTCGATTTTTGGGGTATGCTGGGACCTTAAGGGATAGAATGGGGGACCCTTTGGAAAGGATAAAGATGATGGGAGTTTTTTTGGTCAGAGGAATGAGGTGGGTTTTGCGGGCTGGATGGGCGGTAGCGGTTCTGTTGGGGCTGAACGAGGGCACCTTGATAGAAAGTTTAGGGGGGCAGATGCCAGGCCAAGAGGGGGCCTTTGAGCAAAAGGCGATTTTGGAAAAAGGCAGTTCCGAGAGCGGATGGCATTCCCCTGGCTCCAGGGGATCGGAAGGGATTTCTAGGGGGAAGTCTGGGGGAGCGGGCGGGGAGACCGAGCCGCTTGCCGAGGGAGTACGGGCTTTGACGCGGGCATTACAAGATCCGGATGCGGGAGTGCGGGAGTCGGCTGTGTATGCATTACGAAGCATGGGGCGAGCAGCCAAAGACTCGATACCGGCCCTTGGCGAGGCGGTGCGGGACCGGGATGGCTATGTGCGGGCGATAGCGGGGCGCACTTTGGCACGGTTTGGCGAGGCTGCTGTTCCGACATTGGCGGCTTTGCTTAAGGATCGCCGTCCTGAGGTTCGGTTGGTAGCGGCCGAGGCCCTGCGCACGATGGAGGTGGAGGCCAAAGGGGCAGTGGAATCCTTGGCTCAGGCGCTTCGGGATTCCAGTCCGGCGGTGCGGGAGACGGCGGCCCATGCACTGCGGAACTTAGGTCCGGAGGCTCAACCGGCCATCCCCGCCTTGCAGGAAGCGGTAGCGGATCAGGACGGATATGTGCGCTCTGCGGCGGCTCGGGCTTTGGTGCGGATTGGCCCGGCGTCGCTTCCCGCGTTGGGGGAACTGCTTCGACATCCGGACGAGCGGGTCCGGCGGGTGGCGGCCGAGGCCATGCAAACAATCGGCGTAGAAACTACCGATGCCCGCATGAAGTGAGTCCCGGCCAGAAACCGTAGAGTGTTTTCCCCAACCGAGCCTTCCCCTAGAAGGATGGGGACAAGGAAACCTCCTCTAGTCGCCGACGCCCTGTTGACGGGCTTTGAGCACGGGGTCTTTGGCCAGGGGGAGGCGGATGGCCTGGCCGGTCTCCGCCGATTTGTAGATGGCCAGGATAATTTCTACGGAGCGGCGTCCTTCAAGGCCGTCGATGGCCGGTTGGGTTCCTTTGCGGATGGCCTGGAGGACATTAGCGAACTGGCGGGCGTGGCCGTGATGGCCGATGGCTTTCGGGTCGGCGGCTCCGCCGCCGCCGCTTTTTCGCTGGGCCATCGCCTCCAGAATGGCGGCATCTTGAGGCTTCTTTTTGGCGAAATCCCATCGGATGATATCTTCTTCTTCCATGACGGCGGAGCCTTCGATGCCGTGGAGTTCGATCCGTTTGAGATAGCCTGGATAGGCGGCCGTGGTGGCTTCGATGGTTCCCAGGGCGCCGTTGGCGAACCGTAGGGCGGCCACGGCGGTATCCTCTACCGCAATGCGCTGGTGGGCCAAAAGTCCAGTTACCGCCCGGACTTCCACGACAGGTCCCATGAGCCAGGTGAGCAGATCAACACTGTGGATCGCTTGATTCATCAGGGCCCCGCCGCCGTCCAGCTCCCAAGTGCCCCGCCAAGCGCCGCTGTCGTAATACTGCTGGGACCGATACCATTTCACATACGCATCGCCCAGGGTCAATCGGCCGAACCGCCCCTGGTCGATGGCCTTTTTCATGAGTCGGCTGGAATCATGGAAACGGGAGGGAAAGATGGTCGAACAGACCACGCCCGCTTTTTTGCAGGCCTGGATGATGCGGTCGCAACGGGTTAGGGTGATTTCCAACGGTTTTTCGACGATGACATGTTTCCCCGCTTCGGCGGCAGCAATGGCCGGTTCCATATGGGCGCCGCTGGGCGTCGCAATGGTCACCACATGCACCTCCGGATCGGCCAGGAGGGCGTCCAGGTCATGATAGGCCCGACAGCCGACCGTCTGAGCCAACTTATCCGCCGCCGCCGGTATCGTATCATAACAGGCGATTAAGCCAGCGCCTTTGCAGTCGGCAATGGCTCGGGCATGAAACTGGGCGATCATTCCACAACCGATAATACCAAATCCTATCGTTTTCGGCATGACTGTGGCTCCGTTCCGTTGGACGCATCAGAAAAGTTCATCCAGGGGCAAACAAAACGTTGCCTCCCTCAACCTCGGGAGACCTTCGATGAGTCTGCGAAAATTTTACTCAAGCGCCGATTATACTTCCTTAGAACGTCGGGGGAAAGCCCCGCTTCGGGTTGGGTTTAACTAAGAGGGTGTCCCGAAATTCCATTTTTAACCGAGCTGCATAAGCCACGGTCGGCCCCCGATCTCCCAAAACCCCAATAAAACGGCATTTGGGTTAGTCAGCACGGGTGGGAAAAGGTTCTCGGGGCCGCCGGTGGGCTGCCCATATCGGGACAGCCTTTAAGGGAGTGGAGCTTTCGATTCTTTGGTGGAACGCTGGCGAAGGGCCTTTTGGAACTCCTCCCATTGTCTGCGGATGGGAAGGGAATGGGGTTCGAGTTGGACGGCTTTGGTTTGATATTTGACGGCGTTGGTCAGGTCCCCACGGGCGAAATAGACTCGGGCCAGGGTATCATAATAACCGCCGGCGTCGGGGGCCAATTCGATGGCTTTTTGGGCGCATTGGAGGGCTTCGTCCAGATCGCCTTCCGTGTTGCCGACTAACCAAGCCAGATGATTGTAATAGGTCGAATCTTCCGGGTCTTCACGGATTTTTTCCCGGTAGGCCTCGATGGCTTTTTGGAGGAGGGATCGAATTTCGGGTTTCCATTCGGGGCCTTGGTCCGGCAGGCGGTAGCAGGCAATCAGGGTATCGACATCGGTGGGATCGGCTTTCAGGGCGGCTTGGAGGGATTGTTTTTGTTTGGTTCGATCCCCTTGCGCCTCCCAATGGCAGGCATAGAAATAGTGCATCCGGGCCTGAAGACTGAGCGGGGTGAGGTCTTCCAGGGCGTCGGGCATGGCATCCGCTCGATTCGCCCACCGGACCAGAGGCTCCAGGGCTTCGGCCGCTCGAAGGGGTTCGCCTTGATCATAGAGCATTTCGGCCAGTTGCAGGGTGGCCAGGCTGCTCAGCCGATGCCCTTGCGGCGCCATGCGGAGGACATATCGGAACTCTTGTTCCGCCCATGGATGGAGGCCGTTGCGCCGAAGCGTCAAAGCCACCGTCAGATGCCGGATCACCTGCTCCGCCTGAGGACCGGGATTTAATTGGAGGGCTTGTTGGGCGGTTTGTTGGGCCTGCTCGGGGCGGCCTTGAGCCTGTTGGGCCTGCGCTAAAGTGTATAAAAGAACAGCATCTGATCGAAAGGCCTCAGGAAATCGAGCGGCTAGTTTTTCGATCCCCTCGTATGCCTTTTCTTCCAGAAGCCACTGGAGCAGTTCGGCCAAGGTTTCCGGGTCGCCTTTTTGCTCCAAGTCCAAAAGACGGGTCATCGCTGCGGCCGCTTCTTTTTTTCGGCCCACCTTGACCAACCAATGGCTCTGCACCCGCAGGAGGCCCGCTACGACCTGCGGCGAGGATTGTTCCGGAGTGCGTTGGAAAACCTCTAACTCCGCTTCCACATGCGTATTCCACGGTTGGATCGCCTGGAGCGGATCTTGCCGAAGCTGTAAAAAGGTTTCCAACCACAGGATCGGCGGCCGTCGGCTTCGACCCAAGTGTTTCTGCAATTTAGCAGGGAGCTTTTCGGGCATCGGCTGGTCCGGGCCAAAGGGGCGGATCAGTTCGACAGCGGCCAGCTTCGACAAGACCACGGACCGTTCAAACCGGGCCAGCCGACATAGGGCTTCCGCCCCTTTGCCATCCGGCAAGGCGGCCAAGGCATGAATCCGTTGCTGACGCTGGTCCGGTGCGAGGGATTCGTAGTCGGCTAGGAGACGACGGACCTCTTGGGGGTCATCCGGCTGCGCCCATTGGACCCTTAATAAGCGGAGCAGGTACTTGGCTCGGGCGGCAATCTCTAAATCTTCGTGATGTTCGGCCTCGCAGAGGGCTTCAAAGGCGTCAAAGCCTATTTGAGCCAGTTCGTTCTGCGCACGCTGTCGGACGAAATAGTCCTTATCGCCCAGTTCTTGGATCAACTGCTGAATCCGCTCCGGGGGGGCCGGGGAGCGGGGCGGTTCTTCCTGTACAGCGGGCTTGGGCGTATCGGGGGCCGCCGCAGCCCCCACGGGACCCTCCGCAACGATCCAGCCAGCTAGCCCTATCCCAACCCAAACAATTCTCCTTAGCCTAGCTGCGGCAGTGTGGCCAAGGAATGCACCCTTTCGGAATCCACTCCCAGCAAAACATGCCAAGCATACGGAATCTTGTTTTTTGCACCACACCAAACACGCTCCCGACCGGTTCATGGCCGTCGCCTTTCCAGAAGGAGATTTCAGGGACTTTTCTCCGAAAAGCCCCTTCGGGGAGGTCCTCATTTCCCCCAGAACCTCCCTTCTTTCATTTAACTCTGAGGTCTTCGTTTCGGAAAGGCTTGGAAAAAGAAAATGAGGCGGACGGCGCCGGTCAAGACACAAACCGGTCAATGGACCCCAGTAGAAGGATAAAAAGGCACTCGGTCTGGAGGCCAGGGGAACCGGGGCCGATCCGTGGAGGGGACCCTAGAGGAATCCACCGGCGGAAGCAGTTCTATAGCATCTTCCGAGCCGGCGGAACTACCAGCCACCGTTTCATTGATGCCGGCCAGCACATGACCGGTGGGAGTCGGGTTACTACTGGATTCATTCAGGGCAGATAGGTTAGGTTCTGGTTCACTGCGGAGATAAGGGCGGATTTGGGTAATTCGGGGACGAGGGGACCCTACAAAACAGACCGATCCGGTACATACCCTCGCCGAAGAGGCCGGGCAGGAAACGGGTTCCATGGGAGAAGCAGAGTTTTTTCCGGCAGTATCCCCAGAATGGGTTATTTCGGCTGAACTGGAAGGGGGGTATGTTGTGGATACGCCTCCGATGGGTGGGTTTTGCGTACTTCTTTGGATGCAGTCTCCTTGGCCCAAACTGCCCCCTGTTTCAGGCTTTTGGAGACCTTGGACTTCGACTGTTCGCTCGGCTATTCCGGGGGAACCGGGGAGGGTTAGAGGCCCAGTGTCTAAAGGGACCATCGGCAGCCCTCGTTGCAGTTTCTCTCCCGAGACCATCTGGAGCTGTGTTTCTGAAGAGGGGTGCGGAAAGGCTCCTTTGGGGGTGAGCAGGGAATTGCCAGACTCCTGAGATGGAGAGGTTCGGGTTGCCGGAGGCGAACCGACAGAGGAATCGCCCCTGCCGTTTGGGGACTGGACGTTAGGCGGGGGGCTTGGGGGAGTTTCGGGGGCCACTCCGGCTGGTATAACACTAAACGCAGAGGACCCCTCCGGGGTTTTTGAACCACTACTATAAGGGGGCAAGGAAGCGGTTTGGGGGGCGCATGGGGAAGGTGGTCTCTGCGGCCCTGAAGCAGGATCAGAAACGGATTGCACTGTGGATAGAGGCGGCGGATGGTTTTGGGGGAGAGTTGCTGTGGCTGAATCGGATTGTTTTGGCTGGAGGGAGAACTCCCAAGCAGGAAGATGAGCGACCATTTGACGGACTATGGGGTATCGCCAGGTATTCACGGCGATACAGGCGCCCAGGGTCAGCAGCACCATGACCGCCTGCCAAATACGTTGCATGGTTTCCGGCTCCTGGTAAACGGGGGAATTGCCCGTCTTCCCTGCCGGGCCATGGAGTGGGAAAAACTTCCTTGGGGTTCCGTTGGAACCATACCCTATAATTGGTTCTACGCAAGGCGGCTGTTGGGGGTTGTTGTGGGGGATTCCGGGCAGGACAGAGGGATCGGTTCTGTTAGGAAAAGTTTACAGGCAGGAGAAGGAAAGGTTTGCTGATCTGGCAAAAAAGAAGGAATAGAAAAACGCTATCAAAAAAGTAAACGGAACTGGTCAAAGTAAGCTCTCTGGATACCAAAGGTAGGGTTTCCTTTCGTCCTGGAGCGGTTCCGCCATGGGGAAGCCAGCCTAGGGGCACGTTCCGGCTTCTCCGGCGGATGTCCAGAGGAAAAGGGAAGGAAGCCTGGCTCAGCCGGGGCATTGCCTATGGGGAGCAGAAATTTTTCGGAGCGTACTTCATCCGGCTGGTTGTTAAAGTCTGGCGAAAAGCCAACATTCCCTATGGGGAGCAGACGCTTTGGGGAGCTTACTGGGC
>Ga0272448_1001016_pt1 | contig 39595 bp, 41 predicted proteins | sample YNPCB0191_FD_202220 | JGI IMG/M metagenome (GOLD analysis project Ga0272448, IMG submission 202220) | Hot spring sediment microbial communities from Yellowstone National Park, WY, United States - YNP-CB-019-1 | ecosystem: Environmental > Aquatic > Thermal springs > Hot (42-90C) > Sediment...
GTTAACTTATATGATCATGTAGCTTCAAACAAGAGGACATATAGAAACGACCTATCATTTGTGAAGGAAGCCCATGAGAAGCAGAGACTAATTCTCATACAGAAATTTAAGAAGCATCCGGAGGTTGAACCTTTGTTGAAAGAGGGAAGGAGCTTAGAGGTGTTCTCGCCAATCGCGGTATATTGCGAACTGGAATCAGAACGCTTCAATAAGGTAATAGTGTGGATGAAAAACTATGATCTGGATCCTCTTCTAAACCATATGCACGTTTTTACCAACAAGTTGATTGAACTCAAGATCGCTACCCGTATTCTAGGGTATGACCTGGGTGACAATATTGAGGAGCTGGCGATCGAAGATTTAGATGTAACAGAAAAAGAGGTTTACTTGTGGTTAGCTTAGAATAAAAGCGATAAGACGTTTAATGCTCCGACCGGGATTTGAACCCGGGCCCCGAGCTCGAGAGGCTCGTATGCTTGACCGGGCTACACCATCGGAGCTGGAAAACATTCTTCAAAGGGGGAGTTAAATCTTTTGCTGTTTAAAAAATATTCGGGAGCCGTTGAACTTTTATAACCCGTATGCTCAGCTTAAGCCGTGAGGAGCAGGGTAATAGTGGTGACCGGTACTCCTGGAACCGGTAAGACCTCCTTGTGTAGATATATTGTCAGCAGGAATAAAGGCTGGATCCACCTGGATCTAGGCAGGTTTGCGGCGGAGGCTAACGCGATCACTGGTTATGACGATTCTTTGGAAACCAGTATTGTTGACACGAATATTTTGAAAAAGGCTCTGCGCAAGCATGTTTCAAACAGTGTCGGAGAAGGCGTTCGCCTCCTGATAGATGGCCATTACGCGGCGGAAGTTTCTCCGGCAGAGCACGTTAACTACTGTCTTGTCCTAAGATGTAGACCAGACGTCCTCTGGCGCAGGCTCCGCAGCGTCAAGGGATATGGTGAGGAGAAGGCGAGAAGGAACGTGGAATCCGAGATTACGGACTACTGCTACCTTATGGCGAAGCTCCACTTGAAGAGGAGGAGAATTATACAGCTGGATACGACTGGTTCCAGTGTTGGAAAAACCTACGCTAGGTTCATGAAGTGTTACAGATACGGTTTCAAGTGTAGGGGTGACACGGTTGACTGGGCTGGCTTTCTCCTGAAGAACCCTGGTAAGATTAGCTTTCTTTTCCGTTAAACCCTATGGTGAAAAGTACTGGTTTGGGAAAGCCCTCCGCTGTAAGGAACCCGTATCCCGGCATCTGCCTCTTAAGAAGCTCGTAGTCCCCGGGGGAAAGACCCATTATGTCTGTCAGAACCCTTGACTCCTCGCCCTCGCATATCCTGTGGGATATTTTAAGGCTTGTGGACTTAACTATTTCAGGGGAGATTTGCGACGGGAACTGCGATACAAGTATCAGGCTCTCGTTAAACTTTCTCATCTCCAAGAAAAGTTTTTCAGCAATGCCAGGCGGAGAGTCACGCCTCCTGTACGGCAGAATATTATGCGCCTCCTCAACCACAGTAAAGTGGCCCCTAGTACTCGCGTTTTTCACCCTGAACTCGTAGAGAAGCGCCAGGATGAAGAGCGAAACCAGTTTACGAACATCCACCTCAACTATGTCCCCCAGCTCAAAAACCACGTTCCTATCTATAATGTCTTCGATCTTCACCAGCTTACTCGTGTTGCAGAATATTTCCCCACTCTGCCCGGTTACCAGTGGCCTCAGCCTCCTTAGAAGCGCGAACTTTGTCTCGTTCTCGTAGAACGATTTAATGCTCCACCTCTCCAAGGCTTCTACAAGCCCCCGGAGAAGGTTTGAAACAGGTATCCCGAGCTCTTTTTCCGTGAGTGTTTGAAGAAGCACCTCTCTAAACATGTAGGACTGGGAGGGTGTGAAGCCGTATATCTGGTCGAAAATATCTGTAACTATGGCTACGTGCTCAGACAGGCTGTTCGCCTCAATCGGGTTAAGTATGTCTATGGAGAAAGAACCGGGTGAAAGAACAATGCCGTTTAGCTCCTCAGCCAGACGCCTATACTCGTTATGCCAGTCTAGAACCATAAAGGGGTACTTGAGGCGAGCGAGCTCCCTTAAAACATGCTTTACAGTCGTCGTCTTACCGGATCCCGTTGAACCGTAGACAGCCATATGCTTCTTAAACTTGTCCGCCTCCAGCCTAAAAGGAATGATCTTTGAACCGTTGAAAACAATCGACCCGAGGCTAATGGTCTCCCTGTTTTCACCAGGGTCAGCCGAGGGCCTGTAGGAGGACGATAGGAAACAGAGCTCATCGTCAGGCATGTGCGGTGTGAGAAGCTTAACAGAGCCGTCTGCCTTAACCCTCTGAGTAACAGAATCATCCACCAGGATCCTCCTCAAGTATTTAAGCAGGTCCTTCCCCCTCAGCCTGACGAGCTTTAACCCGGGGAAAACAGTGTTGTAGACAGACCTTATCTTTTCAAAATCTGTTCCAAGCGTCTTCACCGCCTCCTCAACCCCTCCTCGCCCTATTTCCCTGCTGACTACAAGCAGCTGGGCGAGGAGAGCATCCTCGTCAGGGTTTCCCGAGGGAAGCATGTGGGTCACGAACGTTATTGAGACGCCTGCTTTAAGAAGCCCGTTTACAAGGCTTCTGGTCCTGAGGTAGAAATCCTCCTCCCCGGCTCCGACCCTGTCAGAACCCTCCTCTGGAAGTATTGAAGCCGCTCCTATCACAAGCTCCGACGAACCTGTTTTAGCGACGAAGTAATCATCGCTTTCTCTGAAAGACAAGTGTTGAACAAGGCTCGACCGCTTGTAAAAAAGGAGGAGAAACACGGAGAGTAGCGGGATTAACAGGAAGGCTGTTTGAAGAACCCCCGGTGAGGAGAGGCTTGGAAAAAACTGGAGGCTTGAAGCGTTTTTCAACACGCTTATCAGCAGTACTATGGCTACGATCACGTATGTCGGGTCCCACTTTCTATTCTTGCCGCCAGCCATTATTTAGGCAGTAGCCAGCCGAATAGGCTTTGACCCAGGCTGCCCACTTCCTCTATTAAAGAGTTGAAGAAGCCGGATATGTTGTCCACGATTTGCTTAGAGACTCCGAAGACGGCCCCGAGCATGACTAAGGCTAACACTATTAGCAGACCCTCCTCAATGAGCTGCGACGCCTTCAACCTGGTTTTCCAGATTCTCGCCAACCCGATAATACAGTGTTCCCAAACAATTTAAGCGCCAATGGCTTCAGCTGACCTGCGCTGCAAAGCTGCTGATCATACTGTTGAAAACCAGGAATGATGCTGCGAAGCTGAAGGCTGAGTAAAACATTGTTTTAGCAAGCGTTCTGAAGGCTAGGGAGCGGTGGACAAGTATGGAGATGCTTAACACGTAGAGGAAGAGGGAAAGAAGCTGCGAGGGATCACTCTGGGAAACAGGTGTAGGTGAAAAAGTTGAGAAAGTGTTGAGAACAGGGGTTGCAGCCGAGAGGAACCCCATTAAAGAGGCGCTTACTATAAGCATTATTCTAGCCCTGAACCTGGCTTCTGAAAACAGGGTCCGCCTCTCGTTCTTCAAAGCCTCGTTTTCCCTGAGTAGAAGCACGTAGCTCTTCAGAATCCTTTTAGCGGAGACAGCATCCTTGGCGAAAAGGCTTGAAGCAAGCATGATTAGAAGCCTTCCTGTCTTACCAAGCCTACTGGAGTGCGAGACTAAGGTTTCCACCACCGGGTGCCCGTTTATGCTTCTGCGCGCAGCTTTCTCGAAGAGACCACGGTACTCTGTTTCAAGATCTGAATCCGACAGGGTTTTGAAAACTGAGCTTTCAAGGTTCAGGTTTTCAGGACAGTCTGCCAACCTCCCTATTAGCGTTAAGTCAACGGCCTCCGCCAGGTTTTCACCATCTTCTTTCCTCCTCCGGGTCAGTATGAGCGTGTAGACTAAGAGTTGTATCGAGCATGCGACATATGGTTTAAGCTTTAAAACAGGCATTAAAAAGGCAAGTGACCCGAAACATATTACTAGAAGCAAGCGTATTTTCCTCAACCCAGTAGGACACCTCTAATCCTACCAATCTTGTTGAAGAAGACCCTGAACACAATCATGCTCACGATGAGGAACGCTGAGAATAAGAATGTTGAAGCCTCCGGCGAAAGCCCGGAGGCCAGTATCACCGGTGTTGGAACAAGAAACACGTAGAAGAAGAAAACGGAAACAATGGAGTTCAGCTTTAACGTGTACTCACGGTATTTCATCCTGGCTTTCGACTCAAGGATCCTGAAGAACATTAGCGTCTCCTCAGGGTCGACCCCCCGCTTAGGAGTGTTTTGAACCACGTGGATAATCGTGTTAAGCAGATCCGGGTGTTCCCGGAGAACCGTGTTCAGCGATTTCTGAACGTCCACGCCGTTCAGATTCTGTTCAAGACAATGGTGCAAGACCCTGGAAACCTCCTCATAGTTTTTGCTTGAAACGTCGAGAATAGTTCTGTAAAGATTGTTGTAGGCGGATTGCGCTATCATTATTTCAGCTATGATTGGAGTCGTCAACTCGTAGGCATGCTTATCCTCATTGTTGAACATTTTCTTTAAAAGCCCTCGCAGGATCACTTTTGAAAACCTTCCGCAGCCTTCCCAAGCGTTTCCACATGGATTTTCTGAACAAGCCTTTTAACGGTGAAATTATCTGAAAAACGGTTCTCATCAACCACTCTTAAAATGTCTTCATACTCCTCGTAAAGATTTTTCTCATCGATATGGTTTAAGCAAGCTAGTTTCTCGAAAAAGCTTGAGGCTTCCAGCCCAGGGTAGCAACACAACTCATCCGTAGCGGTACGTCTTGAAAAAATTTCGGTGATGCTTGAATCCCCACTTATCCCGGCTATTTCCCCGATAAACCTTTTAACAAAATTATTCGCCTCAATCCTCTTCATAACTATTATTAGATCAAGCTCTGAAACCAGTATGCTCGGGATTTTATGAACGTCTACAAGCCTTTTAACAAAGCCCCTGCTGGACGCGGCGTGTGCAGTATGCATTATCCTTAGGCCGGCTGAGACAGCGCGGAACATCGCCTTAACATGGCTCCCGGTTTGAACCTCCCCCAGAATAAGGTAGGAGGGGGTCCTGTGCAGACTCTTAACTATTTCAAACGTCTTAGTATCGCTTCTCCCCCTGCTTTCAAAAGGGTCCACAATGTATACTACTCTATGCTGGTCGAAAACCCTGGGAGGAAGGGTTTCAAGAGCATCCTCAATATGAACTATGCGCCACCATGAGGGAGCGAAGTAGCTTAGAAAGTTGAGGAGAGAGGTTTTCCCTGAGCTTGGCTCTCCTACAATAGAGATGTTAGCACGGTTAAGAATGGCGAAGATTAAGAATGCTGCAGCCTCAGCTGAGAAATATCCTGATTCCAAAAGGTCCCTTAGGTGAAGCACGCTCGCCACGTGTTTCCGCACATCTAAAACGCCTTTCCCCAGCGTTAGGGGAGGAATATCTATCGAAACCCTTGTCAAAACCCTGTTGAAGACGATAGCGGTTTTAATCGAGGGGTTGGAGTAATCCAGGTTCAGCCCAGACTCTCTCTTCACAAGGGAAACGAGGCTTTCAAAATCCCTCTTTTTAAACACGAGGTTCGTGCTAAGCCTTCCGAAACGAGCGTGGTCCACGTAAAGCCTCTCCCCAACATCATCTAGGAAGAAACACTGCACACTGCTATCGTTCACCAACGGATATATTTTCGACAAGCCTATGGAGGAGTATGCGGCATGACTGACTATGGAGCTTGCCGGCTCCACTGCTTCCCTGCTTGTTAACACCTCCAGAAGCCTTAAGCCGGCTTTAAACCGGTGGCTAAAAATGTCTTTAAGCCTCCCGGTTCTGAGCATTCTACCCGAGTAGGCAAGGCGCAGAATTTTTGAAAGCTCCTTCTCAATCCAGAAGTAGTCGTCGGACTTGAAGAAAACCCTGTAGGAACCTTTTTCAGCGTTTACACAGTATAACAGGTGCCCCACTACGTAGCTGTGTTCAGCCCCACTTGGACCGTGAAAAAACTTTTCAAATCCTTGAGCACCGTGGTCGGTGAAAAGTTCAGCGGGCGCGGGGAAACGCAGCAACAGCTTAGAGTATACGCTTCCATAAAAGGGTCTAATAGAAAGCATTCCTCGAGCACTATTCAAGTCGAGCCTGTTCTCCTCATATTCCTCCAAAAGCCTTTTGTAAAGCTCCTTCTTCTCCTTTTCAATCTTCCCGGATAAATCCTTCATCAGCTCAACATATTCCTCCCGGGCTTCGAGCAAACGGTCCTTGACGCGCACCAGTATTTTCTCCGGCTTAAAATACGTGAGCTTATGCATAATATCGCATATAAGCCAAGGGTCTGTCTCCGGGGGTTCCGAGTATGATAGGAGCAGGGCCTTATCCCCACTGTTCCAAGCCCATTTTCTTTCAAAACCAGTATGGAGGAAGCCTTGTTGAATACTGCTCATTTCGAAGCAACCCTTACGAATTCGCTTAGCTCACGATACTTCTTCTCAAGATTTAGAATCTTATTGTTCAACTTCCCTATGCTCACTTTCAAATCCTCTATCTCCTGAAGTATTGCGTTGACCAGCAGATCATCCTGGGAGATCATCTCCAAACCAGAGTAGTGAAGAAACGTATTTATCCTCCAATGCTAGCTCGTTGGCGGTTATAAGGCTCGAGAAACTAGTATAACTTGAATTTAAAAATGAATGTAGAGGCCAGCCGGCTAAAGGGGAGGGGCGGCTATGAGTAGCCTGCTCGAGAAAACCCTAGTAATGCTGCTCTCCGCAATACTCCTTGGACTGGGCATAGCCTATTTATCGGAACGGGTGATACCCATGCTTAAGCAGATTTATGAAAGCGTGGTTAAATTGCTTGCCACCGGCTAGGGGTGAAACAGCCTGAACGAAATTCTCGAGGAACATTTGAAAGACGCCCTCTGGATGTCTTTAACACTCGCAGTGAGCTTTACACTGCTTCACGCGGCAAACAGTCTTAAAACGTTTTTCTTAAACAAGGTTTTTAACAGCATCCTGTTTTTAATAGGAGAATACGCTGATCTTTCAGCGGAGTACGGGGGAGAGTTCATCCTGACCATCCCTAGAACACCCTTGTTTAACTATTCAATCCTGCTTAAGGATGACGAATACACCGTACTGGTTCAGGGGACTCTGGTTCTCAACGGGACTTGGAAATACAGGTTTAACAGCATGTCTTTAGAGCCGGGTGGAACATACGCTGTGAGAACAAGCGGCAACGGGTTTGTTTTAACCAGGCGATGAGCGACAAGCTCCTGGATTTCATATCATCATCATTCCTAATTTTCCTGCTAGTCTTAGAGCTGGCATTAGCTGTTTTGCTTACTTTAAGCAATGTTTCCGCCTACGTTGAGCTGGTTGGGCGAGTGTGAGGCAGAATGCAGTTTTTAGAAGGCGTTATTGCAATCACCCTCAGCACCCTCCTGCTAATACTGATAATAATCGTCTCGCAAACCGTCAGAACCACGTTTGAAAAAATAGAAGTGGCGAGAACAGACTTGGCTTTAGAGAGCAGCCTAGCAGGGATCTCTCTTCAAAACCTGAGCAATGGTGAAGCCATGCTTAGCGAGGTCATAAGGATCCTGAACCAGAATGGGGTTGAGTGGAGCGAAATAGAACTTCAAAGCAGGAAGAATGGGAAAATAGCGGTGGAGAACAAGCAGGCTTCAAACAATCCTGGTGGACAGCAGGCTAGACGTGTTCAAATAATAAGAGTTAGCGGTGATGATATTGTGCGCATAGTGGTGAATATTGAAAAATGATTAAAACGTGGCTGATACCCATAGCCGCCTCCACGATCATCATGGTTTCACTGCTGATGGTGAACCTGATGGTTCTTTCCGGAAGCACCCTCCTAGCAGGCTTTTTTAAACAAAGGGTGAAGCTCGTTTTAGCGGATACCCTTTTAAACGATGCGTTCAACAGTGTGGAAAACATTGCGGAGGCATGTATGCGTTCTTCTAAAGGCAATTTCTCCGAGTTTAAGAAAACCCTGGAGGAGGAGTTGGAACGCTTAACGGAGAACCTTTGCGATGAGGAATTCTTCAGAGAATATGGAATACTCGTCCGGTTCAGCTGCAGTATTGAATATTACGATGAAGAGTGTTCAGTAGAGATCATAAGCAGGATTTATGTGAGTGACCCGGAAGGATTCTTCTCATTCGAACGTGTTTACAAAACGGTTAAACGGCAGGATTCTACAGTGGATAATGGTTTAACAGGCTGAGAAGCTTTTCCGAAAAACTCTTCATACGTTTCTCTAACACTGTACTCAGCATACCCCACGTATCCTGCTAGCTCCCTCTGAGTCACAGGGTTTTTAATCTTTAACACGGCTGCAGCCTCCTTGGATGCCGCGTAGATAGCTGCCGCCAAACATATCATTGGGTTTTTGCCGTGGAAATAATAATGCTTGGATTTTAAATCGTTGAAAAACCTAATCGACATTAATCTGAGAATGCTTAGAAACGCTTCTTTCTCACCAAGCGTCTGAAGCTTGCGGTTGTTCGTCATCATCAGCGATATTACCTCATTGACTGTTTTACCCATATCGTATTTTGCCTCAGCAATCCCAATCTCCCTCGCGACGGAAATCACGTTGAACAGGTCTCTCGGCCTTATTTTAAAACCTATGCTCCGCAGATACGCTTGGATCTTCTTATAATGGGGAACAATGTTTAAATCGCATGATCTCGCTGCGCTGACTACAGAGTACGTTGCAACCGCTGCCAGATTGTTCTTTCTGCTTTTAGAATTATGCAGCAGAGCTAAACCAACACTATGGGAGAACTGTCTTATTGAAGGCCCCAGGTGGAAATTGCTACAGATCTTGTCTATTATCCATTTCAGCTCGTTCTCCTTTCTAGTGGCGGAGTAGAAAATTTTCTTCTGCATCCTGGAGATGCCGTTTTTAAAGCCGTGTTCCGCAATCAGGCTCCCGTAGCAGGAGTCGCTCTGGACAGTTTGACCCTGATCGTAGGATGCAACATACTTATCGAAGAAGTCGACCACTAGGCCGCATTTGCTGCAGACAAGCTCGTTCCCCGAGTTCACCAGCTGGGAGTTGCAATCGGGGCATTTGACGGGAGTGATTGGCGGAACATTTTCCTGCTTCATTTCTATAAAGACGGGTTGCAGAACAATAAAAGTAGCCATGAAAAAAAGCTATGATTTAGAATAAGTCTTTTACTCCAGAAAGTATTAAAAACAGGGAGTGTACTGTAAAAGTGATGCTGAAATGATGAGAACAGGGTTCACGACAGAGGTTAATCGTTTAATAGGCAAGAAAGTTGCTGTGGTCACTCAGGGTGGTGAAGAGATGCTAGGCGTCTTAGCTTCACTGGACATTGATACTTTTTCAATTGTTTTGAACGACGTGGAGTTGAAAGGAGGTAGGAAGATCCCTAAGGCAATACTTAACGGGAACGATGTTAAGAGAATAGAAGTGAGAACCGCGATACTGGATTTGAGAAAACTTGCTGAAAGAATAGAAAGAGTCTTCCCCAAGATGGTTCAGTATAATGAGGAAGCAGGCGTCATAATAGTTATGAACAGAATAAGGGTTACTGAAAACGGTGTTATAGAAGGAAGCGGGCTTGCAGCCGAGAAGGTGAGTGAAATATATAACGATTTCATTAAAGAGAGTTCTGTGGAGAAGGAATAGGCTCCTCCCGTTACGACTCTGAAAAATATTTTTTAAGGAAGCTTAGGACACTATTGTGAGCCGTTTTGGCAGCAGCAAGGTCGGGGCTCTCCCCATTAGTTTCTACGAGGATGCATGCACTATCCAAGCCATGCAGGCTTGCAAGCCCAGGTATTAGACCAGCAGCTCCCACGACAGTCCCCCTTAAAGGCAAGAACCCGAGAGAGGCTCCGAGCATCGAAATCCTCCAGCTGGTTGAAGAAACATATACTCTCCTTTTTTCACCAACCCGGGTTATAGCATACCCGCCGATACCGATGATGATCCTGACTCCCGAGGCTTCCGCAACATCCACCAGCCTCCTAGCCAGCTCATACTGGCTAAACTGATTAGTGGGCTGAGAAACCCCTCTGACTATAATAACACCCTTCAACTCCCCTGTGCGAATTCTGCTGACAGTTATTTTCGGAGGGGTTATCAAACCCTCTCGAGAAGTAACCGACACGTATAGGAGTGGCTCAGGGTAAAGCTCCCGCAGCGGAATGTTTTCAGTCGCCGACTCTATGAAAAGCTCCCCCGTCAAGGAGCCCACCAGCCCGATGCCTGGTAGACATATAAGCATGCAGTCCGCAGTCCAAGCCTCTTTTCTAAGAATCTTCTCCAGCAAACCTCAGCTCTCCGTTAGGAAAGCCAGCTCCTTATTAAAACTTTTAGGAGGATTTGCGCACAGGCGGAGCATAACAGAGAGTCGCGTTTTCCGCTCCGAGACCTCTACAGCAGTTTGCTCTCAACCCGGGAAAACTCGGCATGCAGCTGCTTCCTCAGAAGAACATGTTAATACGTATTCTTTTAGCTTCGTCTCAACGAACCCGTGCAGCAGCTATTGCCTTCAACCCGGTGCAATCGCATCGTTCTGGGGCTCTACGAAGAAAACAGCATATTTGTAATACCATGTGCCGTTCGGCCAGAAACATTTACTTCTGGTTAAGACGAGTACGAAGCTGTGCCATTCAGGGGCCGTAATCACGGAGCCTTTGTGAATCGCGTAGGAGAAGATAACGTTGTAGGATAAGGGATTCATATAAACCATGTAGATACCCCTGTAACCATCCGTACGCATCTTTTTGACGAGCGTTTCAGAGAAGTTGACGCATGTGAAGCTCTCGTTGTAGGCGAGCCCGTCAGTATCATCGTTTTCTAACCAGTTCCGGAGCTCCTCGAAGCTCCCGAAGAATTTTCCGGCTTCCTCCTTCTCAATCATCAGAGTAAAATTGGTGGAAAGAGACTCGTATTTCCTCTCGAGTTCAGCGAGAAGACTTAGTTTACCCTCCAAAGTATTTATTGTCACACGCTGGTTTTCAACAACCCCCCTGAGCCTACTGTTCTCCGCAAACAGGAAGGTTGAGTAAACCAGCAATGCTGTGAAGAGTACAACCCCTATCATCCTCCCCCTTTCTTTCAACCCTGAGAGAATCTCAGCCTCATAGGCTTAAAAACCTTAGGTGATTCCCCTCATGTTTTCAGACGAGGAAGAGATTGCTCTATGAGCACGCGCGTGAGTTAGAACCCGGGTGAGCATTCTTAGAGAACCCGGCGTGCGGCAACGTGATAAAGCAGGGGACCAGAAGTATGAGACTTTCAGGAGCAGGATAATAGTACAGGTTGGAATTCATGCCCCGGAGAGCTTAAAACTTTAAATAAAAGACCCGGAAGAAAGCGGTGAAGAGGATTAAAAAATGATTATAAAATTTCTCGGCGGAGTACGTGAAGTAGGGAGGTCCGCTATTTACCTGGGGGGCAGGGAGAAACGCCTCCTCCTAGACGCGGGAGTAATGCTCTCCGGGAGGCAGGTTAAATACCCTATGCACATCCCGCCGAGAGAAGTAGACAGCATAATCATAACGCACGCTCACCTGGACCACGTTGGAGCCGCGCCCATATTTTTCATAAGCGGGGAGAGAGAAGCATTCCTAACCAGTTTAACAGCGCCACTGGCTAAACTAATACTGCTGGACTTCATCAGAGTATCTAAGGAAACTGTTCCGTTTGAAATTCCTGAAGTAGACAGGCTTGTAAGCAGGTCGAGAAAGCTTGGTTACCAGGAGGAGTTCTCCCGAAACGGTTTCAAGCTAACCTTCATGTCAGCAGGCCACACTCCAGGAGGAGGACAGGTGCTGCTCGAGCTTGACGGGAAGAGGCTACTTTACACAGGAGACATTAACACGATTGAAACAACCCTGCTTAAAGGTGCTTATACTGATTATCCTCCGGTTGACGTAGCGATAGTTGAAAGCACTTACGCGGACAAGAATCACCCGCCTAGGGAGGAGGTTGAGAAGAAGTTCGTCAGAAAGCTTGGGGAAACTGTTGAAAGAGGCGGCATAGCGCTCGTCCCAGCCTTCGGACTGGGGAGGTCTCAGGAAGTGATAACGATACTTGCTAAACACGGTTTCCCCCACAACGTCTATTACGATGGCATGGCTAGGACTGTTACGGAAATACTGTTCGATTTCCCAGAGTGGCTCTCATACCCTGATCTTCTCGAGAAAGCAGCTAGACAAGTAACGTGGATAACCACGCAGAGGCAGAGAGAGGAGGCTTTAAAAAGACCCGGCGTCGTCGTCACGCCAGCCGGGATGCTTCAAGGAGGCCCAGTCAACTACTATCTTAAGGAGGTTGGGAAGTCTGACAGGAACCTGATAGCGTTCGTCAGTTATCAGGTTGAAGGAACTCCCGGGAGGCTTCTCTTAGAGAAGAAGATAGTGACGGTTGACGGGAAGCTGTCTAAAGTCAAGGCTGAAGTGAAGCATTTCGAGCTCTCCTCGCACAGCGGGAAGAACCAGCTTGAAGAACTAATAGGCAAGATTAAGGCTGAGAAAACCTTCACGGTCCACGGTGATTCGGATAACTGTGAGAAACTGGCGGAATACGCTAGAAACCGCCTTGGGCTAGACGCAGTAGCCCCGGAGCTTGGAGAAACCTACACTGTTTAACAGTTAAACTGAATCGGAGAAAAATGGGCCGGGCCGGATTTCCGATTAACTCAACTCCTTTTTTCGAACCGGCGACCTCCGCTGTGTGAGAGCGGCGTCCTAACCATCTGAACGACCGGCCCGTTTAAAAAATCAAAGCCTCTTTTATATTCTTTTCTATCCAAACCCTATTTCTTAGCTCTCCTCTCAGTTCTTTTCGGCCTAAGGTTCTTACTGCGGCATTTCCTACACTTCTTCGCGTTAATAGCATTCCTAGCGCCGCAGTCTCTGCATACCATGAACCGCAGCCTCCGTTTCTTAACGATCTCGATCAACACTGGGTCGCTTATCTTCATGCTGTGAAACCATGCTTCAGAACAGTATTTAAAAGGTTTACTCAGCGTTCGCAGAGAGGGAAGATTTAAAAAGAGTTTAATAGCCCTCAAGACATACATGAAAATACCTTTCTGCGATTTCTGCGTGAAAAGCGGAATCCTATGCCAGAAATGCAGAGAGCTTATTGACAGCGGCAGGAATAATAATCTGGATTTAACACTATCCAAGATCCTGCTTGAGGAAGCCGGCAGGGTCCGTGAGCTGGAAAAAATAGAGTTTAAGAAGACCTATGTCGAAGACGGTTTTCTACTTATTTTAAGCAATAATGACGGGGTTAGGATTCTCAGGGACAGGAAGGATATTGCTGAAAGAATCATGAGGGAGGCTGGCGTTGAGAAAATAACCGTTGTGGATTACAGGAAAGACCAGAAGAGGAAGCTTGAGGAACTCGTGTACCCGTTTAGAATAATCAGTTTAAGCAAGGTGTGGCTTCCAGGCAACATTACCGAGTTTAAAATCATGATTGAGGGAAGAGAGCTTGATGAGAAGCATGTTCAGAGGCTTGAGAAGCTTGCTAAAAAACTAGGTATTAACGTGAGGATTCAGACCCCCTGAAGATGATGGAGAATGTTTGGAGACAGGAGAAGAAGCGTCGACATAACGCTTGAAGACGAGGGAAAGACGGTTAGAGTCTACGGGTGGGCGCTCGACAGGAGAGACCTCGGCGGAGTCAAGTTTATAGTTCTAGCTGACCGTTGGGGCAGGATACAAATAACGTGGGTCAGGGGCAGGTCAGACCCTAGTGTTGAGAACACGCTTGACAAAATAAAGCTTAACGACGTGATAGAGGTAAGTGGAAAAGTGAGGAGGACACCGCAGGCTCCCAAGGGGCTTGAAATAGATCCTGTTGAAATAAGGATTTTAAATGCCTCTGAACACCCCCTGCCACTGGACCCTACTGACAGGATTAAAAGCAGTCTCGACGTCCGGCTTGACGCGCGGCCCCTGGATGTTTTCAGGCCGAGGGTCAGAAGCATCTTCATAATTAAGAGCGCCCTCCTTGAGGTTTTAAGAGACTTCTTCCATGAAAACGATTTCGTCGAGATAATTACTCCCAGGATAATAGCCTCTGCAACCGAGGGCGGAGCCGCCCTCTTCCCCCTACCCTACTTCGACAAGATAGCTTACCTTGCACAGAGCCCCCAGCTTTTCAAGGAGCAGATGGTAATAGGCTTTGAAAGAGTTTTTGAAATAGGCCCGTTTTTCAGGGCTGAGCCCTTCAACACAACCAAGCACCTGAACGAGTTTACCTCAGTAGATATTGAAGTTGCTTTCGCAGACATGGAGGACGTTATGATCATCTGCGAGAAAATGATAAAGCATGTTCACGATAAGATTGTTGAGAAATGCAGGGACGAGTTTGACAACCTGGGTTTGAAAATAAGATCCCCGGAGATCCCGCTGAAAAGATTTAGGTACGACGAGATTATTTCCATGCTTAACGAGAAGGGGGTTCGAGTCAGTTTCGGGGACGATGTGGGGAGCGAGGAGCTTAGGAGCCTTGAGGAGCTTAGGGAGGAGTATTACTTCATAACACACTGGCCGAGCAAGATCAAGCCTTTCTACATAAAGGTTAACGATGACGGTACTTCACAATCCTTCGACCTGAACTACGGCCCGTTGGAGCTGGGTTCCGGCGGAACCAGGGAGGAGAACAGGGAGAAGCTTGTAAACCAGTTGATAGCTAAAAACCTGAATCCCAGCGATTTCTCATATCATTTGAAGGCTTTTGGATACGGCATGCCTCCCCACGCAGGATGGGCAATAGGTCTTGAAAGACTGTTAATGAGCATCCTTAGGCTTGACAACATTAGGGAGGCAACACTATACCCTAGGGACAGGTTCAGGCTGGAACCCTAGCCCTCTTCACCGTAGGCTTCTTCCTCAACATCAGTTATGCCGTCCTCAGTGATTTTGAAAAGGCATTCTCCCTCAGGCCTGTCTAGGCTAACTATCAGGCGGGCGACCCTTAAACCTTGTTCACCCCTCGCCTTGCGCAGGTATATTCTGGTGTGGCTCCTGTGTGCAAGAATATGGCCGCCAACAGGGTAGGCCCCCATGCCGAAGATCTCATCCGGCTTAGCCATAACCTGGTTGGTGACAACGATGACAAGGTTGAAGGCTTTTGAAAGGCGTTCAAGCCTGTGGAGATGAGCATTCAGCTTCTGCTGCCTTTTAACAAGGCTCTCCCTGCCCAAGTACTCGCTTCTGAAGTGGGTCGTCAGCGAATCCACTATGACGAGCTTCACCCTCTTACTCTTTACGACTTCATCCAGGCGCTCAGCTATAAGTATCTGGTGATCCGAGTTAAAGGCTTCCGCTACAGTAATGTTTTCAACAGTCTTAATCGGATCCAGTTTCAAATACTTAGCCATTGCAACAATGCGCTCAGGCCTGAAGCTGTTTTCAGTATCTATGTAGACAACGTTTCCGTTTAAACCACCTCTCTCAACAGGGAGCTGAACATTAACGGCAAGCTGATGGCTTATCTGAGACTTCCCAGTCCCGTACTCCCCGAAGAACTCGGTTATCGTCATCGTCTCCAACCCTCCTCCTAGAAGAGCATCAAGCTTCTTGCTCCCCGTAGTAAGCTTCTGAATATGCTCCCGCTGCTTCAGAATGTCGAGGGCTGAGACGAACTTAACCTCAATGCTGCTTCTCGCCAAGGATATTATCTTGGCGGCAGTCTTATCGGGAATACCCCCGGCCACAAGCTCGTTTACAGTAGCCGTCGCCAACGCCTCAACAGTAGTGTAGCCGAGCTCCTTCAGCTTAGCAGCGGTGGATGGACCTATGCCAGGAATATCCTCTATCGATTCGAAAACCTCCACTCCTTTAGATTCCTCCTCGCCCTCTTCTCCAGCCTTCCTCCTAACCATGATTTTTTCCTTCTGTTCGAACTAATAGGTTCTCGGAAGGATGCTTATAAATGTGAGTCCGCTCCCCCGAAGGATTTTCAAGCTTATAACTCCAGCATAGTTGAGACTTCAGATGGCTGGCGACTACCGGGGGAAGGTCCGCAGGCTATACGACACCATATCTGAAGAGTTCGACAAGACGAGGGTTAAACCAGACCCTCTCCTTGAAACCCTGGTTAAAAGGAGTTTTCAGAGAGGAGCCGCGTTAATACTTGACAACGGTTGCGGAAACTGCAGGAACCTAAAGGCTTTTACCCGGGGCACTATAGTTGCAGGAGACTTTTCGAGAAACATGCTTAAACAATGTTTGAAAAACATTTCAGGAAGGGAGGTTCACCATGTGCAGTACGAGTTGACACGCCTGCCTTTCAGGAATAGTGTTTTCGACAGCATAGTGTGTATTTCAGCAATACACCATTTGAGGAAGAAGGATTTTGAGAAGGCTCTCGTAGAGATGGGAAGGGTTCTGAGGAACACGGGCTGGATGCTTGTCTCCTCATGGTCCGTAAAGATGGTTAGGGACGAGAAGTTTCTACGCAGGGCCAGGAGGACCAGTGGGAACTATTTCCTGGTGAGCTGGGGACCGCATAGAAGGTTCTACTTCCTCATGGATGCGAAAACCCTCGGCTCAATATGCAGGAAAGCCGGTTTCAAGGACGCGAACATTCTGGAATACGGGATGAACAATTACAGCCTGGTGGACAGGAGGACCCTGGGAGGCAAGCCTCCGCAATAGGGAATAAAACTTTTAAACCATCCCACCCACTAACTCTCATACCCGCGGCGCTGGTCTAGCCTGGTTAGGACACCAGCCTTCCAAGCTGGGAATCCCGGGTTCAAATCCCGGGCGCCGCATAAACCTAATAATCTTCAAAACGCTCTCCCAGGTTGAATGGGGAGGAGGAAGGCGGTAAGCATCGCGGAGGAGAGGATAGACATCCTGCTTAAACTTGCTCTAGATACTGCGGAATCTGACTTGAGCGGGGCGGAATCCTACGTGAGGCTCGCCTGGAGGATCGCTGAGAAGTTCAACCTTAGGAACAAGACTGTTTTAAGAAGGTATTTCAGGTGTAGCAGGTGTAAGAGCTTCCTGATACCGGGCCGCAGCCTCAGAATCAGGGTTTTTAAAGGCAGGGGGATTGGGCTTATCTGCCTGGAATGCGGCAGGGTCAAGCTTATCCCTGTTTTCGACGAAAAAAGATAAGAGCCCCGCGTGTGAAAGCCTATTCGATCAGGCTTGAGCCTGGAGCTCGCAGCTGAAGCGGAGCGTTTCACGAAAGCATTCATACTGTTATTCGTCATACTTGATTCTGTTGGAAACATTCCCGTTTTCCACACTTTTCTAGAGTCTTTCTCAAGCGAGAAGAAGAGGAAAATAATCAGGGAGTCTGTTGTCGCTGCAACAGCCGTGTTAGTGTTCTTCGCCCTGCTCGGATCCCTGATGTTCAGCTTCCTAGGAATAAGGCTGTTCGACTTCTACATTGCTTCAGGAATGGTTCTCGTAGCAATATCCTTAAAGTACATACTCGTAGGCGAGGAGAGTGAGCTGAGGAGAGAGAAGGCTGAGGAGATATCTGTCTTCCCTCTGGCGACGCCGCTTCTCGCAGGGCCGGGGAGTATTTCCACAGTAATAATAATATCAAACCCCCCGTACAACATTCTCATGTGCATACTCGTGATACTGCTGAACGCGGTTTTAGCATACGTGATTCTAGTGAACGGTGAGAGGATTATGGCGAGCATAGGTAGAACACCTTCAAAGCTTATTGCGAAAATATTCAACCTGATAATAGTGGCTTTCGGAATAGTCATGATCAGAAACGGTTTAGAAGGGTTTCTGCATCCAGCCGGCTGAACTTAGAAAAGTTAATATAGTAGTCGGGTGGCCTCCGCTTAGGAGGTGTGTCGTGCACACATGATGCGTAACGCCCAAAGGGGGCGAGATTACCTGCGTTCCAGCGCAAGCAACACCTCTATCAGACACTGTTGAAAAACAGTGTTGTTTCAAACCTGTTTTAGGAGGGGTGCGTAATGGTTTGGAGAGAATGCCTTACTGAGGCGAAAATACCTGACAAGGTGGTTCTTTTCGACACTACTCTGAGAGACGGCGAGCAGACCCCGGGGGTTGCACTTACGCCTGAAGACAAGCTTAAGATAGCAAGGCAGCTGGACTCGCTTGGAGTACCAGTATTAGAGGCAGGCTTCCCTGCGACTTCGCAAGGCGAGGAGGAGGCTATTAAGCTGATAGTCAGAGAAGGGTTGAACGCGGAGATAGCCGCCCTATCCAGGTGTGTGAAGCAGGATATTGAGAAGGCTGCTTCAACCGGTGCTGGAAGAATACATCTCTTCATAGCGACCTCGGACATTCATTTGAAGAAGAAGCTCCAGATAAGCAGGGACGAAGCTATACGCAGAGCGGTTGAATCCATCGACCTCGCTAAATCCTATGGTGTGAAAATAGAGTTTTCAGCTGAGGATGCGACTAGAACAGGCATCGACTTCCTAGTAGAGTTCTACAGGGCGGTTGAAGAAGCGGGTGCAAGCATAGTTGATATTCCGGATACTGTAGGCGTCGCCACGCCCTTAGCCATGAGGGAGATTGTTAAGAGGGTTTGCGAAGCCCTGAGGATCCCGGTTGCTGTGCACTGCCACAACGATATGGGTCTAGCGGTTGCGAACACGCTGGCGGGCATTGAGGGGGGAGCGGCCGAGGCGCATGTAACCGTGAACGGGCTTGGCGAGAGAGCGGGCAACGCGAGCCTAGAGGAGGTGGCGGTTTCCCTGAAAGTATTATACGGTGTGGAAACAGGCTTGAAGTTTAAAGAGATATACAACACCTGCAGGCTGGTTTCACTCATAACAGGCATAGCAATACCTGTGAATAAGCCGATAGTCGGGGAAAACGCTTTCTCCCATGAGAGCGGAATCCATACTCACGGCATAATAGCGTCCCCCGAGACATATGAGCCTATAAACCCTGAGTTCGTCGGGGCTAGGAGGAGACTGGTGGCTGGGAAACACGCAGGCGTCCACGGGATTTCAGCGCAGCTTGAGGAAATGGGTTACAGGCTGAGCGAGGAGGAGTTGAAACAGATCCTTAAAATAGTTAAGGATATTGGCGACAAGGGTAAGAAGATTACTGACGCTGAGCTCGCCTCGATAGCTGAAAGCATCATAGGATACGGGGTTGGCGAGAACAACCGTATTGAGCTTGAAGAGCTTCTGGTAGTTACGGGCTTGAACACGACTCCTACTGCAGCGATAAAAGTAAGGTGGGGCGAGCAGGCTTGGAGGGGTGCTGAGTTCGGCGTTGGGCCGATAGATGCTTCGATGAAGGCTGTCAGCAGAGTCCTCGGCGACCTGGTTAAGATAAGGCTTGAAAGCTTCCGGCTGGAGGCGATAACCGGGGGTACGGACGCGCTTGCGGAAGTAACCGTCAGGGTTTCAGACGAGGACGGCCGGAGCGTTACTGCGAAAGGCTTCAGCGAGGACATCGTGCTGGCTGGGGTTTACGCGATACTGAACGGGGCGAACAGGCTTCTTCAAATCAGGAAGAGGGCTGGGAGATGACTGGTTTAACAGCGATACAGAAAGTGGTCTCGAGGAAGACAGGTAGGCCTCGGGTGGAGACGGGTGAAATAGTTGAGGCGAAAGTGGATTTCCTGATGCTGCACGAGGTTACTGGGCCGCTGGCTGTTGAAGAGTTTGAAAAGATATCGGGGAGAATCTGGGACCCCGGCAGGGTTATTGTAGTTTTCGACCACGATGCCCCCCCGAGCACGATAGACCTAGCCAGCCAGATGAAGAGGATGAGGAGCTTCGTTAAAAAACACGGGGTAAGCAACTTCTTCGAAATAGGTAGGGGAGGAATAGCGCACCAGGTTCTCTTTGAAGAAGGCTTCGACACGCCCGGCTCCCTGATAGTGGGTGCTGACAGCCATACTTGCACCGCTGGGGCAACCGGCGCAGTCGGAATAGGAGTCGGCTCCACGGATGCTGCCGTAGTCCTAGCCACTGGAGAAATATGGCTAAGAGTCCCTGAAACACTTCTCGTCGAGGTTAAGGGAAGGCTTGGGAAAGGCGTTTTCGCGAAGGATGTTGCTTTAAGCATCGTCGGGACAATCGGCAGCAGCGGCGCAACATACAAGGCGCTGGAGTATTCCGGCGAAACAGTAAGCCTGATGACGCTGTCTGAGCGGCTTACCCTGGCGAACCTCTCCGTGGAGACTGGTGCTAAAACCGGGATCGTTCAAACAGACTCTAAAAGCATCGAGTATGCTGAGCGCTACGGAAGAGGCAGCGGGCTCCTGGAAGTCAAGAGTGATGCTGACGCAGACCTGGAGAAGATTGAGGTGGATGCTTCACGCCTTGAGCCTGTTGTAAGCGTGCCGCACAGCGTGGACAACGTTAAGCCCGTCGCGGAGGTTGAAGGACTGGAGATAGACCAGGCTTTCCTAGGCTCCTGTACAAACGGGAGGGTGGACGACCTGCTAGTAGCCTTCAGAATCCTGAGGAACAGGAGGGTCGCGCCGGGTGTGAGGCTTGTGGTGAGCCCAGCCTCAGTCAAAGTGTATGAGGAGGCTTTGAGAAAAGGCATTATCCAGGAGATTGTGAAAGCAGGCGGAGTCGTGACCAGCCCAACGTGCGGCGCATGCCTAGGAATGTCCAGAGGCGTTCTCGCGGAGGGCGAGGTTGCGATTTCAAGCAGCAACAGGAACTTCATAGGAAGGATGGGTGATAAGAAGAGCAGGGTGTTTCTGGCTTCTCCAGCGACCGTAGCCGCGTCGGCGGTGGAGGGGAAAATAGCCGACCCGAGGAGGCTCCTGGCTTGAAAATACGCGGCAGGATCATTAGGCTTGGAGACAACGTGGACACCGACGTGATAATACCTGCAAGGTACTTGGTGACTCATGAAGCCGATGTTCTCGCGAAGCATGTTTTCGAAGACTATTATCCTGAGTTCAGGGCGAAGGCTGCTGGCGGAGCCATAGTGGTTGCCGGCGAGAATTTTGGACTGGGGAGCTCCAGGGAGCACGCTGTAATAGCGTTGAAACACTCCGGTGTGAAAGCGATAGTCGCCGAGTCTTTCGCAAGAATCTTCTATAGAAACTCTATCAACCTTGGTCTCCCCGCCCTTATCCTTAAGGGTAGAGAGGGTTTAGACAGGCTTAAGGATGGTGAGGAAGCTGAGCTCGACGTCGCCAACGGGGTTTTAACGATTATTAAAAGCGGGGAGAAGTTTTCCTGCGATAAAATGCCTGAATTCATAATGAAAATAATAGAGGCAGGAGGTTTAATAAACTATTTTTTGAAGAAACGAGGGTGAAAAACCCAGTGGAAAAAGGGGCCCGATAACTATTTATAAACCAGCTCCGAGTAAAACTACTACTGTTGCAGCGGAGAGAAGCGGTTAGGAGGGAGGCAGTTGGCAGTTACTCCTGTGAACAGTGTGGACGGCCACTCAGCCCTGAGTACAAGTTCTGCCCAGCCTGTGGAACACCGCGGAAAGGAGTCTCCTATGTGAGAAGGGTTTCAACAGGCAACCCGGCTATAGACGAGATCCTGGAGGGCGGGTTCGAATCCGGCAAAACATACCTGCTCGCCGGCGAGGCTGGAACCGGGAAGACGATTTTCAGCCTGCAGTACCTCATATACGGGGCTAAGAGCAATGAGCCCGGGATCTATGTGACGATAGACGAGAGGCCGGAGATGCTGGTGAGGGATGTTAGGAACTTCGGCTGGGATCTGCAGCCTCTGATAGAGACGAGGAAGCTCGCAATCCTCCCGGTGAGAAGATACTTCACCTCCAAAATGTGGGGCAGGGAAATGGACACTATAGTTAACAACATAATAGAGGAGCTTGACAAGAGGAGGAGGGAAATAGGGGCCAAGAGGCTAGTCATAGATCCGATAGCCCCGTTGGTGACCACCTACTCGAACGAGGTTGCCTGGGTTAGAGAGTACATCAGGAGCCTCATATTCTCAATCGAGGAGAAGCTGGGCGTAACCGCCGTGATAACCTCAGAGGTTCCCACTGGGGAGAACATGATGAGCAGGTATGGTGTTGAAGAATTTCTGGCGAGCGGCGTCATAATACTCTCACTATCCAGAGTTGGAAACTCCATCATAAGGACAATGTTCATAAGGAAGATGCGCTGGACCGCGGTGAACCCGGCGATCTACAGGTTTGAAATAGAGAGGGGCCGCGGAATAGTTCTTAAAGAACCATTAAGCTAGGTAGGCAGCCTGGTTCCGCATCTGAAGCAGAATTTGTAGCGCGCATTGTTTATGGCTCCACACTTAGGACAGGTTTTAGTGCCTGCACCGCCAGCCGCCTCCTCTGAACCAGGCCGCGGCGCAGCGGCCACGGTTTCAACCTGCTCCGGTTCCGCCTCCTCGTATTCAGCAGCCTCCTTGAAAGAAGGCTGCGCCTCAGGAACACTGGCTGCGCCACTGGTTGGAGCAGCCTGAGCCTCCGGCTCCCTCGGCGCGTAGACAGGCGGCTTCGCTGAAACCTGCTCCCTAGCCTGGGCCTTCGGCTCCTCACGGGTTTCGACAGCAGGCTTAGCCGGCGCAGGGGGCGCGGCTGGAACAGTAACCTCCTTCTTCAGTATGACGATGTCTTCAGCAGCGTCAACCTCGCTCCAGATGAACTCCATCTCCCTATTGTCTCTGCCGACGACAACTATTCCAACAAGGTTCTCGCCCAGGACAAACCCTATGTCTTTCACAGTGCCGACATACCTGCCTCTCTTATCGTAAACCTGGAGGCCTATTATCTTGTCTTTTCTAATTAGCAACCCGTAGAGGAATCCTTCCGAGGTGACTTTTATTCTTTATCTCCACATTAGTACACAACGCTAACGGCTGATGCATGGTGTTTAACCGGCTGTGGAGCGGTTTTCAAGGCCCTAGAAGACGCTTAAAGTCATTTTTCCACGGCGGAGGAGAAAAAGCCCTTCACAAGACTGTTGACGGAGTCTTCGAGAAGCATCCTAGCCTCCCTGTCCTTCTGAACCATAAGGCCCAGCCTGGAGAAACACTCCTGCAAAACTTTCTCCCTGGCTGCAAGCATCATCGCGTCAGCCTCAGGCGAGCCCGCGCCCAGTGACACGCGCTTCGAAACGAGGACACTCGCGTCAGCCTCCCTCAGGATCTTCACGAGTAGACTGCTAACATCCCTACCCAGAACGCGCAGGGAAACCTCTCTTAGATCATCCCCGGCAAGACTAGTCATCCCCCTGCCTGTCTTAACGCTGAGCTTCACAATCTCTCCAACAAGCCTGTGGGCAAGCCTGAAAGGAACCCTGGCCTCCTCAACTATTCTTTCAGCAACATCCAGGGCGATGATGCTCGGCTCAGTTAAAGACCTTATTCTCTCACGGTTCTCCTCAAGGTTTTCGAGAACAATCCTGACGATTCTAACAGCCTCCCTAGTTGTTTCAACCGCCTCGATCAACGGGGGCTTAGTCTCCTGAAGATCCCTCACGTAGCCGCTGGGAACTGCTTTGCAGACCATTGAAAGCTGGGCTAGGCTTGAGAAAACCCTGCCTGTTCTAGCACGGGTCAGCTCAAGTATGCAGGGGTTCTTCTTGTTAGGCATCGCGCTCGACGGGAAGGCCAGCTCATCGGGAAGCGTGAAGAAACCATACTCGGAGGAAAGCCAGATTACGAGGTCCTCCATAATCCTGCTCAGGTTAAGCATTAGAATGTTAAGGTTTGAAACGACTTCCAGCGCGAAGTCCCTGGAGGAGACTGCGTCGAACGAGTTCTCCACAATCCCGTCGAACCCTAGGAGCCTCGTGGTGAGGCTCCTGTCTATTTTAAGCGAGGAGCCGACTATCGCAACGCTCCCCAGAGGATTCAGGTTAACCCTTTTCAACGATTCTGAGAGGCGGTCGAAGTCCCTCAGAAACATGTCGAAATAGCCTAGGAAGTAGTGTGAGAGGGGAGCGGCCTGAGCCTGCTGCAGATGAGTGTAGAACGGGAAAACTACGTTGAGAGTCTCCCTCGCCTTCCTTATGAGAACCGCCTCAAGCTCTAGAAGCTCCCTCAAGATGCTTAAAACCTCCCTTCTCGTCTTAAGCCTCACCGCTGTAACAACCTGGTCGTTCCTGGAGCGAGCCGTGTGAACAAGGCCGCCGACCTCTAGACCAGCCTGCTTCACCACGAACGACTCTATCAGCTCGTGAACATCCTCATACTTTTCAAAGTCGAGCTGGCTTAAACCCTCGTCACGCAGCCTTTTAAGAGCCTCAAGAATCTGTTTAAGCTGATCCCCAGTAATGTAGCCCTGCTTCATAAGCATGAAGTTGTGAGCAACCGTGCACTCAATATCCTCGTCGAATATCCAGACGTCCTCCCTGACGCTGGACACGTACCTCGTGGCCTCTGAGGAAACCGGCCCAAGCCTGCTCCGGTATATACTTCCACCAGCATCCTGCTCCCCGGACAACCCTAAACCGGAACTAGCGTCCGGAAACCAGCTAATAAGGGTTACATAAGCTCTTCTGGAGAAACCCGCTGAAAACTTAGTTTTAAGACAAGTATTTTATCGAGCCGAGTGGGTTTCTTAAACATAACTAGCTATGGGCAAGTTTTGGGGGTATTCGATGAAGACATAAGATAAAATCCTGATACTTAGGGGTGAGACCTATTAATCGTCTTCCTTTTTAGAAATACGCTTTCTCTTTCGTGAAGTGCCTAAGCGCCTCATTTCTTCCGAAAATATCGACTCCATCAACATCTTGTCATAAAGCCATCTAGAGGAATACAGCGTCTTTAGCCTCCTATACCTCATTTCGTCTTCCCGCTCCTTCGATGGAATTAATCCATACTTCTTAACCTTCTTCTCGTAGAAGGAAGATATTTTGCAATCCCTCTCGGCCTCATAAATCGCCCTTTCTATCTCATCGGTAGAAAGACCTCTGCTGGCCAAGATCTCCCTCAGCTCGTCCTCAGAGAGCTCTTTTTCACCCAGAAATGCATCTTCAACGGCTTTCTCCAATTGTCTTGTCCTTTGCATCTCCCTTTCTCTCTCTTCCGGCGGAATCCAGAAGTAAGCGGACCACGTCTTGTAGTCGATGGAAATGATCTTTTTCCTTTCTGCCTCGCGAATTACATCGTACTTATCATGGATTATGCCTTTTCCCCCAGCTTTTTGTGCAGCTCACGTTTCGTCATAGCCTTTATCTTTCCGTCCTTAAAAATTGAGGTGATTAACGAAGGGGCTGATCGGATGGCTTCATGCCATTTCTTCATTGTCTTTTCCTCATCCAGTTCATCCGGATATTCCATTCTTACCCCTCCTGATGCTTCTTCTCAGGAAGGCCAAGTTCCTTTATAATCTTGCTTATATCATCCTTACGACGAACGGACATCGTCCACAGTACACGATATTCACCACTCGCCGTCTTATAGATCTGCGTTGGCTCCAGTTTCGGTCTAACCATACATAATTTCTCTATCATATTTGCCTCCTCTTCAAAGAAGAGTGGTTTTGATTCCTCTATGACCTCCCATACGTGTGAACATTAGCGCGCGCTATCTGTTCACCAAGCAAATCTCTTTTTTAGAAGGGGAGCATCCCCCGCATAGCTGATATGCATCACATTTCTTGCATACCTTCCTACACTTCTTCACACTATTTGCTACTCGCCGTGACATGAAAAAGTTTTTCCTTTCTACAATATAGTTTCCGCAATAGCTGATAGGCTGCCTTCATAACGTGCCGCACAATGAAAAAGTAGAGGACCCAAAAACTTAAAAGGCTTGAAAACGAGCATTTTAAAGGAGCTCGACATGATTGTAGAGGAGAGGCTGGAGCTCGGAAGGCTCGTTACGTTTATACCCAACAAGCATATTCCAATACATAATTGGTTTTTTCTATAAGGAGGGTTTTTCCCGCGACTTCGTAGCCTTAGTGAGCAGGCAGCTCGGGCTCGGGGAGGGCTCATGGGTGCTGGACCCGTTCTGCGGCGTCGGTACAACCCAGCTGACTGGGAAGGAGCTTGGAATAAACACTGTCGGTGTCGACGTGGCTGAGCTCCCTGTTTTCGTCTCCAGGGTTAAGACTGCAGACTACGATGTTGAACAGCTTAGAAAGGTTTCTGAAAGGGTTTTCTCAGAAAAGTTCCGTAGGCCCAGCCTCAGCGGCTTGAGCAAGCTTGCTAGAAGAGCCTTCCCGAGGCATGTTCTGGAGGACGTGGTTTTTTTCAGAGAGATTGTTGAAAACATTGAGGATGAGACGGCAAAGGGGTTTTTTAAACTCGGCTTAATGAGCACCGCTATGAAGGCGTCCTACGTCGTGAAGGACGGCGGCCTTCTCAGAATAGTCAGGGAGAGAAACGTACCGCCCTTCAGAAAATTCTACAGGAGCAGGATTAAGAGGATGATTAAGGATGTTAAGGCCTGCAGGATGCTCAACCCTGCAGTGGCCACTTTCAAGGCTGACTCGAGGAGCCTAGGGTTCCTGGAGGACGAGGCGTTCGACGCGGTCATCACCTCCCCGCCCTACTTGAACAAGATAGAGTACACCAGGGTTTACAGCGTTGAAAACGAGCTTTTCTTCAAGGGCTCTGAGCCCATGCTGAGGTCGTACATTGGTGACAACGTCAGGCTCGAGGAGGGTTTTGAAAACGCTGGGGGCGTGCCTGCGGTGGCTGAAGCCTACTTCCAGGATCTGCGGAGAGTCCTCTCAGAGATCCACCGTGTCCTCAAGAGGAAAGGGGTGGGCGTGTTCGTCATAGCTCAAGGAGTCTTCCCTACCGGCGTTGTGGAAACAGAGAAAATATTCGTTGAAATAGCTGGGGAAACCGGTTTTGAAACCGAGAAGCTCTGGCTTGTCAACAGGAGGGTTGCGACGAGGGACCGGGTTGTCAAGATCGGTTATGCTGACGAATATGTTGTTTTCACCCGCAAACCGTAGAAAGCTCTAAATCCTCAGACTGTTCTCCACGCTTGGGCGTATAGGGTGGGAATCGTAACCGAGCTTCTTAAGCTCCCTGGAGAACTCCTCTGGGAAACCGTGGACTGTGAAAACCTTCTCCGGACTCGTTTCCCTCACGATTTCGATCAAGCCTTTGAAATCAGCGTGATCGCTAAGGGGGAAAGCCTTGTCTACGCCAAGCGTCTCACTATACCAGTTGAAAAGCGACCTGCCTGAGAAGCTTATGAAGACGGCGCCATACTTCCTCTTGATCAGCTGCATGAAAGCATTCCTGCCTGAGACACTGGGATAGTAGAGAGCCCAGGAGCCGTTGGGCAGCTCTGAGGACTGGGGTGTGAAAACCTTCTTCCCCCCTATTCCTATTGAGAAGAGCCTGTACACGTTGTTATACTCTGCTATCGACGGGGAAACATATGTTTCGACAACGCCTTGGAGAACAGGATCCAGGATCATTTGGAGATGTTGAGACTTCCCCAGCGGATAACCCATGAGGACCATCGGCCTGTCCCTCCGGACTGTTTCACTCACGTAGTCAACAATCTCCCTGATCAGCTGCCTCCTAGGGGGGAAAACCAGGCTGGGACGCCCATAGTTCGACTCTATTATCAGGGTGTGGACCCGGGGGAAGCATTGCCTAGGTATTCCTTCAACAGGGGAAGTGTTAACGTCCCCCGTGTACAGTACTCCACCCCTATCGGTTTCAACGAGGAGTGCTTTAGACCCTAGAATATGGCCTGAGTCTAGGAGGGTAAAAGGACCGGGTTCAACACGTTTAACCTCAAGCCCCCTGAGCGTTGAAAGCAGCAGGGTTTCCTCAGAGCATACTGCCCAAGCCCTCCTCGCGTCCGACTTACCAAGATGGTCGAAGTGAGCGTGAGATATGAAAAGATAGTCTATTGACTCGGAACCTGTTTTCAGAAACGCCTCTCCTTCTCTGAAGCATAGGGTTGCGAAACGGTCCAGCTTAATCGAAAAACTCCTTGAGCATGCTGCAGACATTTTCTAGGTGAAAAACCTGTTTTCCCTCAGCTTAGTCAGGAACCTGCTTTCAAGCCTCCTAGCCGGAGGAGCCCATTTCCTCCTCCTCTCTTCAAGCTCATCCCTGTTAACAAGCAGGTCCAGCCTCCTGCCAGGCACATCTATAAGAACCTCGTCACCATCCTCCACTAGCGCTATGGGTCCTCCCGCGTAAGCCTCTGGAGAAACATGGCCTATCGCGATGCCCTTCGTGCCGCCTGAGAACCTTCCGTCAGTAACCAGAGCAACCCTTTCAACAAGGTTCCTGCCAACTATGAGCGAGGTGGGCATTAGCATTTCCCGCATGCCGGGGCCGCCTAGAAGCCCCTCGTAGCGGACAACAACCACAGTGTTCACGTTGAAAACCCCACTCCTAATGGCGTCTACAGCCTCCTCCTCAGAGTTGAAAACCCTAGCCTCGCCCCTGAAAGTCCTCAGCTGAACAGGCGTCCCGGCGAGCTTGATCACAGCGCCCTCCGGCGCTAGGGAGCCCCAGAGCACCGCTATCCCTCCTTCACCCCTGTACGGGTTGTTCGGAGAACGTATGAGCGTGCCCTTCGGATCAGGGAATGCTTCGACAAGCTCCCTTAGGCGCCTGCCGGTAACAGTCAGAACATCCAGGTTAAGATGCTGCCTGAGAATCCTCATCAGCGAGGGGACTCCGCCAGCGTTGTAAAAGTCAACCATGAAGCTCTCGCCGGAAGGCCTTATCAGGACAAGCGTAGGTATTCTCCTGCTAATCTCGTCGAAAGCCTTCAGCGGCAAGTCGTAGCCAGCCTCCTTAGCGAGGGCGTTCAAGTGTAGAACAGTGTTGGTTGAGCCTCCGAGAGCATTGTCGACCACTATAGCGTTAATCAGGCTTTCAGGCTTAACAATATCCTTGAACCTTAAGCCCTCCTTCCAGAGCCCAACTATCCTCCTCCCGGACTCGTAGGCAAGGGTCTTCTTACCCTCGTCCTCAGCGTGAGTAGCAGCCATCCCCGGGAGCGACATGCCCATCGCCTCAACCAGGCACGCCATAGTGTTCGCGGTGAATAGGCCGGCGCAGCTCCCAGCACCCGGGCAGGCAACCTGCTCAAACCCCCTCAGCTCCTCAAGCGTAATCTTCTCCTCACTATATTCTCCGAGAGCCTCGAAGACTGAAACCAGGTCCACCCTCCTCCCTTTGAAAACCCCGGGGTACATTGGCCCGCCTGTAACGAATATCGACGGAAGGTTCAGCCTGGCGGCTGCCAGCAGGTGGCCGGGAACAATCTTGTCGCACGAGGAGACGAAGACAAGAGCGTCGAACATGTGCGCTGAAACCATTATCTCAACCGAGTCCGCTATAACCTCCCTGCTGGGAAGAGAGAACTTCATTCCCTCATGGTTCATCGCAATACCGTCGCAGACAGCGATCGTGTTGAAGACGAAGGGAACCCCGCCCCCGTGCCTAACGCCTTCGGAAACCTTCTCCGCAACCGCGTCGAGGTGAACATGCCCTGGGACAACGTTAGTGTAGGAGTTCACTATGCCTATGAAAGGCTTGTCGAAGTCCTCGCTCCTCAAGCCTACGGCGTGGAGCAGAGCCCTGTGCGGAGCCCTGTCCACACCCTTCTTTACAGCGTCGCTCCTCATCAAGCCTTTCTCAACCGTATATCATCGACCTTATCTTCCTTCCAACGTTCTCTATCAGGTGGCTCCTCTCCTTTTCGACAAGAGTCTTCAGAACAACCTGGTTTGAACTGTTCTCCAGTATCCACTCTCTTGCGAAAACCCCTGTTTGAATATCTTCAAGCAGCTTCCTCATTTTTCTCTTAACCTCCTCATCTATCAGGTATGGGCCGCGCGTAAGCCCCCCGTACTTAGCCGTGTCGCTCACAGCCTGCCACATTCCGGATAAGCCTTTAGACCATACCAGGTCGACTATGAGCTTCAGCTCGTTTAAAACCTCGAAGTACGCCACCTCAGGCTGGTATCCTGCTTCAACAAGGATTTCGAAGCCGCTTTTAATGAGCGACGAGACCCCGCCGCACAGCACAGCCTGCTCCCCGAAGAGGTCTGTCTCAACCTCCTCCTTGAAAGAGGTCTCTATCAAACCGATTCTACTCAGCCCAACGGCTTTCGCAAGCTCTCTTACGATTCTTGAAGCGTTCCCAGTGTAGTCCTGGTGGACGGCTATCAAGCCCGGAACCCCGGTTCCGCGAACATACGCGTCCCTTAAAGCAGGGCCCGGCGCCTTAGGAGCCACGAGAACAACGTCAAGCCAGGGAGACGGAACTATCTGCCTGTAGTGAATGTTGAAAGCATGCGCGAAAACAAGCGTCGAACCCTTTGAAACATTCGGCTCAACATGATCCCTGTAGACAGCCGGCTGAGCAGGATCAGGAATAAGCATAAGTATGACGCTGCTCCTCTTAACGGCCTCACCTATCTCGTAGACTTCGAAACCATCGTCGGAAGCCTTTTTCCACGAGGCTCCCCCGCTTCTTAAGCCTATTATAGTCTTAACGCCGCTGTCCCTAATATTCTTAGCCTGAGCCTCACCCTGGGAGCCGTAGCCTATGACTGCGACAGTCTTATTCTTAATCAGCTCAATACTTATCTCGTCGTCTCTTATTATCCTAGCCATCCTCAGTCACCCCTACTCCTCAGCGGTGATTTCTTTTAAGCTTTTTACTTTCTGAAACGGTTCAGAGTGTGAATCATCACGCCGCTCCTCGAGAAGCCTTCAATACGGTCTTTAAACTCCTCCTTGAAATCGTCAACCATCCTGGGGTCTGCCAAGAGCTCGACGAGAAGCCTGGAGCCGCTCAACAGGGTTGTCCTAGCCCTGTACCTAACCCTGATGTAGTCGCTCACGCTCGCGTCACAATCCTTCAGAACAGCTATGAAAGCCTCCCTTATCACGTCGTACTCGAGAGAACCTATCTTAACCTCGGAGACACAGGGGTTTTTCTCAAGAATCTTAACAATGTTTTCAAACTTCTCCTGGGGCAGGCTGAAGGTCAGCGATATCTCGGATGTCTTCCCGTTCACCATGCCGACAGTAATCGTGTCAATGTTTATCGCCCTCCTCGCGAATATTGACGATATTCTCTCCATCACCCCCGGCATGTTGACAACCCTGAGCACGATGAACCTCTTATTCCCGTCAGAAGCCATTCCACCCTACCTCCTCACGATAACACTGTCGAGCGGGGAGGCTGGAGGAACCATCGGGAAAACATTATCCTCCCGCTCAACCATCACGTCGATCACAGTCGCCTCATCCTGCTTCAGAGCAGTCTCAAGAGCATCTTTAAGCTCGCTTATCCTCGTCGCCTTAAACCCTCTAGCGCCGAAGCCCTCTGAAACCCTAGCTATGTCAGCCCTACCCTTCAGGTCCACCGCGATATACCTCCTGCCGTAGAAGAGCTCCTGCCACTGCCTAACCATACCCAGGAAATAATTGTTGAGAACCATGACTATGATCGGCAGATTATAGTCGACTGAGACAGGAAGCTGGTTGCAAGTCATGAAGAAGCTACCGTCCCCAGCAATGTCGAAAACACGGCTCCCAGGGAAAGCCGCCTTAACCCCGATCGCAGCCGGAAGCCCGAAGCCCATTGTCCCCAGGCCGCCGGAGGAGATGAACTGCCTTGGACGCCTAGCAGTGAAGTGGAGTGAAGCATACATCTGGCACTGGCCCACCTCGGTCGTAACGAAATCCTCAACCCTAACGTAGTCGCTGAGAACCCTGACGGCAGCACTAGGATCCACTGGGACAGCATCATAGTCGTAGAGGAACTCTGACTCCTTCCTGAGCTGCTTCACTCTCTCACCCCATGTGCCAGCCTTACCCTTCTGGAAAAGCCTGAGAACCGTCTCGCGAACCCTGCTTAGAACCTGCTTAGCGTCACCGGCGATGCCCAGGTCTGGCTTAAGCAGCTTCCCGATCTCAGACCTATCTATGTCCACATGTATCTTCCTCGCACCCGGGGCGAAGCCGCTCAGCTTGCCCGTAGTCCTGTCGCTGAACCTCATGCCCACCGCGAAAACAAGGTCACTCTCCTGAACAGCCTTGATCGCGCCAAGCCTCCCATGCATGCCGAGCATCCCCAGGGACAACGGGTGGTCCTCAGGAATACTCCCCTTACCCATTAGCGTAGTCGCCACAGGAGCGTTCAGAAGCTCAGCCAAGGCGATAAGCTCGCTGGACGCGCCTGATATTATTACTCCTCCCCCGGCGATGACCACAGGCCTCTCAGCCTCAACCAGCATCCTGGCGGCGGAGAGAACCTCCTCGTCGGAAGGCGTGGGCGGCTCATACGAGTAAACGTAGAAATCATCGTCAGGCTCACCCTCCATGAGCTGAACATCCCTGGGAACATCTATGTGAACAGGCCCAGGCCTTCCGGACAAGGCTATTTTAAAAGCGTTCTCAAGAGCAGAGTTAAGCTCGTTCAAATCCCTGGGCAGAAAGTTCATCTTAGTCAACCCTATCATCATCGAGAAAATATTAGCCTCCTGGAAGCCGTCGTAGCCTATTAATGGAGTCGCAACCTGGCCGGCTATGCTTAAAACCGGCGAGGAATCCAAGTAGGCGTTAGCAACACCCGTGGCGAGGTTAGTGGCACCGGGACCCGATGTCGCGACGACAACACCCACCCTGCCGGTTGCCCTAGCATAGCCGTCAGCCATGTGGGCAGCACCCTGCTCATGCCTCGTCAGAATGAACTCGATGCTACTCTCCTTATACAGCTCGTCTAGAAACGGGAGCACAGCGCCACCGGGCACTCCGAAGATGGTTTTAACCCTGTTCTCCCTCAGCTTCTCAACTAGCAGTCTAGACCCTGAAACCATTTGAAACACCTCTCGCAAACAGTCTTTTGAAAACTCTTTCTTCCCCTACTGGAGGTTGGGCTTGCAGCGGGACCTCTGCAGTTGGTGGACGGTGTCCCGCCCCCTTGGAGCGTGAATACTATGGTACACTCAGCGCACCTCCTAAGCAGTGTGCCCACAGAGAGGACTATATTAACCTTTCCCCTTCAAACCTGAACAATGCTCATATGCATCAACCATGCAGATAAAGCGCGCGTGAGCGCTGAGCGTTGACTACAGCGTTGAGAGGTGGAGAGTAGGAAAAAGGCTTAGTAATCAGGTATTAACCACTTTCTCAGCAAGGAGTTCAGGTTCCCCCAGCGCATCCAGAAGCCAAAGGCTCAACCACACCCCTCGCCCGAAACATGTTTAAACATTGCTATGAGGAAAGTGTCGCCCCACACGTTTTGACCCTGGAACCTGCCCAGCGATACATCAGCACAACCAGGATTTCACGCATATAAAACGCTCTCCATAGCATGACGCCACACATCTAACTGGGCTGCACTAATTTCGCTCAGCCCGCTGCATTACACCTGCATAACGCTAAATATCGTCGATACGAATATTCTTGACTGCCAGAGAGCAAGCGTATAAGGCGAGTACGTAAAGCAGCGAGGAAGCTAACAGAACGATCAGCGCGAATGTATCAAGCCTGCTAAACACGTTGAAAAAGTCATGCTGTGAGGCTTGATCCGATGGCTGGATATACTCCATGACGCTAAACGCTACCGTGTTGAAAATAAGCATACATAGGAAAACTGCAGTCGAGCTCGAAAGTTTCCTTAAAACGTCTTTAGAAATAACGTATCCGACTGATAATGCGAAAAGCCAGAAGGCATGCGTCGCTAAAACGAAAAACCCAACATCATTGAGACTGGGCTGAACCTGTATCGAAGGAATCAGAATTACTATAAGCGTTTTAAGCTCTAGGAGAAGAAGGGAAGCCAAGGAGTGCGCCAAGAATGGTGTATACTCGGAAGCATTAACATAAAGCTTTAGCTTGACGCCTTTATTTAGAAAACCCCTACGCCAGATCTCAAGCTCGAAAAAGGTTGAAAGGAGAACCATTATCACCCATGCCGGAAGCGCTATGATAGTATCAATCACTTTATTATATATGAGTACTGAGAGAAACGCGGCCGGAGCAAGCTCTAAGACTATTAAGAGCGGCGAGGTGAAGAAGAACTTCAGCTCACGGTCAACTATGTTAACCAAGACGCGTCACTCCTCCATGAACCTGCTGGCAGACTCAAGCAGGTGCTGCCTGCTGCTAACTATCTTGTTCACCGTAGCGTTGTTCTTAACCAGGAACCCCAGCATGCTCTGGATTTTCTCCGGAGTATTGTCCAGCTCGATTATTGCTTCACTCTCGCCAGTCGCGTACCAGCTTACACCCATTTTCTCAAGATTTTCAATATTGTTTTCAACGCTGAAGCCTGAAACGTGTATTGAAAGCATACCGGGGCCGCTTACCCCGGTGACGAAGCTCTCAGTATGGTCTAGAACGGCCTGCTGCCCGTTGTGAAAGATGAGTATCCTGTCGCAAATATCGTCGAGGAGAAGAGGCACTGTTGAGAACACTAGCACAGACTTACCTAGGTCCGTAGATGTCTTTAAAAAGTTCCGCATGAGGGAGGCGACGTCGAACGTCGCTCCCCTGAAAGGGTCGTAGAGAAGCATCACACCCGGGTCGTGGACGAATGCTGAAGCGAAGCAGAGCTTCCTCTTGAGGGAGAGGGAAAGCCTAGACCATTTAACCTTTGAAAAGCCGGCTGCATCCAAGAGGGAGAGCAGCTCCCCAATTCTTTTAACAGCCTTCTCCCTAGGCATTCCGTGCAGGGAAGCAGCTAGGAGGAAATTCTCCATGACCGTTAAGTCTTCAACAAGGTTCATGGTGCACGAGTAGAACCCAATCCTCCTGCTGAAATCCCTCCTGCTGAACCTCGGATTGTTGAAGTACAGTATGCTGCCTGAGGAAGGCCTATCCAGGAGAAGCAGGAGTTTGAAAAGGCATTCGACGGGCTCAGTCCTGTTTGAAACAATCCCGAGTATTTCAGCACTATCAAGGACGAAGCTCGCCTTCGAAAGCAGCGCGTGCTCACCCTTTTTGAACGAGACGTCTGAAACCTTCAGCGGCGCACCAACGGGTTCGGCGAGACTCAATCTTAAACATCCTCCTTAGAACGGTGGAAGCTCATAACTCAAGATCACGAGCACACGGCTCAAAGGCCAGAGAATTCATCGTCTTCCACCGCATTAAGAGTATTCGAAAACAGGGGCTTTTAAGCTTTCCCATGGGGAACAAAGCCAGGGGCTTAAAGATAAGTCTTATCCAGAACAGGCTTCTACCCGCATCACCCGATTAAAACTGTTTAATGAAACGCTAATACTCTCCCTGCAGCGTTAACACTAAAGGGGATAAAACTTTTAACCGTCCAGCCTGTTTTACTCCAGTGTCTGCGGCGCTGGTCTAGCCTGGTATGACACCAGCCCCCCAAGCTGGGAATCCCGGGTTCAAATCCCGGGCGCCGCATTCCCCATTCTTGCAAGCCGCTAAGAGCCTTCAGGCGGCTCCCTCTCCACCGGGAAACCTCGTCAAGATTGTTTTCACACCGTTAAAAAAAGAATATATGCGGGCAGCGGACACCGTTAGCATGCTGAAGAACCTGGAAAGGCTCTGCAACTTCAGTACTGCAGTGAAGCCTGTCAAAGACTTTCGAAACACCCGCCTAGGTTGAGTCTGAGATGGCGAGGAAGCTTGGTGACAGGGTTCTAGCATGCGTCGACAAGGGTTTAAGCCGGCTTGGAGAAACCATTAAAAACGTGATATACTGGTATATTGAGAACGAGTATGGTTTAAAGAGGGAGGAGATACCTGAAAAGCCTGAGGAGTTTCTGAAAGGCCTTGAGAAAATGTACGGCCCAGGAGCCAGGGTGATAGAGAGAAACATACTTAACGAGATGAGCGAGGAGTTTGGAATAGCTAGTGAAAGCCTTACAGAGGCTTTTAGAATCATTCGAGGGCTTAACTGTAAGACGGGCTAGGTGAAGCCTGGGAAAGATTGGGGAAAAAATTTTGAAAAAGATTAAAAGGGTTTTAGTCTAGTTCGCCAGCTCCGGCTCCGCCTTCCTCAGACGGTGGCTTAGGAGGCCCCTTCTCCTTGAGCTTGCCCGCGGCAATCACGTCGTCAATCCTCAGGATCATGCTTGCAGCCTCGCTTGCAGACTTCACTATCTGCTCCTTCACGAGCAGTGGCTCAACAACCTTGGCAGCCCAGCTGTCGGAAGTCTTCTTGGAGACGATGTCGATGCCGTACCACTTGTCCCCAGCCTCATGCTGCTTCCTAAGCTCAGCGATTATGTCTATCGGATCCATGCCGGCGTTCTCAGCGAGCGCTGAAGGAATAGACTCCAACGCGTCTGCGAACCTTAGTACTGCAAGCTGCTCCTTCCCAGATATTGTCTCAGCCTTCTTCCTTATTCTCATCGCAACCTCTATCTCAGGAGCCCCAGCGCCGGCGACGATATACGGGTATGTGACAACATCCTTCACGACGCAGAGAGCATCATGAAGGGCTCTCTCAGCCTCGTCAACCATCTTCTCAGTCCCACCCCTTATCAGGATGGTTACAGACCTCGGGTCCTTGCACTGCTCGATGAAGACCCACTTGTCTTCACCGACCTTCCTCTCCTCCACTAGGCCAGCGTAACCCAGGTCGTCCTTAGAAAGCTCGTTAACGCTGGTAACGATTCTGGCGCCGGTCGCCTTAGAGGCCTTCTCAATGTCAGACTCCTTAACCCTTCTAACCGCGATTACCCCAGCCCTGGCGAGATAGTGTTGAGCAATATCGTCAATACCCTTCTGGCAGAGAACCACGTTAGCGCCGGCTTCAACAATCTTGTCAACCATCTCCTTCAGGATCTTCTGCTCCTCCTCAAGGAACGCTTTAATCTGCTCAGGCCTCTCAATGCTTATCTTAGCGTCGAACTCAGTCTTCTCGATTTCAAGCGGGCTGTTGAGAATAGCTATCTTAGCGTTAACGATCTTCCTAGGCATCCCGGAGTGGACGATCTCCTTGTCCAGCACGATGCCGTTTATCAGCTTGGTCTCCATCACTGAGCCGCCGGCCTTCTTCTCAACCTTAACGTCGTCAAGCCTAACGTTGTACTTCCCGTTCTCCTCCCTCGCAACCTTCAGAATAGCTTCGACAGCAATCTCCGCAAGCTGGTCGCTGTACTCCCTGACAACCTTGCTCCTGAGGGCAGTCATAGCTATCAGCTTAAGAGTCTCCCTGTCCGTCGGCTTAACCTCTTGAGCAATCTCCTTCAGGAACTGGAGCGCCATGCCGGTGGCCCTCTTGTAGCCGTCGACTATGATCGTCGGGTGGACATCCATGTCTAGAAGCTCCTCAGCCTTCTTCAAAAGCTCCCCGGCTAGGACTACCGCCGAGGTTGTTCCGTCACCAGCCTCCACGTCAGTGCTCTTAGCGACTTCAACCATCATCTTGGCAGCCGGGTGCTCAATCTCCATCTCCTTCAGAATCGTTGCACCATCGTTGGTTATCGTAACGTCCCCCAGGGAGTCGACGAGCATCTTATCCATTCCCCTTGGGCCAAGGGATGAGCGGACTATCTCTGAAAGGGTTATTGCAGCGTTAAGATTGTTCCTCTGGGCTTCTCTCCCCCTAGTCCTAGTGCTTCCCTCTTTAAGGATTAGGACTGGTGTTCCTCCAACCGTTGCAGGTATAGCAGTAGCCATTTCAACATCACCTCAAAACCCCCCATTAATAAAAGGGGTATAAAAACTTTATTTCAAGGGTTGAAAAGTGAAAAACTTAAGTCTAACCTTCTCCTAAAGAAATAGAAATGAGCCCCACGTTAATCTGCCCCTGCGGCAGGAGTATTGAGGATGCTTCCGAGTTTAAACTACTCTACCTTAAGAAGGAGCTTAACGAGATAGATATCCTATGCCCCAACGACAACTGCTACCTGAGGGAAGTAGGATACATAAAGTTTGAAATAGTCGACGGGAAGCCGAAGTTCAAGGAGGCGAGCTTCTACCCTCCCTTCGTAACCTGGAACGCCAGCCAGATGGGTAGGGAGGCCGCGCTCGCGGAGTTGAAGGCCACTCTTAAAAAGCTTGTTGAAAGAATAGACTGGAGCATGATAAAACCGGTTGAAGCAAAGACCTAGTTAACCAGGCTGTCTAAGGCTACTCCACCAGGTCTTCGACCTTAGGAACCTCGGCTGGAAGACCCTTCCTCTTCCTTATTTCAGCGATAACGTTGCCTAGAAGCTGGCTTGGAACAGGCTCCCATCTGGCGAAGCTAGTGTCCCAGAAAACCCTGCCCCCTGTTGCGCTCCTTAAAACCTCTGAAAGATCAAAGCTCTCAGCAGCAGGAATCTCCCCGACGATATAGGTCATCAAGCCCTTCTGCTCAATATTCAGAACCCTGCCCCTTGCACGGCTAATAACCCTAGTCACGTTCCCAACCTGATCCATACCGGTTCTAGCGTCCAGCCTGAGAATAGGCTCGAGAATCACAGGGTCGGCAAGGAGTATTGAAGCATGCGTAGCCCTCCTCACAGCCGGAATAATCTGCGCCGGACCATGGTGAGCAGGATCCTCGTGAACAGTCGCGTCGAGAAGCTTAACCTTCACACCCCTAACCGGCTCCCTGGCTAGAATACCCTCGTTCATCGCCTCGATGAAGCCCATCCTAATGCTTCCAGAAACCTGTTCAAGCCTCTGAACACCCTTAGTGGCGTCAACCAGAACGCTGAAGCTCTCGCTCACAGCCTCAACGCCACGAGCCTCGTCAGCAGGCCAGCCGCACTCCCTCAGCATCCTGGCAACCTCCCTCCTGTCAGTGAACTCCCCTATCTTACCGGTGGCGATAAGCTCTATAACCCTAGGCTCAAGAGGCTCAACCTCGATCAGAACCTTATTGTGGCCGTTTGGAGACCTCACCATCACCGGCCCACCCTTCCTACGAATACTCTCACGGTAGATGACGATTGGACGCGAGGTAACGATCTGAATACCAGCCTCCTGAAGGAACGTAGTGGCAACCTCAAGATGAAGCTGGCCCATTCCCGAGAGAAGATACTCCCCGGTCTGCTCGTTAATAGTCACCTTAAGATTAGGATCCTCAATGCTAAGCTTATGCATCGCGCCGATAAGCTCGGGAAGCTGAGCAGGATTCCGGGGCTCGACAGCAATCGTCATAACAGGCTCAGAAACATACCTGATGCTTTCAAACGGGACGAGGCCCTGAACAGTAGTAATAGTCTCCCCAGCCCTCGCAGATTCCAAGCCGAGGAGAGCAGGAATATTCCCCGCAGCCATAGAGCCCACAACCTCCCTGTACGGACCCATGTAGATGCAGACCTGCTGAACCCTGCCCTTACTCCTAGAGTTAACAAGATAAACCTCCTGACCCTCGTAAACAGTGCCTGAGAAAAGCCTACCGGTGGCGACGACACCAGCCTGAGGATCAACACGAATATGCGAAGCAGCCATCACAATAGGCCCATTCGGGTCACACTTCAACATCGCCCTCCCAACCTCACTATCCAAATCACCCTTCCAAATCTTCGGAATCCTATAGGCCTGCGCAACAACAGGAGGAGGATGAAACCTGACAACCATGCTTAAAACAGCCTCGTGCAGAGGCAGAACCTTAGAAAGCTCAGCCTGCCCACCCTTCTCGTAAGCGGAAACAATATCGCTAAACCTCAACCCAGCCTTCTGCATCATAGGAATAGTGAAGCCCCACCGGTCCTTAGCACTCCCGAAGGCAACCATACCCTTC